>Ga0185299_10006265_pt1 | contig 12734 bp, 7 predicted proteins | sample PaiPotPPA55metaG_FD_128002 | JGI IMG/M metagenome (GOLD analysis project Ga0185299, IMG submission 128002) | Iron sulfur acid spring bacterial and archeal communities from Banff, Canada, to study Microbial Dark Matter (Phase II) - Paint Pots PPA... ...
TCGTCCCAAGAAATGGAAAGTATGCTCGGCTCCGTCGGCCGTCTTCACGACGACAGTTTTGGCGCCGGAATCGATCTTCTTCACTGTGCCGTCGACGGCGCTTACAACGTCCTGCGCGGCCACGGCAACTAAACCGAATAGCAAGTACGCAATCCCACCAAATACACGTTGAGTCATGATTGTCTCCTTCAGGAAATTTTAGCAGGTAGCGTCATCACATCTCGTGGAAGGAAATTTCGAGGGTAATTCTCACGGCCACGGGCTTGCCTTCCTTTTGAGCGGGAGCGAATCGCCATTGTTCGACCGCCTCAACCGCGCTCTGATCGACGTCCTTGTCGAGCCCTTTCAGCACATGCACGTCTCGCGGCATCCCCTTCGAGCTAACCACTAGCGCAATTGTGACTGAGCCTACCACGCGCACACCGCGCGCGGTAGAAGGGCGTGGAGCGGCTTGCGTGATAATCCGCGGCGGGACTATGCCCGGACCGAGGTCGTAAACGTCTTCTTTCTGATCTCCATCATCGCCTTTACTCTGGGCCGGCAAGCTAGCCGCGGCGTGCACCAATAGGACGCAGACCAGAACCGGCTTAAGGGTTTGGGCGAACACGCCTCGCTGCGCCATCACGCTCGTCTCCCATCAGCCAAAACAAGATGCGATGAAAGACGCGGCGCGGACGCTGGCGGTTACACAGGATGATTAAATAGAGCTTCAGTGACGCAGTGGAAACGCATCCCGCAAGCCGCCCAGGAAAGCCTCCACCAGCTCTCGGGGAAAACCTTCGAAACCGCTGAGGAACCGTCCTGGATGCAGACCGCCGCCGGGTCGCGACAGGGAGATCAATTCCAGTTCAGCGTAGACTCCGTCGTCGGTCTGATGAAGACGATAATAGAAATTCAGGCGCCACAGATAACCGGTCGCGTCTTCCGGAGACCGCTCCTGGTCATAGGTGTTCTTCTTGTTGGGATGCGCAACTTCAGCAATGTGAGTAGACCTGGACACGATGTAGGCCCGGGTTGGATCGACGGACGAATAAAGAGCGGACAGTTGGGTGTTCAACACAATGGGCGTAACTTGGCGCTTGGAGAAACGCATGAATGCGTCGAAGCGATCTCCATCGCGTTTGACCAGCTTTGACTCGACAATCTCCTGCTTGAAATAGTTCTTGTAATCCGCAAAGTTGAGGAGCATGTCGCGCACGCGGTCGATGGTTTGGCCCTCGAGATAAATGTCGCCTATCCAGTCTTGCACCAGTCCATCCGGGATATCGATCTCATGGCCCTGATCCGGCATTTTTTTCGGCTCGATTACGGTCTGCCCCAGCCACACCAGCGTTTTCTGCTTGGCATTTTTCTCCAGCAACACAAAATCGGAACCGGTACGCTTGTCGATCCCCTCCTCGGTCAGCTTCACGTAATGATCGAAGGCCGCGGAGGTTTCCGGCTTTAGGTCGGCCGCGTGGACGAAGGAAAGCGCGCAAACGATCGGCGCCAGACGATGGAACGAACTCACACTAATAGGATAATGCCGGCTTGACCCCGGTCAACTCATGAGAGTAGCATCATGCCTGATGCGACCTATAGATCGCCGTGGTTTCCTAACTGCTCTCGCTACGTCGGCTTCCGCTCTGCGGGGCGCCAGTCAAACGTCCGTGCGAATCACGCGCATCCGTGTCTCCATCCTGGAGGGCCGCTTTCACAAGCAAGTGGCCATGAATGCGTACGACAAGGCTCCGAAAGGTGGCACCTACACGCACCCGCTGCTTCGTATCGAGACCGATCAGGGCGTCGAGGGCATTGGCGCCGGCACTTACAGGATGAACCTGGACGATTATGTGACGGAGCTGCAGCCGTTAATCGGTAAGAACCCGCTCGAGTTGTACGAGATGACCGGCGGCAAGGTTGTCCGGCCGTCCCAGTCGTTCGCCGAATTGCACGCCAAGGCGCAGTATCTCGACGGTCCACTGTTGGATCTGATCGGCAAGCTCACCAACAAGCCGGTCTGGGCGCTGCTCGGTGATTCCGCGCGCGATAGCGTCCCATGTTATGACGGCACACTTTATTTTGCCGACGTCATGCGCCCTGAGCGAGGTGTTGCGGCCGTAGTTGACGAAGCGGAAGAAGCCGTGCACGCTGGATTCAAAGCCATCAAACTGAAACTGGGACGCGGCTCGAAGTGGATGGACCGGGCTGCCGGAGACGCTCGCGACATCGCGGTGATCCATGCGGTTCGCAAGGCGGTCGGCCCGAATATTATCGTTATGGGCGACGCTAATAATGGCTACCAGGGGCAATTCGATGGGCTGTGGCGGATGCTTGCCGAGACTCGGGACGATAAGCTGCACTGGATCGAGGAGCCGTTCCCGGAGAGCGTTGACGGTTACGGCCGGCTAAAAGACAAACTGGCCGAAGCGAAAATGGGCACGTTGATCGCCGACGGTGAGAACTTCCGGCATGCTAGCGAGTTCGAGCCGTATCTGCATCCTCGCCGGTTGATGGACGTGCTGCAGCTCGATACCCGAACTGGCGGCTTCATTGCGAATCGTGAAGCCGCTCGTATGGGCGAGGCCGTGGGAGCTGTAACGATTCCCCACAATTGGGCGTCGCAAATCGGACATTTGATGGGTCTGCACCTCGCGAAAGCGATGAAGGGAGTGCCGTGGGCCGAAGATGACCGGTCCACCTGCGATGTCATTCTTCCGACTGGATATTCTCAAGGAAAAGGGATGCAATTGGTTTCGAGCGAGCCTGGATTGGGCATCCGTATCGACGCGAAGGTCTATGAAAGACAGTGCAAACCGATGGAACGGATTGTTTTATAGGAGGATAGCGTCGTAAGCTATGATTTCGCGCCGAGAGTTTCTTAGGCAGGCGGCCATTGGCGCGGCGGCTCAGTCCGCGATTCACGCCGCGGACGCGAACACAATCGTCCTGGATCCGCAGCCGCTGTTCGACATCTCGCCTCATTTGTATATGCAATTCATGGAACCGCTCGGCGCCACCGACGGATCAGTGGAAGCGTCGTGGGACTGGGATGCTGACGACTGGCGTAAAGATTTCGTGGATGTTGTTCGAGAACTTTCGCCGGATGTCGTGCGATTCGGCGGCCTCTTCAGCCGTTATTACCATTGGCGCGAGGGCGTCGGCCCGGTTTCGAAACGCCCCTCCATGCGCAATTACGTTTGGGGAGGCAAAGAAACGAACCGCGTTGGAACTCACGAGTTCGTCGATTTTTGCCGGCGGGTCGGAGCTTCGCCTTTATACTGTGTCAATTTCTTGAGCGACGGCGAAGCGCGTTATAGCAACACGCGCGAAGGTAACCGTAGCGGCGATGCGCGTGAGGCGGCCGATTGGGTTTCCTACGCGAATGATCCGGACAATCGGGAACGCAAGGCCAACGGCGCCGCCGAGCCTCTCAATATTAAGCTTTGGCAGATTGGCAACGAGACGTCGTACGGGACGGCGACATTTTCTAAAGATGAGTCTATCGCTCACACGATTGAGTTTGCGAAGGCGATGAAAGAGCGAGACCGCTCCATCCAGTTGATCGGTTGGGGAGACCGGGGACGTGGGTCGGGCTTGTGGGCAGGCGATCTGTTGAAGCAAGCGGGCGAGTATCTGGATCTGGTCGCTATCCACATGATGGGCCAGAGCCCGAAACGGCCGGACACGGTTCTCAAGGGATTGCGGTACGAGAAAGAGCCGGAGCGCGCCTGGGACGAATTGCTGGAACTGTCGAACGTTGTCGAGAAACGGGTCAGTGAACTGGAAGAGGCGATTGCGGCAGTGGGCTCGAGCGCTGGTATCGCCATCACGGAAGGCCATCTCAGCTTGTCGCCGCCTAATGCGAATCCGATCCTGCGCGAGTGGCTTTCGGCGGTTTACCATGCCCGCTCGCTGAATATCTACCAACGTCACGGCGCGCGTGTGAAGATCGCGACTGCGGCGGACTTCCAGGGGAATCGGTGGACTAATACTGCCGTGATGCTGCCCACGCCTCGTGGTGCAAGTTACCTGATGCCGGTTGGATCTATCGCGCGTCTTTTCAAGAAACATAACGGGACGCAGGCGGTGGCAGTCAAATCGGCTCCGTCTGGTTTCGATATAGCTTGCAGCCGTACGGGCGGCAAGTTCTACTTACATGTCGCTAATCTGGAGTACCGGAAATCCGTGGTCGCCGGTTTCGCCGTCGCGGGCGCGAACGTGACAGCGGGCCGCGTTTTCGCAATCGAGCCCGAGGATCTACGCGCTTACGTTGACCAGGATCAGCCGGACGTATTCAAACCTAAGGAAGCAGCGCTACCGGCCAACCCCGTGCCGCAGTGGCGTTTTCCGCCGGGTTCCGTCTGCGCCATCGAACTCGACATCAGCGGCGTGTGATCAGAATACTGGTGGGCCCTGAAGGATTTGAACCTTCGACCAACTGATTATGAGTCCGTCAAAGACATACACGACATTTACTACCTATTTGTATCCGTTAGGTTTTCTCTCCCTGTCATACTCACCAGTTCGCATGGCTTCATATCCCGTTGGCTACAGGTTTGGCTACACCTGAATGCGTCTCTATTACGAAATAAACGAATTACACGAAATAAGTCTCAAGACCTCAAGGCACCCAAGTTTACGGTGAGACATGCCTCGCGTCTGTACCGTTTGTGAACATCCCCAAAGCCACGAGATCAACATGTCGGCGCTGGCTGGCACGCGCTCGCGAGTAGTGGCTCAGCGGTTCGGCCTGGACGATTCCACCGTAAAACCGTCACTAGCGTTTGCATCTCGACCGATCCAAGCTCACGACAGTTGAAGCCGCGGCGCCGGCAATCGTGCAAGCGAATCGAGTTGGCTGGAGTCGCGAGAATGCTTGACGTGATTGCAGGAGCTGCCGCGTGATCGGAAGCGTGGACTGCGCACTCCTGCCACTTTGCCGGAAGTTTGACCCGCTGCCTTCAAACAAATTTGACCTTCGCCGTTTCAGCGCAAGAGCTCCGGATCGAAACAGCCCGATTCTGTTTGACCTCGCCGGAAGTTCGGCGACAAGAGCGAGGTTGCACAACGTGGCCTGGCCCGTCTTGGACTGGTTCGGAGTCTCTCCATCTATAATGCGTACCAATACCTTACGTCGGTCTTTTCTCGGGGATTCTCAACGTTGATCCGCCGACTTCTCCAATCGAGGAGATTGAGATTGACCCTAGGAAGTCCGTCGGACAGTCGCGATTCCCCAGGTTGAGCGACGCGGCCACCAACAGCGGCGACGTGGCAGATGGGCGTGCGGCGTGGCTCCATGGCGGGAGCCATATGAGCTGAGAGGTTCACGTACGGTTCTGAGAAGAGGCTCCGGGTGAGCACGAGCCCACCTCGGTAGTCGGTGAGTGGCTGCAGAAGGTGACCTTGGGTTATTACCAGTACCATGCGATTCCGGGGAACCTCAATCGGCTACGCTTGTTTCGGCATCGGCTGCGGCTACTATGTGGGGGGGCGATCAGCAATGATCGTCCCTACCGCGACCCCTGCCGAGTTGCTACGGTTTTATTGCAAGCAAGCCGGGGTTCGGAGAAGTAACATTCGGCACTGAATCGCGCCTGCGTGTTGCCATTCTGGACGTAAAGGATTTCCTGTAACTTTTGGAACTGACGTGAGTAATATCTCGTAGCCCAGCTTTGTACCGGGAGGGTCCAGATGCGCGAATTTGTTCACGACATTCGCTACGCAATGCGGATGCTTGGTAAAAGCCCTGGCTTCACCGCCGCGGCGATCGCTTGCCTGGCTCTAGGCATCGGAGCGACCACCGCAATCTTCAGCATTGTCAACGCGGTGCTGCTGCGCCCGCTCCCCTACCGCCAGCCTGAGCGGCTGGTGCGCTTATATTCGGAATTTCCCACCATGTCGGCTGGTGGATTCCACCGGTTTTGGGTGTCCCCGCCCGAGCTTTTGGACTTGCAGCGCTACGCCAATTCATGGGAGACGATAGACGCGTGGGTGAACGGTGGCGCCAGCCTCGCGGGTGCGGCGGAACCGGCACGGGTGACGGTGTGCTATCCGTCTGGCAATTTGCTCGCGACGTTGGGCGTGGCTCCCTGGCTAGGGCGCGTCATTACTTCTCAGGACGATAGCCCGGGTGCGCTGCCTGTGATCGTTTTGTCCTACGGGCTTTGGCAGAGAGCCTATGCCGGCGATCGCGGTGTTCTCAATCGCGACGTAGAGCTCAACGGGAAAAACACCAGGATTATCGGAGTGATGCCGAAGGGATTCCAATTCCCGCCCGGCGAGGTCGATCCGGTCGAAGCGTGGAGTCCGCTGCAAATCGATCCTGCCAACCCGGGCTCGCGCTCCAGCCACTTCCTGTATCTGCTGGGACGGCTGAAGACCGGCGTGGACATCGGGCAGGCGCGCACTGAAATTGCCCAACTGGTCAATCACTGGGACGCGACAAAAGCTCCAAAGGCACACGCCTTCTCGGCGAAATTCCATCCGGTTGTGATGTTTCCATTTCATGACGAGGTGGTCGGCGGCGTACGAGTGGCGATGTGGGCGCTGCTCGGAGCGGTTGTGTTTGTGTTGTTGATTGCATGCGTGAATGTAGCGAATCTGTTGCTTGCGCGTGCCGAAGCACGGCAGCGAGAGATTGCGATTCGGCGAGCGCTGGGGGCCGGGTTGGGACGGCTCACGGCACAGTTCGTGACCGAAGGCGTGCTTTTATCGGTGGCCGGCGCGGCGCTCGGGTTGCTGCTCGCCTTCGGGGCGCTGCATATCATTGTCGCGATCAACGCCGGAAGCATTCCGCGATCGGGGGAAATCGCGATCAACGTGCCGGTGCTACTCTTCACGCTGGGGGTCACGCTGGCAACGGGTCTCGGCTTCGGGCTCGCGCCGCTGGCTCAAATCGTCACCCAGAATGTAAGCGACACATTGAAGGCCGCCGGTACGCGAACAACCGCGACGGTCGGCGCCAATCGTTTTAGGCGCGCGCTTGTCACGGCCGAGCTTTCCCTGGCGCTGGTGCTGCTGATCGGCTCAGGCTTGATGGTTCGCGCGTTCTGGAAGCTGCAAGAGGTGGATACTGGTCTGGTTCCGGGCCACGTGCTCACCATGAGCCTCAATCTGCCGACCCTGTTGTACAAAGATGAAGACCGCCGTCATCAGTTCTGGATGGCGGTGCAACAACGCCTCCGCGTGGTACCTGGCATCACAGCGGCTACCTGGACCGGCGGCCTGCCACCCCTGCGTCCCGTCAATGCCAATGACACACAAATCGAAGGCCATGTGGAAAAGCCCGGCATGGCTCAGCAGAACGTCGATTACTGGCAACCGGCCGGTGATCGTTATTTCGAGACGCTGGGTATTCGCCTGATCGACGGCCGCTTCTTTGACGACCGGGACGGAGCAAAAGCGCCCAAGGTTGTCATCGTCAACCAAACGATGGCCCGCACGTTTTGGCCGGGCGAAAGCCCGATTGGCCGCCGGGTGAAGCCGGGATTTGAAGGTGATTGGCGGACGATTGTTGGCGTGGTGGGTGACGTAAAAAACGACGGCATCGACAAACCGGCAGGCACAGAGCTGTACTTTCCCTATCTCCAGTCGGAGAACACGAGATCAGGCTATTTGATTCTTAAGGGCAGCGGCGATCCCTATGCACTGGCCGGCGCGGCCCGTCGCGAAATCGCGCAGTTAGATGAGGCGCTTCCGGTGGCGAATGTGCGCTCCATGGACGACGTGATTCTCGCCGCCCAGACGCGCCCGCGCTTCTTGACGGTGCTGCTCACCATTTTCTCGTCGGTCGCGCTGGCGCTGGCTTCATTAGGAATCTATGGTGTGATCGCATATTCAGTCGAACAACGCACCTCCGAGTTCGGTATCCGCATGGCGATGGGAGCCGGCCCGGGCGATATCTTGCGCATGGTGGTCGGAGAAGGCGTACGCCTCGGCTTGCTGGGTACGGTGATCGGAGCGCTGGCCGCGTTGGGTCTGACGCGATTCATTCGCGGCCTGCTCTTTGGAGTCAGTTCGTTCGACCCGCTTACGTTCCTCGCGATGGCGTTGCTGCTCGCTGCCGTAACCGTGTTCGCGTGCTATCTGCCAGCGCGGCGCGCAACGCGAGTCGACCCCATGGTGGCGCTGCGGTACGAGTGAGACATTCAACATAACTGGCAGGAGGTAACGGGACCCATGCTAAGATTCGCTGAAACACTTTGGAAGGATTTTCGTTATGCCGTGCGCATGCTGCTTCGCAGCCCTGCTTTTACGGCAGTAGCAGTCCTGTCGCTGGCGCTAGGGATTGGGGCCAACTCAGCGCTCTTCAGTGTAATGGACGCGCTGATTCTGAGAATGCTGCCAGTGAAGGATGCGCAAGAACTGGTCAGATTGCGCTCCTCGCTCTCGTTCCGCTCATACCAGAGAATTCACGACAACAATCGGTCGCTTTCGGGGGTTTTTGCTTATCAAACGAGGCTGTTCAGCATATCCTTGGGCCAGGAACCCGAGCAGGCGATCGGGATCATGGTTTCCGGTAACTATTTCTCCGTGCTCGGTGTGAAGGCTGCGGCGGGACGCTTGATCTCCCCCGAAGATGACCGCGCACCCGGAACGGGAGGAGCCGAAGGACCAGTGGCGGTGATCAGCTACCACTACTGGGAGCGTCGATTTTTTTCGCGACCCAGCCATTCTCGGAAAGACCCCTACTTTGAACGGGGTACCGGTCACCATTGTCGGAGTGACGGCCTCGGACTTTTACGGAATTTTTCAGACGTTCGCTCCTGATATCACAGTGCCCATCATGCTCCAGCCGCGGATCGTTCCAAGTGTTTCGACTGAACTGTGGACACACGGCGATGAAGGATCTATCCTCAGCTACGACCTCACTGACGACTACGGTCCCGATGTCATGGCCCGGTTGAAACCCGGTGTGAGCACTGCTCAAGCCCAGGCTGAGTTGAACGTGCTCTATCAACAGATCCTGAATACCCGAGCCGGAAGCCACTTGGATCAGAGCAAGCGGAAGGAGAATGCGCAAAAGAAAATCGAGTTGCAGGCTGCCGGGAATGGGTCTGTCAACTTCGATCCTCAGCAGAGGGCACTGCTGCTGATCATTACGCTGGCGGTGCCTGGGCTGGTGCTGTTGATCGCCTGCGCGAATGTTGCCAACCTGCTGTTGGCTCGCGCAGCGGCTCGGCAGAAAGAGGTTACGGTGCGCATGGCGATCGGCGCCGGGCGGTCCCGACTGATCCGGCAGTTCCTTACAGAGAGCCTGGTGCTCGTCTTCACGGGCGGAGCCATTGGGCTCGTTTTGGCAGGTTTGGGCAGGCAGATCCTGCTCGCCTGGCTGAATTCGAATCTCGATTTCTTCAGCCTCCAGGCGCAAACCGATTGGCTGGTTCTTCTGTTTACGCTGTCGGTCTCGGTGCTGGCGGCGCTGGTGTTCGGGATCGCGCCGGCGTTCCGTTCAACGAACGCCGAACTGGCCCCCACGCTGAAAGAGGGAGCGCGAGGATCGAGTGGAGGCCGTGGATGGGAAACTGGCAAGGTGCTGGTCGCAGCACAGGTCGCGCTTTCTCTCCTTCTGCTGGTCACTGCTGGTTTATTGATCCGTACCGTTCAAAATCTGCATCAATTCGACCCGGGCTTCAATCGCGGCAACCTCTACAGCGTCACCACGAATTTTCTTGGATACAAAGGACCACAGACCGGTGCTCTGGTGAAGCAAATCTGGGATCGTGTGCGCTCCCTTCCGGGAGCGCGCGCAGTTGGTATCGCTCTCGAGAACAAAGCAACGTACGACGAGATCACTAAGATTCAGGGGCTTGAGGGGTCTGGCAAGTGCATCTGTCCTTGCTCAACGACAAAGATCACAATACGAAGGAAGACATGATCGCTAACATCGAGCCCTCCAATGAATGCCAAGGACATTGGATAAAAGCTGCCGTCGAATCAAATGGCAAGATTACGATAACGAATGGCAGGAACGGATTCAGCCAGAGCTATCAAACCAAGTAGCAAGTCCCACCGCGGCAATCGCGGAGCATAGTGCATGCTCTGCATATTGCGGTGCTCTCTTCACTCTAACCTAGGCACACTGGGGAGATTTGACGAGTGGACTGCGGTCCCGACATGTATCTCGCCTCTGCGGCGGGCAAATACGATCGGAGCGGCGTCCCGCCTGGCGTTGCCATGGCGCTACATGCGTTTACGATGCCGGCGGCGCGTACTATAATATGAATCCGATGGCCGCCTATTCGTGGAGAGCAGCCCCGGCCTTCGTTGTCTGCTTTCTCGCCGCCGGCTTCGCGCCTTGCTACGCTCAGGAAGTCGAATTTAATCGAGATATCCGGCCGATCTTCTCGGACCGCTGCTATGCTTGCCACGGCCCGGACCAAGCGAATCGCAAGACCAAACTGCACTTCGACACCGAGCCCGGGGCTAAGCAGGATCTGGGCGGCCCGCACTTCGCTGTTGTCCCCGGGGATCCCGCCAAGAGCACCATTCTGCAGAGGCTAAGCGCAACGAATCCGGCTGTCCGTATGCCGCTGGGCGGTCCACCGCTCAATGAGAACGAGATTGGCGTGATTCGCCGCTGGATCGAGCAGGGCGCGAAATGGGAGAAGCACTGGTCGCTTATCCCACCCAAGCGCCCGGAGTTTCCAAGCGTCGGCAACAAAGCCTGGCCGAAGAATGGCATCGACTGGTTCGTACTCAACCGTCTGGAACGTGAAAGCCTGAAACCATCCGCCGAGGCCGGCAAAGAGGCACTGATCCGCCGCGTGTCGCTCGACCTGACTGGCCTTCCGCCCACCCCGGCGGAAGTGGATGCCTTTCTAGACGACCAGTCTCCCAACGCGTACGAAAAGGTCGTGGACCGCCTGCTTGCCTCACCGCGCTATGGCGAGCGCATGGCGGCGCCATGGCTGGCCGCAGCACGCTATGCCGACACCAACGGCTACCAGACCGATGCCGAGCGCTACATGTGGCGCTGGCGCGACTGGGTGATCGATGCCTTTAACCGCAATATGCCGTTCGACGAGTTCACGACCGAGCAAATTGCCGGCGACATGCTGCCCGGCGCGACCCTCGATCAAAAAATCGCCAGCGGCTTTAACCGCAACCACCGCGGGAACGGCGAAGGCGGCATCATTGCCGAAGAGTTCGCCGTTGAATATGTTGTGGACCGCGTGGAAACGACCTCAGCCGTCTGGCTCGGCCTCACAGTGGGCTGTGCGCGCTGCCACAACCATAAGTACGATCCGATCACGCAGAAAGAGTTCTACCAGCTCTTCGCTTATTTCAATAACATCCCGGAAAAGGGCAATGCCAATAAGTATGGCAACTCCGTCCCCATGATCAAAGCGCCGACCCGCGAGCAGCAAGCGCAACTTGCCGAGATCGAAAATAAGTTGTCAGCCGCCGAGAAAACTCTCGTCGCGCTCGCTACCGACACTGAGCGCGCCCAGAGAAGTTGGGAGAACTCGCTTGATCGCTCGAAGCCCATTTCGGGGTCCTTCGAACGCGGGATTAAGGCGCAGTTTCCACTGGACGGTAGTGTGGACTCTCGTTTCGACGGCAAGCGCGCCTCCGAGCAAGGCGACAAGGGCAAATTCGGTTTTCTTGACAAGTTCAGCATTGCCGCTTGGATCGATTCGGCCGCGCCTACTGGCGGCATCGTGACTCGAACGCTTGACATCTCCGAGGGCCACGGTTGGGGCCTTTACCTCAAAGATGGCAAGCTGCAGCTCAACCTTGTGCAGCGCTGGCTCGATGATGCGCTCCGGGTGGAAACTGAAGATTCTCTGCCCCTGAACCAACTCCACCACGTGCTGGTGACCTATGACGGCTCGCGCGTGGCCGACGGCGTCCACATCTACGTGGATGGCAAGCCGCAGAAATTGAAAATTTTTCTGGATGAGCTGAACCAGGACTTCGCTTCCAAAGATCCCCTTCGCATCGGCGGTGGCGGTGGGCCGGACAATCGCTTCAACGGTGTAATTCGCGATGTCCGAATTTACGATGTGGCGCTGAAGCCTGAAGAGGCCTCTGTCGTGGCCGTCGCTCTCTCGATCACCGAAATTGCGGTGATCGCCCCGGCCAAGCGCACGCCGGCCCAACGCGACAAGATCAATTGGTATTTCCTCGAGAATCAGGCTCTCGATCCAATTCGCGGAGCTTGGCGCGAACTCGTGGACCTGCGCAAACAAAAAGAGAACTTCGAGGATAGTTTGCCCACCATAATGGTGATGCAGGAGATGCCCACGCTACGCGAGACGCACCTGCTCATCCGCGGTGCCTACGACCGTCCGGGCGAAAAAGTGCAGCCGGGCGTTCCGGATGCACTGCCCGCACTGCCCGAAGGCGCGTCCAATAACCGGCTGGGCTTCGCCAAATGGCTTGTAGATCCCGCCAACCCGTTGCCGGCGCGGGTGGTAATGAATCGCTTCTGGCAGATGTATTTTGGAACCGGCTTGGTGAAGACCGTGGAGGATTTCGGCTCGCAGGGCGAATGGCCATCACATCCAGAGCTGCTCGATTGGCTGGCGACCGAGTTTATCCGCACCGGCTGGGATGTAAAGGCCATGCAGAAGCTGATTGTCACCAGTGCAACCTACCGACAGTCATCGAAGACCACGCCCGAGCTCCTGCAGAGAGACCCGGAGAATCGCCTCCTGGCTCGTGGACCGCGCTTTCGTCTCCCTCCGGAAGTCATTCGGGACCAGGCCCTGGCCATTTCTGGTCTGCTGGTGGAGAAAATCGGAGGG
>Ga0185299_10006266_pt1 | contig 12731 bp, 6 predicted proteins | sample PaiPotPPA55metaG_FD_128002 | JGI IMG/M metagenome (GOLD analysis project Ga0185299, IMG submission 128002) | Iron sulfur acid spring bacterial and archeal communities from Banff, Canada, to study Microbial Dark Matter (Phase II) - Paint Pots PPA... ...
ACAAGCTGCTGTCGGCGACCTCGGGACCTGGCGCGCTCACCCCCCAGGTGCGTGAGCTGATGAAGGGTTATGCGGCCGGATACGACGACTACCTCGCTTCGGTCGGCGGATCGAAGGGCGTGTCCGATCCCGCCTGCCGCGGGCAGGCGTGGGTCAGGCCCATCACCGTCCTCGATGCGTATCTGAGGATGTACCAGGTGGTCGACTACGAGACCACGGCAGGCGACCCGGGGTTGTGGACCGGGGCCCAGCCGCCGGCCGTGGGCAACACCGCTGCGAACCCTTCGACGAGCGTCGAGGCGAGCGGCCTGGCCGCGAAACTCGCCAATGACCAGAACGGCGCGCCGGGCAGCAACGCCATCGCCATCGGGTCGGCGGGCACCCGCGATGGCGGAGCGGGCATCCTGCTCGGCAATCCGCACTTTCCATGGGACGGCGCCGAGCGCTTCTATCAAGCGCAGATGACGATCCCCGGGCAGCTGAACGTCGAGGGCGTGACCCTGTTCGGCACGCCGCTAGTGACCATCGGATTCAACTCCTCGGTCGCTTGGAGCCACACCGTCAGCCCGTCGTATCCGATGACGCTCTATCAGCTGGCACTGGTCTCCGGGCATCCGACGGAGTATGTCTACAACGGTCAGACGCTCTCCATGACGAGCACGACCACCACTGTCGAGGAGCTCAACTCCGACGGCCGGCTCGCGCCGGTGACCAGGACCATCTGGTCCAGCCGCTGGGGTCCGATCGCCCACGAGCTCGAGGGCTATCCGCTGCCGTGGACGAGCACCACGGCGTACGCGTTGGCCGACATGAACGCCTCGAACTTCCGCTTCCTCAACGAAGGGCTCGCGACAGACGAGGCGACCAGCACCAGCCAGTTCCTCGCGGTGCAGCAGAAGTACGAGGGCATGCCGTGGGTAGACACGATCGCCGCGGACTCCCAGGGGCACGCCATGTATTCAGACCTCGGTAGCTTCGCCAACGTCACCGACGCCCTAGCGGCGAGCTGCAACACGGCGCTGGGAACCGCACTGTTCCAAGAGGTCGGCATGCCGGTCCTAGACGGCTCGCGAACGGACTGCGCCTTGGGTACGGACGCCGATGCGGCGGCACCGGGCATCTTCGGTGTAAGTGAACTGCCGACCATGACCCGGGATGACTACGTCGAGAACTCGAACATGAGCTACTGGTACACCAACGCCAGCGCTCCGGTGACCGGCTATCCGCGCATTCTCGGCATCGCCGGCACGAAGTTGAGCCTGCGCACTCGCAGCGCGCTGACCATGGTCACGCAGCGGATCGCCGGTACCGACAACTTCGGGCCAGCCGGATTCATGCTGCAAGATATGCAGAACCTGATGTATTCGGACATCCAGTACGGCGCGACGCTCGTCAAGCCACAGCTGGTGCAGCTTTGCGAGTCGCTGCCCGGCGGCGTGGCGCCGACGAGTTCCGGCGGCACGATTCCGGTGGGCGATGCGTGCCAAGTGCTCGCCGCATGGAACGGCCGTGAGGACCCTGATTCGGAGGGGGCGGTGCTCTTCCGCGAGTTCTGGGAGCGCGCCTTCGCGCTGCCCGAAAGCCCGTGGTCGACGCCGTTCAGCGCGGCGGATCCGGTGAACTCGCCGAACGGGCTCAGCACAACGGACAAGGGCGTGCTCGATGCGTTCGGCGACGCACTCTCGGCTCTGACAACAGCGGGATTGCCGTACGACGTCTCGCTGGGCAGCATGCAGTACGTCGTGCGCAACGGCGTGCAAATCCCGATGCTGGGCGGCCCCGGTGATCCTGACGGCGACTTCAACGCGTTCTACCAGAACGTCTTGGCGAACCCGGGCACGGACCCGTCGGAAGGAAGCAGCTACATTCAGGCCGTCACCTGGGACAAGGGCACCTTGTGCTCGGTGGTGGCCAAGACGGTGCTGACGTATTCGGAATCTGACAATCCCGGCTCACCTCACTACGCCGACCAGACCAAGCTGTTTTCGAGCAAGGGCTGGGTGAACGCGGCGTTCTGCGTCTCGGACGTCGCGGCGCAAGCCGTCTCAGTGCTCGTCGTTCCGGCCACGCGACTTGGAGGACGTTCGTGTTCTACAGTTGAGGCATGACCGAAGCCCAACTGCCCATAGGGTCTGCGGCGCCGAGTGGCGCGCCGCCGGCCCGGGCGGGTGACGAGGACCGGGAAGTGGTGGCCGAGCGGTTGCGGGTCGCCGCCGGAGAGGGCCGGATCGACCTCACCGAGTTGGAGGAGCGGCTCGAGCGGGCCTATCGGGCGAAGACGTACAGCGAGCTGGACGAGCTGGTGGCGGACCTGCCGCAGCGGCGGTCAAGCAGTAGTCTCGTCGCGGCTTCCGACCCGGAGACGCTGGTTCTGGAAACCACCTCGGCCAATATCAAGCAGAGTGGCCGGTGGACCGTTCCTCGACGGATTGTCGTGCGGTGTACGACCGCGCTGGTCAAAGTCGACTTCACCGAGGCGACCTGTGTGCACCGCGAAGTGACCGTCGAGGCCAGCAGCGGGACGGGCTGGATCACGTTGATCGTGCCGCGCGGCTGGGCGGTTCGAATCGACGCCGCCAGTACCAACACTGCGAACATCCGCAACAAGGCCAACGGGCCGGTGGATCCGGACGCCCCGACGCTGAACGTCATCGGCCATCCGAAGTACGGCTACGTCAGGATCAAGCAGCCGCGTTGAGCTCCCTCTCCATGCTTCAGGCTTCGCGGGCCACACCGGTCGGGACGCGGACCGGCGTCGGCGTAGCCGTCGGCTGCGGACGTCCGGGCACGACCAGGCCGGACTCGTAGGCGAGCACGACCACCTGGGCGCGGCTGGACAGGTTCAGCTTGGCCATCGACCTGTTGAGATGGGTCTTCACCGTGCCTTCGCTCACCACGAGGCGCTCGGCGATGTCGCCGTTGGACAGACCGGCCGCGACGAGGCGCAGGACGTCGGTCTCCCGCGCGGTGAGCAGGGTCAGCGCGGACCGTTCGGCCGCCGACCAGTTCGGGTAGCCGCCGCCTGCCGTGCCGCCGCCCGCCATGCCGTCGGCGCTCACGCCGCCCTCGACCGCGCAGTACGCCTCGACCAGCCGGCGGGTGACGGTCGGCGAGAACAACGTGTCGCCGTCCGCGACGGCCTTGAGCGCGGCGAGCAGCCGCTCCGGCGGAGTGTCCTTCAGAACGAAGCCGCTCGCGCCGGCGCGCAGCGCCTTGTAGACGTATTCGTCGAGATCGAACGTGGTCAGGATGAGGATGCGCGGCGGGTTCTCCCGGCCGGAGCCCAGGATCCGGCGGGTCGCGGTGATGCCGTCCGTCTCCGGCATCCGGATGTCCATCAGCACCACGTCGGGTTCGGTGAGCTCCGCCATGGTGACGGCCTCGCCGCCGTCCTGCGCCTCACCGACCACCTCGTAACCGGGCGCGGCGCGCAGGATCGCCGCTATTCCGGCTCGGATGAGCACCTGATCGTCGACGATCAGCACCTTGACCATGATCGTTCCGCCGTCTTCCTCTGTTCCCGGCTCCTGCATCCGGCTGCTGCTCCCGGCGTGCCACACGACCGGTCTTGATGGCAACGTACCGGCCGTCCATACGCCACCGTCGGCGCCACGCCCGAAGCCGTCAAACAGTTCCGTCCTCGTTCCACAGGTCGGACTGATTGCTCGTGCTGCAGGATTCGTCCGTGACGGCGGACCCGGAGGTCTGGAGGCACTGTCCATCGCCCGCGTTGTGGAACTCGAAGCTCGAGTTGGATCCGAGCACCTTCGTCCACAACTGCGTGGACCCGCCGTCGCAGGTCTGCGTGCTGACCGAGCTGCCGGAGCCCGCGGTGAGGCACAGGCCGTTGCTCTCGTTGACCATTTCGAACTCGCCGGCCGGCGCTTCCAAGATCCCGGTGAGCGGCAGCGTGTTCTCCCAGCCCTCGGATTGGCTTGCGGAGCAGGCTGATTGCGCGGCGGGCTGCGTCAGACACTCTCCGGTCCGTACGTTCGAGAACCGGTAGTACGTGGCAGTCAGCCCGAGCAGGGAACCCGTCGAGCCCGAGGTTGCCTGAGCGCTGGTCGTGACGCTCGACGGCGAGCCTGACGGGCTCGTCACGTGTGCGGGCGAGGTGGTCGAGGCGCTATGGGTGGGTGTGTGCGTTGCGCTGGCGCTCGGCCGTGCTGACGTATGAGTCGGCTTGCCGGAGGCTGTCGGGGTGTCAGACGCGCGTTGCGCGGAGGCGTCGTCGCGCGCACTTGCCGAATTGCCCTGCGACTCCATCACAGTCCACGCAGCAGCGCCGAGCAAACCGAGGGCCACGACGAGAACAAGCGCCTTCCGCCCGCGTCGGCTATCGGTGTTGCGGCCGCGTGCCGCGACGGAGCCTACGGGGTCAGCTCGGTCCGGGCGCACCATCGTCTCATCGGAGCCGCGCAGCCGCCCGCCCGACGTTGAGTCCGGGTCGATGCCGGGTTCCGCATCCGCGCCCGGATCGCCGGTGGCTATCAGCACGTCCGCGGCGGCGTCGGCGATCGATCCGCCCGACGCGGATCGCGAGGACTCGGGCACCGGCACGGGCATCGGCAGTGTGGTCGGCGTCCCTTCCGGGATCAGAGCCCTCAGGGTCTGCGCGAACTCGGCTGCGGCCGGGAAGCGATCGTCCGGTTCCTTCGCCATGGCCCGCACGATCGCGTCGGCCAGTCCCGGCGAGTCGGGGCATTCGGGCCTCGGCGGCGGCTCGCTCATCGCGCGCCACATGATCGAGCGCACGTCCCGACCCTCGCCGCCGAACGGAGGCTGCCCGGTGAGCAGCTGGTACAGCGTCGAGCCGAGCGCGTAGATATCAGAGGACTCGCTCGGTACGCCCCGCGTCATGAGTTCGGGTGCGGCGTGCTGCGGGGAGAACACGTCGAGTACGGAGGCTGAGGAACCCGAGTCCAGCAGGCAGGACACACCGAAGTCGGCCAACGCCGGCTCGCCGAACCTCGAGACCAGGATGTTGTTGGGCGTCACATCGCGGTGCAGCACGCCGAGTGCGTGCGCCGCCGCCAGGGCCTCGGCGATCTTCGCCCCGACCATCGCGGTCTCGGCCGCGGACAGCGGCCCCGAGCGTTTCAGCCGCTCCTTCATCGAGCCGCCGTCGTACAGGTCCATCGCCAGGTAGGGGTGGCCCGAGGCGGTCGTACCGGTGTCCAGCACGGTCACGACGTGCGGGTGCCCGCTCAGCCGGGCAGCCAGCCGGACCTCGCGCAGGAAGCGGCGGCGCGCGTCCTCGTCCGGGCCGACGGTCAGCACCTTGAGCGCCACGTCGCGTTCGAAGGACTCCTGAACGGCCCGGTAGACCACGCCGAACCCGCCGTGCCCGATCCGTCTCAGGTCCCGGTATCCGGGGACGGACTCGGCCGGGTCCGCCGGCGGGTTCGGTGCGTCGGAGCCCGTCGATCCACTTCGGCCTGTCATGACTTGCGTTACCGTCCCTTTTCGAACAACGCCGTTCAGGCGGTGGTGGAGCGGCACGGTTGATCCGTGCCGCTCCACCACCGCCCGGACGGCTCAGTGCCGTCTGTTCAGTTCACTGCTTCGCGGGTTCACAGCCCGCTGACGGGCAGGCTGCCCAGCGGGAGGCTGCTCAGCGGGAGGCTGCTGAGCGGCAGCGAGCCGGCGCCGGCCTGGGTGATGTTGTTGACGATGCCCGCGACCTGCTGCTGCAGCTGGGCGAGCGCGGCGCTCGCCTGGTTCAGCTGGGACTGCGCCGTCGGCCACACCACGCTGGCGAAGTTGGTCGCCGCCGGGCCGGCCCAGATGTTGGGGTCGCTCAGCGCGGTGCCGTGCGAGGTGATCTGGGACAGCGCGTCGTTGAGCGGGCCCTGGAGGGTCGCCAGCAGCTGGGTGATGTGGACGTGCGCCTCGGCTGTGACCTTGACGGTGCCGTCGCTCATGGTGGTGCTCCGTATCTTTCGTCGGTTCCGCGGGCCAAGCCCTTGCCTGCCCGCCGCGTTGGGGAGCCGGGCCGCCGAGTGGTTTTCGTCGGCCTTGCTGATGAGAACGCTATGCGGTGGCGTCCGGTGGGTCGTCTAACGAGCGGTTGAATTCCGCGCTACCACGGTCGTTGTACGTCTGCCGGCCATGTCTCCCGGTCGCGACAGGCTCCGCGGCGCCTTGCAGTACGTCCAGTACGTCCAGCACGTCCGTCAGCGCCAGTTGCACGCCGTCCATCGAGCCGTCAGACACCAGATAGCCACGGCCGGGGACGGGAGCCATCCGGTTCTGCCGTGGCAGTGCGACACCCAGCAGGTCGCCATCGAGCTCGTGGTCGGGGACGAGCAGCACTCCGCAACGGCCGTCGCGCACCCGCTGCGTCCACATGCCGAACTGGCGGCGGATGCCGTCGTTACGGCCCGCTGCGATCACGTGCCGCCCGGCGCCGGCCTTGGCGATCCAGCGGTCGAGTACCCCGAGGGTGTCCATGAACGACTCCACGTCGTCAACCAGAAGTAGAGCCCTACCGCTGATCGGCTCGAGGACGCGTTCGAGTTCCGCGTAATCGGTGCACACGACGACCGGAGCAGGCAGGTCGCGTAGCGGGGAGCGGCGTGGGGCGAACACCACCACGGTCGGCGGATCCATCGCGGCCAGTACCGAGGCCGCGATGGCGACCAGGGCGCTGCTGCGGCCGGACCGGGGCGGACCCGCGATCAGCGCGTGTTCGTGTTCGTACAGCTTCAGTGCGGCCGGGGCCAGGTTGCTGTCCGTGAAACCGACCGGGATGGACCACGGTTCGGCGGCGGTAGTGGTCACGGCTCCCGCAGCACGCAACTGATCAGCCGTGATGCGTTCCGGCAGCAGTCGGACCGGATTCGCCGTGCGGCGGGCGCCCTGCCACCGCCACGCCACCTCGTCGACTGCCGATGCCAGCTGGTCTGCCGGTTGGCCGATCTGTATGACTTGCCGCGTCGCGACGACCAGCGCGCGGCCCGGCACGTATCCGGGGATCGCGTTGCGTGGAATGTCGAAGCTCCCGTACTCGCTCGGGTCGGCCAGCCGCAGCAACAGTTTCTGCTGGCTGAGTGCTGCCCACGCGCTCGGTATCGCACCAGCGCGGTCGCCAGAGGCGAGCACGTGCAGTCCGACAGCCGGGCCGTCGGCGAAGATGCGCTCCAGCTCGCCGAGGACGCTCAGCCCGGTGAAGTCCTTCTCGAGTTCGGCTCTCAGAGCACCGACATTGTCGATCAGCACCAGGCAACGGGCGGGCCCGGGGCCGCCCACGCCGTCGTCACGCAGCACACCGCCTGCCTTGCGCGCGTCGACCTCGCTCCGCAGCATCCTGATCAGCCGGATCTGCCGGGCCCGCTCCGCAGCGGCGATGTACGCGCCGGTGTGCGGCAGTCGCGCCATGGGTTCCAGGTCACCCGAGCCCATGTCGAGGACGTATATATGGAGGAGATCCGGGGGCAGCGCGGTCGCCTCCGCGAGGGCCACCGTGGCCAGCGCGGTCGAGGTACCCGAGCCGACGGCACCGTAGACCAGCATGTTCCCGGCACTCGGATCCCAGCCGACCGGATACTGCGCCTGGCGGTCCGGATCATCAGCCAGCGCGCACGCCGGCAGGCCGCTCACGTCCGTCTGCAGCCCGCGCATCGCGGTACCGAGTCTGCGTAAGGCGATCATGGCGGGCAGCGGGTCCGGCCACGGCCTGCGCGGTCGCCCGATCCCGGCCGCCTCGCTCGCCTGCCTGGCCGCCTCGACCAGGCGGGCCAGGTCGGTCGGCATGTCCTCATCCACGGCGGACGCCCCGGAATCGGTCGCGGTGAATCCCGATCGGTCGCCCGGCGTCAACCGGAACGGCAGCACACTCACTCCGCCTGCGGCGGCGTCCGCACGCGTCACCCCGGTCGAGAGCGCGGTCTGCACCGGAAGCACCTCGTTCGCGCTGACCCGGTAGAAGCCCCGGCCCCACTGCCTGCTGCCGATGCGGGCGGCGGCAGGCGAGTCGATGACGTCCTGCGAGTCGGTGGTGCTCTCCAAGCGCAGTGCCAGGCGCAGCTTGACGTTGTTCTTGATCGCGTCGCCGACCGATCCGGACGGACGCTGAGTGGCCATGATCAGGTGCATGCCGAGGCTGCGTCCCCGCTGCGCGATGCTGACGAGCGCGTCGACGAAGTCGGGCAGCGCCTTGACCAGGGTGGCGAATTCGTCGATCACCACTACGAGCCGGGGCATCGGCTCGAGGTCCGGGCGCCGGGTGTCCCGCAGCCGCTGGTACTCGCGGACGTGGCTCATCCCGACGTTGCGAAGGGCGTGTTCCCGATGGCGCAGTTCGGCTTCCAGGCAACGCAGTGCCCGCTCGCCGAGCTGTTCGTCCAGGTCCGTCACGAGCCCCACGACATGCGGCAATTGCGCGCACTCGTCCAGGGCGCCGCCGCCCTTGTAGTCCACCAGCGCGAAAGTCAGGTGCTCCGGACCGGCGCCGACCGCCATGCTCGCGATCAGAGTGCGAAGAAGCTCGCTCTTGCCGGAGCCGGTGGTACCCGCGATCAGGCCGTGCGGGCCGTCGTCGTCGAGATCGACCTCGAACACCTCACGCTCGGTCACCCCGAGCACCGCCCGCACGCGCAGGCTCTCCGCCGCGCGGCGCCATCGCTCGGCGACCGCCGAGTCGAGGGGTCCGACCAGCTCGAGCAGCGGCAGCAGGCCCACCTGGTCCGGCAGGCCGGCGCCCTCGGTCTTCACCTCAGGATCCTCGAACCTGGCGAGCGCGCGAGCCAGCCCTCGGGCACGCTGGCGAGTCAGACCGGCGACCAGAACGTCGTCGATCCGCTCGCCGCTGGCGACCCGCCGCAGCCGTCCGGAGCCATCGGCCGCCACCGAGAGCACCTCGGTGCACAGCGCCGGCAGCCGCCCGGTCAGGACGATCCCGGCGACCGGTCCAGCCCTGCCGCCGAGCAGATCCCGTAGGGCGCAGGGGCGACCTTCGAGCAGAGCCGCGCCGTCGACCACGACGAGCAGCACCGGCGTTCCCGACGCCTTGGCATCCGCCGCCTGGCCCATCCCGGCTGCGCCCGCGGCCGCGGCACTGAGCTCGGACAGCAGATTCCGGGCCAGCACCTCGCAGCCCTCCGCACCCGAGGCGACGAAACGCGACGTACCCGACCTCGGGTCGGCGCCGTGTGGAAGCCACTTCGTCCAGTCCCAGTCCGCGATCCGGTCTTCGTCCGCGAACAGTGCGACCACGACATCTGCCGGGCCGCTCTGGGCAGCCGCCTGGCAGAGCATCGAGCGCGCCGAGGCCAGCGCCGCCGAGCGGTCCCCTTCGAGACCGACTACTCCGCCGCCCGACAGGTCGACGGCCACCGGGACCTGCGCGAGTCGCGCCGCCTCGTCGACCGCCGCAGCGAGTGTGGCGTCGAGATCATGATCAGGCCGACGGCCGCGATCCACCGGCGGTGTCCAGCGCTGGTCGGCCAATCCGGCCGAGACCTTCAGGAAGTCGGCCGCGCCTGGGCGCCGCTCCCACAGCCGCAGGCCCGGCGCCGACGCGCGGTAGCAGAGTTCTGCCGGGTCCGGGAACTCCGCGTGCAGGCGAGCCGTCTCCGCCGCGCGCCGCGCGGTCAGCTGCTCGCAAGCCTCGGCCAGCCGAGCCGCGTACTCGCGCTTTCCACGGCGGAAACTGAACCTGCCCTTGGTCCGCTCTTCCAGCAGGTTCCCCAGCATTATCACCGGGCTGAAGAGCGCGATCAGCGCATACGCCAGGTCCTTCAACACGAGCACCATGACGCCGGCCAGCACGAGCGGGGCGAGCAGGCTCGAGATCCGCAGCGGCGAACCCTCGGCGCGTCGCGGCTGCTCGGGCAGCCGCACCGCTGACGCCCCGGCCGGCGAGGCGAGGCGCGGGGCCCGGTTGAACGGCAGTGTGCCGCCGGGTGCCGCCTCCCGCGCCGGATTCACGTACTGCACAGGGCTGAGCGCGCCTGCGGGCAGCACCTGGAACGGAACCCGGCCGGCCGCGCAGACCACATCCTGCGGCCCGACGCGGACGGGTTCGGTCAACCGCTCACCGTTCAGATCAGTGCCGTTACGAGACCCGAGGTCCGTCACGGTCACCCGACCGTCGTCGGCGACGTCGATCTCCACGTGCAGGCGCGAGACGTCCCGGCAGGCCACCCGGACCTCCGCCTCGTCGCCGCGCCCGAGCCGCACGCGCCCGGGCGTCAGCGGCACCGAGAGTCCCGCGTCCAGGCCGCCGATGATGCGCAGGACCACGCCCGGATCCAGCTCCGCGGTGAGCTCCGGGTCCCGCCGGGCACCCGCTCCCGCGCCGCGGTCGGCCGCCTGCGCCGCGGCGACCACCTCCGCACCCATGACGAGCCCTGATCCGGCCAGCGGGGTGCCGGGCGGCGCCTCGCGGCCGTCGATGACGAGCCGGCCGTCCGCGGCGCCGAGGGCGGCCGCGAGGTCCGCGACCACGGCATCCGGGCGGCCGAGCCGCACTTCCAACTCACGTTCGATGCCGGCGTCCCGATGGACGAACCTCATTGACTGCCACCCACGCTCTGTTCTGCACTTTCTTCACTCGCGGCGCCCGGCGTCCGCGTCGCACCAGCGTTCCAGCCCGAGTCGGTCCACCGCGTTCCCCGGAGGTTCACAATCCGATCGGGCCGTATACCGCACGCGGCAGGGGGCACTACCGCGAAGGTTTACCCGCGGCCGGCCGGCCCCTGGCGAGTGAGGACAAGCCGTGCTCCGGCCAGCTAGGTTGGATCGTCATGACCGAGTACAGCGAACAGCTTCAGCGGCAACAACGTGATCGGGAGCAGCGCGCGGTGCTGCTCGAGCGGATCCGCATCGCCCGCGAGCTGCACGACGTGACGGCCCACCACCTGTCCGTCATCGCCGTCCAAGCCGGTCTGGCACGCTACGTGCTCACCACGGACCCGGAAACCGCGGACCAGGCACTGCGCACGATCTCCGAGGTCGGCAGCGAGGGGCTCGCCGAACTGCGTCGACTGATCAGCCTGCTGCGTCCGGATGACGACGAGGGGGCCGACGCGCGAACGGACGAACCGCCCGCACCCGGCATCATGCAACTACCCGTACTCATCGAACGAGTGGGACTCTCCGGCACCCCGTCCCGCTACACGGTGGCCGGCCGCCAGCGTCCGTTGCCCGCCGGAATAGAGCTGTGCGTCTACCGAGTGGTCCAGGAGTCGCTGACGAACGTGCTCAAGCACGCGCCCGGATCATCCGTGGACGTGCGGCTCACCTACGAACCCGACCACATCCGCGTAGTCATAGCCGATTCCGGACCGCACGGCATCCCATTCCAGCGGACCAGCACCCCGCGAACTGCGGTGGCGCAGGCCACGGACCACAGCGGCGCCGGAGTCGGACTGACCGGCATGCGCGAGCGCGCGGCCCTCTACAACGGCGAACTGTCCGTCGGCCGGAAGCCGGACGGCGGCTTCGAGGTCTCCCTCGCCCTGCCGCTCGAGCCGGTGGAACCGGTCAGCCCGGGGGAGTACGCCGAAATTCATACTCCCCTCTAACACCCGTCCCGCTGGTATCTCGCTCAACGATCGAAGATCCTGAACCGGACTGCAGCCGCCGGAGATGGGGATGATGTGAAGCCGCACCTGCGTCGCGACGAGGGCCCGGATCACGAACGCGATCGACTGACCGTGCCGCAGGGGCTTGCCGCCCTCTCGCTCGACGCGCTGGCTTCGGTGGCGTACGGACCCGAGGCGATCGTGGTCGTGCTCGCGGCCGCCGGCAGTGCCGGGCTCGGCTTCACCCTCCCCGTCACGCTCGCGATCGTTCTGCTCCTCGGCGCACTCACCTTCTCCTACCGGCAGGTCATCGCGGCCTTCCCGAACGGCGGCGGCGCCTACGCGGTGTCCGGTCGCCACCTCGGCCGCCGAGTGAGCCTGGTGGCCGCCGCCTCGCTGATCATCGACTACGTGCTGAACGTCGCCGTCTCGGTCTCGGCCGGAGTCGCGGCTCTCACCTCGGCTTTCCCGAGCCTGTTCGGCGCGACGGTCTGGCTCTGCGTGCTCGCGCTGGTGCTGATCACGGCGCTGAACCTCTACGGGGTGGCCGAGTCGGCAAAGGTGATGATCGTGCCGACGATCGTGTTCATCGTCGCGATCTTCGCCGTGATCCTGCTCGGCCTGGTCCGCGCCCATCCGGTGACCGAACCGGTGCACCCGGGCGCCGGAGCGGCGGAGAGTGTCGGGCTCCTGCTCCTGCTCAAGGCCTTCGCATCCGGTTGTAGCGCGCTCACCGGCGTCGAGGCGATCGCGAACGCCGTGCCGACGTTCCGCAAGCCGAGAGTAAAGCGGGCCCAGCGCACCGAGGTCGCGCTCGGCGCCCTGCTCGGCACGATGCTCATCGGACTGTCCGTGCTCATCGGCAAGTTCCACGTCGCACCGAGCAGCAATAAGACCGTGCTCGCGCAGTTGGCCGACGCCGCATTGGGCCACAACCTCGGCTTCTTCATCGTCCAGTTCTCCACGATGATCCTGCTCGCGTTGGCCGCGAACACCTCGTTCGGCGGACTCCCGGTGCTCGCCTCCCTGTTGGCCAAGGACAACCATCTGCCGCACATCTTCGCGCTGCGCGCGGACCGGCAGGTCTACCGCTACGGCGTGAGCGTGCTCGCCGCGGCCGCGCTGGTGCTGCTGATCGTCTCCAACGGCAACACGCAGGCGCTGGTGCCGGTCTTCGCCATCGGCGTGTTCATCGGATTCACG
>Ga0185299_10006269_pt1 | contig 12725 bp, 13 predicted proteins | sample PaiPotPPA55metaG_FD_128002 | JGI IMG/M metagenome (GOLD analysis project Ga0185299, IMG submission 128002) | Iron sulfur acid spring bacterial and archeal communities from Banff, Canada, to study Microbial Dark Matter (Phase II) - Paint Pots PPA... ...
GCTACCATCCGCGTCCCTGCCTCCAGTACTACATCAAGCGCTGTCTCGGTCCGTGCGTGATGGATCTGACCACACCCGAGATTTACGCCGAAGCCGTCCGCGACGTGAAGCTCTTTCTCGAAGGCCGGCAAACCGATCTGGTCAAATCTCTGCGCGAGCGCATGTCCGAAGCTGCCGAAGCGCAGGAGTTCGAGCGCGCCGCCCGCTATCGCGACTTGATCTCAACCGTCGAGCAGCTCCAGGAGAAGCAGCGCATCGCCGCTGTAGAAGGCGACGACGCCGACGTCTTCGGCTATCACTACGAGAACCAGATGCTGGCCGTGAACCTGTTCCACATGCGCGGAGGAAAAGTCCTGGACCGCCGCGAATTTTTCTGGGAAGACCTCCCCGAGTTGGCCGCGCCCGTGTGGCCCCGGGTCTCCGACCCGGTCGCGGGGCAGAGCCCCGCCGCCACACAAGAATTCCATCCCAATGAATTCTTCTCCGCCCTGCTTAAGCAGCTCTATCTAGCCCAGCCCTACGTCCCCAGAAACATCTACGTCCCCGTAGACTTCGAAGACCGCGAAGAACTAGAAGAAGCCCTAAGCGAGCAACTAGCCGGCGAAGGCGGACGAGCCACGCGCGTCCACATCACCGTCCCGCAGCGCGGAGACAAGCGCGAGCTCATCGATCTAGCCGGCGCCAACGCCAAGCAATCGTACGATCAGCGTTTCCGCGTCATGAAGCCAAACACCCGCGTCATTCAAGAAGCCTTGCAAGACGCGCTCGCCCTCCCCGAGCTGCCCAAGCGCATCGAGTGTTTCGACATCTCGCACATTCAGGGAGCGGAAACGGTCGCATCGATGGTCGTATGGGAAGACGGCAAGATGAAAAAATCCGACTACCGGAAGTTCATCATCAAGACCGTCGCCGGCGTGGATGATTTCGCCTCCATGCGCGAAGTGGTCACCCGCCGTTACAAGCGCTTGTGTGAAGAAAAAAAGCTTGACGAACAAAAGCTTGAAGAAAAAAAGCTTGACGACAAGAAGCCCATGCCCAGCCTGGTGCTGATCGACGGCGGCCTCGGACAGCTCCACGCCGCCGCCCAGGCGCTCGACGCCCTGGAAATCATCAACCAGCCCCTGGCCGCCATCGCCAAGCGAGAAGAGATCATCTACGTCTACGGACAGGAAGATGAACCCATCGTGCTCGACCATCATTCTCCCGTCTTACATCTGGTCCAGATGATCCGCGACGAAGCGCATCGTTTCGCCGTAACCTTTCATCGCAAGCGCCGTCAGATCCGCGACCGCGCCACCGAGTTACGAGAAATTCCCGGCGTCGGAGAATCAACCACCCGCCGTCTGCTGGAACATTTCGGAAGCCTGCAAGCCGTAAAGCAAGCCGACGTAGCGGCACTGTCAGCAGTCGTAACAAGAACGCAGGCGCAGGCGATTCTGGAGCACTTCCGGAGCCCGCAATGAAAATATTTGGCAACAAAAAACCCGCTCCCGAGTTGGTCACGACCGGCCGCTTTGAACTGGAGCGCGACGGACAAGTGGCCACCCTCCAGTACACTATCGCCGGCCACGTGCTCGCGCTACTTCATTCCGAAATTCCCGAGGCCCTTCGCGGCAGCGGCGTAGCCTCAACCTTGGCACGGACCGCGCTCGACTGGGCCCGAGCCAATCACATGAAGATCGATGTGGTCTGTCCCTTTGTCGCCGGGTTTCTCGAAACCCACCCTGAATATTCGGATCTGGTTCTGCGCTAGCGGGTCTTTCGCCCTTCGTTTTGGAATTCTTCGCTGATTCCAGAAATGAAAAGCCCCCAGCCAAATGCCGGGGGCAGACCGAACGAAGTCCTTTCACTTGCCAGACATGCCGCCGCTCTCGCCTTCGTGCGTATCGATCGAAATCAGAAAAGCATTCCGGTCGGAGTAGGAGAATTTGTGTCCCTGCACATTGGCGCTGTGATCGAGAGAACGGTACATTTCGAAGCCGTCATTGTTCTGAGCCCCAAAATATTTTACGTTCTTCAGTACCACGCCGTTGCCATCGGCGCCCGGCTCACGCTTCAGCTTCATGGATGCCATTTCACCACCACCAAGGGTGGCGTTGACGATATCCCCGGCCCGACTAACCTCGATCGGAGCTTCCTGCACTTTCAGTTCGCCCCATTCCAGACCGTACGTCTTGAGAATCATCGGCGCGAGAGCGTCGCGTTGCTCTTTGTTCGTGGACGGATCGAACGATACCACCACCCATTCTCCCTTCTTGTTTGTGCCCCATTCGTCGCCCAGATCCCCAGTCAGCCAGTACTTGGCCCCCGCCAGGTTCGTGTTGCCCGAGTGCCCTTCGCGCACTTTGACCGCCATGTTGAACTCGCAGTGCGGGTGCTCGGCATGTTTGTTGAAATAGCAGGGACAGAACAGATGACAACTGCAGGCTTCCACGTAATCAGCTTTCATCTGCCATGCAGGTTTCCCAGGGGTCGAGGCCAAGAGGATCAGTACACACAACATGAGAAGGCCTATCTGCATCCAGCGTCTCATATCCACCTCCTTTTGTTTTGAAACAAGATTTCAAAGGGGCCTGACTTGCTTTGGTGAGCGACAGGATTTTACTGCGCTTTATCAGGTTTCGCCAGTGCTGGTTTCGCCGGAGGATGGGGCGCATGGGCGGGACGTCGGCGCTAGCTCGGGCTCGCGGACAAGCGGCGCGTGTCGGCGTACAATTCCAACCGTGGCTCGTGATCGCAATCGAGCGGGAGGCCCCCATGCCCGTGTATGACTATGTCTGCAACGACTGTCACAAATCCTTCGAATTAATTCTCACGCTCAAGGAACACGAGGTAGACGCGAAATGCCCCAAGTGCGGCAGCAAGCACGTTGAGCAAGAGGCGACTGCTTTTTATGCCGTGACCGGGAAGAAGAGCTAGGCGACAAGCTAGGCGAAGAGTCAGGCGAAGAGCTAGGCGAAAAGTCAGGCCGGGAATCACCAGCCAAGCCCGAGTGGCGAAATTGGTAGGCTTTTTGCGCCCCATGGATTCTGCTGGCGTCCGGCCCTATACGAGATGTCATCCTGAGCGACGTGGCCCCTTCGCGAAGCGAAGCAGCCACCAGAAGGTCGCATCGAGATAAATGCAAGATATGTTCAGAATCCTCGGAGGGACGGAGTATGAAATTCTGTCGTCTCGCATTCGCCCTGAGTGTAATCAGCGTTGCAATCCTGACAGCAGGGTGTAACTCAACCCAAAATAATCCAAACGAGAGCACCGCCGAAAAGCCAGCCGCCGCACCGACGCAGAGTAAGGAACCCGTGCTTTACACCGGGCAGGAGGCATTCAATCGAATGATGGGTCTCGCCTTGAAATGGGCGCGGGATGCGCAGCCGGCTCGGTTGGAATCCGTCCCCACCACGGATACCACCGGCCAGAACGGCAAATCAACCGTCTGGCGAGGGTTCTTCGCTTCGCCCAGTCGCCGCTCCACCAAGACCATCGTTTGCTCGGGAAGCCGTCTTCCGGATGCGCCGCCCTTCGGAGTTTCAGCCGAGGGGAGTGAAGGCGCCTACAACGCCGACGCCGCCAATCTTGCCTTTTTACCGTTGTTGGTCAAAACCGATACCGATACGGCATTCGCCATCACCCTGCAACACGGAGGCGCCGGCATTCTCAAGAAAGATGCGCAGCAGCCAGTCATCTACGTGTTGCTCAAGGACCGGAAGCAGAACGTGCCCGTCTGGTACGTCATTTACGGCACCAGCGAGACTAACAGGAAGGGCATCGGCGTGATTAACGCGACTACGGGTGCTTTCGTAAGCGCTGGCAAGTGAGCCTTCTGGAGCTGGAACAATGGGGCTTTTCCTGAAACCAGCACTAGCGGCCGTCCGTTATTTTCGTCGCCAGAAACGACTTCACCACGATCTGGTTCGGTTGCATGCCGACGGGAATGATGGTCAGCAAGGAATATTCCGATGGCTCCAGCTTCTTCGGCTGGCGTTTCTGGATTACCGCCAGGTCTCCAGAACCGGAATCAAGCACCAGCAGATAATTCTGATTCTGCGAGAGCGCCAGCGCGTCCGGGTGCGTTCCTACGGGAAGATATGCGATGACCTTTCCAAGGTCGATGTCGTAGACCGCGATGTTATTCGACCCGAAGTTAGAGACATACAAGCGCGAGTTATCAAGCGACACCACGCCGCGAGTAGGCTGAGCGCCGACGAGATAGCTGCCCGAAACTTCGTTGCCCGTAGTCTCGATGATGGAGATGGTGCCGGCATCGAAATTGAAAGCGACCAGTTCCCCGCCATCAGGCTTCAGCGCGAGACTCACCGGAGATTTTCCGACATCGAGGAGCGCCAGCAGCTTGTGGTTTTTGAGATCAATACTGGCAACCTGCCCCGATCCCGAACAGGACACGAATGCTTTGCTGGAATCAGGCAGGATAGCGATGTCCTCGGGATGGATGCAGATGGTGATGGCGGAACGCACGGCGAGGCGCGCGGTGTCGATGATGGAGACAGAGTTGTCGGCGCGATTAGTAACAACGACGGTAGCTCCGTCAGGCGAAACGCGAGCGAGCCCGGGACTTCCGCCAACATGAAGCGTAGCCGCGACAGTATGACGGTCGAGATCAAGCACGGAAACATTAGCAGACCCGGAATTAGCAACGTAGGCGCGGTGGCCGTCGGGAGAAACATCAATAAAGTAAGGCCGTCCATACACGCCGATAGTAGCCACAACTTTGTTCTGCTCGGCGTCGATCACGCTGACGTTATTCGACCCGGTGTTAACGACGTAAACTTCGTTTCGCTTAGGATTGGCCGCAACTCCGGTAGGTTCGGCCCCAACCTGCAGTGTTCTTACCGGCCGAAAGCTGCGCAGATCAATAACCGTAACCGTATTACTCTTGCCATTCGAAATGTATGCGTATTCGCGGTAGAGCGGCCCGTAGCCAGGAAGAGTGCGCTCGTGAAAGTAGTACCATCCGGCGGCGAGGACGAGCGGGACGAGGACGGCAAGTAACAGGAATTTTCTCAAGGACGAGTTGGCCTCGCTGCAGGCAAGAGATTATCAGATGTGGCCATCTCAATAGAGGCGGAAGTTTACTTCTACCTTGATTTCGGTGGCGATAGGTTTGCCATCTCTGGTAGCCGGCGAGAATTTCCACTTCTTCACCGCATCGATGGCTGCCTCATCGAACTCGGGGCTGAGCGGACTCGATACTTTGATGTCACGTGGCAAGCCGTCAGCATCGACAACCAGATCCAAAACAACTGCCCCACGATGACGCGCTTTGCTCTCCTTCTTTGGATACTTTGGATCGGGAGAGTAGGTCGCGTGCGGTGCTGTGACACAGCCTGGAGCATCGCTGTCGTTGCCGCGGCAAATCGGGACATGATCCTTTCCCGACAGCGGTATCGGCGCAGAATCTTGCGCCATCGCCGTGCCTAAGAGAAGCAGCGGAAGGAACAGAGCGCGCGGTGTCATATTTCTTCTCTCTAGATCAAGAGGTCGATTGCCTCGATGCGCCCGCCAAAACGCCGGGCTCGGCAGCTTTGGGGATGGATCGTCCGGGAATTGATTGTCCGGGAATTGATCGTCCCAGCACCGCCGCGATCTGCCTGACCTGCACCATCAGCGCGTCGAACTGATCGGGGAACAGCGACTGCATGCCATCCGAAAGTGCGCGGTCGGGATCGTGGTGAACCTCGACGATCAGACCATCGGCTCCGACGGCGACGGCGGCGCGGGAGAGTGGCGTCACTTTGTTGCGCTTGCCGGTGCCGTGGCTTGGGTCAACCACGATGGGCAGGTGGCTGAGGCGCTGGACGGCCGGCACAATGCTGAGGTCGAGCGTGTTCCGCGTGTGATCGGCGAAAGTGCGCACTCCGCGCTCGCACAGGACGATGTTGTAGTTGCCCTCGCTCATGATGTACTCGGCAGCCATGAGAAATTCTTCGAGCGTCGCCGAGATGCCGCGCTTCAAGAGGACAGGCTTGCCAGCGCGTCCGGCGCGCTTGAGCAGAGAGAAATTCTGCATGTTCCGAGCGCCGATCTGGATGACATCGGCGTATTGGTCGACGAGGTCGAGCGATTCGTAATCGACGGCTTCGGTGACGATGAGCAGTCCGAAGCGGTCGCGGACTTCGGCCATGATCTTCAGGCCTTCTTCGCCCAGTCCCTGAAAAGAATAAGGAGAAGTGCGAGGTTTGTAAGCGCCGCCGCGAAAGAACTGGGCTCCGGCACGGGCCACGCGCTCGGCGATTTTGAATGCCTGATCGCGAGTCTCGATGCCGCACGGGCCAGCGATGATGGCCAGGTCGGGGCCTCCGATGGTTACCGGCGAACCCTTCAAGTGAGAATCTGAAAACTTGATGACGGTATTGTCGGGTTTGGTATCGCGACTGACCAGCTTGTAAGGTTTGGTAACGCGGATGACTTCCTGAACGCCGGGCATTTCTTCCAGTGTCCCGGATTCGACCTCGCCCTGATTGCCGGTGATGCCGATGGCGGTGCGTTGCGCGCCGGGCATGGAGTGGGCGCGGTATCCAAGCGATTCGATTTTTTGGCAAACCGCGCGGACCTGCTCTTCGGTGGCCTGCGCTTGCATGACTACTAGCATAGGGAATACTCCGAGATATTAAGTCTAGCTGCCGCTGCGGGAAGTGGGCAAATGGCGGGCTGCCGGGACAATCCGTGGCGAGGAACGCCCGTCCCTCCACGAGCTATTTGACCGCACTCCGAGCCTTGTGCGTGTTGGCGGTCTCCCCGTTGTAAAATCAACGATTACTCTTTACTGAACCATCCTTATATATGCCACCGGAAGACAAACCAATCTCCGCCGCCCGCGAAGAGCGTTACGACGCACAGCGCATCGAGCAGAAATGGGCAGCTCGTTGGCAAAGCGATCCGTCGCTTTATGCCGCCGAGGCCCACCCCACCAAGCCGAAGTATTACGTTTTGGAGATGCTTCCCTACCCTTCGGGCGCGCTGCACATGGGACACGTCCGCAACTATTCGATCGGCGATGCGCTGGCTCGCTACATGTGGATGAACGGCTACAACGTGCTCCATCCCATGGGGTGGGATTCGTTCGGCTTGCCGGCGGAGAATGCTGCCATCAAGAACAACACTCCGCCGAAGCAGTGGACGCTTGCGAACATTGCGGCCATGAAAGTCCAGATGAACCGCCTCGGCTTCGCGTACGACTGGTCGCGCGAGGTTACAACTTGCCTGCCGGACTACTACCGCTGGAATCAGTGGTTCTTTCTGAAGCTCTACGAGGCCGGACTCGCCTATCGCAAGAAGAGCAAAGTGAACTGGTGTCCGCAGTGCGCCACGGTGCTGGCGAACGAGCAGGTCGTCGCTGGTATGTGCTGGCGGCATGAGGATCAGCCCGTCGAGCAGCGTGAGTTGGAACAGTGGTTCTTGCGGATCACGAAGTACGCCGACGAGTTGCTGCGCGATCTCGATAAGCTGCAAGGCTGGCCGGAAAAAGTCCGCATCATGCAGCAGAACTGGATCGGGCGCAGCGAAGGCACGCTGGTAGATTTCGATCTGGGCGGAACGGTGGGGACGGCGGGATCGACGATCACCGTTTTCACCACGCGCGTGGACACGATCTACGGCGCGACCTCGGTGCAGTTGGCGCCCGAGCATCCGATCGTGTGCGACATGATTGCCCGCGATGCCAAGCTGCGTGCGCAGGTGGAAGAGTTAATCGCCGAACAGCGCAAAGCAAAAGAAGCGGGCGATATCGGCGCGATCGAGAAGCACGGTGTGTTCACCGGACGCTACGCGAAGAATCCGTATAACGGCGAAGCAATCCCGGTGTGGGTCGCGAACTACATCCTGATGGACTACGGCACGGGCGCAATCATGAGCGTGCCAGCGCACGATGAGCGCGATTACGAATTCGCGAAGAAGTACAAGCTGGATATCCGGCTGGTGATCATGCCGCAGTCGAACGAAGAAGAAACGATGGTCGAACCGCCGTTGCCATTTACCAGCATGGACGGGATGCTGGTGAACTCTGGCGAGTTCAATCGGCTGAGCTGCGCGGACGCGATTAAGAAGATGTCGGCGCGCGCCGAAGAGAAAGGCTTTGGCAAGGCCACCGTCACCTTCCGAATAAAAGACTGGGGCATCTCGCGGCAGCGCTATTGGGGCACGCCCATTCCGATGGTGTATTGCGAGAAGGACGGCATGGTCGCGGTCGCGGAAAAAGATTTGCCCGTGATTTTGCCGGACAACGTGCCGATTACGCTCGCCGGTGGATCGCCGTTGCTGTATGTGCCGGAGTTCCTGAATACGACTTGTCCGAAGTGTGGCGGCCCCGCGCGGCGCGAGACCGACACCATGGACACGTTCGTCGATTCGTCCTGGTACTTCTACCGCTACGCCGATGCGCACAATGACAAGGCGCCGTTCGACTCCGCAAAGATCGCTTACTGGTTTCCGATTGATCAATACATTGGCGGCGTGGAGCATGCCATTCTCCACCTTATTTATTCGCGCTTCTGGACGAAGTTCATGCGCGACATGGGGCTGGTGAAAAACGACGAGCCGGTGGCGCGCCTGTTCACGCAGGGGATGGTGATCAAAGACGGCGCGAAGATGTCGAAGAGTTTCGGCAACGTAGTGTCGCCGGATGAGATGGTGGCGCGCTACGGGGCGGATGCGACGCGGCTATACAGCCTGTTCGCGGCGCCGCCGGATCGCGACCTGGACTGGCAGGAATCGGGGATCGAAGGCATTCAGCGATTTGTGGGTCGCGTGTACCGCTTCTACGAGAATTATGCGAAGCCGCAGGACCCCGATTGGCGCGCTCCTTTGTCCGCGCTTCTGACCGGCTCGGCACGGCGACTTCAGCGCAAGCTTCACCAGACCATAAAGCGCGTGACCGACGACTTCCAGGGACGCTGGCACTTCAACACCTGCATCTCGGCCATTATGGAACTAATGAACGACGCCAACCGTAGGATGTTAGGAAGTGAAGATAGTCAAAACCCCGTTACCGGAGCGCTCGTCAAAGGGGATGAGATTCCAATAGCCCTTCTGGCGGACGTGCAGCGCAACATCGCTCTGCTGCTGGCTCCGATGGCGCCTTATCTCGCTCACGAACTGTGGGAGATGACCGGCGAGACGAGCAATCTGCTGAAAGCGGCGTGGCCAAAGTACGATCCGGCGCTGGCGGCGGAGGACGAGATCGAAATTCCCGTTCAAGTCAACGGAAAGCTCCGCGGCCTGGTGGTGGTGTCGGCGAGTGCCACTAACGATCAAGTCGAGCAGGCTGCGCTCGCGAACGAAAAAGTGAAGGCGGCAATCGCAGGCAAGCAGATTGTGAAGACGATCGTGGTACCGAAAAAGCTAGTGAACGTCGTGGTGCGATAGTGTGCGATAACGTGCGATAACCGCAGAGGGCACTGAGGATCACAGCGGAAAGCATTCCCCTGTGTTTCCCTGTGAACCTCTGTGTCCTCTGTGGTAATGGTTTCTATTTGTTGCAACCGGCCCCTCAATCTGAGACACTCATCCGTGGAAACCCAATCCATCGTTGTCCTCGACTTCGGGGCGCAATATTCGCAACTAATCGCCCGCCGCATCCGCGAGCAGAAGATTTTCTCGGTCGTTCTGCCATTCAACGCCAGCCTGGAAGAAATTCGCAGCTACTCTCCGGTCGGCATCATTCTGTCAGGCGGCCCGTCCTCCGTCTACGACAAAGACGCGCCGCTGGCCGATAAGAGTGTGTTCGATCTCGGCATCCCCGTGCTCGGCATCTGCTACGGATTGCAGTTCATGGTCTACGTGCTGGGCGGAAAAGTGCGCCCCGCCGCAAAACGCGAGTACGGCCACGCCAAAGTTGAAATCCAGGAATCCGACTCGCAACTTTTTCAGGGACTGCCCAAGCTGCTCGCGGTCTGGATGTCGCATGGCGACGAGGCCGAAGAGCTGCCTCCGGGTTTCCGGCTGACGGCGAAAACCCCCAACGCCGTTGCCGCCATCGAAAATGCTGAACGCAAAATGTGGGCGGTGCAATTTCATCCCGAGGTGCACCACACGCCGCTCGGCTCGGACATCCTGCGCAATTTCGCGCTAAACATTTGTGGAGCGAAGCCTTCGTGGACGCCCCAGCATTTTATTGATGCCACCATCGCCCAGGTGAAACAGCAGGTCGGCAAGGGGCGCGCCATCTGCGCGCTTTCCGGCGGAGTGGATTCTTCCGTCGCGGCCGTGCTTGTCGATCGTGCTCTCCGCGACGACCCCGGCAAGCCTGCCCGGAGCGGAGTCGAAGGGTCGCGCCTCACTTGCGTCTTCGTCAATAACGGCGTGCTGCGCAAGAACGAGTTTGAGAAAGTTCAGAAAAGCCTGCGCGACAATCTCGGACTGCATCTGATCGCAGTCGATGCCACCGAACGCTTCATGCGGAAACTGGCAGGAGTCATCGATCCGGAGAAGAAGCGCAAGATCATCGGCAACGAGTTCATCGAGGTCTTCGACGACGAAGCGAAGCGCATCCTGAAAGAAGAAGGAGAAGTTGAGTGGCTCGTGCAGGGGACGCTTTATCCCGACGTGATCGAATCGCGTTCGGTGCGAGGCCCGTCGCAGGTCATCAAGTCGCATCACAACGTCGGCGGACTGCCCGACAAGATGAAGCTGAAATTGATCGAGCCGCTAAAAGACTTGTTTAAGGATGAGGTACGGCGCATCGGCCGCGATCTCGGTATGCCCGAAGACATTCTGCAGCGCCAGCCTTTTCCCGGGCCCGGGCTGGCGGTTCGCATCTTAGGCGAAGTAACAAAAGAACGCACCGACCTGCTGCGCGAGTGCGATGAGATTGTGGTGGGCGAGATCAAAAAGGCTGGGCTGTATCAGAAAATCTGGCAGTCGTTCGCTGTGCTCTTGCCAGTGATGTCGGTGGGCGTGATGGGAGATCAGCGGACTTATGCTTACACTTGCGCCGTCCGCGCCGTGCATTCGGAAGATGGCATGACGGCCGACTGGGTTCCGCTGCCGTATGAAGTGCTGAAAACGATTTCGAATCGGATTGTGAATGAGGTGCGCGGGGTGAACCGGGTGGTTTATGACATTACTTCGAAGCCGCCGGGGACGATTGAGTGGGAGTGAGGAACGGTGCCACAAAGGAAGCCACCAAAGTGGACGGGTCGAAGATGGACTTGTATAAGAAGGCGCTGTGAGGACAGGATGAGACTATCACGCTGCGGTCCGGCGTTTGAAAGGAACTCATGCTTCGCAGACACTTATGTTCGGTGCTTCTCGTTATGGCATTGCTGGCCACGGCCAGCGCCCGCATGACCGAGATCACCTTCAACAGATACAACCAAACCTCGCCTTTCCCCGCCACGCAGATTTTTACCCCGCCCACCTATAACGGCAATTACCACATGGGGGTCTATCTCAACGCCAACTGTTCGGCAAACGAGCAAAACGGGGTGCCGGGAATCACCATCACAGCCCTGCTGCACTGGACCGACGACCTGGGCATCAAGTCCACAGCGACAGTCGCGCTCCTCAATACGAATGGCGGCGCGGCGATCGCGGGTTCGCCGGGTGAAAATGGTGGCTGGAATCATCCTATACGCGTGGCCGCGAATACTGCGGTAACGGTCGAAGTCGATTTCGATAATCCGGCCGGCCAAAGCTGCACCTATAATCTCGCAGTCTCCGGAACTGGCTTCTGGTAGAAGCAAGAGATATTGAGCCACCAGAAAACACAGAGGTCAGCTCTCGGCATGCACGACCTGCAGCCCCAATACCTTCTCGCACGCATCAAAATCCCGGTCGCGGTGCAACAGTTGATTCCTAGTCAGCAGACAGAAAGTAGCGATCCAGCAGTCGATGGTCTTGCGGACGGTATATCCCCTTTGACGCAACGTTCGATAGTTCGCCGCCGCGGCAATAGCGCTTTCAGCGCCGCCTGTCTGAAATACGTCGAATGTGAGAAGTTGATCGCGTATCTCTTGAAACTCGCGAGCTCCACGAATGCCCTGCAGCACTTCGCAGAGGATCATGTCGGTAAGACCCAGTCGTTGGAGCGGCATTTCGCGGTCGAGCCACTCCGTTTCGGCGTTGACGGTGCCTGCCACATAGTCAATCCAGACAGTCGTGTCTACGATGACCATCCTAATTACTCCGTGTTGCGGCCACGGCGAGATTCCTCGAGGTTCCCTTCCCATTTCACTTTGCCTCGAAACCGCCGCATACCGGCCTGTGAGCGCGTCTGGATGAGCAAACGAAGCGCGGTTTCCACTGTGGCCTTCTTCGTATCGGCCCCTCCAAGCCGCATCGCCTGTCGCATCAAGGTGTCGTCAATGTCAATATTGGTTCGCATTCGCCATTCTCCGAATGTGTAATATTCTCATATTTATGTGTATAGAGCAAATTGCTCGTGTCCGCGGCGGAGCCTCATTTTTCATCACTTTTTTCTCGTACCGCCATCACAGACACCAAATCGCAAGCGCGCAATAATTCCCCGACAGTGCAGCATCGAAAACTGCGCCCGTCTCCAGAGACGGACCCAAAATCCGCCGCAAAACCATCTTCGGCGGCTCTTTGACAAGTAGGCGACAAGTAGACGATAAGTGGAACAAAAGCAGTTAAAAGCGGCGACCCTGCACCCCGAAAAGTGCACGCCAAATCGCAGAGAGACCAGCTAAGTCCTTATTCATGTAGAGGATGGAACTAAGTACTTTAATGTCAATAGCTCAGCGGGAATGGGG
>Ga0185299_10006272_pt1 | contig 12724 bp, 8 predicted proteins | sample PaiPotPPA55metaG_FD_128002 | JGI IMG/M metagenome (GOLD analysis project Ga0185299, IMG submission 128002) | Iron sulfur acid spring bacterial and archeal communities from Banff, Canada, to study Microbial Dark Matter (Phase II) - Paint Pots PPA... ...
AGTTGAAATCGGTCTTTGCCAAGACCGACACACATCGCCAAAGCGAACTTGTCGCGCTGCTTTTGCAGGTCGAATGACGGGCGTGCGCAAGAGCGGACGTGGCGGCATGCAGGCGCCCGACGGGGACACGAGCCCGCCCGCCTCATCGAGCCTTCCCAAAAGCACTATTACCGACGGCCAAATGACCCCGTGCCATAAGGCCGTTTCCATCGCGAAAGAGCGGCCCAAAGCCGAAGCTGTCAGTAGCAGTTAAGCGAATTCGCGCCTAGAGCTTTCTAATTGCTCCCCGCCGGGAGTATTGCCCATGGCAGTGAAAGTCGGACCGCCGCCGTTACGCACCGCGTGCATCCAAGGCGGCAATGCGGTAGAGTAGCGCGCATGGCGAAAAATTCCGGACTGGAGGACTGCGCGTGGCGGGCATGGCTTTTGCCGAAGCCGGCCGCCGCCGCGCTTGCGGCAATCGCATTTTTGCTGTCTTCGCCAGGCAGCCCACCCGCGCTTGCGCAAATCGACCCTTTTGGCTGGTTCGAGCAATTGTTCCAGCCAAATCCGCCGCCTAGCCGCGTCGTGAAACCAAGACCGGAACGCCACCGGGCCGCGCCGGAACCCTATCTGGCGCGGCCGAGGTCAAGCCGTCCGGCGATTGAAAGGCCGACGGGAAAGGCGGGCGAAAAAGCCGCCGCAAAGGCGCCAGCCAAGCCCGCCGTCGCGCCTACCTATTTCGTAGCGGTCCTCGGCGACAGCCTCGGGCAGATGCTGGCGCAGGGATTGAGCGAGGCGTTCGAGAACCGGCCGGAGGTCGCCATCCTGGGCAAGGCGAAGGAAGACTCAGGCCTCGTCCGCGACGATTTCTTCGATTGGACCCAGGCCACGCGGGATCTGCTCGCGAGCGGCGAGAAAATCGATTTCGCCGTCATGTTGGTCGGCAGCAACGACCGCCAACCCTTGCGCGACGCCAATGGCAGCTACGAGCCACGCTCGCCGGAATGGCAAGCGGCCTACACACAACGGATCGAAACGATCGCGGCGATGTTCCGCGACAAGAAAATTCCACTCGTCTGGGTTGGCTTGCCGATCCTCAGAAGCGAGCGGCTTTCCGGCGATGCGCTGGCGTTTAATAAATTGTATCGCGCCTACGCCGAAAAATCAGGCGCCACCTACATCGATATATGGGAGGCCTTTGCCGACGAGGCCGGTCAATACAGTGCGTTTGGCCCCGACATCAACGGTCAGGCCGTGCGGTTGCGTGCCGCCGATGGGGTCCATTTCACAAAGGCGGGGGCGCGCAAGCTCGCCCATTTTGTCGAACCTGAAATCCGCCGCAATCTCGACGAGGTGCAACCCAACACCACGCCAGCGCCGAACTTGGCGAACGTACCAAACCCCGATGACGCGGGAACGCCTTCGAATCTACCAGCTTTGCCTGGGAGCGAGGCCCCGCCCGCGCCGAAACCGGTTGCGGGCCCGATCCTGCCTTTGACCGGCCCCGTTCTCGCTCCAGGCGGCGAACTCGCCACACGGACGACAACCGCCGGGCCAGCGAATAACACTGCGCGGACTTTGATCGAGCAAACCTTGCAACAGGGCAGGCCGCTCGCCCCCAAGCCGGGCCGGGCCGATGATTTCTCCTGGCCGAGAAACTAACGCGCCGGAAAAAATATCCGCGCCTTTCCGTGCCGCCCGCCACAAAAAATCGACCTCGCGCTTTTTCGCAGTGGAACGAACCGCCGAGCTTGCGCGTTAACCATATGACAAATCTCGGCGTGGCCGACGAACGGGGTGCCAAACCAATGTTCAACTTTTCGACAACTCATTTATTCGCGGTGGCCGGGCTTGCCGCGCTCCTCGCTACTGGCGCGCAAGCCTTCGACAGCGGCTCCCCTTCGGGGCTTATGAATCGTCAAATCCAGCCGGTAAGCCTGCCAACCGATGTCCGGCGCGAGGTTCAACCGACCCGCACGATTGTCGTCGATCCGACCGGCGAACGGGCCGGAACGATTACGATCGACACCAAGAACCGCTATCTCTATCTGTCGATGGAGGGGGGCCGGGCGATGCGCTACGATGTCGGGGTCGGACGCGAGGGCTTTGCTTGGTCCGGGCGCGCCCATATCGGCCGCCGCGCCGAATGGCCGAGCTGGACGCCCCCCGCCGCCATGCTGCTACGCCGCCCGGATCTGCCGCGCGTCATGGAAGGCGGCCTTGCCAATCCGCTCGGCGCCCGCGCCATGTATCTCTACAACAGCCATGGCGACACGATGTTTCGTATACACGGCACCAATGAGCCCGATACGATCGGCCGCGCGGTCTCTTCCGGCTGCATCCGCCTCCTAAACGACGATGTCGTCGATCTTTACTCGAGGGTCAAGATCGGCGCGCCGGTCGTCGTGCTGTGACCGCTCGCTAATCGTTTGACGCGAGTCGAGACCCGTTTGGCGGCTTGCCAAACCAGTTAATTTTTGCTTTCAAAGTCGGCTGGCCGGCGCAAAGCCGTCGAAAGCCGCGGCCCGCTTTTGCCGTTTGTTGAGTATTTCATGCGCCATTCGATAGGTAGACAGCGAATCGCGAGGCTTGACATGCGTGCACTACAAGGCAACTTTGTCGCCGCTGGCCTGGCTTTTCTTATCCTGCTCTTGGTCGTTCTGATTCCGGCCGCACCCGCTTTCGCACAATGGCGCAATTATGGGGGCTATCAGGCCTATCCCGCCTATCCGGCTTACGGTTATCCGGCCGATCCAGACGGTTATTCCGACTATCCGGGCGCGCCGCCCGCGCCGCGTTACCGCGGCCGCCCCTATGCCCATGGCGCGCCTCTTTACGAAGACCCCTATGCGGCAGGGCCGCGCGGCCAATCCTACGGCGGCGACGATCTCGAACTCGGCGTAAATTTCAACCAGAAAACCGCCGCGATGGTGCAAAACCCGACCAGTGAGCCGGCCGGCACGATCGTGATCGACACAAGCTCGCGGCATTTGTACCTTGTGCAACCAGGCGGCGGCGCCATTCAATATGGGATCGGCGTCGGGCGCCAGGGGTTTACGTGGAAGGGCGTCGCGCGGGTCGGCCGCAAAACCGAATGGCCGCGCTGGATCCCGCCCAAGGAAATGCTGCAGCGCCGCCCCGATCTGCCGGAGGAAATGGACGGCGGACTCGAAAATCCGCTCGGCGCCCGCGCGCTTTATCTGTTTCAGGGCAACAAGGACACGCTGTTTCGCATCCACGGCACCAACGAGCCGGATTCGATCGGCAAGGCGGTCTCATCCGGCTGCATTCGAATGATGAACGCCGATGCCATCGATCTCTATGAGCGGGTCAAGGTCGGCACCCGCGTCGTGGTGCTGTAACCGGGATACGGGCGGTCTCATAAGCGAAACGTGGCGCCGCGCGCAAGCGCCCACGGCGCGTTGGAGCGCCGGAGACGCCCCCAGGGCGGAGGGCTCGTCAATATAGGAAGGCGCCGCCGCCGAACGTGCTCACTCCGATCGCGGCAGCCAATACGCCGCCGCCGGTTACCGCAACGTTCACGACCCAGCTGGGCTGATCCAATCCATGAGCCGGAAGGGAAATTGCTCCCGTAGCACTGACCATTCGCTATTGCTCCTTGCGCGGCTTCCGAATTTGCGCCAAGATCAAGATGTACATTAATCCTCCAATCCTCCGCCTGTTGACGAGGGTCCAATACTGGGCGCTGGTTCTGATCCCAACGAGGGCCGTTGACGTACGGGGGGCTGTAAGGTTGATCCGGCTTGAGAGGTGGCGAGAGGGTGCGAGAATGGGCAGCGCTGTTGCCGCTTCGCCCAGCCCCGATGTATGCGGAGTCAGCGGGGGGACCTGCATCGTCGCGTTTGCCCTAGGCCTCCTGATTCAGGCGGCAGGTGCGGAAGACTCTTCGCCCGAGCTTATCCAACCTGCAGTGTGCTCCCCTGTAAAACCAATACCACCTGAATTTAAGGGTATCTGTGTGGTCACGCCGCTCGCCGGAAAGCGCAATAAAGTCAAGCTTAGCCTGAACGCCACGACGGCTTTTATTGACGTGGGCGGGTACAGGGTTGAAACCGAAAACTATAACGGCGCCTATTTGTCGCCCGTTATCGAAGCCATGCCTGGCGATACGGTCGCCGCGCATCTAGAGAACTGGCTTAAGCCTCGTGCGACGAATGACCAACAGACCATGGCGCATGGACCCGCGGGCGAGAATCCGACCAATCTCCATTACTTCCACGGAGGAATTGTTACTCCAAACAATGCCAGGCCGCCGATCGACGCCGGAACAGGTAACGGCGACAATATTTATGTCAGACTCAAGAATGGCATGAGCTTCGACTATAATGTTCCCATACCTGGTGAGGGAGAGCTTGACGCTCGAGTGTTGGAAGGCAAAGGCTGGATTTCTCATCCCAACGGGCTGAACTGGTATCATTCGCATATGCACGGAATATCATCAGACCAGGTCATGGGAGGCCTGGCAGGTCTACTTTCAGTCGGCGAGGACAAGGCAAACGTACGGGCAAAATGCGACAATGATCCGCCTAATCCTGAAAAGTGTAACAAAGATACGGCGGACCTTAAAAAAAGCACCATTGTTAGATACGCCTCGTTGCAAGATATCTCACTCGAGGACATCAGTGCGTTACCTGAAGATGCTTCCCAACACAAAGCAGCGCGGTGGGCTCCGAGAGAGCGAGACTCTTTTGATCCGCCGGGGTGCCCGGTTTATAAGGATTCCCAACTGGATCCCGATCCAAAGCTTCGGAAGGGTTTTTGCCAGCGTGCGCAAAAGTCCGCGTGGCTGTTCACGCTGAATGGACAACGATTCCCGACAATCACCGTCGAAGCCAATCAAAATCTCTTGCTCCGCATCGGCAATCTCAGCGCGAACGTCGCCTATTGGCTGGAGCTGTATAACGAGAGCACTGGAAAGACGCTTCCGCTAACTGTTTTGAGTTTGGACGGCGTCGTTCCGGCAAGACCGGTTGATCCTAAGCGCGCGAAAATACCGGTCGATGCTTTTGCCGTGAACGATCTGCTGCTCATGCCGGCGTCCCGGGCCGAAATCTACGTGCGCAATGACGACCAAGATCCCCCGCATTCAGACGAGCAGGTGTATATTCTGCGCACCAAGGGGCTCGACGCAGGATCCGACCAATGGCCCGAGATTCAGCTCGCGCGCGTTGTGTTAAAGCCGACGATAGCCGTAAGCAGCATCGCGCTCGCCTTGAACGCACCAATTGGGCAAATCCGCGTCAAACTCGCTGGCCCCTCCGGGAAAGAAGAAGTCCAACCGCCTGAGGGCTGTGTCCGAGACTTGGGAGAGGGAGAGCACCGCCGCGTGACATTTGTAGAGGGAGGGGAAACTTCTGGTGGGGTGAAGACGGACTGGAGCATCGCGACCGAAATCATGCATCCTCCTTCATCAGTGGGCGAATTCGACGAGGGCGCTTTCAAGCCCGACGAGGGGGCAACAATCGGGACATACGATAACGATGGCAATCTCACGGGTGGCGTCCCCTTCGAAGAATATGTGCAGACGGACGCGAGTATCGATTGGCTTAAGAAGCATATTTGTATTCACCTCGATCACAAAGGAAGCCACCAGCAGTTATGGGTCCTTCAGAACCCGACATCGGGCTTGCACAATTTTCACATTCATCAAATGAAGTTCCGCTTGGCAACGAGGAAAGAACTCGTAGAAAAATATCACATTAAACCTCCGAAGGAGTCACATACGTGCCCAGACAAAGAACCGTGTAGTCAACCGGATTACAGATTCTATGAGAACGATCCAAAACCTGGTACTGCTGAATCTGAGCCCGTGTGGCACGACACTATTCCAGTACCCAATGGCCCGGGGGTATTCCTTATAATGAGCTTCGATGCCAAGGAGCAAATCGGGCGATTCGTTGTCCACTGTCACATTCTCAAGCATGAGGACAATGGACTGATGGCACCAATCGAGGTTTGGGACCCGTTTGCCGCCAGGGTCAATCGTTAGTGGAAGTTCAACAAAGGAGAGTTGCTATGCGCAAACACTGGTTTCGTTCGATAGGTCTCGGCGGCCTGTCAGCAATAGGCCTCGTGCTCGGGCAGCAGCAGGCTGCGCGGGCTGCCGATAATGTGAAAATGATCGAAATCATTCGCGATAAGGGTAAGTTCGTGTTTGCCGATCCGGACGTCAAAATTGACGCAGGCCAATCGGTCGAATGGTTTTCGAAGATAGCGGGCGCTCCCCATCATTTGGTTGGGGACCCCCCCTTTAAGGATACGGTGCGGTTCACCCCTCCCGAAACCGCAACCCAGAAATTCGCAACACCCGGCATCATGAATTATCACTGCACAATTCACCCGTCTATGAAGGGGACAATCACCGTGAAATGAGAACTCCCACCAGGTGTCTGCGTGGCGGGCTCCGAATGACGGCTTTGAGGTGTTCTGTGAATACCGATCGAGCTCAGCGGCGCTGAGCCGCACAGGCGTCGATCGCAAGAAGGCAATTTGGACCGGCCGACGAAACTGCTTTATCGCGGCAGGACCGTCGATCCCATCAAAAAGGTATCGACGGCGTGCGCGGCTTGGCGGCCCTCGCGGATCGCCCAGACGATGAGGGATTGGCCGCGCCGCATGTCGCCGCAGGCAAAGACCTTGGGAATCGAAGTCTTGTAGCTCATCTCATCGGCCGCGACATTGCCGCGCGGATCGAACGCCACGCCGAGACTTTCCAAAAGCCCCTCATGCACCGGCGAAACGAAGCCCATGGCGAGCAGCACGAGATCGGCCCTGAGCTCAAAGGCGCTGTCCGGAATTTCCTTGAAGTTCGCGTCGAGCCGCACGCAGACGAGTTTCTTGACGGCGCCATCCTCGCCGCGCAATTCTTTGGTCACAACCGAAAAATCCCTTTCCGCGCCTTCTTCCTGGGAGGACGAGGTGCGCATCTTCAAGGGCCAATCCGGCCAGGTCAGCAGCTTGTTTTCCTTATCCGGGGGACGCGGCATGATTTCGAGCTGGGTCACGGACAGCGCGCCCTGACGAATCACGGTTCCGATGCAATCCGATCCGGTATCGCCGCCGCCGATAACGATGACGTGCAAGGCCGAGGCAAGGATCGGCGCGTTGCTGTGGATCGGCTCCTTGGCGATGCGCCGGTTTTGCTGCGGCAAAAATTCCATCGCGAAATGCACGCCAGAGAGATCGCGGCCTGGAACCGGGAGATCGCGCGGCATTTCGGCGCCGCCGGAGAGAACGATCGCGTCGAAGCGTTCGAGCAATTCCGCCGCATCGAGATCGATCCCAACATTCACGCCATTGTGGAAATGCACGCCTTCCGCTTGCATTTGGACAACCCGCCGGTCGATCAAATGCTTTTCCATCTTGAAGTCGGGAATGCCATAGCGCAGCAAACCGCCGGGCTTGGCGTTTTTCTCGTAGAGATGGATTTCGTGCCCTGCCCTAGCTAGCTGCTGCGCGCAGGCAAGCCCCGCCGGTCCCGAGCCGACCACGGCGACCTTCTTGCCGGTCTTCGCCTCGGCGGGTTCGGGTTTGATCCAGCCGTTCGCCAAGGCGCGGTCGGCGATCGCGCATTCGATGGTTTTGATGGTCACCGGACTATCGTCGATGTTCAGCGTGCAAGAGGCTTCGCAAGGCGCTGGACAAAGACGGCCGGTGAATTCGGGAAAATTATTCGTCGAATGAAGATTGCGCGACGCCTCCTCCCAATCGGAGCGGTAGACGAGATCGTTCCAATCGGGGATCTGATTGTGGACCGGACAGCCGGTGTGGCAAAACGGAATGCCGCAATCCATGCAGCGCGCCGCCTGATCCCTGGTCGCTTCGTCGGAAAGCGGGATCATGAATTCCTTGTAATTGCGAATCCGGTCGGAGGCCGGCACGTAGCGCCGGTCGCGCCGGTCGATTTCAAGGAATCCCGTTACCTTGCCCATGCACCGTAAAATTCCCACCATCATCCCTCATCCTGACGAGGCCTGAAAGGCCGTCTCGAAGGACGAGGGCGAGTCTTTTGCAACAGGCTCTAAGCCTGCGAGAATAACTTTCTCCCGTGGAAGAAGGTCTTAAGCCCAGCATACATATCCGCTACCGGCCGCGCCACCCGATCCTATCGGCGGCCCGGGGCCGGATGGACGTCTCTTCAGTCATTCCGCCGCGGCGAGACTCGGCTGTCCCCCTTTGGCGATCAGCTCCTCGATCGCGCGGCGGTACTCGACCGGCATCACCTTGCGGAATTTGGGCTTGTACTCGTCCCATTGCTCGAGAATGTGGCGGGCGCGCGCCGAATTCGTATAAAGGGCATGGTTCGAGATGAGCTGATGCAGCCGTTCGGCGTCGAAACGGGTCATGTCGCCCATGACGTCGACGCGGCCATGGAAATCGAGATCGCCGCCGTGATGATAGTTCTTCAGCATCAAGTCTTCTTCTTCGACGACTGGCTCTAATTCGACCATGGCGAGATTGCAGCGTTGCGCGAATTTGCCGTCTTCGTCGAGGACATAGGCGATGCCCCCTGACATGCCGGCCGCGAAATTACGCCCCGTTTCGCCGATGACGACGACAATGCCGCCGGTCATATATTCGCAGCCGTGATCACCGGCGCCTTCGACGACCGCGATCGCGCCGGAGTTGCGGACCGCGAACCGTTCGCCGGCCACGCCGCGGAAATAGCATTCGCCGGCGATCGCGCCATAGAGCGCGGTATTGCCGATAATGATCGATTTCTCCGCGGTAATCCGCGTTAGAGCCGGGGGATAAACGATGATGCGTCCGCCCGAGAGCCCCTTGCCGACGTAATCGTTGGCCTGGCCCTCGAGTTCCAGGGTGATGCCGGCGGCAAGCCAGGCGCCGAAACTCTGTCCGGCGGTCCCCTTGGCTCTGATATGGATCGTATCGTCCGGAAGCCCGGCATGGCCATGACGGCGCGCGATCAACCCCGACAACATGGCGCCCGTGGCGCGGTCGGTGTTGTTGATCGCGGTCTCGATGGTTACGCGGGTGCCGGTTTCAATCGAGGCCTTGGCCGCCGCGATCAGTTTGCGATCCAGAACTTTTTCGAGCCCGTGATCTTGCCGGGTCGAATGAAAGAGCGCCTGACCTTGCGCCGCTGGCTTGTGGAAGAGCTTCGAGAAATCAAGCCCGCGCGCCTTCCAATGGTCGATCGCGTGTTGCTCGTCGAGCATCTGCATTTGTCCGATCATCTCGTCGAAAGAGCGATAGCCCATCGTTGCCATCAATTGGCGTACTTCCCCGGCAACAAAGAAAAAGAAATTGATCACATGCTCGGGCTGACCGGTGAACCGCTTGCGCAGAACAGGGTCTTGCGTCGCGATGCCGACCGGACAGGTGTTTAAATGGCACTTGCGCATCATGATGCAGCCGGCGGCGATCAGGGGCGCGGTGGCGAAGCCAAATTCGTCGGCGCCGAGCAACGCGCCGATCACGACATCGCGGCCGGTGCGCAGGCCGCCATCGATCTGCACCGCGATCCGGGAGCGCAGACGGTTCAGGACCAAGGTCTGTTGCGTCTCGGCAAGGCCGATTTCCCAGGGAGTGCCGGCGTGTTTGATCGAGGTCAGCGGCGATGCTCCCGTGCCGCCCTCGAAGCCGGAAATGGTGACATGGTCGGCGCGGCCCTTGGATACGCCGGCGGCGACGGTTCCGACGCCGGCCTCGGAGACGAGTTTGACCGAGACACCGGCCTCGGGATTGACGTTCTTCAGATCGAAGACGAGCTGCGCCAGATCCTCGATCGAATAGATGTCGTGATGCGGCGGCGGCGAGATGAGGCCGACCCCTTGCGTCGAGTGCCGCACCTTGGCGATGACGGCATCGACCTTGTGCCCCGGCAATTGGCCGCCTTCGCCAGGCTTTGCCCCCTGCGCCATCTTGATCTGCATCATGTCCGAATTGACGAGATATTCGGTGGTGGCGCCGAACCGCCCGGAGGCCACCTGCTTGATCGCCGAGCGCATCGAATCGCCATTGGGGAGCGGTTTGTAGCGGTCGGACTCCTCGCCGCCCTCTCCGGTATTCGATTTGCCGCCGATCCGATTCATCGCGATCGCCAGCGTTGTGTGGGCCTCGCGCGAGATCGAGCCGTAGGACATCGCCCCGGTCGAGAAACGCCGTACGATCGATTGGGCGGCTTCGACGTCATCGACGGGCACCGGCAGGCGGTCGTCTTCCTGCGCCGTCTTGATGCGGAAGAGACTGCGGATGGTCAACGGCCGCTCGGTTTCCTCGTTCAAGAGGGCGGCGTAGGCGCGATAGGTGGCTTCACTGGTGCCGCGCACGGCATGTTGCAAGAGGGACACCGATTGCGGCGACCACGAATGCGCTTCGCCGCGTATGCGGAAGGCGTAATCGCCGCCAACGTCAAGGGCATGGCGATAGAGCGGCGCATCGCCGAAGGCTTCTTTATGGCGGCGAACGGTTTCCTGCGCGATTTCGGCAAGCCCGACGCCGCCGATCCGGGTCGCGGTTCCGCTGAAATAGCGATCAACGAAATCGTCGGCGAGACCGACCGCCTCGAAAATCTGCGCACCGCAATAGGACTGGTAGGTCGAAATGCCCATTTTCGACATCACCTTCAAGAGGCCCTTGTCGATCGACTTGATGTAGCGCTTGCACGCCTCATGGCCATCGATTTCATCAGGAAACTCGTTCGCAATGGCGGCGAGCGTCTCGAAGGCGAGGTAGGGGTTAATCGCTTCCGCTCCGTAACCTGCCAGCAGGGCAAAATGGTGGACCTCCCGCGCGTCGCCGGTTTCGACGACAAGGCCGACCGAGGTGCGCAACCCCTTGCGGATCAGATGATGATGCACCGCCGCCGTCGCAAGAAGCGCCGGGATCGGAATGCGATCGGCACCGGTCATGCGGTCGGACAAGATGATGATGTTGAAGCCGCTGTTGACCGCGTGTTCGGCCCGTTCGCAGAGCCGGCCAAGGGCATCCGGCATGCCTTCCGCGCCGCTTTCCGAAAGATATGTCATATCGAGCGTCTTAGTGTCGAAAGCCTCCTCGAAATGCCCGATCGAACGGATTTTCTCAAGGTCGCCGTTGGTCAGAATGGGCTGCCGGACCTCAAGACGTTTCTTTTTAGCGTTGCCTTCAAGATCGAGGATGTTGGGGCGCGGGCCGATGAAGGACACGAGACTCATGACCAATTCCTCGCGGATCGGGTCGATCGGCGGATTGGTTACCTGCGCGAAATCCTGCTTGAAATAGGTATAGAGAAGCTTCGACTGCGTCGACAACGCCGAAATCGGCGTGTCGGTGCCCATCGACCCGACCGCTTCCTGGCCGGTCACCGCCATCGGCGGCAGCAGAAGCGAAAGATCCTCCTGGCTATAGCCAAAGGCTTGCTGGCGATCCAAGAGCGAAACATCCGTGCGCGGCGAACGCGGATGGACCGCGAGTTCCATATCCTCGAGCACGATCTGGGTACGATTCAGCCATTCGGCATAAGGATGCGAGGCGGCGAGCGTGGTTTTGATTTCGTCGTCCGAGATGATGCGGCCCTGCTCTAAATCGACGAGCAGCATCTTGCCCGGCTGCAACCGCCATTTGGTAATGATCCGCTCTTCGGCGATTGGCAAGACGCCGGCTTCCGAGGCCAGCACGACGAGCCCGTCGCTGGTGACGATATAGCGCGCCGGACGCAGGCCATTGCGGTCGAGCATCGCGCCGATCTGGCGGCCATCGGTAAACGCGACGGCGGCCGGCCCATCCCAGGGCTCCATCATAGCGGCGTGATATTCGTAGAAGGCGCGGCGCGCCGGATCCATCAGCGGATTGCCCGCCCAGGCTTCCGGAATGAGCATCATCATCGCATGGCTAAGCGAATAGCCGCCCTGGATGAGGAATTCGAGCGCATTGTCGAAACAGGCCGTGTCCGATTGGCCTTCGTAGGAGATCGGCCAGAGCTTGCTTATGTCATTGCCGAAAAGCCCGGAGGCGACCGAGGCTTGCCGCGCCGCCATCCAGTTGAGGTTGCCGCGCAGGGTATTGATTTCGCCATTATGCGCGACGAGACGATAAGGATGCGCCAGCGACCAGGTCGGAAACGTGTTGGTCGAAAAGCGCTGATGGACAAGCGAAAGCGCCGATTCGAACAAGGGGTCGGCGAGGTCCTTGAAATATTTGCCGAGTTTCGTCGCGAGCAGGAGGCCTTTGTAGACGATGGTGCGCGACGAAAGCGACACTGGATAGAAACCGGCGGTGCGCGGGTCGTTCAGATGGTAAACCGCGTTCGAAATCGTCTTGCGCAGAATAAAAAGCCGCCGCTCGAACACGGTCTGGTTTTCGACATGAGGGCCGCGCTGGATAAAAATCTGGCGGCTTACAGGTTCAGCCGCCCTGACGCTCTCGCCAAGACAAGACGAATCGACCGGCGTGTCGCGCCAACCGAGAGTGATCTGTCCTTCCGCGGCGATCATTTTTTCAACGATGTCTTCGACGATCCGGCGGCCCTTCCTATCGCGCGGCAAGAACAGCGCGCCGATGGCATATTCGCCCGCCGCCGGCAGGACGAAACCGAGCTCGGTTGCCTTCTTGGTGAAAACGCGATGCGGGATTTGAACCAGCATGCCGCAACCATCGCCCGCCTCGGGATCGGCGCCGACCGCGCCGCGATGATCGAGATTGCGCAGAATCTCGAGGCCCATGGCGATCATTTCGTGCGACTTGCGATTGCGCATGTCCGCGACGAAACCTACCCCGC
>Ga0185299_10006273_pt1 | contig 12721 bp, 14 predicted proteins | sample PaiPotPPA55metaG_FD_128002 | JGI IMG/M metagenome (GOLD analysis project Ga0185299, IMG submission 128002) | Iron sulfur acid spring bacterial and archeal communities from Banff, Canada, to study Microbial Dark Matter (Phase II) - Paint Pots PPA... ...
GATGCAAACGTTCCTCGACGCAATGCCGATGACGAAGGAGAAAATGATCGCCGCTTAATAACGTCGGACACCAAAACCCGATCGCTTAACCAGGCACCGTCTGTCAGATCGAGTCTCGGCTACTACAAAATAGCAGAGATCCCGTGCCGGCCGTGCGAGGCCATGACGATCAGGTCGCAGTGTTGGTTGTCCGCGGCATCAATAATCGCCTGATACGGACGCTCGTGCTCCACATACATCACGTCGCAGCTCACGTCCTGCGCCAATGCCGCCGTCTTCACCTGGTCGAGGCATTGGTTCGCAAATCTTTCCATTAGCTTCTTATATCCCCACTCTTCCGGCAGTTCCGTAAAACTAGCCGGTTCAATTTCGAAGATTTGGGATAGCGACATAACTGTTATGCTTGTGACTCTGGCCTTCAGCGCCCTTGCCAAAAGGATACCATGCTCGACGGCCTTCCTGGACAACTCTGAGCCATCGGTAGGGATGAGAATGTGCTTGTACATGACACTTCGCTCCGATCCTTGCATCATTTCATTTCCAGAATATGCCGCTCATGGCTAGATGCCAACGGAAGATTCTTATCGCAATCGCTGCTGACGAACCGATGCACACTGTCGTGGGCGCCGTCATAGCCGCGCCCGCGCAGCTCCCGCAAAGCGTGAGCTTCGTCACATGGGTGCTCCGACCCTTAGACCCGCTTCGAGGGACCATCACCGGTAGCGATTCGCCGACCGATCGACTGCCGATCTGGGTCACCGTCCTTTGGTGTGCCGGAGCATCACGGCGATGGTTCGGCCTTGCCAATGCTCGTCCAAAGCGGCAATCTCAATTTCGAACTCTGGTCATCGGGTGGATGTCGATGCACGCCGGATCCCGTAGAAGACGAAGTATGATCGGAACATCGCCATGAGCGAACCTGAAGAAGGACAAAATGCGGTGGGTCACTTGGTCCATTCGCGCGTAGCAAGGTTCTGGCTTAAGGAATTGCCCTACATCGCGGTGCTGGCGCTCACAATATTGGGCGTGGCCTATACCAGCGTGTCGCAGCAGCCTCTCATCGGCTATTGGGTGTTTCTTGCTGTGGCGATCGGGCTTGTCTGCGTAACCACGGGATGGCTTCACATTCACGACCCCAACGCTCGATTTCGGATGGTTTGGACGCAAGCCCTCCATTGGCTGGCTTTTTTGATTGCGATGAACATAGTGCTTTTGCCCGACGTTCAAAGAATGCTTAATGCGCCCGTGACCGGGCTAGCGCTACTGATGCTGCTGGCGCTTGGCACTTTTGTCGCGGGAGTCCATGTATCCTGGCACATCTGCGTCCTCGGCATCATCATGGCGCTCTGCGTACCGGGGATCGCATGGCTCGAAGAATCTGCTCTGCTCTTGGTCTTGGGGGTCGTAGCTCTTATCGGGATTGGCATGACGTTTTGGTGGCGCCTGAGCGCTCGACACACCACGACGGTGCCAGGCGAGGAATCGCCCAGCTAAAAGAGGTTCTCAAAACAATTGCGAGATCCCGGCGCTTTGGGATTCGCAAATGACTCCCACGGAAGCCGCGCGCATCGTCGATTGGCCATTGCGGCAACAAAGCCGCCCCGCCGTTGGCTGCTGGCCATCGCGACCGCGCGGGTCAGACGAAAGCCATGACCCCCAGCCTTTTTCTACGCCCATTCTTGCATGCGATGCTTTGCACGCCGACGCGGCGCCTGTTTTTGGCCGGAGTCGCCGCTTCCACGCTGGCGCGAGCGAGGGCCGAAGAACGGCCGGTTGTCGTTGGCTCCAAGCTCGATCTCGAAGGCGGACTCCTCGGCCACATGATGCTGCTCGCTCTTGCGGAGGCCAAAATCCCGACGGAAAACCGACTACGGATCGGCCCGACCTCAATTTTGCGGGCGGCGCTTTTGTCCGGTGCGATCGACCTTTGCCCGGAATATACCGGCAACGCCGCTTTTTTCTTTCATGAAGACGGCGATCCAGTCTGGAAGGACGCGGTGGCCGGCTACGCGCGCGCGGCGAAGCTCGATTATGAAAGAAACCGTCTTGTCTGGCTCACCCCAGCACCGGCCGACAATAGCTGGGTGATCGCGGTCCCGGAATCGCTGGCGCGGATACAAAACCTGCGGACCATGGAGGATTTCGCCCGCTTCGTGCGGGACGGCAACAAAGTCAAACTTGCTGCTTCGGCGGAATTCGTGGAGAGTGCCGCTGGCCTTCCGGCCTTTGAGGCACTCTACGGCTTCTGGCTTGCCGCGAACCAGCTCCTCGTTCTCTCTGGCGGCGAAACCTCGGCCACCATGAAAGCGGCAGCGGACGGAATTTCGGGGGTCAATGCCGCGATGGCCTATGCCACCGACGGCGCGCTCAAAGCCCTCGACCTTCATGCTCTCCAAGATACCCGCCGTGCCGAGCCGGTCTATGCGCCGGCACCCGTGGTACGGGAAGCAGCCCTCGCGAGCTATCCGAAAATTGGCGATATTCTCGCCCCCGTTTTCGCGCAACTCGATCTTGCGAGCCTGCGCGATTTGAACGAAAAAGTCGCGGTCGAAGGCGATGATCCAGGCACCGTGGCAAGGGAATTTTTCGGCGCGCACGGGCTCTCTCGATAAGCATTTTGTCCCGGCTTCTGGTTCGAATGCGGAATGGCTGAGATGCCGAAAGTCCATGACCGCGTCCTTCTTGCGCTCTTTAGCCTTGGCCTTGCCGTGGTTTTTTCTGGCGGCTTTTTGAATTGCGCACCGAACCGGCTCGCGACGGGCGTTGCCTACCCCCTGTCTCAAGCCCCGGCTCTGGAGGCCGCGGCGGCAATGACTGGGCTTTGCGGACTGGCGCTTCTGAGCTTTGCCAAGGGCCAAAAACTCCGGTCCTTCGGAACGATCATAGCCGCGGCATTAATTCTTTGGGGAAGCCTCGCGGGTGCCGGTCGCTTCGCGGCGATTGTGATGCAAGCAGGGCCGCCCGCCGCGCGCGCGTCGCTTGGTCCCGCGTTTTGGACCTTGGCAGGCGTCGCGATCCTCGCGATCGTCGATGCCGTGCAAAGAGGAAACCTCAGTTTTCCCGCCCGCGCCGGCATTGGGGCAGCTTTTTGCGCGGGCTTCTTCCTGATGGCCGCGGCGGGCGATTTCGATAACCTTTCGCTCGCCCGGGAATTTTGGAATAACCGGGGCATTTTCGTGAGCGAGCTCTTGCATCATCTCGGGCTTGTCTGCGCGGCGATTTTTTTTGCCCTGATAATTGGAGTGCCGCTGAGCGTGCTCGTTTTGCGCAAGAAGGCGGCGGCGGGTTTCGTCTTTGCGAGCCTTGGCATATTGCAGACGATTCCCTCGATTGCGCTGTTTGGCGTCTTGATCGCACCGATGTCCCGATTGAGCGAGCTGTTGCCTCTCTTGCGCGGCCTCGGGATCAGTGGAACCGGCCCGGCGCCGGCTGTCTTGGCCTTGACGCTCTACGCGCTGCTGCCCCTCGTCCGCGGCTTTTATACAGGGTTCAGCGAGGTCGCCACGGAGGTCAAGGACGCGGCGGCGGCCATAGGCTTTGGCTGGCGCCGGTTGTTCGTCGAAGTCGAATTGCCGCTCGCCTTGCCATCGCTCGTTTCGGGGTTGCGCGTCGTGACGATCCAGACGATCGGCTTGGCAAGCGTCGCCGCCTTGATCGGCGCGGGAGGGCTAGGCACATTCATCTTTCAAGGCATTGGACAATATGCCCTCGATCTTGTCCTGGTCGGAGCTATTCCGGTCATCCTGCTGGCGCTTTTGGCGAACTTTATCTTTGAAATGCTGCTTGGCCTCGCGCGGAGAAACCTGTGATCGAGCTGCGCAACGTGTCGAAGAATTTTGGCCCCACGCCGGCGGTTGCTGATTTTTCGCTCAAGATCGAGAGCGGCGCTTTTTTCGTCCTTATCGGCCCGTCTGGCTGCGGCAAATCGACGGTGCTGCGCATGATCAATGCGATGATCCTCCCCGACAAAGGACAAATCGAAATCCACGGCCAAGACATTCGCGAAACGGAACCGGAAAAGCTCCGGCGCGGCATCGGCTATGTGATCCAGTCGGCCGGCCTTTTTCCGCATTGGACGGCGGCCGACAACATTCTTGCGGTGCCTCGCCTCCTCAAATGGAGCCCGTCGAAATCTGCGGCGCGGCTCGACGCGCTCGTCGCTATGTTGGACATCGATCCCGCCCTTCTGAAGCGCTACCCAAAGCAATTGTCCGGCGGTCAGCAGCAGCGCATCGGTGTTGCCCGCGCGCTCGCCGCGGACCCGGACATCATCTTGATGGACGAGCCATTCGCGGCGCTCGATCCGGTGAGTCGCGTGGCCTTGCAACACGAAATAAGCGGAATTCACGCGCGGAGCGGCAAGACAATTGTCTTCGTCACGCATGACATGGACGAAGCTTTGCGGCTCGCCACCGGCATGGCGGTGATGAACAACGGCCGCCTGATCCAGGCTGGCGCCCCGGCGTCGATTCTCCTGGCACCGGCGGATGATTTCGTGCGCGATTTCTTGGGCGGCGAAGCCTTGCAGTTACGGCTTCTCGACCTCGTGCCGGTCGGCAAGCTGATGAAACCCGGCAAGACGGGCGCCACCGGGACGATTGCCGCGGAGGCCAGTCTCAAAAGCGCCTTGAACCTGATGCTGGCGTCCCGCCGTTCCTCGCTTGGTGTCGCGGATGAAAGCGGGGGGAGGCTCGGCGAAATCCACTTAAGCGACATTGTCGCGAGGCGCGATGCGGGCTAATCGCGACAACCTCGCGCTCGACATGTCGGTGCAAGCGCAGATCGTCGATCTCTTGGGCGATTTGCAAAAGCGGCGCGGCCTCGCTTATCTCTTCATCAGTCACGATCTGAAGGTGGTGCGCGCGCTTGCCAGCGAAATCATCGTCATGCGCGACGGCAAAGTCGTCGAGTCTGGTCCGGCCTTGAAGCTTCTGGCAAAGCCGCGCAGCGCCTACACGCGGGCGCTGTTCGCGGCGGCGTTCGACATCAAGGCCGAGGCCGGCGCGGTTTTAAGCCAATAGGAAGAATCCCCGCGCGCTCGCCCTCAATGCGGTCGCGGCGGCGCGAAAGACGATTTTCCATAGCCCGCATCAGGTTCCATAGTGCGAATTATGCGGCGTTGCCGAAGTCGTCCGGCCAGTTTAGAAACACAAGATTTTGATCCTCCGGGCGTATGGTGATGATCACCGAAGGACGAGCACCTCGCTGAAAGACTTGTCTCTGAGGAACCAGAGGGTCAGGCTTCGGCTCATACCCCGGTTCCACGAGATCGAACGCAACCGAGCCGTGGATTGGACCTAATATCCGAGGCTCGACTTTAACCACCCAATCAAACACCTGTGGGTCACAGACTGCCCCGGTGCGCGTACCGTGGCCCTTATATGCTCCAATGTGCTCGCTCCCTCTGAAAGCTGCCGTCAACGGCTGACGCTTCTGAGAGTGGACCACGGTGCCATGGCTTTTTTGATGGAGAGTCCCATCCCAGTGATAGCTCGCATGCGCATCCCACTCACGTTCACGGCGCGGGTACATGATAAATATCTCGCCCTTACGGGAGGAGCAGCGGACCCACATCGTCAGCCAAAGATCAGACCCGTCTTTGATCGCGACCGCGTACTTTTGTTCACCGGGGACCCGCTGAAGTTTCATCAATCCGACCTTCGGGTTAGCGTCACTAAGCCTTCTCGCCTCTTCGAAGTAGTCTTGCCACATCTTTTGTTCTCCGGGCGTGATTGTCGCGGGATCAACACCCTGATACGTCAACCATCCCTCAAGCGTCCGAAGATCATCTTCACTGATGAAGTCGTCGCCCATGGAATTATCACTCTCATACCCTGTTTGCGCGATCATATAGCGTGCCCGTGCTAATTTCTCTAGAGCATGGGCTACTCCCGCCCGGCGTATGTTGCAGAAATCTTGAATTCTGCACCAAAATTACTCCATTGATATTGCAGGGTTTCTTGGTGCATAATTCCGGTGCAAAAAAATACCGTCGTCTACGGCCGAGGTATTGTTGGTGACGGACGCGACCAAGCGGCGGCGGCTCGTGCATCCCGCGTGACATCCGCGATTCGGTCAGCGAACCTTACATCGGGGATGACTTCCTGCAAACCGGCTAAGCCGTCGAGGCCCCGCCGCCGCCCTCCTGGAATTACACCAAAAGATGGATCAATCTTACAAGTTGCAGGAGGGGCCGCTGTCTGAGGCCATGTAAGGTTTTTGGCCCCAATCGCACCAAAATGTTTCACGTGAAACATTTTGGTACGATTGATACGCTGGGAAACTGACCCGGCTTCTGGGTTCGCGCGCCATGACCCTTGGCAAAAATGGAACGATGCCATGCCCCGCGCGCGCTTGATCATCTTTGCGACGGGCGGCACCATCGCCATGACCACGGAACCCGCGCAGGGCGGCGCGGCAATGACTCTTTGCGCCGCAAATCTTGTCGCCGCCGTTCCGCGTCTCGCGGACCTTGCCGAAATCGAAGCACTTGATGTGCTGGCAAAGCCCAGCGCGGATTTCACGCTCGCCGACATCGCCGCGATCGCGGACGCCGCCACGGCCGCGGCCAAGACAGGCGCCGGCGTAGTGATTACCCAAGGCACGGACACGCTCGAAGAGAGCGCTTTCGCGCTTTCCTTGCTTGTGCAAGTCGAAATGCCGATTGTCTTCACGGCGGCCATGCGGAGGCCCGATCAACCCAGCGCCGACGGATCGGCCAATCTTCTCGCCGCATCCCGGGTAGCGATCTCACCGGCCTCGCGTGACAAAGGCATCCTTGTGGTGGCCGACGATGAAATTCATGCAGGTCCCCTTATCCGCAAGGCGCACAGTTTCCGGATGCACGCTTTTTCCTCTCTCCCTTTCGGCCCAATCGGCTATGTCGCGGAAGAGCGCGTCCGCTTCGCTCTCGCGCCCGCGAGCCGTCCACCGAGGTTGACCTATGGAGGAGGAGCGCCCGTCGTGCCGATCCTTGAAGCAGGGCCCGGTCTCGAAACTCAAACGGTTGAAGCCTTGGCGGCTGGAGCAATCGATGGCTGGTGGTCAGCCTTCCTGGGGCCGGCCACGCCGCCGCCGGCGCCGTTCCCGCTCTTGCGGGACTAGCCGAACGCATTCCGGTTGTTTTCGCCAGCCGCACGGGGGCGGGCGAAACGCTGCGCGGATCATATGACTACCCAGGAGGGGAGATCGATCTCATCGGACGCGGGCTCATCCCCGCCAATGCGCTGGACGCCCGCAAGGCGCGGATCACGGTGCAACTGCTGCTGTCCGATCAAGTAGATCTGGCCCAGGTCCGCACTGTCTTCGATCGTTTTTGAGACGTCAGAGCGCTGCTGAAAAACTCGACCTTTGGTCAAGGTCCGTCCTTTTGCGCCCGTTTCAACCTATGTGGCAGGAGATTGCGACATCCGGGGCGGTCATCACCTCGACCCCGCGCGGGCGCGCAATATTTTCGCGCGTGCTTAAGCGGGAGCAAAGACAACGGTTACAATTGTTGCGCGCCCATTCGCTTGTTTTTCCCGCGGCCCGGCCGCGAAACGCCACGTCAATGGCGCGGTCAGCGTCTTTTAGGCACACCCCAGTTGTTAATGGGATTCGCCGACAACCCATTTATTGGACAATCACTTACCCTTCCGGCTTCAGTTTTCTTTTACACATGGAGTGTCAACTGGACCACCTGTCCGTCGTGCGGAAGGGAAAGACAATGCGTTTCAAGGCTTCATGCGTCACCGGTTCACCTGCACGTTCGATTGGCGCTCGAGCGCTTAACAGGCTCGGCTTGATCGCCACCATGATGATCTATTGGTATTCTCCTCCTTTGCGGGCGAATGGAGGAGACTCTGGTCGTGACGATTGATCAGGCCCGCGTCGTCAATGTCCCCGCCGGGACCGAGGCGCTGATTGTCGGCAACGCCGCGATCGCCGATCTGACCTTGCTCAAGCAAGGCGCCACGATGGTCATCACCGGCAAGGGCTTTGGCGAAACCAATTTCATCGCGCTCGATGCCGCCGGAATTCCCTTGGCGCAATCGCTGATCCGCGTTGTCGGCGGCCGCAACGCGTTGCTCGTGCAGCGCGGGTTGGGTCGCCAATCCTACGCCTGCGCGCCGCAATGTCTGCCAACCGTGAAGCTCGGGGACGATGCCAAATATTTCGGCGATGCCGCCGGGCAGGTAAAGGACCACAACGCGCAAGCGACCGGCTTGCAATAGGGTTGCCTTGAATGGCAATCCGCGTTACGCTTTTTTGATGACGCAGCAATCGTTCGCCGGGGTATGAACGATTCTCGCGCGTGACGATCTTTTTCTGGCTGCCTTCCCGTCAAGCCGCCGTTCCGGTTGCTTGCGAGCCTTCCTCCCAGGTACACTTCGCCTGCGAAGTGTTCGATCCCGAGAGCCGGCCGCAATGGCACCAAAGCCAGTTTCAATTGTTTGTCACGGATTGCTAGAGACATGCTGGTCTTGCTCACACGCGCTCTCGACGAATCGAATCGAACGGCAGCACGACTCGCGTGCGAAGGGCATGACGCGGTGCTATCTCCCGTTCTCGACATGGTGCCGACCGGAGCAATATGGCCCGCGGGCGTTATAGATGGCGTCATCGCGACGAGCGCGCGCGCCTTCGAATTATTATCCGTCGCGCCGGACTGGCCTCTGCCCGAGGCGCGCCGCCTCTTGCCTTTGCTCTTGGTCGGCGAGCGGACGTGCGAAGGCGCGCGCGAGCGGGGTTTTGACGGCCCGCCACTGATTGGCCCAGACGCCAAGTCTCTCGCGCGGGCAATCGCCTCACGCTTCGCTGCCCCCTGCCGTTTCGTATATCTCGCCGGACGCGACCGCAAACCGGACCTCGAGGACAGCCTCGTCGAAGTAGGTCATGTCATCGAGCCGATCCAAGTCTATGCGGCGCAGCCCGCCGAATCCTTGAGTGAGGCGGCCTTGGCCCTTGCCCGCAAAGGCGAAATCGGCGTGGTCATGCACTATTCGCGGCGCAGCACGGATGTCTTTCTCGGCCTCGCCCGCAGCGCGGGTCTGGACTTGTCCCGGATAAACCATGTCTGCATCTCGCACGATGCCGCGGCGCCGCTTCTGGTCGCGGGTATCCATGAAGTGCTCATTGCCAAAACTCCGGACGAGCAGGCGATGTTTGGCATCGTGAATGCCTTGGCTGCGTTGCCAAAAACGCCGCTCGGGCAAGACGCGAGATATGATCTTGATACCCGAGGGCTTGATTAGGCCATCGCTTCGACCCATCATTCCCGCATGATCTTCAAGCATGCCATTCTTGCCGCCTTTTTCGGAGTAGCGCTTTCGGCATGCGCCGTTCCAGCGGTCGCGGCGGACAGCATCGACGTCAGGGTAGGCTTCATTCGCGCGCCACACACGCGAGAGACGCTCTCGATTCTCGATATTCCAGCCGCCGACGATGGCATCGCCGGTGCCGAGCTTGCCATTGAAGACAATAACACCACCGGAGGTTTCCTCGGTCAGGCCTTTGCGATCGAGGACGTCCCCCTGCGGCCGGGCGACGACCCGGCCGCCGCGCTGAGCGACCTTGTCGCGCGAGGCGTTTCCTTTGTGCTCACCGATCTTCCCGCGGACGCACTTCTCGCGCTCGCCGACGCGGCCAAAGGCAAGGCGGTACTCATTTTCAACATCGACGCGCCGGAGGATTCGCTGCGGGAGGACAATTGCCGTGCCAATGTCTTTCACATTGCGCCTTCTTATTCCATGCTTGCCGACGGCCTTGCTCAATATCTCGTCTGGAAGCAATGGAGACGCTGGTTCCTGATCAAAGGGTCTCACCCGCAAGACGAACTGTACGCCGGAGCGTTGGCCCACGCGGCGAAAAAATTCGGCGCAAAAATCGTCGAGGAGCGGACTCATGAGGATACCGGCGGCGGCCGCCGCTCGGATTCTGGAAGCGTGCAGACGCAAAGGCTTATTCCGGTGGCGACCCAAAACGCGCCGGCCTATGATGTCCTCGTCGCCGCCGACGAAAGCGAGGTCTTTGCAAGCTATCTTCCCTTCCGCACCTGGGATCCGCGTCCGGTCGCGGGCTCGGCCGGGCTCAGGCCGATGAGCTGGGACGGAAGCCATGAGCAATGGGGCGCGATTCAATTGCAAAACCGTTTCATGAAACGCGCCTCGCGGCGTATGAACGCGCGCGACAACAACGCTTGGGTGGCGATGCGCATGATTGGCGAGGCGGCGTCGCGCACCGGCTCGAACGATCCCAAGGTCATTCGCGGCTATCTGACCGGACCGGATTTCGCGATTGCCGCCTTCAAGGGCCAAAAACAGACCCTGCGCCACTGGAACCAGCAGTTGCGCCAGCCGATTCTGCTCGGAGATGGCCGGATGATCGTTTCGGTCTCGCCGCAGGAAGGTTTTCTGCATCAAACATCGGAACTCGATACGCTAGGCTTCGACGAACCGGAAACGAAATGCACATTGCAATAAGCCTTCACGAGAGATCGAAGGTCGACCCTCTTGCTCGCTTTGTCTTCGCACTCAACGCGCTTGCCTTCGTCATGGCCTCTCCGGCCGGGGCGTTCACCGCCTATGTTTCGAATGAAAAAGGCAATTCCATTACCATTATCGACACCGGCAAGATGGAGGTCACAAAGACCGTGCAGGTCGGCCATCGTCCACGCGGGATCGCCTTGAGCCAGGACGGCAGTGAACTCTTCATCTGTGCCGGCGACGACGATTTGATCCAAATTCTAGACACCAAGAAACTCTCGATCACCGGCACTTTGCCATCGGGTCCCGACCCCGAGCTTCTGATTCTGAGCCCCGACGGCAAGCTCCTTTATATCTCGAACGAGAACGACAATCTCGTGACCGCGATCGACGTCGCGACGCACCGAACCGTCGCGGATATTCCGGTCGGCGTCGAACCGGAAGGAATGGAGCTTAGCCCCGACGGCAAAGTGCTCGTCAACACGTCGGAAACGACGAACATGGCGCATCTGATCGACACGCAAACGCGCAAGATTTTTGCCAATATCCTCGTCGATGCCAGGCCGCGCGCCGCCCAATATACGCCGGACGGTTCGGAATTATGGGTCTCTTCCGAAGTCGGCGGCACCGTCTGCGTGATCGATGCCGCCGATCCCAAAGTCAAACAGAAGATCGTCTTCGAGGTCCCCGGGCTCTCGAAGGAAGCGATTCAGCCGGTCGGGATGAGGTTTACCCAGGATGGCAAGAAGGCGTTCGTGGCGCTTGGTCCGGCGAATCGCGTCGCCGTCATCGACACCGCGACGAAAAAGGTCGAGAAATATCTGCTCGTCGGCCAGCGCGTCTGGCAATTGGCGTTGACCCCTGACGGCAAATATCTTTACACGACGAACGGAGTTTCGAACGACGTCTCGGTCATCGACGTGGCCAGCCTCAAGGTGCTTAAGTCAGTCGCGGTCGGTTCGTTTCCCTGGGGCGTGGCGATTGCGCGCCAATGAGTTCTTCAGCGCCGGACCCCGAAGCCGCGAGCAATCGCAGCGCGAGCCCGCCCGCGGCGCTGGAGGTCGCCGCTGCGAGCCATAGCTATGGCAAGCGCAAGGCTCTGGAGAATGTCGGCTTCAGCGTGACCCAGGGCAGTTTCAGCGTCCTTCTCGGCCTCAACGGCGCCGGCAAAAGCACGCTATTTTGCTTGATAACCCGCCTGTTCGCGACACAAAGAGGCACCGTTCGAATTTTTGGCTTCGATGTGAACCGTGCCCCTTCCGAAGCGCTGCGCAGGCTCGGCGTCGTATTTCAACCGCGGACGCTCGACCTCGATCTGACGGTCATGCAAAACCTTTCCTATCATGCGGCGCTGCACGGGATTTCCGGGCAAGAGACTAAACTGCGCGCAGGATTTGTTTTGGACCGGGTCAAAATGGCGGATCGCCCGCGCGAAAAGGTGCGCGACCTTTCCGGCGGCCAAATGCGCCGGGTGGAAATCGCCCGCGCGCTGCTGCATCGCCCGCGCATGCTGCTGCTTGACGAGCCGACCGCCGGCCTCGATATCAAAGCTCGCGCCGATATTCTAAAGCATGTCCGGAGCCTTGTCGCGCGCGAGGGCATTGGCGTGCTTTGGGCAACCCATCTGATCGATGAGATCGAGCCCGGCGACGATGTCGTCGTCCTGCACGAGGGCAAGATTCTCGATCACGGCAATGCCTCCGAAATCGCCGCCCGCGCGGGCGCAGCCGGCATCGGCCCCGCGTTCAACGCATTGACCGGCGCCGCCGGTTTCGAGGGGGAGCCGAAATGAGTGGATTGCCCGCCTCTTCCACTCCCGGCGCCCAAGGACTCGGCCTCGCCCAATATGCGATTTGCCTGAAAGGCATCGTCTGGCGCGAGGCCTTGCGGTATTGGCACCAGCGGGAACGCTTTGTCTCGGCGCTGGTCCGCCCGCTCGTGTGGCTATGCATCTTCGCGGCGGGTTTTCGTTCCGTGCTCGGCGTATCGATCATTCCGCCCTATGACACCTATGTGCTCTATGAGGTCTATATCACGCCGGGGCTCATCGCGATGATCGAGCTTTTCAGCGGCATGCAATCCTCGCTCTCCATGGTCTACGACCGCGAAATGGGAAACATGCGCACGCTTCTCGTGAGCCCGTTCCCGCGCTGGTTTCTTTTGACTTCCAAGCTCGCCGCCGGCACCGCCGTGTCGCTCGCCCAAGTCTATGCGTTTCTTCTCGTCGCTTATTTCTGGGAGATCGAGCCGCCTACGCC
>Ga0185299_10006275_pt1 | contig 12717 bp, 11 predicted proteins | sample PaiPotPPA55metaG_FD_128002 | JGI IMG/M metagenome (GOLD analysis project Ga0185299, IMG submission 128002) | Iron sulfur acid spring bacterial and archeal communities from Banff, Canada, to study Microbial Dark Matter (Phase II) - Paint Pots PPA... ...
CGAGCGCGTCTTGCATCTCGCTGAGCGAATCGGCAAGTAGAACGGTATCCAGATTCTTGTAAATCGGCTCGGTCGAGAACAGCTGCTGTTCCAGCGATGGCAAGGCGGAGTCGCGAAATTCCCGCATACGCTCTGGATTGGGTTTCGGCTTTTCCTCCGCCGCCCGCACCAGGGTTCTGGCGATCTGGGCCAGATGCCCGGAGAATCCGCGCATTCGCTCCAGATAAGTCAGATCAGGATAGATAGACTGTTGCACCTTGATCGCCTGGGCAATTTCCTCCCACGGGTCGGGCGTGCCGGTATTCTTCGGGTCGGCTTTAAAGGCGGAGCGCAGTTTCGCTTCGTCCCCGGCCTTCTTGTCCATGATGCTTTTGTCGAGCAAGCCCGACTGATAGCCGGTGACCGCCTTCTGCGAATTCTGCAATCCGAAAATGTTTTCCTTGGCGATACGGGCATTTTCTTCCGACTGCTTGCTGAAGTCTTGCAGCAGCGAGATACGCCGTGCGAAGAGTTTCAAAGCCGACGGATTCTGCACGTCGCGCAGGAACTCGAGTTGCGCCATGGTCAACAGGCGTCCGGTATTTCCCGGATGCCCGGAGACGAAACTCAGGTCGCCAGCCTTCACTCCGGTGCGCGACCACTGCAGGTAATTATCGAGGTGCGCCGGCTTGCCGTTCTCGTAGACCCGGAAGAATGTGATGTCCAGGTCGTAGCGCGGATAGGTGAAGTTATCGGGATCTCCGCCAAAGAAAGCAATGTCGAATTCCGGAGCGAAAACCAGCCGCACATCCGTATACTTTTTGTATTGGTAAAGGTTGTAGACTTGGCCGGAGTAAAGAATCACCACATCACAGCGCAGTCCGGTCGTGGAGGAGCAGTCTTTTTCAACTTGCGACATGGCGGCGCGCTGGGCCTGTCCGGCATCTGCCGCCGACATCCCAGCCTTTGCTCCTGCGTTGATCTTGTCCGTCACGTCCTCAATTCCGACAAGTTGATTGAGTTCAAGGTTCGGACACTTGGCCTCTTCCGCCTGTGTCTTAGCGTAAAAACCGGTCTTGATGTAGTCGCGCCCCTGTGTCGAAAGCTGCTGAACGCATCCCGCCCCAACGTGGTGGTTGGTGAAGGTCAGTCCATCGGCCGAAACGAAAGAGCCGGAACCGCCGTTGTTGAATCGCACCGAAGACAGGCGAACGTGGTCGAGCCATTGTTGCGTCAGCTCGAAGCCGTATGCGGCTTTGATTTTGTCCTTCGGAGGTTCGTTGTAGAGCCACATGCCCTCGTCGGCGCTGGCTAGCGTCGAAAAGATGAAGGCGAAGGCAAGCCGAACTGCGAAAAAGCGTTTCATTGCTGGCAGATCCTCCATGAAGAAAAGAAGAGCTGGTACACAACAGCGTCAATGGGCAAGAGAACGTTTCACTATACGCCCCGCCAAAGAGGCGCGGCAAAACGGTTTATGCCCCCGCCGCCCGCCGAAATGCCCGCGAACCGGGAATTAGAACCATCCCTGGCCGATTGCGCTCTCTTTTAATTCGCTCAAGTCGATGGAAAGTTCGGTGCGTTTCAGGTATAAAAAAAGGTTGCCCCTCCCGCGTCCGACTCGCGCGGTCAGCAACCCGCGGTCCAGTAACTCAAGGCTTGGCGATCGAAGCGAGAAACCTAATGTCCAGCGTGACCACCAATCATCCGCCCAAGGGTCTTGAGGGCGTCGTTGCCACCACTTCCAAGATTTGTTATATCGACGGAGATCGCGGCGTCCTGGCGTATCGCGGAATCGACATCCACGAACTGGCCGACCAGTCAAACTTCGAAGAGACTTGCTACCTGTTATGGTTCGGAAAATTGCCCACTCGCATGGAGCTCCGCGACCTGCACGCTCGTTTGGCCGAAGAGCGCAAACTGGATCCGGCGATCATCACTCTACTGCGCAATGCCCCGCGCCATGCGTTGCCTATGGACGTTTTGCGCACCGCGGTCTCGGCCTTGTCGTTCTACGATCCCGAGGAGAAGAATAACGACCACAAGGCGAATGTCGACAAGGCGATTCGCATCACCTCGCAAATCGCAATGATCGTGGCCGTCTACGATCGCCTCCGCAAAGGGCTTGCGCTGGTCGAGCCCGACCGTTCGCTCTCGCATGCCGCCAATTTCCTGCTCATGCTGAACGGCAAGCCTCCGTCACCCACCGCCGAGCGCGCTCTGGATATCGCGCTGATCCTGCACGCCGATCACGAACTCAATGCCTCGACCTTTGCCGCGCGCGTTACTGCTGCGACTCTGTCGGATATGCATTCCGCCATCACGTCGGCGATTGGCGCCCTGAAAGGGCCGCTGCACGGGGGCGCCAACGAAGCTGCATTTCAGATATTCAAGGCGATTGACGCCTCCGGCGCGGATCCGGTCGAGTACGTCAAAAACTTGCTGGCTCAAAAGAAAAAAATGCCCGGCTTTGGCCATCGCGTCTATCACACCGAGGATCCGCGCGCGACACATCTCCGCGCCATGTCCCGTGATCTTGGTAAAGCCAGCGGGCAGTCCAAGTGGTTTGAGATGTCGCACAAAATAGAAGAGTTCGTGAAGGCTAATAAGAAGCTGAACGCCAACGTCGACTTCTATTCCGCTTCCACCTATCACACCCTTGGCATCGACGTCGACCTGTTCACCCCCGTCTTCGCAGTTTCGCGTATCAGCGGCTGGGCCGCGCACGTAATCGAGCAACTCGATGATAATCGCCTGATCCGTCCCCGCGCCGATTACCTCGGGCCCGAGTACCCAAGTCCGTACGTACCGGTCGACCAGCGATAGCCCTGTAGAGACGTTGCTTGCAACGTCTCTTCTTTCCAGCACCCGAAATGCCGCAAGCAAGACGTAGCAAGCTACGTCTCTACGCCACGCAATGTAGAATAGAGGCGGGTTCCGTATGCACCGCATTTACCTCGACAACAACGCCACCACCCCGGTTCTGTCCGAGGTGTTCGAGGCCATGCGCCCCTATTTCGGCGATGAGTTCGGCAACGCCTCGTCGATCCACCATCACGGCCAACACACACGTGCCGCGGTGGAGGACGCTCGCGACTCGGTGGCCGCACTGCTCGGCTCCCGCGCCTCGGAAGTTGTTTTCACCAGCGGCGGCACCGAGGCCGACAACCTCGCAATTGCAGGCCTGGTTGATCCGGGCGAGCACGTCATTACCTCAAGCATTGAACACCACGCGGTATTGCTGGCCTGCAAGCATCTTGAAAAAATTGGCGCGGAGGTGACGGTTTTGCCCGTGGACGGCCGCAGCCTGGTCGATCCTGCCGACGTGCGTTGCGCCTTGCGTCCGAACACCAGGCTGATCTCGGTGATGATGGCAAACAATGAGACCGGAGTCCTGCAGCCAGTCGAGGAGATCGGAAAAATCGCGGCCGAAGCGGGCGCCTATTTTCATACGGACGCCGTACAGGCGGCTGGCAAAGTTAAAGTTGACGTGAAACAGATCGGGTGCCATGCTCTCTCGATTTCTGGCCATAAGATTCATGCGCCGCAGGGCGTGGGAGCGCTCTACGTGCGACAGGGAATTCCGCTTCGACCGCTCTTTTATGGTGGCCGGCACGAACGCTCGCGTCGCGCCGGTACGGAGAATGTCCCCGGGATTGTCGGTCTAGGAAAGGCCGCGCAACTGGCGAAAGAGGCGCTCCACCGAGGGGACGACAAGAAGATGTCCGCGATGCGCGACCGCCTGCAGCAGGGGATTCTCGCCCAAGTAGAGGACGCGGGTGTGAACGGCGACGACGCGCCGCGCGTGCCCAACACCACGAACATTCGCTTCGATTACATCGACGGCGAGGCCATGGTGATTGCCCTCGATCTGAAAGGTGTCGCCGTATCCACGGGGGCGGCCTGTTCTTCGGGTGCCATCGAGCCCTCACATGTCCTGCTGGCCATGGATCTGCGTCCCGATCAGGCGCGCGCCAGCATCCGTTTCAGCCTAGGCAAGCAGACGGTCGCGGAGGATATCGATTACGCTTTGGCGCTCGTGCCCGAGGTTGTAGCGCGTTTGCGGGAGCTGTCGCCGCTGTACAGGAAGGCGGCTCTGAGCTCTTAGCTTTTGGCTGTTAGCTACCGCGAAAATGCGAATGGAACGCGAGATAATCGAGATATGACGCCGCGATTTAAGAGGATCGTAGAAGCAGGACTCTGGTTCGCCGCCGGGTTCATCACCCATATGGTTCTTCTCTATTTCCATCATCACTCATAAGTATTCAGCATGGCTCAAGAACCAGGAGCCAACAGCGAGGAGCTAGGAGCTAGAAGCTGACAAGCGAAACCATTGCCGTAGCCATGTCGGGCGGTGTGGATTCATCCACCGTGGCGGCCATGCTGCGCGCCGACGGACACAACGTCATCGGCCTGACCATGCAACTCTGGAACCAGCGCCGTTTGGCCGGACGAGAGGGCATGCCTGAGTCCGTGCAGGGGCGCTGCTGTTCGCTTGACGATGTCTATGATGCCCGCCGCGTAGCCCAGCAGATCGGCATCCCCTATTACGTGGTCAATCACGAAGAGCGCTTCGAGCGCGACGTGATTCGTCCGTTCGTCGAAGAATACGTTTCGGGTCGCACGCCCATACCGTGCAGTCTGTGCAACAATCACTTGAAGTTTGGTCAATTACTCATTGTGGCCCAGCAGATTGGGGCTGAGCGCGTCGCCACCGGTCACTACGCCCGCGTGGCCTTTGACGAGGCCCGGGGCCGCTGGCTCCTCAAGCGTCCTGCCGATGCAAGTAAGGATCAGACTTATTTCCTCTTCGGCCTGACCCAAGATCAGCTCAGCCGCACCATCTTTCCGCTTGGCGATATGACCAAGCCCCAAGTCCGTGAACTCGCCCGCCATCACGGCCTTGCGCTCGCCGAGAAGCCTGACTCACAGGAAATTTGCTTCGTTCCCGGCGGCGATTACAAACGCTTCATCGATGCCTACCTCGCCGAGCGAGGCGAGGCATTGCCCGACACGGCTGGCGATTTAGTGACGACAAACGGCGAAGTCATCGGCGAGCATGGAGGTATTCACAACTTCACCGTAGGCCAGCGCAAGGGACTGGGCGTTGCCACAGGCTCACCGCTCTACGTCATCCAGATCAGCGGGGCGAACAAGCAGGTAATCGTGGGCAGCGAAGACCATCTCTATTCGCCAACCGTGCGAGCCCGCCGCGTGAACCTCATCGCCGTTGACGACGTGCGCGAGCCGATGCGCGTTGCGGTAAAGATTCGCCATCGCCACGAACCTGCGCCGGCCATGATCGAACGAACGGGCGACGGCGAAATCCTCGCCACCTTCGACCAGCCGCAGCGCGCCATCACGCCCGGACAAGCAGCGGTCTTCTACGACGGGGACATTGTTGTGGGTGGCGGCTGGATCGCGTAGGTATAGGGCTAGAGATGCAATCGTTCCGGACCCTGGCGTAAAAGCTGTGAATCAGTGAGGGAAGTGGCGCAGGATTGGAAGCAGTCGGAATCAACCCCGCCAGAGCTGGCCTAGCAGGATTTCCTTCGCAAGTCGTCGAGAAAAGGTTTGCCGGACGCCTTGAGTTTCTCTTCCAGCCGCGCTGTGCAGTCGCAGTCACCGCACGCCCACGGCTCCGAACCATTCTCGTCGCGGCATTTGCGGCGGTCGTGCGCATCCTGCACGCGAATTAGGTCGAAATACTGTTCCCAGTAGGGCTGCTCTTCCTGCAACGGCGTGGGGCAGTAACAGACTTCCACCCAGCGCGCGCTCTGGTCTGGGCACAGCCTTGCATCCTGCATGTTTCGGAGATATTCGCCTTCGGCGACCGATCCTCGTCCCAGGGTTTCTTGCTCGATGGCTTCGATCAGATCAGCCTCACGGCCAGGCTTGACGCGGGCTCGAACCAGATAACGCATCTTTTAGAGAAACATCTAGATGAACATCTCATCCTGGGGCACGGGACCACGCTCGCGGCCCCCGCCATTTCTGCGTCCACGGCCAAACAAGAACTCCAATCCCACGGTGACTCCCTGCATCAATCCGGAAATCTGCCGCACTGGAGAAATCACAGTCCGGTGCACGATGTCGGTAGTCCGCTCCACCCGGTCCAGCGTACGAGTAAACAATTCATCCGCACGGATGATCTGCAGGCGGGCGCGGTCCACCACGTCGTTTACCGTCGCATCCACACGTTCTATCTGATTGCGAACCATAGTGGTCGATTCCTCCACCTGCTCGGCGATCGCCTCCGCCTTAGGACGAATCTCCGTCAACATGGCCTCTGCCTGCGCGATGGTCGGCAGAACTTTCGTTTTCACTTCTTCCGCGAGCGCTTCCATTTTCGTGCTGGTCTTCTTCAAGACCACAAATATGGCGACCAGGACGCCTGCCTGCAATAAGACCGCAATCCCGGTCAAGGCGACAAACACAGGAGTGAGATTTTCCATAAGCTTGCTCCAGCAATTCCATTCGAGTGCGGCTTAGCGGAAAGCCAGACAGCAATGCCTACAAATTCTTGGGGGCAGCGGTCTCCGCGGTCGCTTCATGATAGGCCTGACGACCCGCCTCGTAGGCGGCACGGAACTGTTCTTTCTGCTGGGTCACGACGTCGCGGCCTTTGTCGGCCCACTGTGACGCCTGATCTCGCGCCTCTCGCGCCCGCGTCTTTACGTACTCACGGCCTTCTTCAGCACGAGTACGCAATACTTCTCGAGTCTCGTTGCCCGGACGCGGCGCATAAAGAACTCCCGCCAGTGCTCCCAGACCTAATCCCGCCAGAAACCAAACAAAGCTGCTGCCGTCACGATCCGACATAGTACTCCTCCTCGTAAATCACTCAATTAATGGTACATCCTTCGAGAGGCAAATACAATTACAGGGGAATCTGTAATTTGTCCAGGACCGCACGGGGGAACTACCAGATGCCAACCGTTTTCTTCTGGATGTGCCAGTAGGTAATTTCGGAGTCCCGCTGAAAGAGGTCAGGACAACAGCGAAACTTGGAGTAAACGCAGAAGGCTCGGGGGGCTTACTTCTGTTTCGCAGGCGGAGTCGTCGGACGCGACGTCGGTGCAGGCTGCGTCTTAACCGGTTGCGATTTCACACCCTGCAACACCGAACTCGGACCGCCGCGCCGGGCGGCATAAAGAGACAATGTGATGGAAGTAATCATGAAGGCCACGGCCGACCAAGTAGTCGCCCTTGAAAGCGCGCTGGCCGCGCCCCGAGGACCAAACGCGGTCTGGCTGCCCTGCCCGCCAAACGCCGCGGAAATATCCCCGCTCTTGCCGCTTTGCAGCAGAACCACCACGATAATAAAAAAACAAACCAGGATGTGAACAGTAGTGACCAGATAAATCATGAGTTTAGAATTTTCCTACGTATCGAGCCGAGAGTTCGAGGATAATCATGGTGCGGAAGGGGGGATTTGAACTACTCCATCACGTTGATAAAACGTAACTTATTGATTTTGCATTCGGCGTAAAGGCCCAAATGCCCCACCACACCGCTTCCATTGTGCGTTTATTGTACGGCGAACGTGTCGCAGAAGAGAAAACCGCGCCGAAGCGCTCTCTTTCAATCCTGCCAGCAACAGTTTGACATCCGCCCCTCCCATCGGTCAAGGCCACCGTTCGAGAATGCCTGAGAATAGTGAGCGTGCTTCGAAGCCCGTCTCCAGATCTGGTAGTTGATCTCGTGCCCCGCGAGGTCGTGGCTCGCCCGATTACTTCCTGTTTTTGTCGACGACCGGGAATTGGCTCGGCTACTGACCACAGGCGCATTTCTCGGTACCCATCCGGAGGCATTAGTTTCGGGGTGCCCGTGATCCACCCGCAATCGCTGACCAAGGTTCCGACAAGCCGACAAACATGAAGTGAGTTTTCTGCGGATGGTTCTCCGTCGTCGATCAAGCTGCGTTCAGCCTTCGCGTGTCATTCCTGTGTCTCGGCTCGGTGGGCAGGGTGAAACAAAAACTTGCACCGCGCGGAGAGTTGTCGGCAGCCCACAGGCGGCCACCATGCGATTCGATAATGGAGCGGCTGATCCGAAGTCCCATGCCGGTGCCGTGAGGCTTGGTCGTAAAGAAGGCATTGAAGATTTGGTCGACCTGCTCGGCAGGCAGTCCGACGCCCGTATCGCTGACCGACACCACAAGTTGCTCGTTCTCCCCTCTCTGTGAATTGATGGTGAGCTCACCTCCGCCAGTCGTTTCCTTCATGGCATCGATGCCGTTGAGCATGAGGTTCATGAAAACCTGCTGCAGTTGGACACGGTCTGCCATGACCTTGGGAAGATCCTCAGCAAACTCAACACGGATTGAGATTGAGTGGCGGTTCGCCTCGCTGTGCAGCAGGACGATCATTTCTCGAATGAGTTCATTTACATCAACCAACTCCCGCTGCAGCGCGCCCTTCTTAAACAGTAAGCTAATTCTGCCGATGATGTCAGCGGCGCGGGTGACGTCCTGAATCATTCTTGAAGTGGCTTCGCGCGCCTCTTCCACTTCGGGTTGATCGCGACGCAGCCACCGTAAACAAGTTTTTGCGTTGGTGAGTGCTGCGGTAATCGGCTGCCTGATCTCGTGCGCCAGGGATGCAGTCAACTCGCCCATCGTGGTCACGCGACCTAAGTGCGCAAGATCCGCTTGCAACTGGCGCAGTCTTTCGCGCTCTTCCTCGGCCCGCCTTTGCTCGGTGACGTCGATCACGGTACCCACGAATTCAATCACCTGGCCCGAGTCGTTGCTGATGGGGCGAGCGACACTGCTAATGTATTTTATTGAACCGTCTGGAAGAATGACGCGGTATTTGTATTCGGCGTTGTTCCCCTTGTAAAGCTCATTTTCCACCTGTTCAATAGAGGCTCGATCGTCCGGATGTACCCTTTCCAGGAAGATTTCTGTGGTTGGCGTTGTAATATTGGGATTGAAGCCAAAAATTCGAAAAGTTTCGATCGACCAGAAAACCCGCCCCGTGCCGACGCTCCAAGCCCAACTTCCTGTATGACTAAGCCGCTGCGCTTCGGCTAAGTAGGCCTCGCTCTTCCGTAGGGCATCCTCGGCTCGGTGGCGTTCCTCGATGTCGATAGCGGTTCCATACCAGTTAACGATGTTTCCCGGCTTATCGCGCAGCGGCACGTTGCGGATCAGCAACCAGCGATAGTCCCCGTCCATCCGCCGCACCCGTGCTTCACTCTCCATCGGTTCGCCAGTTGCCACGGCTGCCTGCCACTCGCCAACGTACCTCGTGAGGTCATCGGGATGAACTAAGGAACCCCAACCCCAGCCCAGCATGTCCTCCATAGATCGACCCGTAAATTCCAGGAAACGCTGATTGATGAAGTCAACCGAGCCGTCAGGCCGAGCGCTCCAGGCGTACGCTGGAATCGTATCGATGACAAGCCGGAGGCGATCTTCGCTGCTCTGCAGAGTCGCGTAGAGATCGCGCAAGCGCCGGGCGGTGTCGTTGAAGACCTGGCCGAGGTGAGCGAGTTCATCCTTTCCACTGACAGACACTTGATGCTGAAACTCGCCCCGCGCCAATGCCTTAGAGCCCTCCACCAATCGCGCCAGTGGCAGGGTGATGCTGCGGGTAATGGCTAGGCCGAGGGTAGCGGCGATCAGCAATGTGAAGATGGCGGTCAGCGGCACAATCCAGAAAACTAGACGCTGCACGCGCCTAATGTTCAGCACGGTTTGGGCCTGCTGTTCGCCTGCCTCGTGGTCGACTTTCTCGACGAGCGCCGAGGTCAAGGATTCCAGTGGCCGTACTTGGTTCGCCAGACGCAGGTGCACAGCCCGCCAGTCGCCGGATGTGGCGAGTGTAGTGATGGCCTCAAGCTCTGATATCAGCGCGCTCTGAATCACGTGAAGGGTGGATAGGATGGTCGGATCTCGCTGGGGGTCGAAAGGTGGGAGACTAAGGGCGCTGGTTGCCCGACGGATGTCTTCTAGGACCGCGGTACGAAGGGGTCCAGCTTCTTTCACCAATCCATCGGCATCTTCGGCGTCGGCCAGCCCATCCAACCGATCATGAAACGCTAACATGCCAGTATGCACGCGTAAAACCGCAACAAGCTTCTGGTCGATATCGTTCAGGCGCCCTGCCTGAGTACGGACCACATGGAATTGCCAAAGGATAACGGCATCCGCGGCTAACATCGATAGGATGATGAACACGAAGCCGAGTATCAAACGGGGGCCGATGTTGAGCCGACCGGCATGAAGAATTTTCGCTCCAGCGCTTTTGACCCAACGGTTCAATCGTGCTGTGGTGTGAAGCCCCATCGGTTGTACCTATCGAGCTCTTGCTGGCCTCGAACTCATGCGACGCCTCTCACCGTTTGCGCACGAAGCTGAAGCCGGTCGGGGAGAGGTTATTGGACCGATTTAAAGTTCTATTCAAGGCTGCGCTGATTTCCCTAAGGACGGTCCCTTCTTGAAACCGGTGGTGCGAACCAATTCATTCTCCAGTGCTGCGGCAGCTTCCGGCGCACTCTTCTCGCCAGTCAGCACGGAGTGCACTGCCTTTATGTAAGCGTCAGTGACGTCCTGGTATTTCTTGCCAGTGACGTTCGACGGACGCGAAACCGTGCCGGTCCGGAATGCTTGACTCAAAAGGACGAAACGAGGATTTGGTTCAAGTACCTCAGGCAGGTTGTAGAGCTCCGGTAGAGTGGGTGGCTGCGAAACCACTCGGGACCGGTTCACCTGCACGTCTCTCCGGGTGAGATACCGGACCAGCTCTAAGGCTTCATGAGGATGAGCCGAGAGTCTGGAAACTGCTAAGCCCCATCCTCCCAAGGTACCCACTCGGCCAGCCTTACCACCGGGCAGCAGGGCTGTATCGAACTTATTTCGGATTGGCGACCCTGCCGCCTGACTGTCGACATAGGCTGACGGCCAATGCCGCATGAATGCCGCATCCCCTGCTACCCATACATTTAGCGAATCCCACTCTCTATATCCGAATACAGCTGGGGGTGAGATGGAGCCAACCCAGCGCGCCGCCCTTTGCCACGCCCTGATCGCCTGCGGATTATTCACGCTGATCGCCTGGTCCTCCTCGATGATCCGCCCGCCACCTTCGGCTGCCTGCCATTCCAGCGCATTGCAGGTCAGCGCTTCGTCAGCCGCCCCTTGCCACACAAAGCCCCAAAACTGTTTCTTGCCTTTGGCTCGTTCGCCAGCCTGAATTCGAGCTGCCATAATCTCCAGCTCATCCCATGTCCTGGGTGGCTCACGATATCCGTACTGTCGCAGAAGGTCGGTGCGATAAAACAAAAGCCCGACGTCGGCACGATATGGCATAGCCACAAGCTTGTTATCCACGGTGTAGCTCTCGGCTATCCCCGGAAATTGGAGGGATATTTCGTTGGCGAAGTATGGCTTGAGATCTATGAAATATTCGTTCAGAATTCCCGGCCAGATCACGTCGATCCCGTAAACGTCAGGTCCCGAGGCGCCTGTCCCGAGTAGCTCTTTCCACAAAGCCAGCCTCTGCCGCGCGGAGTCCGGAGAGGGAAGGAGACTGACTCGGATTCCGGTTTCCCGAGTGAATTGCTGCAACTCCTGCTGGCGGGCATCGCTGAACGTCTTGTTCGACCACTCCTCCAGAAGCGTCAATGTGACCGGTTCATGAACAGATGGCCCCGTGCAACCTTCCAGAAGCAAAGCGAGCAACACAATGCAAATACGGCGTACCATCTTGCCAGAATTTGACCACCCAGCGAAAAGACCACTAATTCCCTGTGCGACCACTCTCTGAATTTTCATCAGCATTTCGAAAAGTTCCTCTCACGAGAGGATCAGGGACGATGCCATCGCTCCATGGACTGCCTCGCCTTGCTCCCTGCTACGTCAGCAGACGTAGTTTTCGCCTCAACATTCGATGCCCGAGCGATACAAATCTTGATCCACGGCGTGCTTCTTGACGCACCATGTTGCGTGAAAAATGCAGTGATTAGCTTGCAAAGGGTAAATGGACGCATGGGAACTTTGTTCCGCAATTTACGTGACCACTTCCACCCGTGCTAGCTCCATCATGTCCTGTGGGGGATGATGCCGGGAAATCCCTTCCTGCACATCTTAGTGATCAGGGTAGTGTGATTCAAGCCAAGTTTGCCGCATTGTTGAACTCGTTTTTGGAACTGATCGAGATGCTGGGCGTAAGCGACGTGAGGGGTGGCTGCCCTTTTGGGGTGCGGCTCCTACCCCAGAAATACCAGAAACACGAACGCAACGACGCCAAGCAAGAGCACGTATTTCAGATTCACCCGCATGACAAATCAGTCAACCAGCAACTTGCTCGTGGCTCGGGAGGGAACCGGCTGATGCAAAACGTCACTACCACCGGGCGGATCACGGACAACCCTTATCTTACGCATTCGGGAAGGTTTGCCGACCATTCGGGAACCACTTAATTTGTTCTTCGAAAGATCCCTTGAACCGCCTCTATCCACTCACGGTTGGTTCCACGAGTTCTATGCGGTGCCCATCCGGACTCCGAACAACGCGCTCTGGGTCGCCAAACTTATCTTGACACCAGAATCTCCATATAACTACTCTGGTGGCGCTCGAATGAGCCCCCGGGCGAGCACCGGGAACGCCCGCGCCGAAATGCACGAAAGCAAGAGAATCTAAAGGAGAACTCCTAATGCAATTCAGGATTAAAATCTCTCGCCTTCTGTGCAGAGCAATATCTTCGCTGCTCATGCTCGTGTCTAGCCTCTTTG
>Ga0185299_10006277_pt1 | contig 12714 bp, 12 predicted proteins | sample PaiPotPPA55metaG_FD_128002 | JGI IMG/M metagenome (GOLD analysis project Ga0185299, IMG submission 128002) | Iron sulfur acid spring bacterial and archeal communities from Banff, Canada, to study Microbial Dark Matter (Phase II) - Paint Pots PPA... ...
GGCCGTGGCAAGGGGCAAGGAGTACGGGAACGACCGTGTCAACCCGCGACACGATCTTAATTCTTTGAACAGTCCGTCGGCGCAGAATTGTAACTGACGTAACCAGGCGATAGCGCTCAGAATGTAGGTCAAGCCGCGTCCTCCGCTAAGAATTTAGCCAAAGAACGAATCGACTTCAGCTTGTCCTCCCGCAAGCCGCGCAGCTCTTCCTCGCGGAGTCGCCTTTCGTGCAAAAGTCTCCCGAACACATGCGTCAGTTGCGAATACCGATAGTCGTACTTGCGGTCGATCTCTTTACGGCGTTGGGTCAGGTAATGTTCCAAGTCCCACAGATCCGACGACTGCTGGATCTGCTGGCCATCTTCTTGGCTTCCTGAATCACCTCGTGAAGCTCTCGGCCCAGGGCAGCGTCGAAGGCTTTGCGGGTGAGGGCCTTTTCTGACCTCGACCAAATCGGTTCGTTTTGGTAAGGATAGCGGTCGGGCGTCGCAGACGGGCTGGTCATGTTCCGATCCTCCGTGGTGGCATTCTATCCCTTGCCGAGATGCCTTTTCTACAGGGTCGGAGGATTTCACTGGGGAAGACTCACCATCGTTTTCATGCGGCCGCCCGTCCGTTCTGAGGTCAAAAAGATCGTTGACCGGATGTCCGAGATTCTGTTTGCAGCCGAGATAGCGTTCCGTCGTCTGCACGGATGCATGCCCCAGTAAGAACTGAATCTGCTCCAGCTCGCCACCGCTCGTGTGGCACAGCTTCGCACAGGTTCTCCGCAAGTCATGCGGTGCAATATGGTCCAAGCCCGCTCTCTCGCAGCAGGTCTTGACCACGTACCACACAACATTCTGCGAGATGCCGTTCCCCCATACCTTTCCCATCCTGGCGACGGCTCGAAAGATTCTTCCCTCCGTGACGCCGGCTGCCACTGTCCACTGATCGAGTGCGGCTTTCACCCATTCTGGAATCGGCACGGTGCGGATGTGTCCGCCCTTCCCGATCAGGTCCACTACTGCCCAATGCCCCTGGCGCATCTGGATCTCATCCAACTCCAAGCCGACCAACTCCGATCTGCGAAAACCACAACCAAACAGCATGGCCAGCATCGCGTAGTCGCGTTTCGCTCGCATGCTATCCCCACAAGCACGCTTGAGTACTTCCGAACTCTCCTCTGCGCTCAACCAATTACCGAGGCGGAACCCAAGTTGTTTGACTCCCTTCACTCGGCTAATCCCCGCGGCCAACTCGGGACTCAACAAGCCCGAGTCGGCGGCTTCGTGAGCGAGGCGGCGCACGGCTGCAAGTTGTTGGTTGATGGTGTTTGCTGCCAGCCCACGCGTTTGATTGCTCTGGAAATTGCGGGGAATGGGCGCAATTCCCCAATTAGTGCTTTCGAATCGGACTAGAGAAAGTGTACTGATTAATCCTGCAGGCGAGCTTTGCGGCTTTTTCTCCGGACGGCATCCAAGCAGTCCGGTTTCGACAACTTCATCCGGCGAATGCAACGCGATCACAAACCGATGATGTGGCGGAAGCAACTTGACTTTGTCAGGTCCTGGAACTTGGCGATCTTATCCTGTTTGCCTACCACCTAGAAGTTCACTCACTCAGTCACCCGATGTCCCAAGCGAGTTGTCAGAGCATGCTTTCTTCGTCAATGAGCGATATAGCGATGTTTCACCAAACGCGAATGTAGACGCGGTTAACTACCGATATCCGACGACGCGGAAGCTTTGTCTCGTTCGTTCCGTTGAGAGCAGGTCCGGATGAAATACTCAGCTGCGAGACAATACGGTATGCCGTTGAATGTCAATAGCTCTGCATGACCTTGACTGCATGACCTTGACGTCTTCCCGGTGGGGCCCTGATTAACGTAGAGAACGTGGAGCGAAAGGTATGCCACGACACAGTTCGCGCATTAATGTGCTCAGCCAGACTCGCTGTTTCACGCGCTTGGCTCCCGCACGGTTGGCATCGGTCGTCCACACATAATCGGACGGCTAAAGTGTGGCGCCATTAGATCTCATTGGACAACAAGGCCCGGGCAATCTTCTCAATATCTTCTCGCGATCCGCGAAAGGCCCAGAGTTGTGAGCGGTCTTCAATCTGGCGCAGCCTTGTATCCCCGCCAATGGCTGGAACGTGATATTCCATTTCGCTGAACATTCCCCAGCGGCTGTTCACGCTGCAAGCTTGCGTGGAATAGCCCCGATCTTCAGGCTCGGTCCAGGGCACGTCGGCGTACTCGCCCGACGGATTAACGAAGAAATTCCGGACAATGAGCGCGTGCTTGTTGCCCGTCGGATACATGTAGCCAATGCGGCCGGTGGTGACCGCCGCCCGCACTCCGATTTTGTGCTCGCCGGCCGCCCGCATCTTGAAGCGGACCAGACGATCGCTGGTCGCGAGTTCGTCGGGAGGCGTGTCAACCAAACCAAAGTAAATTCTTGGCTCGCTTCTGGAATAAGTCGGAATAAATAGTTCCCCCTGATGCGGCATCTGCGTGAGACTCCACAGGCCGACGAGGGGAGCGTCATTGGGGTCCGGATCGAGGATCTTCAGCGAAGTCAGGAGCGTGTGCCCGGCGTATTCAATTGCGTCGATCCGAATAGCAGCGTCATAGCGCAACGGATTTTGCGCAGCCGCAACCGATTTTGTGATCTCCAGCTGCACCCGCTTCTTGGATCGAAATCCTTCGATGTTCAGGCGGTTGATGAGCTTCACTCCGTGATTGGTTTTCGTCAGTTCATAGTTGCCAGGATCGAGGCTGCGCGGCTGCCAATAGCCGGCAATATCGACGTTAGGAAATTTCGGGAAGAAGAAGTCAACTTCTGGCGCTAGCCAGGTTCTATCGCCTCCAGAATTTTGCCAGTCGTCACTCGCGTAGTACGTTCGAGCTGACTCCACGCTGTTAAGCGCGGAGTTCGTCCACAGGAAGTTCTCCTCACTGCCGGGCGCGAAAACCCCAAGAATTCTGCCTCCGTACGGCAAAACCAGAATCCGCGTTCCATCCTCGGTTTGATGAAGCTCGGTAGACTTGCCGACCGCTTTCAGCGTTGCGATGAGTTCTCGAAGCATTTTTTTCCTATACCCCTGGGATATAACCTCTGCCGAAGGTGTTCGTAGACTCTTTGCGGAAATCGGAGACCAGGGACATGAGAGCTGTGGTTCCTCCGTCGGCGACAATCGTTTGACCGACGATGAATGAGGCGTCATCGGAACACAGGAAAGCCGCCAATTTGGCAATGTCTGATGGTTCACCACAGCGCGCAACTGGAATCGCTTTATAACCCGTTTCTGCCGCAATTTCTGCGGTAAAGCCGGGAATGCACTTGAAGTAGTTCTCCACCGTGATCCATCCCGGCGCGATCGCGTTTACGCGAATGCCTCTATGAGCCAGCTCGACGGCCAGAGATCGTGTATAGGCAATGATCGCTCCTTTGGTTGCCGCATAGACTGAATGTTCGGGCACGCCTTGCAGCCCATGGACCGAGGACATATTGCAAATGACGCCGCCTCCCCTTTGCAACATGCCTTCCACCAACCTCTGGGTGAGAAAATACTGCCCGCGAAAGTTGATGTGAAACATCTTGTCGAATTGTTCCGGCGTGACTTTGAGGAAGGGGCGGTTCATGGTGACACCGGCGTTATTGACCAGACAATTTATCCCGCCCAGAAACTCGCTGGCTTGATCGGCGAGAAGAGTAACCTGCTCCGGCACATCAAAGTCCGCTTGAAATGCCGCGGACCTGCGTCCTAGCGACTTTACTTCCTCGACGGAGGCCTTTACCCCGGAATCGCTTTGGACGTAATGGAAAACAACATCGGCGCCCTGCCGGGCAAATTCGAGACCAATCTCGTTTCCGATTCCAGTGTCGGAACCGGTGACCAGCGCTTTTTTCCCCTGAAGTCTTAGTTCTGAAGGCATAGATGACCCGCCGGCATGCGAATTTTGATAATGGTGGCCAGAAAGCGTTGCGTGTAGGTGATGGCAAACCGCCTTCCCGGTGCATCACGATATCAGCCGAAGGCGATTTCCCGGCCCGCAAACTTTACGTCTCCGGTGCGAATATTGTCAACAATAATGTCTACTATGCGAAGCGTACGGAAAACAATGCGGGGTGGCGCTACAACCTTCCCGCCTTAAAAATCACCGTTATCGAAACTACATGTCCCCTCAGGGAATTGCCAGTCAAAGAGGAGCAGAAGATTGTTGGAGTTGTGCTGGATGAGTTGAGCCAGTCGTCTGATCATCCCGCAAAACGCGGCTCATCCATGCCCGGAATGCCCGTTCTCAGGCAAAACAAATCGCCCGACAGGGGATACTGTTCCTTTTGTTGCTTGCTCAGCCCCAGAGAGGCAGAGGTGATGTAGAGCTCGTCCAGGCGCTTTCCGCCAAAGGCGCAGCTGGTGGGGTTGGCTACCGGCAGCCGATACTCGCGGTCCACCTTGCCTTCCGGGTTATAGCGAACGACCTTCCAACCTCCACAATACGCGCTCCACACGAATCCTTCGCTGTCCACCGTCAGACCATCCGGTATTCCGGCATCGGGAGACGTTTGCACGAACGTGTTGCGATTGGAGATCGTTCCGGTTTCGGCCGCATAGTCATAGGCGTAAATGCTATACCGAAAAGAATCGGTAAAATACATGACTTTCCGATCGGGACTCCAGCCAATCCCGTTTGCCACGGTAATGTTCGTATCCATCAACCGATACGAACCATCGCCCTGAACGCAGAACAACTCCCCGTCCGGCCCCTTAGGATTGGCATCATTCAGCGTACCCACCCAAAACCGGCCCTGGAAATCGGTGGCCGCATCGTTAAAACGATAACCCACCCGGCCGGCAAGCGGATCGCAAAGTGGCTCAAACGTTTTGCGCTCGGTGTCCCAAGTCGAAATTCCCTTGGCGGTAGCCGCAATAAATCCGCCTGCCTTGCGAATCCCCAGCGCCATTATCGGCATGCCCGTTTCGAACACCTCCAGGCGCCGCGTTTGCGGGGAGAACCGAAGGACTTGGTACTGTTCGATGAAATTTACCCAGTACAGGAACCCTTCCTGCGAATGCCATACGGGCCCTTCCCCGATCACATTACGCACTTCAAGAATATGTTCGACTTCGGCCATAGATTAGGACCTTCTTCCTGATTCCTCGGAACATTGAGGTGTAAAAGGCTTTGTCGTCCCAAGGTGTCGATTGGACATTTATCAGCCGCACCGCAAATTGTCAACAATGATGTTGACTATGCTGAATGGATTCGGTGATAATTTCGGGTTGGCCCTCAAGCTCTTCCCATGAAAATTACGGCTGTTGAAACTATCTATCTTCCACGCGGAATTAGTGTTCATGTTGGAGCGATTACCTACCTTTGGGTTCGTATCCACACCGACGAGGGGCTCATCGGCTTAGGAGAGAGCTATCCAAACGCGGAAGCGGAAGCGGCCATTGTGCATTCGCGGCTGGCCGCCGTGCTGTTGGGACAAGATCCGAGTGCCATCGACCGCTTGTGGGCGGACATGTTTCTGGCCGTCTCCTATAGCGGTTGGGCCGGCGCCGAAATGCGAGCGATCAGCGCCGTCGACATCGCGCTGTGGGATTTGTTTGGCAAGGCTACGGGCCACCCGATCTACAAGCTTCTGGGCGGCGCATCCCGGCAATCCATTCGCATTTACAATACCTGCTACGACCGAGTGGATTTCACCCGCGAACCTGCCCGGCTCGCCCGAGAGCTGCTCGCCAGCAACATTCGGGCTATGAAGATCTGGCCGTTTGATCCGATCGCTAAAGAAACGGGCGGGAATCACATCTCCGCGGAGCAACTGCGCCGCGCGATCGAACCGTTGCGCCTTATTCGCGAGGAATTTGGCGAGTCGATCGAGGTCGCTGTCGAGTTTCACGGCTTCTGGAATCTGCCCTGCGCAATCAAAATTGCCACCGCTTTGAAGACCTATCAGCCCATGTGGCTTGAGGAGATGCTGCCGCAGGACAACCTGGCTGCCTATGCCGAACTGGCGCGCTCTAGTGCGCTGCCGCTCTGCTTGAGCGAGCGACTGATGACACGTTGGGGATTTCGCGAGCTTTTTGAAAACCGGGCCGCCGGAATCATCATGCCGGACATCTCCTGGTGTGGGGGGATTTCCGAAGGAAAAAAGATCGCAACCATGGCCGAGACCTATTATCTTCCCATCGCTCCGCACAATTGCGGCGGTCCCATCCTGCACTTTGCGACGGCGCATCTAGCCGCCAACGTTACCAACTTCTACATTATGGAGTCCGTCCGACGTCACTACAACGAAGAGTATGAAGGATTGGTCACGCAAAAGCTGGTTCCAGGAGCAGGCGGGGAGTTACCCTTGCCTCCGGGTCCGGGTTTGGGCGTTGAATTGAGCGCAGAAGTGCTCGCGCGGAAGGATGCGGTGGTGAGGCGAACGGCCCTCTAGACTCTCTTCGACTCCGTGCATCCCGACAGCAGGTTTCGGGTTAGGCCGCTGTGTCTGGTTCATCGTTCAGCATTGCGAGCAAAGTACCAACAGGTACCTTAACTCCAAGTTCAACCTGGATTGCTCCCAGGTAACCTTTTCCCATCGCCTCGACTTCCATTTCGATCTTGTCGGTCTCTACAATAAAAAGGGCATCGCCCTTCTCGACCCACTCGCCGGGCTTTTTAAGCCAACTCGTCACCGAACCTTCCTCCATGGTGAGACCGAGTTGGGGCATGACTATTTTGTACGCCATCTCTAGGACTTTCTCCTTAACTTATTCACCTTCATCATGTCGTGTACTTCACTGACGATTCGGTCGACTGACGGAATCATTTGATTCTCCAGAACCGGGCTGAATGGATTCGGAACCGCCAACGAACAAATCCGCTTCGGGATAGAGCGCAATTCGTCGAAGCAATCCTCTACCGCAATCGCTAGAAGCTCCGCCGCGAAACTGCAAGAAGATGGCGACTCATCAATCACCACGAGCCTTCCGGTCTTCTTGATGGAGTCGGTGATCTTTTTCCGATCAAGGGGAACGATAGTACGCGGGTCGATTACTTCAGCCGAAATTCCTTCCTGGGCGAGCGAAGCCGCAGCTTTTGCCGCCAAATCCACCATGCGGGACATGGCCACGATGGTGAGATCCTTGCCTTCGCGTACTATGCGAGCGTCTCCTAATGGAATCAGATACTCCTCTTCGGGCACAGCGCCCTTGGCGTTATAGAGAGACTTATGCTCCACGAAGACGACCGGTCCGGGTTCTCGGAGAGCGCTCTTGAATAGCCCTTTCAGGTCGTAAGGTGTGGCCGGCAGTACGACTTTCAATCCTGGCGTGTTAGCGAACCAGTTATAAAAAGTGTGCGAATGGTGCGCTCCTGCACTGCGCACAGATCCCATGGCTCCCCGAATGAGTACAGGCGCTTTTATCTTTCCGTTGGACATATAGGAAATATTCGCCGCCTGCTGGACAATTTGAGTGATGGCTTCGAGAGCAAAATCAAGAAAGACTTCGTCCACAATCGTGCGATTGCCCGCCATAGCGGCGCCAATCGCCACGCCCGTAGCTCCTAACTCGCAGATGCCCGTGTCACGCAACCGGTCATCGCCAAATTCTTTCCAAAGCCCGCGAGTCTGACGGAAGTTTCCGCCGCGCGGGCCAATGCCTTGCCCGATATAAACAATGCTGTCGTCACGGCGCATCTCCTCGCGCAGAGCTTCGACTCCCGCATCTGCGTACGTAATCACCCGGCCCTGCTCTGACATGACTTCATTCCTCTTTCAAACAGAATGCTCAAAACACATGCTCATTTACGGAGTCCGCCGATGGCTCCGGACTGTTCTCCGCAAATTCAACCGCTTGGTCGATAAGCTGTTCCACTTCCTGATCGGCAGCCAGCAACTTGGCTTCGTCCACTCCATAGTCAAGTAACCGCTTTCGGGAAAGCTTCACTGGGTCCTGCTGTTTCCACTGTTGAACTTCGTCGCGGGTTCTATAATCCGTGCCAGGATCGCCCTCGTGATGGCCCACGTAGCGATACGTTTTGCATTCGACCAGGGTGGGGCCGCCACCCTCGCGAGCACGGCGGATCGCCGCTTCCGCGGTGGCGTCAACCGCCTCCACATCCTGACCGTCAACCTCGACGCCTAGCATTCCATAGGCTGCCGCGCGACTCGCTACGCTGGTGTTCTTGGTGGCGCGACTGAAGGCCATCTCCGTCGCGTACAAGTTGTTCTCACACACATACACGACGGGCAGGTTCCACACCGCACCGAAATTGACGGCCTCGTGAAACGAACCACTATTGACCGCACCCTCGCCAAAAAAGCTGACAACCACCTGGCCCTTCTTGCGCAGTTTGGCGCTGAGCGCGCCGCCGGTTGCGAGAGGAATGGGAGCGCCCACAATTCCGTTGGTGCCCATAAACCCGTATTCGGGCGCGTACATATGCATGCTGCCGCCACGTCCGCCTGAACATCCTGTCGTCTTACCCCAAAGCTCGGCCAGCACAACGCCGGGAGGTACGCCTTTGGCCAAGGCGTGACCATGGCCGCGATGCGTGCTAAAAACCAGGTCGCCAGCTTCGAGATTCGAACACACTCCTACAGCGACCGCTTCTTCTCCTACATACAAATGGACGAATCCTGGGAGCCGCGCGTTGCGGTACAGTTCTTGTACCTTGAGCTCGAACAGTCTTAGTTCGAGCATCTTCTTGTAATAAGTCAGGAGCAGGTCGCGATTAATTTGCTCCGCCAGAACTCGTTCCGTCATGGGCGAAATCTCCCGAGGTTCACTGCGATATCGGTAAATGCATGGTTGCGTGTTCGAGTTGCGAACGGTAGACGCCCGTGAATAGCTCAACCACACGGCGTCCTGCTTCTCCATCTACAAGTGGCTCTCGGTCTTCTAATACAGCGACAAGAAAGTCCGCCAACTGTAGCTGGTGGTAATGGGTCATCACATTCAACGGTCGCGAGCGATCCTCGCGATTCCAAGTCTCGAGATTTTGTTCCTCCCCAGGGATTGTCCAGATATCATTGAAAGGCGGATCCATTTTTTCGGTGACGCCCGAAATGAAAGGAGATCCGCTGTCGATCTCGGCGCCAACCGAGGCACCAGAAGAACCGTGAATATGAATTTTTCCAAACAGCCCAGGGCGCTGTGAATTACTCAGGACAATGGAACCCATCCCGCCGTTATGAAAGCGGACGGAAGCGACGACGGTATCATCCACCTCAATGCCAGGATGGTTATAGTTATCCCAATAGGCATGCATTTCCGAGGCTGGGCCCATAAACCAACTGAGTAGATCGAGATAGTGAGGAGCCTGACTTACTACAACCCCGCCTCCCTCGCCCTTCCAAGTTCCGCGCCATGGATCAGAAAGGTAGTAAGACGGTTCACGCCAGCCGAGCATAGTTACAATTGCGAGCACTGGTCTACCCAACTTGCCGGCATCGATAGCATCTTTCATTCGCTGCACCGGCTCGTACCACCGGCGTTGGCTGATTACTCCCAGTTTGATTCCCGCGCTTCGGGCGGCTGCAAGCGCACGATCGCAAGAAGTGAGGTCGATGGCTAATGGCTTCTCCGACATTACGTGCACACCAGCCGCCGCCGCGATCTCAACTGCTGCAGGATGTTGCGTATGCTGAGTGCATACCGACAGCACATCGACCTTTTCGCGCTGCAACATTTCCGCGAGATCCGTATAACCCCTCACCTGAAACTTGTCTGCAAACCCTTGCGCTCGCTCGGGGGCAACGTCGCACACCGATACCAATTCTGAATTAGGGAGAGCCCGATACGCCAAGGCGTGAGTGGCGGCAACTTTGCCACATCCGACAATTGCGGTCTTCAGACGGTTTGCACTTGCCTTCGGCATAATCATTTCGACTTCAAACGCAACTTACTGCCACAGGCTCAGTCAGGAATAGATGTGCCATCCGATTCGCCTGGACGGTGCCGCAATTCCACATAAAATCCGAGCATTTCCCGGGTATCGAGAAGTGCCCAGCGGGTGCCTGGGCGAATCCCGGTTCCGGATTGCAGCACGCTTACTCCAGACTTTGCCAGATCCTGAATAACGGGATCGATATCACTTACCTCAAAAAGAACGTGGTGAATTCCGCCGCCAGTTTGATCGAGGAAATCCCCGTAGCCACTGCGGCCTTCGACAGGCTGAATCAGTTCGACCTCCACATCTCCCAATCGGACGAATGCCTGCCTGATTCGAATATCCTCTTCCACACCGCGATAGTAGTACTTGGATTCAGCGCGATCGGGCCACTCCACTAAACGAAAGGGCCCGATACCAAATAGCGAAGTCAGTAGCTGCGTCGTTCGATCCCGGTCGGCGACAACAATCCCGATCTGGACGAGCCGCTTAAGCTGCAGTCCGCCCGGAAGCGAAGATGACAAACCGGATGTCATGCGTAGTCCCTATCGTTATCCTTGCCTCTCGAAGTCATCGAGCCAGATAGCCTCCGTCCACGGGAAGAATCACGCCTGTCACCATGGAGGAGGCGTTCGACGCCAAAAATAAAGCGGGTCCAACGATTTCGTCGGGCGCACCCACGCGACCCAGAGGGATATTGGAAACCCAGGTTTGCATCAGCTTCGCCGGGTCGAACTGCGGCTTAGCCATGACCTCCTTGAGCCCCGGCGTGAGGAACTGGCAAGGGGCAATGGCATTTACACGAATTCCTCTGTCGGCCCACTCCAAGGCGAGTTGCTTGGTCAAGGCGTTGACCCCGCCTTTGCTTGCGCAGTAAGCATTCGCGCCACGGCCCACACCCACCACGCCTGCGATCGAAGAGAAATTGATGATCACGCCACTGCCCTTCTTCAGCATGACGCGCGCCGCCGCCTGGCAACACAAGAACGTGCCGCGCAGATTAATGTCCAGCACTCGATCCCAGGTCTCGAGTGGAGTCAGTTCGGCAGGATCATGTTGAGGAATCCCGGCACAATTCACCAGGATGTCCACGCCCCCTAATTCGCGAACGGTTGCATCCACCATGGCGAAGATGTCCTCGGGAACCGCAACATTCGCTTTCAAGGCAATGGCCCGCCTTCCCGTTTTGCGTACTTGTTCAGCCGTGCGCTGCGGATTCTCCATGTCGAGATCGCAAGCGGCTATGTCGCAGCCGAATTCCGCGAAGCCAAGCGAAATCGCTTCACCAAAGCCTACTCCAGCCCCAGTGATGAGCGCGACGCGCCCGCTAAGATCAAATAGTTTCCGAAACGCAGCTGGTTCAATATCCATGGTTCAAATCTCAGGGAAACTCTTCGCTTCCTGCTTTCCTTTTAGCGGCTCTTTGCGTTTGCTGGCACGCTTTCGAATAACAACATCTCCGATGTTCCCGTTGTTTCAAGCCTGACGGGAATTCCATCCGTCATCAGCCGAATGCCGGATAACTCCACCGTCTCACCTCGGTTTTCGAATGTGACTTTGTAAGTGACCGAGGCATCGAGCCCGCGGGGCACAAAACGGTAAATAGAATCCTCAAGGTTAGAAGTGCGGAACACGGTCGCAACATCGCGCCTCTGGTCCGGGCTGGCATATTCGAGGACGAGCCACGGTGACTGGCTAAAGTACGGCGTCAGCGGCGTGTGATGGTAGACCACACTGTCGCGCAGAATAGGCCGTAACTCGCGTTTATAGAGTTCCACTCCAGAGCGGATTTTGTCCCGCAAAGTAAGATTTAGCTCCGCCAGCGACGGGGCTATCCCGCGGAAGATCGGCAGCGACATCTCTACTTGCCGCAACTGATAGTCGATATCGCCATCGCCCGCCAGATCGGGAACTTCCGTGCCGAAGGTGCGTAACAGGATTTCTGGTGGAAGAACCCATGTCATCCCATTCAAAATCTTTACACCTCGCGGTCCACGCATCCAGTCGGAGAGTTCGGTGTTGTCAAAGTGGCGCAGAATACCCCAATCCAAACGCCCACCGCCCCCGGCACAATTCTGAAAGATAACTCCCGGAAACTGCTGGCGCAGACGATCAAACATGGCATACAGATTCTCGACATGGCGCCACGACGAATTCTCAACGAAGCCTTCGCGCACCTGATTTCCGTCTTCTTCAGTCGACATGTTGTAGTCGATCCGGAAGACGTCGAGATCGTACTTGCGGATGACTCGAGCGATCTCTGATTCCATCCACTTGGCGACCACGGGATTTCCCACGTCAAGATGACGGCCATTGGCGATGGGCTGACCGTCGCGAGTCAGAATCCAGTCGGGATGTTCTTTTCGTAGTTTGGAAGCGGATCCGGCGCCCTCAATCTCAACCCACAGCCCAAACCGCATCCCCTTCTTGCGCGCATATTCGCGGATGGGCTGAATGTCGTTCGGCAACCACGCGCCGGCGTACCAATCACCGACGTTTTGATACCAGACGTTCGGCTCTGGTCCATACCAACCCGCGTCAATGAGAAACGTCTCGGCCCCGATATCGGCGGCCATGTCGATTTCCCGGTCAATGCCCGCCTCGGTTTCATGATCCACGATATAGCCGCGATGGTTCGCTTCAACATCGAAAACATGTTCTGAAGGTGGGCGTGGAAGAACATCGCGACGCACGTGATTCAAAAGCGCTTGAACAACGTGGTCCAGATCCGCCTTCATGCAGAGGATGTGAGTCTCCGGCGTTTTGACCGTCTCACCCGGCTCGATCACTCGCAGGGCCGGATCAACTGAGCTTGGGCCCATGTCGAAGAACAATCG
>Ga0185299_10006280_pt1 | contig 12708 bp, 16 predicted proteins | sample PaiPotPPA55metaG_FD_128002 | JGI IMG/M metagenome (GOLD analysis project Ga0185299, IMG submission 128002) | Iron sulfur acid spring bacterial and archeal communities from Banff, Canada, to study Microbial Dark Matter (Phase II) - Paint Pots PPA... ...
CCGGGTCTGATCGGGATCACGCGATCGCCGCGCCAGCATGCGCAGGCCAATTGCGTCAAAGTCAGAGCGAAGCGGAACCGGAGTAGACATGGCAAACCTCTCGAAAGTTGTTTGCCATGGTGAATCAGATAAATGCCGATTCGGGAATCCGCCGCAGGAGTCAAACTTTCAAAGACTTGGTATAAGTCATGTCGAACAATACCATGCTTTTCGCAATGTATCGGATGGGCTTCCACGGCCGCGCCACGGTTCACGGCTTTCGCGCGGTGGCTTCCACCCTGCTAAACGAAATGGGGTTTCATCCCGATTGGATCGAACGCCAGCTTGCCCATGACGAACGCAACAAAGTCCGCGCCGCCTACAACCACGCGCAATACCTCCCCGAGCGCCGCCGCATGATGCAGCAATGGGCGGACTGTCTCGACGATCTTGCCGAAGACGGAAAGGTTATCGTCCATCATTTTGGACGCACCGCGTAGCCCTTCATCCCTGATTTTCGGCGTTGGATGTGGCCTCATATTTCGCGACCTCGACGTTGAAGTAGCCAATCAAGCACGGCCACCGTTCCGGCAGGTATTCGCGCAAGTCCGAGAGCAGCGCCGCCCGATTGCCATCATGGTCGCCGCGTGCATCTCATAGCCGGTGCATCGTCGCCTCGATTTCCGAGAAACCCCTGATGGGGCACTGCCGTTACTGCCGATAGACCCTTCCAATTTCTCCCAAAGCCCCGGATGGGGCACTGCCATTACTGCCGTTAGATTTCTTTCGGCACTATTGGCAGTACGTCGCCGGCGTTGCCCGCTGCCGGAGCCGGTGCCGCTCGATCTTGGCGACGAGGCCCGGCTTGGTTCAATTCACGTTCGCCTCCTTGCGAGGCGCGTCCGTGCGAGGCCACCGAACCTCTGTGCCGGAATGGCGTCGAGCCGATCCGCGACGAGTATCTGGCCGCCGGGAACTTTTAGAGACGTTTGGTCTTTTAATTGCGCGGGGAAGGAATCCCCCGCCGGTACAGCGCCGTCGGGGGTGGCTCAAAAAGGAAACTAACCATGGACAATCATGACGTGATCACGACGTTGAACGAGCTACTCGAAATCACCCGCGATGGAGAACAAGGTTTCCACACGTGTGCGGAGGGCGTCGAGAGCCCCAATCTCAAGACGCTGTTCGAGACAGCGGCGCGGCGTTGCGCCGAGGGCGCGGCAGAACTTGAAGCCAAGGTTCGCAGTCTCGGCGGTGAGCCCGCACATGGGGGCTCCATAAGCGGCTCGATGCATCGCGCGTGGACCAACATAAAGTCCACCATCACCGGCATGAGCGAACATACGGTGCTCGCCGAGTGCGAGCGTGGCGAAGATGCCGCCAAGGCTGCTTATGAAGCAGCGCTCAAGAAGAGCTTGCCCGCTGATGTAAGGACGCTCGTCGAGCGGCAATACCAAGGCGTCAAGGCAAATCATGATCGCGTCCGCAATCTACGCAACGCCGCGGCTTGACAATCGGGCAGATCCCGGGACCCGGGACCTGCCACGGTCCGGCTGTCGAAACCAGCGAACGATGGGCGAGACTCCTGCGAAATGTGGCAGCCAAAGGTCTCATCGCGGGATCGATGGCATTGTTTCTGGCCGCCTGCGGGGACAGGGCCAAATTGCCGGAGGAGGCAGCGTTTGGCCCTACTCCTTCAATATCGCCCCAGCGAAGGGTTGGCCGCAAGGCGCGAGCCCCGCGCCCTCGGCCGGCCTTTCGGTCCAAGCCTTCGCGGGATGTTTTCATTTCCATCGCCGTCCTTTGGCTTGAAATAAAGCCGGGAGCGAACGCCGTTCGACCAGTCTGTCGAACCGCTTGTGCCGGTTCCGGAGTTCATACCGGTCAAGCTTGGGTGCGCTAGCAAGAGAATCGCTTGGCGATGCCTCCGGCAAAGAGCTTTTAGCAGGTTCACAAACTGACGAGCTTGGGTCCGCACGCGCTCATCGCCGCAAAACAAATCGGCAAGAACATCAAGGATTGTAAGCCCGGGTTTGAAGTCTCCCATGGTGACGTCAAGGGAGCGATACATGGGAGTCGGCTCGATTATCCCTTGCTTGAGTAAGCCAAGAATCGAGTCCTCGCCCACAAGATCGATAGGTAGAAAATCGTCGAGGTCTTCCCACTCGGCGCCATGAAATTTACGAATGGAATCGATACGCCGCAGCAATTCGTCTTCGTCATCCTCGCATGAAAGCATGAGGGTCCGGCCCGGCTCCGGCATGAGTCCAATCCACTCACGGGAAAGCGCGCGCGCGACGGCAAGTTGCTTGGCGATAAGGCTCTTGCCTATTCCGCCGTCGCCGGAAAGCATGGTGACTGTTTCGTCGGGAATGTAATTTGGCACAATCCACTTGCGGCATTTGATCTCGACGTCCTTAAATCTCGAAAGGATGATCCCCCGCAAAGGCGGCGCCGGGAGCTGTAGCGCCGGCCCGTTCGGCTGGTAACCAGGCCCAAAATATGGCGGCTCGTATTTGTCGATTCTCATTTCGCCGCCACCTCACGCAACTCGTCGTTTAAATCCCCCACGTCCGGCGTAATGACGAATACATCGCGGCCGGCCTCGTACCATCGCCGCGCGCACGCCTCGACGGCCTTCGCGCTCGCTCCGTTGGCATCGTTCTCCGCGAAAATATGAAGACCTTCGGTCCCCGGCAGAATTGGAAAATTCGAAATCCCGCCGGTGCTGACGAGCGACCAGGCCGGCCACAATCCCATTTGCCGGCCGCTCAGAGTCGTCTCGACGCCTTCGCCGATGCAAATGCCTTGCGTCACATCCTCGTCGGGATCGAGCTTGATGGCGCCGCCGGCGATAGGCCCGAGGGATAGGCGAAACGTTTTCCCGCCCCTCTTGATCGCGGTTCCGTCCGGCGCCAATGCGGTCCGGTGGACAGCCTGCGGCTCATCGGTGACGATGTTGCGCACAAGGCAAACCATCGCCGGGAATCGTTCGGCCCCGAATGGACATAATGCCAGATAGCGAATCGCCTCATTCGCGGCTTCGTCTGGCAATTCGAGCGTACGAAATTTCAGATAAGCCTCGGCGAGCGTTCCGCGCGGGTCGCGCGCCTCAGCCCAGATCCGCAGTGCAAGCTCGCGCTTCCATGGCCGTTTGGCTTGAGGCGCTGGCTGCGCATCGACGCGGCGCGGTTCACCATTCCGTGAAGGCGAAAACCCGGGTAGGGCAAGCCGGTCTCGGGCATAATCGCGACACTCGCCCCAATCGTCGCCCGCGAAGGAATAGACGACAATTTCGCCGCTTTGGTTCAGGCGCACCGCAAGCGATCGGTCTTGGCGACTATGGCCGGGACCTGGGCAAAGCACCTGGCCGCTGGAAACCTCGCCACCAAGGGTGCGCGCCATGGATGGGAGATTCATGACAGCCCGTCGGAGGAGGACCTTTGTGGCGCGCCGATCTTACTAAGCGCCCACCTGTCTAGGGCTTCGATCGTGTAGAGGACCAGCCGCCCGGCTTTGCAAAATTCGGGAGTGTCGCCAGTCACAACGCCTTTCGCGAGTGTGCGCTCCGCGCCGAACCCATACTTATTGGTAAGGTAAACCGCTGCGTCTTTGCGGCGAAGGAATGCTGTGCCTTCCATGTGTCACCCCTCTTTGGGTTAATTCCGGAAATTTCCGGCGTGACACAGGAGATATCAATGACCGTTTCCCGGAAAAATTAGCCATGTAGTTTCCGGGAGAAGAAAAATTCGGTAAGCCTATTTTTCTGAGTTGTCCGGCGACGCTTGCGGCAAACTGTTGAGAAGTGAGGCGAGAGAAGTAGGCTTTTCATGCGAGGAGAGAAATAAATCCTTCAGTGACATGCCTTTTGCGTGTGTGGCCCCTTTGTAAAAGTTGGTCTTCCGGCCTTCCGAGAGGCGGTTCATAAGCGTCTTAATCCACGAGTGATCATTGCCCTTATGATTCTCGGGGGGACTCCACTGGGTTGAATAATTCATGTGCCATGTGAGGTGTTCGCATGCTTTCTTATCGCTTTTTAAGTCTGGATGTCGTGCTTTTACCGAGTCGACGGTAATTGCAAGCCATCCACGACGGTCATCTGACCACGTGGTAGGCCGCCCGCCTGGATTCCCAGCAAGTTCAAGTTGAAAGCCGGGGACATGAGCGAGAGCCAGCTCCCACGCGAGCTTCTTCCAGGATTGGGGATTTTCAGGGTCAAGCTGACCTACCGCCCGATTGTCCGGGTATCGCCGTCGTTCGCCCTGGGCACAACCCTGCGGCGTTCGGCCGACTGTTGGAAGGGGCGATCAGGTCTTTAGGTATAACGATGCCGATATAGGCGGGCAGGTAACTTCTTCGCGGCCCGGCGCCCTTCGTGGTCAGCGGCAGAGAATTTGCTGAAGCTGCATTTGGAGCTGCGCAGGATTTTTGATCTGGCACTCCCAAATGACGGCGACGTTCCAACCTCGTGAACGCAGCTCGCCCTGTACTCGTCGGTCGCGTTCGACATTTTGCGACAGTTTCGTCTCCCAGAATGCCACGTTTGAAGCGGGGACGCTCGCTTTTGAACAGCCCTCGTGGGCGTGCCAAAAGCAGCCATGCACGAAGAGGGCGATCTTCATCTTGGGGAATACTAGATCGGGTCTGCCGGGCAGATTCTGCCGGTGGAGCCGGAATCTGAATCCCATTCTGTGCGCGGCGCGCCGAACCATGATCTCGGGTGTAGTGTCCGTGCCGCGCACGGCTCGCATCATGCGACTGCGCGTATCGGGTGAGACAGTGTCCATGGGTCGGCATGCTAGCACAGGATTATTGCGCCACAGTAGCCTCGTGTTGGTTAATTGCGCCGGCGGCGCTCGCGATGGATCACTGGATCAACGACTGCATTTCCTTGTTTCAGAATTCTTCTGATCAGCGCGGGTCCACCATAAATCTGAATGGTTCCGCCTCCGCCACGCGGACCGTAGAGCCCAACCACATGGACTTCGTCCATTTAGGTCATGGCGTGTGAGGCGGCGGTGAGATTTGCTGCGCGCAGGCTGAAGCTACATTGTTTTGTCCGCTCCTTAGGGCGGTATGCACGGATGCGCGTCAGCACCTTCGCCCAGCACAGGGCATTTACAAGACGCATCTGTTCGATGGTTGAATGCCTCGAAGTGGCGGGCTAGCAAAATTATGGCCAAGCAACGCACGCGCCCGGGAAATCGCAACATTTAGTGGATTTCGGCTGTACAGAATTCAATGTTGCGCGGCATGATTGCCGCCCCGGTCGCTTGAGGAGCCGGTTTTGCGGCCAAAGCTCACCCGGAAGGCTTTGCATCACTTTACATCTTGGTGACGCACGATGATACTGCTTTCAACCCGTAGGGGCCGGCCCCCCGAGGAACCCCAAATATGGCGCAGGAATACCAGCCGCGGCGGTTCTTCAGGAACGCGCCGAACCGGTTGCTGCAACGATATTTCGCCGCACGCAATGTGCTGTCCGAGGTGGACTTCGGCGCGCTGACCGAAACTCAGGTCGAGCCGATTTACCAAGCCTGGCTCAAGCTGTCGGACGATGCCCGCAAGGAGATGGAGCAGGACTTCCAGGACATTGACGAGCTGGCAACCGAGGGCGGATCAAAAGCCATCCTGGATGAAGCCCGGTGGCATGGCGAAGACCTGGCCGAGCAGTTCGCCTCGCTCACGGGTTTTCACGAGCACGCCTTCTGGACCTTCCTGGAACGCCCGAAATACTGGCAAGGCGCGCTGGCTTTTCATCACGCGGACACGGTGCCCTTTTCCTATTGGCGCAAGCGCAAGAACGTGCCCCGCAAGCCCGCCAGCGTGGACGCCGTGAGCATCCACCAGCTCGAACAAAACCTCAGCAATTACTTCCACAAAATGCAGGGCCGTGGCGAGAACTGCAAAGTGGACTGCTACAATCGCAACGATCTGGATTATTTCTTCGCCTACCCGGAAGACTACGCGCAGGCGAGCGTGGAATGGGTGGGCAAGGAATTCCAACGCCGCCCGCATCATCCCGCCTTCGAGATCATCTTTGTTTATTCGCAGGGCGAAGGAACCCTGGACATTTATCTGAGAGGCGACCGCAAGCCGGTGCCGGACCTGCAAGCGATCTTCGCCGACACGATTCTGAGGGCGGAGCTGGGGCCGGACGAGAAAGACGAGCGGGTTTACGACCTGAACCCGGTACGTTCACGGCAGTTTCAGTTCGTCTATGGCCCTGAGTCGGGCATCGCCGACGTTGCCGTGAAAAAGATCCGGCTTACCGTTTACGGCAAGAAGGAGCACATCGTTCTGGACGCCGACCCCTCCAATAACAAGCATGCGGTATTCGATCTGCTGGACAAAGTGGCAAAGGGAATCCCGCTGACGCAAATGGCGGTCACTCAAGTCGGCATCAAGGTGACATTCGCCCACAATCCCAAGTCGAGAAAACCCAGCTCCCGCAGCTTCGACATCGGCTGGCCGAACTCGTGTTCTCTCAAGCACGACGGGCGCGACCTCATCATCCGCAAGATGCTGGCAGACTCTGGCATCGAGCCGAGGGATCAGGTCAAAAACGATGGCACCGCGCCATGACGGAAGGCGACCTGCTCGAACATATTTTTGAGAGACTGTGCCGCGCCGATTCGGGACAAGAAATCTTCGGCGCGGACGAGGCCGCGCGGTGGCCCGGTGGTGCGCTTGAAGCTCTCGTCAAGTCCGGTCTGCTGGAGCGCGCAGAGCCCGCGCGCGTCATCGAGTGCGACGGCTGCGAACGCAATTGCTTCATGCCAGTTCACGTCCGGCCCGCCGAGGGCAACCGGCCCGCACGTGCTTTTATTTCCTGCGACAAACCTGAAGACGTGGGCCGCGTGCCCGTGGAGCTGGGCAGGCTGACGCAATGGCGGATCACGGGCGGGATGCTTGCGGGCGCGGTGGCCCAGCTACTCGGTTTCCTGCAAGCGCCGCAAGAGGATGGAGCAGGAAAACGCTGGACGCTCGGCATGCTCAAGGGCAACGAGCACAAGGCGCAAATCACGCTGGCGGTTGCAAACGGCGTTGCTCTCAAGGTCGCGGGTCACGACATCCCATTAGCGGAAGTGCTGACGTTCAATAATGGCAAACTGTCGACGGACAAAGACGAACTGCTCCGTCGCGCGGACAAGCCCGCAAGACCACCCGGCGCATCCGCCTACGAACCTTCCGCTGCCCGGCGCGAAGGGCGAAAGCTTGACACCCAAAAGCAATACGCGGCTTGGCAGAAGTCCTACAAGGAACTGAAGCGGAATCGTCGCGGAATGTCGGATGTCTGGTATTCGCGGCAAATTTCCAAGCTGGACATTGCCAATAATCGGGACGCGGAAACCATCCGCAAACACATGAAGAAGTGAAAAAGTTGGGCGGAATTTTTTCGCCCTGCTTTCGTCCAGCTATCTGTCTGTTTTCTCTGGCGTTTCCTATAGGTGTTTCCGCCGCGCGCGCCGCTTTGCAGCGACGGGCGCAGCAGCCAAGCCATTGATTTGTTCCGCGGAATTTGCGTGGCGACGCGCTGAGTCTCGCTGTTTCATCGCCCAAATCGCCCAACTACCTTGCGTCTTATCCGATCCGGATTCGCGCAAAGAGGGTTGATGATGAAGCACATGATCCTGAGACTTCCCGCAGTCAAAACCCGCACGGGCTTGTCGCGCAGCACGATTTATTTGCGCGTCTCGCAGGGCACATTTCCCAGGCCGGTGAGTTTGGGCGGGCGGGCGGTAGGATGGGTGGAGGAAGAAATCCAGTCCTGGCTTGCCGAAAGAATTGCGGCGAGCCGCAAGGCCGCGGCCTGAGGGTCGAGCCATGCGCGCCAACGACAACACCCTGCGGCGAGGCGAGCGCAAGCGCGGGTTTGATCGCAACCGCATGCCACCGGTCGCGGACTATTACCAGCAGATCTTCGGCGACCTTCGATTCAACGCAAGCGGCTGGGCGCAGGCGCGCTGCGTCTTCCACGAAGACGGACACGCGAGCCTGAGCATTCACCGCGAGCGCGGCGCGTTCCGGTGCTTCGCGTGCGACGCGCGCGGCTGCGACATGCTCGCATTTGAGATGCTGCGCTCCGGCGCGGACTTCAAAAGCGCGGCGCGCGCGCTGGGTGCCTGGCGATGAGCACGTCGGCAATACTCGAAGGCGCGCTGTTGGCACAGGCCGCCGGCTTCGCCGTCCACTACCAGCGCGGTAAACGCGCCTTTGAACCACGCTGGTCCATCTTGCCGCCTAAAATGGCCGAGGAACTCAGGCGGGATTACCGCGACGGTTACAACATCGGATTCAGGACGGGCGAGTGGTCCAAGCTCGACGGCTGGCCGGTCGTGGTGCTGGACGCCGACATTCGCGGCGATGATCCGGCGCACCGTAAGGCAGCGCGCGAAGCCTGGCGCGAACTTGTGGGCGATATGAAGCCCACCGTCAAAACTGGCGGCGGCGGAGCGCATCTTTACCTGCGCTGTCCACCCGACAAGCTGCCGTCGGACCAGTCCATAGCCCTGATGCAGTCGCCGGACAAGGTGGACGACAAGCCCGCCTGGACGATCGAGCTGTTATCCGGCGGTCACGCGGTGACGCTGCCGCCGAGCATCCATCCATCGGGCCAGCCTTACGAATGGGTGAATGGTGGCCTGGCGCACATCGAAGCAATGCCGGAAGCTCTGCTGCACGCGGTGGTCGCGATCCGGCAATCAAGGTCCGCTGGGACAGCGGAAGCAGGCGGCGCGTGGCCGGAGCCGAAGCCCATCATCGCCGAACTGAAGCCCGTGCCCGCCTTCGACGCCGAAACGCTGCTGCCGGAGACGCTCCGCGCCTGGATCATGGACGAAGCGGAGCGGATGCCCTGCCCGCCGGACTTCATCGCGGCGGCGGCGCTGGTGGCGCTGGGCTCCATCGTCGGCGCGCGTTGTGCGATGAAACCGAAGGCGCGTGATTCGTGGCTGATCGTCCCGAACCTGTGGGGCGGCATCGTCGGCGACCCGTCGGCCAAAAAGTCCCCGGCCTGGGGCGCGGCTTTGAAGCCGCTGGATCGTTTGATTGCGAAGGCGCTGGAAGCGCACACGGCAGCACTGGCAGACTACGAGACCGAGAAAGTGGTTTTCGACGCGCACCAGGACGCCATCGAAGGACGCATCAAGGAAGCAGCCAAGAAACCCAGCAAGGGTAATCCGGCCAGCATCGCCAAGGAACTGCGGACACACGGCGAGCAAGCGCCGGAAGCCCCCACGCTGCGCCGCTACAAGACCAATGACAGCACGGTGGAGAAGCTGGGCGAACTGCTGCGCGAAAACCCGGCGGGGCTGCTTGTCCTACGGGATGAGCTGGTGGGCTTGATTGCGACGTGGGAGCGCGAGGGACGCGAAGGCGAACGCGCATTCTTCCTTGAAGCCTGGAACGGCAATCAGAGTTTCGATACGGACCGCATCGGGCGCGGGCACATCAGCATCCCGAACCTGTGCGCATCCATCTTCGGCGGCATCCAGCCCGACAAGCTGACGGTCTATCTGGAACAGGCCGCGCACGCGCTGGCGAACGACGGAATGCTGCAACGATTCCAGGTGCTCGTTTATCCCGATGCCCGCCGCTGGGAGTGGCGCGACCGTGCACCGGACAAGGCGGCGCGGGAAAGAGCCTTCGGGGTCTTCGAGGCGCTGGCGGACTTCGACCCCGTGGCCTGGGGCGCGGCCCCGGCGGACGACTTCGCCAAGTTCTCCCACTTCCGTTTCAGCGACGAAGCGCAGGCCGTCTTCATCGAATGGTCCGGAGACATGCACCGGGCGCGAATACCGAACGAGGATGAACCGCTCATCCGGCGGCACTTGGCGAAATTCGACAAGCTGTTTCCGGCGCTGGCGCTGGTCTTTCATCTGGTGGATTGCGCGGCGCATGGCATCCGCGGCCCCGTCACGAAGGAGGCGGCGCTGCGAGCGGCGGCCTGGTGCGAATATCTGGAAGCCAACGCCCGGCGCTGCTATGGACTGCTGAAGGACGACGGGCTGCGGGCGGCGCAGGCTTTGGCGGTCAAGCTGGAACGCGGGCCGCTCGAAGACGGCTTCACGCTGCGCGATGTGCGCCGCAATCAATGGCGCAGCCTGACCACGGACGACGCGATACTGGCCGCCCTCGACTGGCTGGAAGACGAGGACTGGCTGCGCAGCGAGGCTATCGGCGGGACCGGCCCCGGCACTGGACGCCGCACACTGCGCTACCGCATCCATCCCGCGATCAAGGGCAAGCGTAAAGGGGGCGAGGCATGAACTGGCTGGAACGCGCACGCCGCGAAATTCCGAAAAACGCCCGGGGACGTACTGCCAATAGTGCCGAAAGAACTCTAACGGCAGTAATGGCAGTACCCGATCAGGGGCTTTGGGAAAAATCGGCGGCTTCTATCGGCAGTAACGGCAGTACCTCGCCGTCGCGCTTGCTGGAACTCGAAGCCGCGTGGGAAGACTTTGAGGAACGCGCTGCGATCATGGAATTTGACGGCGGCCTGAGCCGCGACGACGCCGAGCGCGAAGCCTGGGCGCTGGTGTCGAAGCTCTATCGGTTGCACTGAGGGCAAGAGCATGGCGCGCAAGAAACAGAGTTACATCAAAGGCACCTTCACCCATCGGCGCACCGAAGCCGACTACGTGGGTGTGCTGCTGGATGCCGTGCCGTTGGATGATTGGCGCGAGGTCGTGAGCGCGACGGTGGCGGCGGCGAAGGCCGGCGACGCCACGGCACGCGCTTGGCTGGCGCAATACCTGGTGGGCAAGCCAGTCGCGACCGCACCGGCCCCGCTGACATCGTGCAGCAGCTTTCCGGCCGCGATCCGCTAGTGGAGAGGCTGGCCAAGCCGCACATAGACCGCGCGAAATACCCGTCATTCGGGGAAAATGACGACTTCGATGGCGCCATGCGCGAGCTAATCGCGGGCGAATTGCGGGCACTGGAGGCACAGAAACCAGACGCGCCAGAAACCGGCGCAACCGCAGACGGAACAAGGCTTTCGGCGGATTCGCCGGGATCCTGAGCATGTTAGTTCGCCAATTGATTACGGGAAAATCCGATGGGTGGGCCGGGTAGCGGGAACCGCTGGCGCTACGGCGCGAACTCCACGACAGACGATTACCGTACTCTGGATGTGCGGCGCTTGGCGCGGGAAGGTGTGCTGAGGCCGGGCTATTGGGGCGGATGGCAATGGACGCGCGACGCTGAAACCGTGGCATCGATCCAGATGCGGGCCGAGCAAGACCGCGTGATCCTGATCTACCGGCATCGCAGCGGAGACGCTGAGTGGAAGGATGAGCACTATGCCGTGCGCATCGTGCGTACGCCGTGCAACCTCGGCAGTTCACGCGCCTGGTTCATCTGCCCGGCCGTCGGCTGCGGGCGGCGCGTGGCGGTCCTCTACGGCGGCGGCATCTTCGCCTGTCGGCACTGCTATCGGCTCGCCTACGCCAGCTCGCGCGAGGACGCTGGCGGACGTGCGACAAGGCGAGCTGACAGGCTTCGGGCGCGGCTGGGCTGGGAGCCGGGCATCTTGAATGGCGGAGGTTGCAAGCCGAAGTGGATGCGTTGGCGGACCTTCGAGCGGCTGACCATGAAGCATGACCAGTTTGTAAGGCGATCCATGCAGGCGGCGGCGCTGAAGTTCGGGCCGCTCATAAGCGATTTTCGTTTCTGAGTACTTAGCAAGAAGAAAGGGCGGAAGCACGTTCAATCCGATCTGAGCCTGGATGCCGAAACAAAAGGGAGGCGCGAAAAAAATTGTTGGCCTTTCTGTTGGCCTCGCTGGCTTCCTTTGAAAACTTAGGCCGCAATATCAAATAGATAATTGCCCAATTCGGTGCCTGCTCAGGAGCCAATAGCTCATGAAAAATCGCTAAGAATTAATAGGTTACGTAAAAGCTGGCTGCCACTCCCACTTTTGCTCCCACTTGTTGGCTTGTTTTACTTAAGATCGAGCCCATCTATGATTCTGGTGTTCAACACACGCCCATTAAATATCGAGGCCGCCTCAGTTGGCGGCCTCATCTTTTCCCGAAAAGCGATCGCAGGCTTTAGGACTTGCGAGTAGCCGAATTAGGCCGGTACCCACTTCCTGGCGCGGGTTGCGGCAAGCCAGCGAAGAGCGATTGATCTATTGCGCGTCGTGAGCCGGCAATGTTTCGCCTTTAGCGAACTGCGCATCGAAATTACGTTTGAAGGCCGCCGCCGCGTCAGCGCTCTCGATGATAATCAGGTCGTTATCCTGACGCTTGAGGCCTGACGCCGAAAAGTTCGCGGCGCCGGTGCGCAGCAATCGCCCGTCGATTTGGTAGCTTTTGAGGTGCATCGGCGCGCTGGCCTTGTGCTTGATCCTTATCTCGACACCCGGCGTCTCGGCAAGGTCATTGAAAACCGTCGCGGGCTCGCGCTCGGCAAGCTGGGTGCAATCAAGATAAATGCGGATATGAACGCCACGATCGGCGGCGCGTGTGAGCGCTTGCAGGATAGGCCAATCCGTCATGACATAGGCGGCCATGTCGATTTCATGCTGGGCGCGATCAATCAAGTCAATGTCGACATGTTCAAGGTTTTCGATCGGTGCATAGTGAATGACCTGCGTTAGCTAAGATTTAATCTGACATGTGGTGTCCTGGACCCCACGGCGAATCGTAAGCCGAGGCGGGGCGCGGAGCGGTCGGGGTGGCGAAGCGCCCCGCCTCGGCGAATTGGAGAACACCATGA
>Ga0185299_10006283_pt1 | contig 12706 bp, 6 predicted proteins | sample PaiPotPPA55metaG_FD_128002 | JGI IMG/M metagenome (GOLD analysis project Ga0185299, IMG submission 128002) | Iron sulfur acid spring bacterial and archeal communities from Banff, Canada, to study Microbial Dark Matter (Phase II) - Paint Pots PPA... ...
TAAGTGGGATTGGTCAGCAGGCCGTTGTACTGGGCGATAAGACGTAAAGAAAACTCGCGCGTGAACTGATAATTCCATTTGGACCGGATAATATCGCTGTTCACCACGCCGTGCTGGACCAGTCCGTTGACCACGCGCTCCAGGATGTAGGTGTTGTCAATCTGCAGACGGTGAGTGGGCTTGATGCCAATCGTCTGGTTGATGAACGTCTCGTTTCCCGTGTAAGGCAATTGTCCGGCAGCCGGCACCACTACTACCGTCCCGTCTCGAATGATGCGGAAATTCCAGCTAAACATGCGCCACGGGCTACCTCGAAATACGATCCCGGCGGCATCCTGCGCGTACTGATGATTGCTGGGCAGACCTGCAAAATCCACCGGCCGCAAGACATCCGACTCATAGGCGATGATGGGAGCAAGAATGATGCTCCTGTGGAAGCCAAAGACATAATCAAAGCTGGCCACTTGCTGCAGGGTCAGGCCACGATGGTCCCACAATTGGGTCGCGTTTTCTTCCGGCCCGTGGAAGATCAAGTGCTTGCCTTCAGGACGCCAATAAAAATGCGCATACTCATAGAACGCCCGCTGGTCCACACGAGGAACGAATCCGGTTTGGGTAAGAAATTTCGGGGTGATATCGAGATAGTCCAGACTGAACGTAAACCGGCGCCCCTGTCCGGCAAGCACCCCTTCATGATGCTGTCCAAAAGAATAGCCGGTGATCGGGTCGAGGGTGGAACTGACGTATCCGCGATAGCTGGCGTTCCAATTCTTGTTTAGACCGAAAGTTCCATCCAGTCCGCCGACGCGATTAAATTTGTTCTGGTATTCCCGATCGGTGTACATTGCGCCGACGCTCGATTGCTCGCCCAAGTCGTGGCTCACGCGCGCGACTGCAAAGTAGGCCCGCGTTCCGTGCAGAGGATCATTGTCGGGAACGATTAGGCCTGGCGAACGGTCATCGGCCACCAGGAAACCGAGATTCCACGGGCCCTCTTTGCCGGTCAGCCGCACACCAAAGGTCGGATCGGCAATCCGGCGAGTAAAGACGAAACGTGATTGCAGATTTCCAATGGAGATCAGCGGCGCTTCGAAGAAATTCGAATTCTCCAGAAAGAAAGGCCGCTTCTCCGGAAAAAATACTTCGAACCGCTGATTCACGGTATTCTGCGGTTCATCGGACTCCACCTGGGCAAAATCGGGATTGACGGTCGCGTCCAGCACCAGGCTGTCGTGGAAGACGAACTTGGCATCCAGCCCTGCCTTGCCCTGGAAATTCGCGGAATCGAATTTCGGCTGCGCGGGATCGCGCGTATCGAGTGTGCGGAAGGTTCGGGACTCCACATAAGGAATGAATTGCATGTTGCGTCCGGGAGAGACATTTTCGAGCCCAGTAACTGTAGCCTCCTGGTTTAGTCGCCCGGCCAGCTTGGCCGAAACCCAGGGCCAGTTGTCGTACTCGTTATTGTGCGCGATGTAGCGAGTGAGAATTACTCCCCAGTGGTCGGCGCTACCGGGATGAAATCGCAGGCTGTGAAACGGAATCGCCATCCAGATAACGTATCCCTGGGGGCTGATCTTGGAGCGTGAATACCAGAGCGTGTCCCACGAGTAATCCGGGCCCTGGCCTTCGGTCCACAGCGCATCGGCCTGCACTCCTCTCGGGTTGACATCGAAAATGAAAGCGTGCCGCTGGTCCTGGAAGGTATCGAGATTAATCTCAATATAGTCGTCTGAGTCGAAGGGTGTCGCCGGCTCACGGTGCGTCAGATCCGCGCGCACCCCGTGATTGCTGTCCCAGCAGACCAGCACCACGTAGAGGTTCGATTCGTCGTAGCCTAGATAGGCGTCAGTACGTTCCGTCGCCGGCTTACCGTCGGACGGCTGATTCTGGATAAAGTCCGTTACGCGCTGCAGTTCGGTCGCAGCGCCTTGTGGCTCCATGTCTTCGAAATCTTCGAGCTTGGGTGCATGGCTGACCCGGGGGACTTTAATAGAAGTGGCGGCGCCGTGGCAGGCGGTCACCAGCAGCTGCAGCAATCCAGCTCCACAAACCAGGACAACCCGTCGTCTCCAAAGCGCCCTAACTCCCGACGTCACCAATCCCCCCTGCAGGCCCAGCCTCTCAGCGGCTAGGCTTTTGGACGCCGGACGGCTTCGAACGTTAGCCTCATCGTCCATGCTGCGCTGTTGGGAATTCTGCAAATGGTTCCTCAGATGAATCGTGACTGTCACTCATGCAAGACAGACTTCTTATTCTCAACCCTCCGGATTTTTGCTATAGTGCGGATGCGCAGGAAAAGGATCGTTCGGCAGGGATTCATTGAATTCTCCGCCGAAGTACGTGATGATTGGCCTCTACTTTTCCGCTCAGGCCCCAAAATTCAAACTCTGTAATTGGTTGTCTCGAGGAACGCCGTGAGAGTCAGACAGATTCGCTCCAAAGCCAAATTGCGCACTCACGGGTTGCTATTTTTTACCTTGACTCTCCTCGCGGTGAGCGCCGTAGCCCAGGATGAAACCGTTCCTAAGATTGATATTTTCGCCGGATATCAGTGGCTCAACGCCAATGGCGACGTACCCATTCCCGGTACTTCAAATCCAGTGCAGAGCCAAACCTTGAAAGAGCTGCCCAAGGGATTTGGCTTGGCCGGAGCTTACAACTACAATCGCTATCTCGCACTCGAGGGCGATTACGGTGGGGACTGGAAAAGCGGCTTCAGCGTAAATACTTTCTCCATTGGTCCGCGGCTTATGTGGCGGACAGAAGGCGTTAATTTCTTCCTGCATACCCTACTGAGCGACAACCGTCTGAACACCCCTTCCGGATCCAACAATGGAATCGGAGCCATTCTGGGCGGCGGAATCGATATCCACTTATGGAAGCATTTCGATTGGCGCGTGTTTGAAGCGGATTATCAGTGGTCGCGACATAATTTCTCCAGCCAGGTTCCGCCGCAGCAGCCTGATCTCCGCCGTTCCACCTTCGACGGTGCGCGGCTGCGCAGTGGTCTGGTTTTCGGTTTCGGAGGCGCGCCGCCAGTTCCTCCGGCTGCCACATGTTCCGCTCAGCCCTCCCAAGTCTTGGTTGGAGAGCCGGTCACGGTCACGGCAAACCCTAGTAATTTCAATCCCAAACACCCGCTCGGTTATGACTGGTCGAGCAACGCGGGCAAAGTCACCGGCAAGGACACAACCGCAACCATTGATACCAACGGCGTTGCCGGCGGAAACTATACTGCCGTCGTCAAAATCACCGATCCAAAAGTGAAGAACAATGGTATGGCTTCCTGTTCGGCCAGCTTCATCGTCAAAGAGCCCCCAAAGAATCCGCCTAACATGAGCTGCTCGGCGAGCCCGTCGACCGTTCCAGCGGGTGCAACCGTTAGCGTTTCCTGCACGTGTACCAGCCCGGACTCGGTTCCAGTGACCGTGGCCAACTGGACTGCAAGTGAGGGCAACATTTCGGGTAGCGGAAATACGGCGACGCTCAGCACCGGACCCAACCCTGCCACGGTCACCGTGAGCGCCGTCTGCACCGATACGCGCGGACTCAACACCTCCGCCAACACCATCGTGACGGTGGAAATGCCCCCGCCTCCGCCGCCCTCTGGCCCCACAGTCCAGGAACTCGAAACCAGACTCGCGCTCCACAGCATTTACTTCCCAACTGCGCAGCCCACGCCGCAGAAGCCGCAAGTCGGTCTGCTTGACAGCCAGCAACAAACCTTGACCGCCCTGGCCAGCGACTTCCAGGAATATCTAAAACACAAACCGGATGCGCACTTGATTCTCGAAGGTCATGCAGACCCGCGAGGCTCGGTGCCGTACAATCAGGCCCTTTCTGAACGCCGCGTCGATCTGACCAAGTCTTTCCTGATCGACCATGGCGTTCCCGAGGGCAGCATCGAGACAAAAGCCTTCGGACACCAGAAAAATTTGACTGCCGCCCAGGTGAAAGACTTGGTCGATACGAATCCGCAAGTGACGCCCGAGCAGCGCCAGAAGATTCTCAAGAACATGCGCACTGTCCTTCTGGCCAGCAATCGCCGGGTGGATGTCACTCTCAGCACCACCGGTCAAACGTCGGTCCGGCAGTATCCCTTCAATGCCGCCGATTCTTTGACTTTGCTCGAGACCAAACCGGCAGCGCACACAAAACCCGCAGCCAAGAAGATCAAGAAGAAACAATAGCCAACAACCTTCAGTAGACTCAGCCGGCCGGGCAACGATCCTGGCCGGCTTTTTTGCGCCCGCAAGCCGAACGCTTGCCAAGGCTTCGCCAATCGACTCTCGACCGGAACAGTCTGCAGACTGGTGCTATACTCCTCGGTCGGTATTCCGAAAGTGCAGCGCTGGTCCACAATCATTGGTTAAACAGGAAAAGCGAATAGCAACTCGGCCTCGGACCGAACCGGCTTCCGGGAATCAAATCCCGCCTCTGCGATTGGCATTCGCGTTAAACCTGCTATTCGCCAGCTTTGTTTTTCTCCCTAGGGTGAATGCCTACCCGCGACTTGAGTGGTCTATCCTCGCGACCGCTGCGCCATTGTTATTCTTCCTGATCTTCCTTCGCCGACAGGTACTTAAAACCGGACGCACACTGCGCTATGAGTTCGTCCCCAGGCCCGTGCATTACGTGCAACTCACCATGCACACCTGCATTTATGCCTACTGGGGATGGTACTGGCGCGAGGTATATCACCACGTCCCGCTGATCCTTTGTCAGATCGTTTTCGCCTACACCCTCGACATGTTGGTGTGCTGGTCACGCCGGGATAAATGGATACTCGGCTTCGGCCCGTTTCCCATCGTCCTGAGCACCAACTTGTTTCTGTGGTTTAAGCCCGATTGGTTTTTCCTGCAGTTCCTGATGCTGGCGACGGGCGTGCTTTGTAAGGAGTTCATCACCTGGAACCGGGAGGGTCGTCGCGCACATATTTTCAATCCCTCCGCGATTGCGCTGTTTATTTTTTCCATCGGCCTGATCGTCACACATAGCACGCAAATTTCCTGGGGAGAAGAAATTGCGGTTTCCTTCGATCGCCCACCTCACATCTATCTGGAAATCTTCCTGCTGGGGCTTGTGGTCCAGGCTTTATTCTCCGTGACCCTGGTCACGCTTTCAGCGGCCGCTGCTTTGTACGCGATGAACCTGATTTTTACCCATCACACCGGCCTCTACTACTTCATCGACACCAATATTCCGGCGGCAGTATTCCTCGGGCTGCATCTTCTGGTCACAGACCCGGCGACTTCGCCGCGAAGAAACTTTGGCAAGATCGTGTTTGGCGCCGCCTATGGCGCCGCAGTGTTTGGTCTCTATTGGCTTTTGGGTTGGTTCGGAGCACCAACCTTCTATGACAAGCTGCTCTGCGTACCGGTGCTGAACTTGACCGTCCTGGCGCTCGACCGGGGCAGTGAGGCGCTGGCTTCCCGCCTTCGCATCCCGATTTGGACTCCAAGAACCTCAAACTTCGCCGCCATGGCAGTTTGGATATGCCTCGCCGCGGTCATGTTTTCGACCGGTTTTTTGGGGAGCGAACATCCGGGGGCCGACCCGGAATTCTGGCGCAAAGCCTGCGTTGATGGCCGCGGAAATGCTTGCCAGACCTGGATTCGGCTGATGAACATATCCTGCTACCACGGCACCGGGCCAGCGTGCATGATCCTGGGCACCGCTCTGAATAATGGGGATATAGTGCCGCGTGACCCGGCCCAGTCAACCAAAGATTTCTCCCATGCCTGCGAGCTGGGAATGTCGAACGGCTGCACCACCATCCTTCGGATAGTGCAAGAAAGGCAGGGAAGGTTTCTTCAAAGTGCCTGCGACAACGGCGATGGAGAGAGTTGTTTCCTCCTGGGATCGCTCTCCTTCGCCGGACAAGGGGTTCCCAAAGATCCTGCGCGCGCTTTCGCGTTGTTGAGTAGGTCGTGCTCCTACGGTTGGTGGCGCGGCTGCAGCGGGCTAGCCGAACTTTACCGGTCCGGAGTGGGCACTACAGTCGACGCGACCCAGGCCATACAGTGGTTCGACAAGGCGTGCCGGCATGATATTGCATCAAGCTGTTTCTCTGCCTCCTCCATGTACAGCACTCTGAATGATTCAACAAAAGCAGACCAGAGATTGCGGCAGGGCTGCCAAATCTTCGCCAGCTTTGCCGAATCCAGCGCGGCTTACTACGAGAGAGGGATGCTGGCAAAGACTGCGCCGCTTCCGGCGATCTGTGCTTCGGCAGTGCGCTAACGCCGAGACCGCGAACTAAGCCGTCCAGATACTCAATGCCGTCTCCGAGAGAATCTTCCGCTTGATTTCCTCACTCAGCGGCAGCGACCTGAAATCATCCAGATTCTTCTTAATGTCGGGAACTCCGGGCCCCGGCCAATCTGTTCCGAACAGCGTTTTGTGCGCGATCTCGCCCAGCCGGGGAAAATACTTCAGCAACGTCTTGGGTGGAATTCCGCTGATGTCGAGAAATACGTTTGGATGACGGCGCAGCAGGAAGAAAGCGGTGTTCATCCAGAGCGGCCTGCCGCCGTGCGCCAGAATGATTTTCAGCTCGGGAAAATCCACAGCTACGTCGTCAATGAAAATGGGATCTCCGTAGCGATTGCGCGCCCCCGTAAAGATTGACGTCCCGGTGTGGAACATGACCGGAACACCATTCGCTTCCGCCGCGCGATAAATGATCTCCAATTCCTTCACGCCATTCTGATAATCATTGGGAAACAAGAGCTGGTGGGGAGGATGAATCTTGATCATCCGAATCTTGAGCCTCAGTAGATGCTCGATGTCGGCTTCGATGTTGCGGCTGTGCCGGGGATGCAACCCGCCGCAGGAAATCAGGCGCTTAGTATCTTCTTTCACATACTCGGCAATGAACTGATTCACTCCGGCGGTGAACCCGATCACTTCCGGAGCGACGTAGTTGATGAGTACGGCGCGGTCCACACCGGCAGCGTCCAAATGCTTTAGAAAAGCTTTCGGTGAACGGCAGAACTCGGTAATCTGGTCGAAGTTCGGCCTCTTCTTTTTCATCAGCTCCAGCGCCGAAGCGTGGAACATTTCAAGCGGCTGAATGTGGACGTGGCAATCGGTAATCAAGTCGCTGCATCCTATCCCAGGGTTAGTTGGCGGTTTGCCACCATGGAGCCACGGGCGTCCCCGACCGGACTTCTAGTTATTTCGCCGAGTAGTGCCGGGTCTTCTGCGTACGTGAGTTGAAAACATCGAAGCTTCCATCCGGCCATGCGGTTAATTCAAGATAATTCCCCGCGTCCGGACCTTGAGTATTTGCGAGGGATTCCTCCGCCACATTGTGCGCCGCTCCGCCTTCTTCGGAAAAATGCAGTTGCCACAGACTCTCCAAGCCCGGCGATTTTTCGATAATGTCCCAAACCGATGGCGTTCCGCCTTTTTTCGCTCCGTTGTCCATGATCGCCACCCGGGGCGAGATTCCGTAGACCAAAGCCGGACTTCCGCTCTGACTCCAGCCGTGGTGGGAGACGATGTAGATATCAATCTTCCCCAACTTGTTTTTCGGACACATCAACTCCATCTCTTTGTCATGCGTCAGGTCGCCCAAATCCAAAATCCGAAGCTTGCCGAACGTGATTACCGTCCCCAGAGACCGAAGATTCTCGGTCTGGTCAGCCGGATATTGCTCGGCATTCTTGCAGGCGGGATTCTCTTCGCCCGCACGCGGAAGCGGGCGGTCAAGCACCGCCCCATCGGCACTCACCACCACCGCATCGATGCCTGCGATCGGCAAAACGTCGCCCGGTCTGGCGGTCATGCGCTTGTACTTTCCGGTGGCCAGAAGGTCCTGATAGGCCTGCCAGGCCTGCACCGTCGGCCCGTCCGTGCTTTCGCGGTTCTCGCCGTGGTCAATAAACGTTCCGATGGGAATTCGCGCTGCCAACTGCGGAACTCCGCCGACATGGTCCATGTGAAAATGCGTAATCAGGACGTAATCGATCTTCTTGATTCCTGCCAGTTTCGCCGCAGCCACAATGCGCTCCGCATCACGACCTTCGTAGCCCGGCCAACCGGTGTCAATCAAAAGCGATTGCTTCGCAGGGGTAACAAACAAAGTCGCTTGCCCACCCTCGACGTCCACAAAGTAGATGCGCAACGCATTCTTAGTTTCCCGCGCTGGCGACGCGAGGGCGGGGGTCAGGCAGAGTGCGGCAAACAACCCGAAAGCAAGCATCAGCACAACGCTTCGGCAAACGGACAGCCGCTCGTGGCGTTGCTTCAATGCGAAAGAACCAGCAAGTGGCATGTTCAACTCTCCTGGGTCGATTCTCAATCTGCCCTGAGAAGGTGTATTCTTCCCTCTCGCACAGCCAAGATTTACCCAAATGGTTGTACACGATTGTTAGGATGTTTTCCATTATGCGGAAAGATTGAAGACGGAACTCACACTCCCATGAACAAGCTCCGTAGTCAGGAATGGTTTGGCAGGCAGGATCGCGAAGGTTTCATGTACCGCAGTTGGATGAAGAACCAGGGCTGGCCGCATGATCTTTTCGACGGCCGTCCGGTCATCGGAATCTGCAACACCTGGTCGGAACTTACGCCCTGCAACGCTCACTTCCGGGAGATTGCCGAATCCGTGAAACGTGGCGTGTGGGAAGCCGGCGGCTTTCCTCTGGAGTTCCCGGTCATGTCGCTCGGCGAAACCCAACTCCGACCCACAGCCATGTTTTTCCGCAACCTCGCCAGCATGGACGTGGAAGAATCCATCCGCGGCAATCCCATGGATGGGGTCGTCCTACTAATGGGTTGCGACAAGACCACCCCTTCCCTGCTGATGGGAGCAGCTTCGTGTGACCTGCCTAGCATCGGCGTTTCCGGCGGCCCCATGCTTTCCGGAAAATTCCAGGGCCGCGACATCGGTTCCGGCACCGGGCTCTGGCAAATGTCGGAGAAAGTCCGCTCTGGCGAAATGAAAGCTGAGGAATTCTTCCAAGCCGAAAGCTGCATGAGCCGCTCCAAGGGCCATTGCATGACCATGGGCACCGCCTCCACCATGGCCAACATGGTCGAAGCACTGGGCATGAGCTTGCCCGGAAATGCTGCCATCCCCGCGGTGGACGCCCGGCGATACACTCTGGCCCAGATGACCGGCCGCCGGATCGTACAAATGGTGCGAGAAGACGTGTGCATCTCGCGCATTCTGACTCGCGAAGCTTTCGAGAACGCAATCCGCGCCAATGCAGCCATAGGAGGTTCCACCAACGCCGTCATTCACCTGATAGCCATCGCCGGCCGCATCGGAGTGCCGCTTTGCCTGGATGATTTCGACCGCTTGGGATCGGACTTGCCTTGTCTGGTGAACATTCAGCCTTCCGGCAAGTATCTGATGGAAGATTTTTTCTATGCCGGCGGCTTGCCAACCGTCCTCCGTGAGTTAGGCCAAGCCGGGGCGCTCCATCGTGACGCCCTGACCGTGAACGGACGATCTATCTGGGAGAACGTAGCCGAAGCGCCCTGCTGGAATCGCGATGTGATTCACACTTTCGCCGAGCCTTTCAAGGCTAATGCGGGAATCACCGTTCTGCGCGGCAATCTTGCGCCTGATGGTGCAGTCATCAAACTATCCGCCGCCAGCCCGAATCTTTTGCAGCACCGCGGACGGGCCGTGGTCTTTGAGAACATCGAGGAATTTCACGCCCGCATCAATGACGAAGCGCTCGATATCGATGAAAGTTGCGTAATGGTCCTGAAGAATTGTGGCCCGTGCGGATATCCCGGCATGGCTGAGGTCGGCAACATGCCGCTGCCGCCCAAACTTCTGCGCCAGGGCGTGACTGACATGGTCCGTATCTCCGACGGCCGCATGAGCGGCACCGCTTACGGCACCGTCGTTCTGCATACTTCCCCAGAAGCGGCCGCCGGCGGCCCGTTGGCGCTGGTGCACTCGGGGGACATGATCACTCTGGAGGTGACCAAGCGAATCGTCCAACTGAATGTGGACGAGGCCACACTTGCCGCCCGTCGCGCTCAGTGGACACCTCGGCCACTTCCGACGCGTGGCTGGAAAAGACTCTACATCCAGCATGTACAGCAGGCGCATCTGGGAGCGGACTTGGATTTCCTGGTCGGCCGCAGCGGTTCAAAAGTCGCTCGTGACTCGCATTGAACGCCGCCTAGTTTACCTTCTCCGGCAAGATGATTTTCTCCAAGTACTCGAGCGGCAGCGGCCCTTGGTCCAGCGCGCGATCATGAAACTCCTCCAGCGTAAACGAGCTGCCCTTGGCAGCTTCGTATTTCTTGCGCAGGGTCCACCATTGCCGGTTGCCGGCGAAATAGGTGGGCAACTGGGTTGAACTCAACTTCGCGCGAATCAATTTGCCTTCAGCCTCCGCCTGGGTCTGGAACGTATCATGCATCATTAAATCCAGCGCTTGCTGGTCGGTCATGTTCATCGTCTGCAGACGAACATCGAGAATCGTATTGGCCACCGCCCGCAGCCAGATTTTTAACCTGACAATGCGGAATTTCGGATTGGAGTCCAGATAGCCTGCCTGAGTCATAACGTCGGCGATATACTCAGCCCAACCTTCCACGTAGGGTCCGTTGGCGAACAAGTTGCGCAATAACCGCCGCTCAGAAGGCTGAACATCGTTAGCGTGCTCCGCTTGAACATAGTGGCCGGGGAGCGCCTCGTGCATGCTCAGCCACTTCAGCGTGTAGTTATTGTATTCACGCAGTTTGCTTTCGGCCTTTGCATCAGGCGTTTTAGGGTCAATGGGTGTCACCCAATATTGCGCCTCAGCCGTCGGTTCCAGTGTCGGCGCGGGATGGAAGCCCGCCACCGAATAAATGCCGCGCATGAACTCCGGCGTAGGAATCACCTTCAGGTTCTCGCGGCTGCTGAGGGTGACGATCTTCTTGTCGCGGATAAACTGCGTGATACCCGCGAGGTCGCCTTTGATCGCACCCATCAACTGGTCGCGCTGTGGATGCTCTTGGCTGATTTTATCCAGCACCGCGCCGATAATCTTGTTCTCGCGCTCACCCGCCGGCAAATTGCTGTAATCCTCCTGGCCAGGATACATTTCCTTATAAAGCGGCAACGCCAGCCGCAACATGTCGGCGCGCACCCGCTTAATTTCCGCCTCCGCATCTGCCAGCAACCGCACCGGCTCAATCGAAGTCTCTATTACATAGCGAAACTTGAGCGCATACCACTCCTCGCCCAATCTCCAGGTGCGCCCGTTGGTCGGACGATTAGCCAGGTCATTTTTCATCCAGTCGCTGAAGTCGCTGAGCGCCTTCTTCGCCGGGGGAGCGACTTTGTCGTACTGTGCCCGCAGTGGCGACCCCGCGTGAATGTCGCTGGCGAGCCCATTGACCATATCAACGTTCCCCTGGTTCTCGCCGATCGCCGTAGAAATGAAAATAGGATCAGCATCCAACAGTTGCGACTTAGCCTGATCGAGAAACCGCGGAATCTGACCGATGCGAAAGATCACGTCTCCCACCCGGACGTCTTTGGGCGCATATTCCTGAGTCATCGGAAGGAATAACCCGTTACCCAGCAGCTCCACAAACACCGTCGGATTATGTTTATAGTTCTGAATGTGTTCGAGTTCCAGCAGATTGCCCGCGACTTGATCGTCAATGAGCCGGTAGTCAGCCGCATCCTGCGCATTTAACGAAGACACCGGCGTCTCCTTCTGAAACTTCCGCCGCCAATCGCGATAGAACGCCAACTGCGCCGCCATTCCTGCGGTGCCCACATCGTCAAGCTCCGCATCCAGCATGATAATCTTGCCGGTCTTTGCGTCCCGATGCTTGTGGTACCCGGCCTGCGACGCACTTACTGGCGAAAGCGCCAGCGAATCCTTCACAAACTGGTCAGCCATCGCCAAGAATTTTGCGTTGCCTGGCGCGTCGGCCTTCGACTGGTTTTTCGGTTTCATGGTTTGCGCTGTGGTTAAAGATGACAGGAAAGAAAGTAACAGGAGAACACGCACCAGGTTTTTCATAGAAAGGTCGCGGTCAGTATAGTCGCGACGCAGAGTCTACCGCCAGAGCCTGAGTGCGATGGTCTTACGATCTTTTGGATATGGTAGGCACGTGGGGACTCGAACCCCAGACCTCTACCGTGTCAATCGTCCGGTGATCGGTAACTGATGGAAAATTTAACGGCACGGATGGCGCTTGAAAATCGGTCTTGCCTCCCTGAGATACGGCGGAGGTCGTCCTCTCCGTGGATTCCGGTAGATGTCGAACTACCGCCGCCCGATGCCAGGGCAGTGGGAAGTGCGTCTAGCGGACGCTTCAGGCGGGCCAACGGCGCAATTTTTATTGACAAATACAGTATTTCAGTAATAGAAGATAGGAGTGATCTCGAAAAGTCGCCTAAATCGCGAGTCAGGGTCACGGTTTAAGGAGCGGCGTTCTTTCATCAGCGCGATGGCAACCCTGGGAGCAGGGTTAGCCGGTTCGGTTGTCTTACCCGCAACAGCGTTTGCGCAGCCCACGCCGGAAGCTCACAAGAAAACAAGATCCGCAGCAAGCGTTTGTGGACACAGCACGGTCATCGCTTCCGACGCGGCAACAGTCGCAGAAACAACCGCAGGGAAAATTCGTGGATTCAGGCGGAACGGTGTATACATTTTCAAAGGTGTACCCTATGGTGCGTCAACTGCTGGCGCAAGGCGGTTCATGCCGCCAGTCAAGCCTGAACCGT
>Ga0185299_10006284_pt1 | contig 12703 bp, 13 predicted proteins | sample PaiPotPPA55metaG_FD_128002 | JGI IMG/M metagenome (GOLD analysis project Ga0185299, IMG submission 128002) | Iron sulfur acid spring bacterial and archeal communities from Banff, Canada, to study Microbial Dark Matter (Phase II) - Paint Pots PPA... ...
GTGGCGTCGCTTTGTGCGCGAATTTAGAATGGCGCGGATCACACCAGAAGAGCTCAAAAACAAGCTGGACGCAGGCGAACAGGTCCTGATTGTTGATCTACACGGCCGCCGGGATGGTCCGCGAGGCCATAAAGGTATTCCCGGAGCGGTGTGCATCGATCCGCACAGGCTTAGAAAGCACGATAATCCCGAGAAGCGAACACCCATCCCTCGCGATCGCGAGGTCGTCCTTTACTGTACTACCCTGCATGAGCTCACGAGTGCGCGTGCAGCGCTTGAGTTACGCCGCCGTGGATTTGAGCACGTTCGACCCCTGGCCGGCGGCCTTCAGGCTTGGCACGAACGGGGCTTCCCCCTGACCTCGGTGATTCTCTGCGGCTCTACCTGAACTGTGCCGGCAGAAACGGCGCCCTCGGTCGGTCCAAACATCTGTACCTCGCCTTGCGTGCGGCTCTTTCTAGGCCCCCATCCTCCTTTCGTGGTTGAATCAGGCCCGAACAATTCACGACCGCTTGGGACTGTCCCCACTCTCGACAATTGTCGATCCTGGCTTCGACATTCTTCGACACACCTAGTCGTCTTAATCTCCCATTTTCAATAGATTCAACAGTTTGCTACGGCTCCAAGGCAATGTGGCTATGGCGAGCTCATTGCGATACCCAGGTTCGGGACAAGCGCAAGCATGTTCAGGATTTCCATCGTCGATACACCGTCACGGCGCACGCTAATCGTGGAAGGAACCCTCGTCGGGCCCTGGGTTGCTGAGCTTGGCAGAACCTGGAGAACCGCAAGCCAAGAACTGGACAAACGCAAATTGGTGATCGACCTCAAGAACCTGACCGCCATCAGCCGCGAGGGAGAGGACGCGATCTTCGATCTGATGAAGAAGGGGGCGAAGTTTACCTGCGGCGGTGTTCTCACCAGCCACATGGTGAAACAACTTGCGCGAAAAAAACAGCAGGAATCACCTCGGAGGTGAAGATGCCGGAGACAATGCACAGCACCAAACCCACGCCCTACGCGAGTAGCACCGATTTCCGCCAAGTCTTTGACGAAGACATGAAGGGCCTCTACCTGCTCTCGTTTCTGCTAACGGCGGATCGTGAGAAGGCCGAGCAGTGTTTTGTCTCCGGCCTGGAGGATGCGGTAAATGGCAACCAGGTTTTCAAGGAATGGGCGCGCTCGTGGGCTCGGCGGGTGATCATTCAAAATGCGGTGAGGGCAATCGACCCACGGCCCGTGGAGAAGAGCGGTCGGTTGAGCTCCGCTTCACTCAGCAGCAATGAGAAAACCCTGCCAGCCGTGCAGCAAGTAGAGATTGCGGCAGTTCTTGGACTCGAACCGTTCGAGCGCTTTGTTTACGTGATGACCGTTCTTGAACGCTACTCCGATCAAGATTGTTCTCTTCTACTGGGCTGCGCACGGCAGGACGTGGTCGCCGCGCGCAGTCGCGCTCTACAGCAGATCGGAAGCGTGATCGAATTGCACCTCCAGCAACCGCTAACTGCTAAACCCGAAAAGCCGGTATCGGATGAGCGCTGCGGTTCTGCAGCTGAAAAGCTCCTCGTTCACGTTTAGCAACTTCGCTGTTCACGGATACGTGACAGCAATGGCCTGCCTCGACTTAACGCCGTTGCGATACGTGTGCTTAGTTGTGAAATAGCATTTTTTGCGATCAGGCAAGAAAGGAACGCATGAAAAGCAACGCGATTATCGCCCTCCTGTTATGCATCGTTACCTCGTCAAAACCAGCATTCACTGGTGTACGACCCAAGCCCACCGACGACGAACCGCCGCACGTAACAATCGTGCATCCCTCATCGGATTGCGCTCACGTCCCGGCAAATCTACTTGTCGCCCCAACGCCGGCGGTGCCAACGGATCCCACCCCTTCCTCCACTGGCGACATGGTAGTGATCGCAATGCCTTTTTCGTCCCTGCAGATAAGTCCCACTTTGGTCGAATACCTGAGTTTGACCCGAACACAAGCCAAAGCTATCCAGAGCTTGATGGACCGGGAACGGCCAACAACAGAACCGCTGATGGATGAACTGCGAACAGTTAGCGCAGGGCTGGGTGTCGCAATTCGGCAGAATCAGAGCAATGACAACGAAGGCGTTGCCCAAAGCCTCGCGGCTACGCAAGCACGGCTACTCAAGCAGTTAATGAGGGCGAACTCGCGGCTCCAGCGAAGGATCGACGATGTGCTTGGTCCGCAGCAGCGGAAGAAACTCGACGCCTTAAGGCACAAAGCTGAAGTCAGTGTGGTGCACGGCAGCTAGAGTTGAGTCAACAACACGTTCACGAGCATGAACCGGCGGACGACGCAAGGGACGCAGCACTATCCCGTTCACCCGCAGGCAGGAAGTACGAAGCTTACTGTGCTTTCTTCGAGACACGAGCCACCAACTCGTCCAATCTCGAAAGCAAAAGCTTCAGGATGGGCGACTCGTTCGACTTTCTGTAGCCGAGGACCAGATCGACGGTTGGCGTATATCCCTTCAGAGGGCGACTCGTGACAGACGAAGGGAGAAAGTTCTGTGCGTAAGCAGGTAAGAGCCCTACGCCGCGCGTCGACACTATTAGGGAAAGTCCCATGGTGACATTGTCCGCCTCGTGAGCGGGCGTGATATCGATTCCGGACCGCTTCAGATAATTGTCGATGACCGCACGCAGTACAGGAGCCGTGCCCGAAACAATCACGAATGTCTCGCCTTCTAGATCCTTCGGGCTGATCGCTTTGAGCGCAGCGAAATGGTGGTCACTAGGCAAGATGACCATCAAGGGCTCCTTCACGAGAAGACGGAACGCCAGGTCTGGCATTGCTCGTTCCTTTCGAAGAAAAGCGGCGTCGATTTTTCCTTTCGAAAGGCCCTCTGCAAGCAGCGGGGAGTATTGACTCGATATCATCACGTCGATGTTAGGCAGTTCGTCGCGCAATATCCGCAAGGCTTCGGGCATCCACGTCAATTCGTGGCCGGTCAGAAAGCCCATCGTGAAGCAAGGTTTGGCGGGATGAGCGACCCGGCGCGCAGCTGCGGCTGCCGCGTCAACTTGCGATAGCACTCCGCGGGCATGATCGAGAAAGGCTCTACCCGCTGGTGTCAGCTCGATGCCGCGAGCGCGGCGCGTTAAGAGTTGGGCGCCCACCTCGTCCTCAAGATCTCGAATCTGCCGACTCAGCGAAGGTTGCGACGTGTGCAGCATTCGCTGTGCTGCCACCGTGAGACTTCCCGCGTCGACAACCGCGACGAAGTAGCGAAGGTGTCGTAATTCCATTGCGACTCCCATGCTTGGAAAGCATCGATACTAGCTTAACAAAGTATGCTTCAAAGGTGCTACTACCGGTCATCTTGGTAATCCAATGTGGTGATTGGGATGCCTTGGGCGAGCAATAAGATTTGGCTCATGCCTGATGAGCATATGTCTGATTCAAGGAGATGGACAATGTCAAAGAAATTGGAAGGAAAGATTGCACTCATCACGGGCGGCTCGCGCGGTATCGGTGCTGCAATCGCTAAGCGTCTGGCTGCGGACGGAGCGAAGGTCGCCATTACATACACGAAAGGTGCCGACGCGGCTGCGGCGGTCGTCAAGGCGATTGAACGCGCCGGCGGAAAGGCGATCGCGATTCAGGCGGACGCCGCTGATGCCGACGCCGGCAAAGCCGCGGTCGAAAAAACCGTTGCGACATTCGGCCGGCTCGATGTCCTTGTGAACAATGCCGGCACGGCCATTCCGAAAGCGTTCGAGGAGACCACGCTGGAAGAAATGGATCGCGTGCTCGACATCAACGTCCGCGGCGTATTCGTAGCGACGCAGGCGGCGCTTAAGCACATGAATGAGGGTGGTCGCATCATCATGATCGGCTCGTCTGTGGGTGAGCGTGTCCTGGTGCCCGGGCTTGTGCCCTACTCGGCCACGAAGGGAGCCGTGAAGATGTTTACTCAGGGGCTCTCCAGAGAGGTCGGGACCCGAGGGATCACGGTTAACACCGTGCAGCCGGGACCGATCGACACGGATTTGAATCCTGCCGCGGGCGAGTGGGCAGTACCTCAGAAGGCCGTTACAGCACTCAACCGCTACGGGCACGTTGATGAGGTCGCGGCTCTGGTCGCGTTTGTCGCGGGCCCGGAGTCTTCGTACATTACCGGGGCAAATCTTACCGTGGATGGCGGCATGAATGCGTGAACGAATCGAATCCGCGTCGCACTGTCGTCGTTGCTGGGGCACAGGGAGTGTCCGGCTTTGAGGGATTGAAAAGAGGCTTATGACAGTGACCTCGCAGGAATTGTCGGTGCAAGTGGCAATTAATTCATGGCGACTTGTCTTGGAGAGAGCGAACAAGACACTTTCAAATCTCCCGGACGACCAACTTTTGAAAGAGGTATCTCCGGGGAGAAACCGTCTCATTTATTTATGGGGACACCTGACGGCCATTCACGACGCCATGTTTCCGATTCTCGGTCTAGGCGAGCGACTGCACCCTGAACTCGATGCAATCTTCGTCTCTAGTCCTGACAAGGCAGGGGCACAGTTGCCCCCGGTGGGACAGCTGAGGAAATATTGGGACGAAGTGAACGCGAAACTGCTCTCGCAGTTTGCAACTCTTTCCGCGGACGAATGGTTGCAGAGGCACTACGGAATGTCCGAGGAAGACTATGCCAAAGATCCGACGCGGAACCGGTTGGCTGTTCTGCTGAGTCGAACCAACCACCTGTCCTACCACTTGGGGCAGATAACTCTGTCTCTCAAATAGCGGGCTCTTGGTCGCCGTGATAGCGGCGAAGTGTGCCTTCCGGCAAATTCGGACACTGCTCGCCATGGCTGGTCGCCTGTTCGGGCAACATTGCCACATACTTCGAAACCGGAACGAACTACTTCCCCGAGTTCTCCCGCGCATCCTTGGCTAGCAGCTTTGGAGCTTCCGTGGCGCTCTTTCGCATATGAACAACGACTCCACCTTCCTCAAAGCGAACTTCATCCATTAGTGCTTTCATCACGAGGATGCCACGGCCGTGAACTGACCCAATGTTTTCTCGAGTTGTAGGGTCGGGGACAGTATTAATGTCAAATCCGCTTCGTCCTTTACGGCGATTGACACTTCGTCAGGCTCACAGCGGCAGGTAACGTGGACATGTTTTCGACGATCCTCATGATTTCCGTGAAGGATAGCGTTTGCCAGGGCTTCCCGCAACGCGATTTCAACGTCGCTCACGCCTTCAGGAACACAGCCGCAATTGCTGAGCAGGAGCATGAGTTTGTCCACGAAGGGAGAAATCGCAGCCACCTCGCTTGGCAAGGAGCACTCCAAAGCGAGGTGAGGGCCGCCGTGGGCTTTTTGTTTTAGATCATGCGCTATCTTCATTCGGAAACCATCTTGGGCGATCGAAATAGCTCTTCACTTCTTTATAACTGAGGCAAGTTCGAAATATTCCACCCGCCGCCCATGGCCTTTATCAAGAGCACGTTCGCCTCGAGTCGCCGTCTCAGGATGTCGATGTCGTTTCTCTCGTTCGCCAAAGCCGTGGTTTGCGAAGTGACCACTTGCAGGTACGTGTCAACGCCTCCGGCATAGCGGTTTTGAAACAGCTTGAGCGATTCCTCCGCGGCACTGGTGGCCTGCTGTTGTTGCGTCGATTCAGTACTGAGGACCCGCAGAACCACCAGGTTATCCTCGACTTGCTGGAATGCGTCGAGGACAGTTTGCCGATAGCCCGCCACAGCGGCGTCATACCCTGCGCGGGCTGATTCAGTAGTTGCCCGGCGTCGCCCCGCGTCGAAAAGGGTCTCCGACAGTTGCGGTCCCACCGCCCAGAAACGGCTAGGCCATGTGAGCCAATTCAAAATCGAAGAGCCCTCTAGTCCCGCACTCGCGGCCAGATTGAGAGTCGGATAATAAGCGGCCTTGGCGATGCCGATTTGTTCGTTGGTAGACGCCATGCGGCGTTCCGCCGCAGCAATATCTGGACGACGTTCAAGGAGCTGCGCTGGCAGAGTAACGGGAACGGCTGGCAGCACGGGCGCAACAAGATTCAAGGGAGAAACAGCGAGATGGAATGCCGCCGGAGGCTTTCCGATAAGAATCGCCAGAGCATGCTCGTGCTGGGCGCGTTGAACAGTAATATCAGAGGCCAGAACTTTGGCATCTTCAAGCTGTGTCTTCGCCTGTGCCACATCCGATTTTGGCGCTGCCCCGCCCTCGAAGCGGTTTTGCGTCAACCGCAACGCTTCGGTATAGGCCTTCACCGTATCGTTCAGGAGTCTCTCCTGGGCGTCGGCGCTCCGAACCTCGAAGTAGTCGATCGCAACTTCGGCATGAAGGCTCAAACGAGCCGTTTGCAGGTCGGCTGCGCTTGCCTGGGCCTGCTGCCTGGCGGCTGCCACGCTGCGACGAACACGCCCCCACAGGTCGACTTCATACGACAGATCAAGAGGAAGAATGAAATCTCCGCTGCCATTGTTGACCGAGCTGGATGGAAAATAAGGTTTGTTAGCGGAAGCTCGAATGTCGGAGATGCTGGGAGAACTTCCAATTGTCGGCGCTTGCGAGGCGCGATTGAAGCGAATCGCCGCTCGCGCTTGACGAAGATTCGCCTCGGCGATCTTCAGGTCTTGGTTGGACGAGTCCACCTGGTCTTCGATCTCGTTTAACGTTGCGTCGCCATAGAGTTCCCACCACTTTCCGCGAATAAGGTCGTCGCCGGGTTGTGCGACCTTCCATCCGTCTCCCTCTTTCCATTCGTCCGCCTCTTTGAAGTTTGGCGTCAGGGGGGCGCTTGGCTTGGCGTATCTGGGACCCACCATGCAACTGGACAAGAAAAATCCGAAGGCGGTCACGAGAACCACACCATAGCGTTTCATTCTCATGGCCTTCCTCCGTTACTGTTCTTAGCGACAAGCTGTACAGCGGCTCCATTTGCAAGCGAGTCGGATGGGTTCACAATCACCGTATCGCGCGCGGATAGTCCGGAGATCACCTCAACCGTGCTGCCATAGTCCTGCCCGATTGCGATAGGAGTGAGTTCGACATGACCATTGCGGACAACTCCTGCCCGCAATCCCTCGGAGCGGAAGAGCAAGGCGTTTGACGGGATGGTGACCGAGCCCGGATGGGGAGGAACGCGAAGATGCACAAAAGCATAGGCGCCGGGCAGCAGGCGCCCTGTGGGATTGGGAACGTCGACCTCAACATTTAGCGTACGGGAGGTCGCATCAATCGCATCGGCGTTGCGCACGATTGTGCCAGTCAAGGTTTCGCCCGGAAACGCATCGAGCGTGAGCTTTGCTTGCTCTCCGTTCTTCACAAATGCGGCGTAGATCTCGGGCACGGCGACGTAGACACGTAGCGTCTGAATGGCTGCCATGTGAAAGAGCTCTTTCGGACCCGAATTGTCGCCGGCCTGCACTAACGCCCCAATATCCGTATTGCGGGCTGTAACCACACCATCAAAGGGAGCACTAACGCGCTCAAAGGCTTGGAGTTGCTCTAGGCGTTCGACGTTGGCTTTGCTTGAATTCACCAGAGCCTGTTTCGAGTGGAGATCGCTGACGGCCTGGTCCGTTTCCTGGTGCGAAACAGAATCGGTCTCAAGTAGATGCTGCCAGCGCGCTGCAGTGGTTGTCGCCAACTGGAGATTTGCCTCGGCATTCTCCAGATCAGCCCGTGCCTGCCGTAGTTGTTGGTCAAGTTCGGGGGTTTCAATCGTCGCGAGAAGTTGGCCCTTCCTTACGCGTGCGCCGATGTCTACGTACCACTGCTTGACGTAGCCGCTGGTCCGCGCGTAGATGGGAGTGTCATTGAAGGCTGACGTACTCCCGGGCAGCGCGATCTCATCCGCGTCTGCACTCGCTTTGGGAGAGACCACATCCACATAAGGAATCGCCGAAGCCTGCGCGTTCTCTCGCAATCTAGTTTGAGCTTTAACGCGCGAGTGTAGCCCGGAGACTATCGCTAAGGCAGCGCAACAGGTGACGATCGCGGTAATCGCGATTGCTCGCTTGCTGAATGCACGTCCTCGGTTGGTCGGACCTGGGTTGTTCGGAGCCACCTCCGTGGCAACTGCTAGACTTCCTGTTTCATTTGTTGTCATGGCTAAGCCTTTCCATTCCGCGTTTGCCTGATCTTGAACACTCTTGAATAGCTCCAATGCATCATTCCGGCTTGCGTCCATGAAACACAGCGAAGACAGATGGGACGAAAACCAGGGTTGCTACGGTGGCGCAAAGCAGGCCTCCGATGACCGCGCGTCCCAGAGGTGCGTTTTGCTCTCCTCCCTCGCCCAGACCCAACGCCATCGGCACCATGCCGATGATCATGGCAAGCGCCGTCATGATGACCGGGCGGAAACGGGTAACGCCCGCTTCGATCGCGGCCTTAACTGAGTCGCCATGGATGTGTAGCCTCTCCTTCGCGAACGAAATCACAAGGATGCTATTGGCGGTCGCAACCCCGACGCACATCAGAGCGCCCATCAGTGCCGGAACACTCAGGGTCGTGTTGCGTGAAAAAGAGAAAGAGAACGATGCCCGCCATGGCAGCCGGCAGAGCGGTAATAATGATGAAGGGATCGAGCCATGACTGGAAATTCACGACGATCAGCATGTAGACGAGTACGATGGCGAAACCCAGTCCGACGATTAAACCGAGATATGAACTGCGCATGGTTTCCACCTGACCGCGAATCGTAATAAATGTTCCCCGTGGCAGAGATTTTCGATTGGCATCGACGATTTGTTGCACGTCCTGGCTTATCGCTCCGAGATCGCGGTCCTGAACCGCCCCGTAAATGTCGACCACGCGACGGATGTTGAAATGCGAAACGATGGCCATTTCGCGCGAACGCTGCATCGAAGCCACGTCAGCTAGAATCTCGGGATTGGCTTTGCTACCGCCCGCGATGGGAATGTTCTGGACATCCTTGACCGTTTGGAGGCGATACTGCGGTGTCTGCGCGACCAGGTTGTAACTCACGCCATTGTTCCAGTTGACAAAGAACATCGGGGTTATCTGGAAGCTCCCGCTAAGCGAATTCAGAACGCTGGAAGCCACGTCCCGCTCCGTGTAGCCCGCCTGCGCTGCCTTGGTTCGGTCCACGTTTATTTCGAGGGTTGGATAGTCGAGGGGCTGCTGGATATGCAAGTCCGTCAGACCCGATACCTGGTGCAATTCGGTCAGGATTCTCTCAGCGATTTCGTGGCTGGCCTGCACATTTGCCCCTTCGATTTGCACGTCAATGGGCGCGGGGAGCCCGAAGTTGAGAATCTGGGTCACGATGTCTGCGGGAAGAAAATAGAAGCTCACACCGGGAAACTCCCGCGGCAGCTCTTCGCGCAACTCGCGGACGTAGTCAGCCGTCGCCCTGTGATTCTTGCGGAGCGAGACGAGCACATCGACATCGTTTGCGCCAATAACACCCGACGTCGCATGCATCGTATTCAGCGGGCTGTACGGCAGTCCGATGTTGTCGAGAATGTTGTCCAGCTCTGCCGGCGGAACTTTCTCGCGGATCGTGTCTTCGACCAGATCCGATAGGCGCGCAGTCTCCTCAATGCGGGATCCTGTTTTCGCGCGAATGTGGAGGATGAATTGGCCGGCGTCAGACTGCGGGAAAAAGTCCTGGCCGAGCCAAGGCACCAAAAGAAAAGAACACAAGCAAATCCCGAGAAACGCCGGAATGAAGACGCGGCGGGTTTCGACACATTGCGTGAGGACATCTCGATAAGAGTTGCGAAGCTGCCCAAAGCCTTTCTCGAATCTCTTCTGAAAGCGCACGAACGGATTCTGCGACTCCCCGCGCCTCTCATTGAGTTTGAGCATGTACATCACCAGCGTCGGCACCAGCGTTCTCGAAAGAATGTAGGAAGCGAGCATCGCAAATACCACTGCCTCCGCCAGCGGAACAAAAAGATATCGGGCTACTCCTCCAAGCAGAAACAACGGCATGAAGACGATGCAGATGCACAGTGTCGAGACGAGGGCAGGTACGGCAATCTGCTGGGCGCCGTCCAGAATGGCCTGCCGAATCTCGGTCTCGTGACCTTCTTCGAGGATGCGGTTGATGTTTTCGATCTCAACCGTCGCGTCGTCCACCAAAATCCCAACTGCCAACGCCAACCCGCCCAGGGTCATGATGTTGATCGTCTCGTGCAGAAAGCTAAGCACCAGAATCGAACTCAGGATCGACAGCGGAATGGAGATGGCGATGATGAGCGTGCTTCGCCAACTGCCGATGAAGAGAAGAATCATGACCCCAGTGAGGGCAGCGGCAATGACCGCTTCGCGAACCACACCGTCGATCGCGCTCCGCACAAACAGAGACTGGTCCGCGATAGGACTAATTTTCGACTGCGGCGGCAAAGTTAACGCAGCCCGGGGTAAAACCGTTCGAATTCCGGCCACGACATCTAGAGTCGACGCGGTTCCAGCCTTGAGAATGCTGACCAGCACACCACGGTGGCCATCTTGTCGTACCACGTTGGTTTGAAGGCCAAACCCGTCACTTACCCGCGCTACATCCCTTAGGTAGATCGTTTTCGCTCCGACTTGCTTGATGGGAAGATCACCAAGCTCTGAGACTGTGCGAGGTGTGACGTTCACGCGAACGTCCAACTCGCTTTCGGCGATCTTTGCCGTGCCGGACGGCAAGATAAGGTTTTGTGCATTGACCGAATTCAAAACCTCGCTGGGCGAAACATTCTTGGCCTGCATCAGGTTTTGATCCATGTTGATCATCACCTGCCGCGGCTTGCCGCCGTACGGCAAGGGAATGACGGCGCCCGGCACCGTAATCAGCTGAGTGCGCAAGAAGTTGAGCGAGAGATCGTTAAGCTGCTGTTCCGACATTCCGGGGCCGGAGACACCTATCTGAAGGACCGGGACGCTAGAGGCGCTGAAGTTGATGATCTCAGGCGGTTGAGTGGCCGGAGGAAGAAGCCGCAGAATGAAGCCAGAAAGTGCTACCACCTGCGAGTTGGCACGGTCCACGCTGGCGCCGGGTTGAAGATAGATCTTTACGACCGCAGTGCCGTTGTACGTGGTCGATTCGATATGCTCAATGTTATCTACCAGTGTTGTGAGGCCCTTCTCGAAAGGAGTGGTGAGCCGAGTTTCCAGATCCTCAGGATTTAGCCCCGTGTACGTCCAGGCGACGGAAATGACCGGGATGTCGATATTCGGAAAGATGTCAGTAGGGGTCCGAAGAATGACGGCCGGACTCAGCAAGAGAATGAGAATCGCAAGAACAACGAACGTATATGGGCGGTTAAGAGCTAGTCTAACTATCCACATTGATTTACCTTGACCTTGCAACGGCGTTCATAGTTCAATGCCCGGCAGATTCTGATGTGGAGGCCACAGACGCTGTCGCCGACATCTGTGTCATCCTCAGGTTCAGGGTTATGGTCGCGTGATTGTGGTCTGGGGTCACGGCCGGCTGGAAGCCGTCATGACCCTCGCCCACGGCGGCGATTTCGGTTTCCGAGCACGTCACACCGGAGTAGTCCTCGCCGATCGTCGGTGGCACCTCACATTTCTTATCGTTCACCAGGACAGTCGGCCAGTCGTCGAGCGTCACTGCATCGAGCAACAGCGGGAAGTCTTCGCGGATAACAGAGGTCGTGCCCGAAAAAAGCATCGTACCGTCGCGTGCCGCGAGCTGGCGGGGATCGGCAAACGTCAAAGCGATTTGATGGGTATCAGTGTGGGCCACGGGATCACCGTACTGCGGTCCGGCGTAAGCTTCATTTGGGTCCGCCGTCACACTCCGCTCGATGCGAGTGACAGACAGATCGCCGGTCACTATCAGCTTCCCGTCGCTCGTCGTCACGGACTGCTTCGATGTAAAGCTCATCTTCGCGTGGTCGGCACCTTCCTCACTGCCCGGGGTTACCTCCAGGTTGACGGATGGGTCGGTGAGATCATTCGAATCGAAACTCACATCGCCGCTGACACGAGCCAAACCGATCTCCAAAGGATTCGACCCCGATCCCACTGACAAGCGGGCTGTCGAAAGCTGCGGGTCCAGCCGCCAGGTTTCCTGGGCATGGGAGGGACTGGAGAAAGAAACTGGGAGTACGAGCAACCACGCCAGTGCCTGGCCGACGTTGCGGGTTATGAAATAACGTTTGCTTAATGCCTGCGTTTTCATCGGCGTTCTCCTTGTGATCGGGTTTGCTCCTTGCTTTTGCTGTGCGACTCGCCCTTCAGATCGATCAGATGACAGAAGAGACCGTTCGGTCGCATAACATCGCGATGCAAACTTCACAAGAGCGGATGACCACGTAGAGTTACCGCCCCTTTGATCGAGAGTCCATGCAGCCCAGGCATTGCCAACAGCTCTTCGACTCCGTCACAGTACTCCGTTAGACGGCAGGGCCAGTTCGTGGTAGCGCCGTTGAAGCATACTTTGTTGACGCTAGTAGCAATGCTTCGCAAGCATGGAGGTGCGAATCGCGCAACCGGCAACTATGCGACCGAACGGTCCCTTCAATCATCAAAGACTGGGATAGGTGATAAGGAGAGTTCGCACTCCAACGGTATCCCTACGTCGGGCGCGGAACCGGGCGCTGGCGGTTCAAATGGCTGATTCCGCTCGCTGGCCGCATATCAAATGCGACTTGGGACCGGTCGGTCGCATCCAATCATTTGTATCGTGCGGTCAGCGACGGTATTATCGCGGAGTTGACATTTCCAGGAGCAGAA
>Ga0185299_10006287_pt1 | contig 12695 bp, 3 predicted proteins | sample PaiPotPPA55metaG_FD_128002 | JGI IMG/M metagenome (GOLD analysis project Ga0185299, IMG submission 128002) | Iron sulfur acid spring bacterial and archeal communities from Banff, Canada, to study Microbial Dark Matter (Phase II) - Paint Pots PPA... ...
CATCAGCCCTGCATACGGCGTTTGCGTTGCTGGTGTACCGAGCGCCAGTGCCTCGATCGCGACGCGTCCTTGCCCCGGAGGGTTCTTTGGGTCGATCGGCAGGCCAAGCCACCGGTCGTTATTGATTGGCGGAAGTTGCGCCAACTCGAGCGGCGCGACCAGCGACGCACTGAGAAGGGCGGTCATGATGTTTGCCAGATCGAGGCGCTGCGCCGCAGGGCGGATATGACTCAGTTGTAGAAGCCAGCGGTCTAGTGCGGTCGGATCAACCGCGCGCATCGCGGGTCCCTGTGCGAACGCACCCTGGAGGGCTGCCGCAGCTGGGGGTGTCAACCTCGGCAGCAACATGACGTTGTTGCCAAGGATGGCCTGTGCGACCGTCGTGGCCGTGTTGGCATCGGACACTGGCAACGGTGAACTCTGCGCCGCTTTCTGGCGTTTCTGCAGTTCCACGAGCACGGCACTGGCCTGAGTGGCGAGGTCAGCGGCGCCGGTGCCCGGGATCGGTACCGAGCCGACAATGCCATAGGCGCTCGCACTGAGCAGGGCGTCGAGCACCGGCTGAGGCGCAGCAGCGACGTTGACGAGTGCGTTTTGCAGTGCGGTGATGTCGGATGCGAGTCCGCTCAGGAGCGCGCCGATCCGCGCATTGAGATCGGCAACATCAGTTGCGCCGCCTGCTTGCGATGCATCGTCTTCAGGCAGGGAGAAAGATTGTGGTACGAGTGGTCGCGCGCTGAATAGCAAGTCTCGCAACGCGCCCGCCGCGACCAACAGATCAGGAAATGTGATCGACCCTGCCGGCACGCTCGCTGCCGCGTACGAGATCGCCACACTGGTCGAGCCGGCGGGTAATCCGGCAGCGAGGAGAATGCGCTGTTCCAGTTCTGAGCGCTGTGGTTGCGCGCCTGCGGTGGCGAGCGTCAGCAGATCGAGTGCCCCGATGTCGAGGTCGCTCAGCTTGACGAGGTTATCGAACGCGGCGCCGCCTGAGCTGGCCGACACCACGCAGCGGACAATGCGGGGATCGGGCAACCGGCTCGCGACCCATGCTTCGAGCCACGGCTCCAAGCGCGCTCGAGGGTGCGGCGAGATGCTGCTCCAACCAGGGACCGCGTTCGGCTCGCCCGCGATCAGCAGCATCAATCGATGAGTGATATCTGTGCCGCTGCGCGGCGTATCGACGATATCCGGTTGCGGAGGATGGTCGCCGCGTGAGGCGGCGTCGAGTATGCCGCCGGCGCGGCCGAAATTGCCACGCATGATCTGATACACGCTTTCAGCAATGGACAGATCGCCGAGGCCGTCCATCCTGTCTTCGATTGCCGCAATCATTGCCAGCACCAGGGCCTGGGCGGGGTCGCTGGCAGCTGGCAGACCACTTCCCCAGTCGGTGCCGGCCGCGAACTGGCCGGCTTGCCAGAGGGTTCGCAGCTTGAGCCCGTCCACCACAAGGGAAGGCGTGACAGTCTGCGCCGGTGTGCTTTGCGGCGTCAGCTCATCACCGATCAACGGACAGAGGTCGCGGAAGGACTGGATATAGACGTCAAGGTTCGCATCGTGCAGTGCCTGTTCAAACGCATAGCCGGTAAGCGCGGCAAGCGTCTGTCCCTGTCTGGCGCCATCAAGCAGCCAGAGCGCATTGCGCACGCGGTCCGACGAGAGATCTATCTGCAGGCTCGCTTCGTCTGGCGTGCTGCGGTGGCTCAGATATCCGCTGCGCAAGACAGCCGCGGCCGCCGCCTGGGTCATCGAAGGCGCAAGGATGAAGCCGCCGTTATCGTTTTGCGGCTGAAGCACCGGCGACGCCAGGGGCGCACGTGCACGCAGCTTCGACAGGCGCGTGCGATCGAGCGTGGCGACGGCCCTTTCTTCGGCACCGCTGACGGTCGCCCGACGCGCCGCGGGCCGCACATTCTCGACCCAGCCGTAGCCGCCCAGGTGCAGCGTCGGCGCGCCGGCGTCAGCCTTTTGTCCGGCTGCACGCTGGCGCTGCAGGATGGCGGTGGCGATCGAGCTGACCCAAACGTCCAGCCGATGGCTGCACGCGTCGAGTGTTTCGGTCAGCAGCCGGTCGAGTTCGGCGGTGGACAGACCTGCAAGGCGTCCGAGACTGGCCTTCAGCTCGCCAAGGGGCGCGAAGGGTGAGTCGGGCGCTGGCTGCAGATCGTGCAGGTATTGCGCCCAGGTCACCCGCGACCCGGCGGCTATCGGTCTGGCGAGAATGTCCCAGCCCGTAACAGACGGAGTCGACTGCCGAACGTTCACAAGTTCGGCCTCGCGCAATGCAGTCGTCGGCAGAATACCTCCAGCCACCTGTGGGGCGCTGGCGCGCGCCATGTATTCGCGCAGCATCGACTGGCGCAGAATCCGATACAGCAATGCGTCGGGCTTCGGCCCCGGGTACGCCTCGTTTTGCTGATCGGCGACCGACGCGTCGCGTATCCATTCAATGTAGTTGACGGCCACTCCATTCATGACGGCATCGTTTTGCAGCGGTGCGGTTTCGGACAGAGGCGCTTGCTGGACGGTCGGGAAGGGTACCGGGTAGCTCGCGGCGCCCAGCGAAACATGGGCCAGACGCGGATCCCAGTCGACAAGGCCCAGTGAATCGAGCAACATCCGCCCCGGTGAAAGATGTGCGGCCCACCACTGCGCGATGGCGTTTGCCGGCACCACCAACAATTGCAGCAGGTTCCACATGACGTCGTCGCCGATTACGTGTCTGGCGCGAAAGGCGAGCGAACTCGCATCCATGCCGAGAACCTGCACCAGGTCGGCGTCCGGGTCCGCGCTCGCGCCGACGTGCGGGGCTTGAGCGACGCTAGCTTGCCAGACCGGCAGCAGCTTCTGGACGAAGCCGGCCAGCAGCGCTTCGGGGTCGTCGCTAGACCTGAGGTCCGATTGCGGCGCCGGGTAGTTCGCCAATGACGTAACGGCCAGCAGTCCGTACGGCGTGTTGCCAACCCGTAGCGCGGGCAGTGCGCCGCGCGGCACCGCATGGGTGAGCGCATATTTGCGCGCGGCCTCGATCTGATCGGCGGTGAATACGGGCGCGAGCATCTGGTCCATCAGGTAGCCGAGCGTAGCTGGCCACAAGGCAGTCAACATGTCGACTGCGTTGCGCGTACCGTAACCATCGGCGGAGCCGACATGATCGAAGGTCTGGATCGGCAGGCCGAGCGCAGCGGCAGCCAGCGGGCCGTCGGCGGCTGCATCGGCAGTAAGCGGCGCACGGCGCTCGACCGCGAAACTGGTCGCGTAGTCCGGGTCCTTCCTCGAAAACGCTGCGCTCGCATCGGCCGTGTTGTTCGTCGGCGCGCCCTGCGGAACAAACGACACCCCGTCTGTGTAGTGATGTGCATCGAGCAGCGCGGCGAGCGTGCTATCACCCGTGCCGTCTTGTTTCTCGTCGCATACGCCGAACACGATGATCCGCTCGAACCCGGTCGCGCTCTCTGTTGCGTTGAGCGGAATCCGGATACCCATGCCGACTTTTTCCGCCTCCTCGAAATCGACCAGCCAGCGCATGGCGGTGTCGACGGGGAGCCCATCGGAAAACCCGTTGCCGCGCGGCGTCAGACCGACGGCGAGCGGCCCGGTTATCGCATTGCCGGTGACGCTGCGAACCACATCACCGCGATAGAGCAGCACCTGCCACGCGTCGGGCAGGGCCGCCACGGTGGGCGCCTGCTCATAGGAACTCGCCCGCTGTTTCGGAGCTGGAAAGACCGGTGCAGGGTCAGGGGCCGTGCCGTCGGGTGTCGGCGCGGCTGGCTGTTCGGCCAGATTTGTCGGCGTCAGCGCGCGCGCAATCCAGGCCGCACGCGGTGGCGTCCAGGCTGCGGCCAGCACCCGCCATGGTGCCTGCCAGGCGTCCTGTTTCGGTGGCGGACTGCCTGCCGCCCAGATGAGATTCCAGTACGCTTTGCCTGCGGCGACCTCGTCAGCGGTCAACTCGGCCTCGAACGACGCCACACTGACGGTGTCCGGATAGATGCGCACGAGCAGTGTTGAAGAAGACACCGCATCGCCTCCAGCGACCACGCCGCCGACACCATCCACGAAGCGGGTTTCGATGCGGATGGGCAGTAGCAGCAGTGGCACGCTCGCCGCAAGCGATGTCATGCCTTCGCGACCGCCCCGAGCATTGCCGGTGACATCGACCGGCTGGCTGGGTGGCGAAGACGGGGCGATCGGCGTGTTCATAATGGGAATGGAATCATCTGGTCGGCGTGGATCGCGATCCGGAACGGCAGCCGCAGCAAGATGCTGGCAGTCTGGGCTGCGTCGCTTCCCCATTGGTTCGACTGGTCCTCGGCACCGGTGACCGCGATGCCCTGCGGCGAATTAGAGGCGGACAGGAAGGGCGGCAATGCATAGTTCGCGAGCACCGACGAGAAGACCTGCGAGGCGAGACGCCATGGGGTCGGCGGCGAAAAGAGATTGGGCGACAGACCGGGTGCGGCGCGTGCGCCGTGCGTCTCAACCCGCGGTGCAGGTCCGACGGCCGCGAAATCGGTCCACGCGAGGCTCGCCCAGGCCGCAGTGACGCCGTTCTGTGCCGAAGGCTCGAGCCCGAAGCGTGGCCCCGTCGGGTGCTGCTGGAAGACGAAGAAAAACCCTTCGGGCGCGCCCTCTGTCTGCCCCTTTACCTCCGCCGGACTCAGGTTGAAGCCGATGAACGTGACATCGTTCGGCAGTGTCCCGCGAAAGATCGGATAACGCTCGTCGCTCGGGTCGATCACACGATGACCGTCGACCACCTGCGCCTTCGCTGCGTAGATGACCGCGTCCGGGTAACGTCGCAAGAGCTCCCCGCAGACGATCATCACGACGTCGTCGGGTGGCCCCGTGCGGTTCTCGTGCGTGCCGAGCGGCCCGCCAAGCGGCCAGGTGTGGATCAACGGGATGTCCTTCAGTAGTTCGGCCAGTTGCGTCGGGTCGGTCGGATCGCCTGCCTGTGCAACATACTGGCTGACATCCCAGAACTGCCGGAAATAGCTGCCGCGCAGATCGGTCGGGTAACCTGCCCAGAGCAACTGCCGCGCCATCTCGTGATTGAGACCGACCATGTACGCCTCGATGAACGCATGATTGCTTTCGAGCAGCGCCACCGTATCGGGCGGGATCTGATCGAGGCCCGGCAGGATGTATTGCGACGACAGATCGCGCAGCGGGACATACATCGGCTGCGGATACGACGGTGCGGCCATGATCGGCTGGATCTGGTCTGGCGGCGTCCAGTGAAGCGCCGCGTCCAGTTTCAGGGTCGACAGCACGCGATTGGGCACCGTCGCGACGGGATCGAGCCGCGCGAGCAGCGTGTCGTGCAGGGCCTGCAGGTCGAGTGCGTTGGCCAGCGGCGGATCGGGGCGCGCCGCCTGAAGCACGGCAGCGAGGGGGAGAAGCGCCTCACGAAACGCAGCCGCGTCCGGCGAATCGCTGCTGCCGGGGTTTCCCGCAGGCGGAGTGACGCCTGCTGCGCTGATCGTGAAGCTGCCGCGGGCAGGAATCGCGCGGATCGCGTCTGGCGTCAGTTCCGCGAGCCGTACTGCGTCGAGACTAGTAGCGCCATGCGATTTGACGTCGATTGTCACGCTGAACTGTTCCTGCGCGGTCTTGATTTCCAGCTCGATCGGGAATGCATTCAGCCACTGTGGGTGATCCGAGCCGTTCGAGCCCGGCAGGTGTTCAATCGGTACCAGACCTCCTGGAAGCTGCGGTGGCGGTACGATCGAAATCTCGTTCGCGTTCACTCGCTCGACGAGATTGCCGGGTGTCATGCCGGCGCTCGACTGCCGCCGGCGGATGGGGCCCGCCTTGCTCGTTAAGCGGCGAAACGCCGCTGAAAAGAGGCGCACCGGCACCCGGCTCGCGGCGACGGTCGCGCGCACGGTCTGAGGGCTTGCCATCACGCGGGCATGGAGCGGGGCTGTCAACGTCAGCAGGTGGGCGTTCGACGCGGCAGCAAACCGATTCGCGTGAACAGCGGCGAGCGTCGCACGTGCGAGTTGCGCGGCGCGCAGCTTGGCGTTCGCCTGCTCGATGCCGGCCACCTGCTGCCATGCCGAGGCAAGCAACGATGTCAGTTTCGACTGGATGACCTGGGTGCCCATTCCGCTCGCTGTGCGATTGCGCGGATCGAGGTTCAACTCGTTGAGCCAGCCGGCCGTGGTCCGGTCGACTGTCGCGATCCCCGCATGCCAGCGTCCATAGATTGGCGGCACCACGGTCGGATCGGGTCCCGGATTAGCGGGGTCAACCTGCACTGCCGTCGTCCGGTTCACGAAGTCTTGCAAGGCGCTCTGGAATGCCGTCTTGGCCGGGTCCAGCCACGGTGTAGGCGCCACGGCGAGGCTCTGCAACGCACCCTGCAAGCCGAGCGGTGTGCCGGCGCCTGGGAAATTCTCTTCCGGCGCATCGACACTCATCGGCCGCTGGCCTATGTTGTTACCGAGCTGGCGGGGAACAAGACGCCTGACCAGCGACTCGAAATCGCCGGCATCAGTAGTGCTGAACTTGAACTGGTAGTAGACCGGCAGCCGAAGCGGCACCGCGGTGTTCGCAGTCCATGCGGGCTCGCTTGAGGTAACCGACACATCCTGGCCGAGTCCTGCAAGGCGGCCGCCTTCGAATGCAGGCACGAGGCAGGCGAGGTACCCGGTTTCAGGATCGAGCCGGCGCGGGCAGATTATGCGAGAAATTACCGCGGCGGGTGTTGAAGCGAGTGTGTTGGCGAGGCCGTCGTCACCCGATAGCTGTGTGTGTGCCCAGTTCCATGCATCGTCAAGCGGTTGCAGTGCCGCGAGGGTGTTGACGTCCACCGCCGGGAATGCCGTCCCTTGGACCGTCGTGTACTCGCCCGGTTTCAGGACGATCAGCACGGGCCACGGCCGCAGCCGGTTGCCGGCGGGCGCAGCGGGTGTGAAAAGCCACGGGAAGTCGGGCTCGGCGAACTCAATCGCGGCAAGATAGTTGGGCTCAAAGTTGAGCGTACCGTCGGCCGGCTCGGTTCGCACGGTCTGGCGCAGGTCGATCCTGGTCAAATCCCCGGGCCCGTACAGCTGGACCGGCACGGGCTTTGTTTCTCGGACCGTCGGCGTCGCGCCTTGTGCAGTGATGCTCAGCGCGACGTTGAGCGTTCCGCGTAACGGTAGCGAGCCGCCGTAGTCCGGGTTGTCGAGGCACGAGCCGATCCCTCGGCGAGCCCATGCGAGGAAGTGATGGCGTGCCGACGGCGTGCTCATGACATGGCCTCACAGAGTGGCAGCACCTGCAACGTATCGCGTTCGTCTGGATGCTGATTGAGATACGCGTCGAGCGTCACCCTGGCGCTGTGCTGCGTTGTCGCGGCTGGCAGCAGATCCACCCGCGTGCTCAGATCGAGCGTGCTCGCGATTGTGTAGCCAAGCGGGGCGATCTCGATCGGACTCGTCATGCCGGGTTCAACAAAGGTACGCAAGCCGGTCGTGTTCGTTGGCGATGTGGCGCAAGCCCCCGAAGCCGCAAGTTGCGCATGTATCGCTGCGGGCAGCCGGTAGACGCTGCCCGCTCGCGATAGCAGCCCGTAGTCATCGATATAGCGGTCCTGATAGACGACATCACGCGGCGAATCGTTGCCGTTGCTGATCGCCGCAAAACCGATCTTCACGCCGGCGCCGAAAGACTCGTATGACTGCGCGCTCAGTTTGTCCGCATCGCTCATCGTGGTGAATTGTGCGATCGCGAACTGTTCGGGGTTCGGCGCAGTCGTGGCCGGGACATTGTTGATGCTCACCGACGTGATCGAAAATTCATTGCCGTCCGCGGGGGGCGCGTTGTTGAACAGCGTAATCGAACAGTCGAGCGGCACCACGGTCTCGCGACAACTCAGTGTTCCCATCGGATGGACGATCAGCTGCAGGGCCGCGTCCGTCAGCTGCCGTAGCGACACCGCCTGCGTGCATTGCGGCGGCAGGGCTACGCTCCAGTTGCGCGTGTCCTGCAACGCGTTCAACAGGGGGTCCAGAACGGGTACGCTCGGCAATATGGCCTGCTTGGTGTTGCCCCACTTCAGGTCGATCGACGCGCTGACGTCAAAAAACAGAATGTGGAAGCTTGCATCGCCATGCAGATGGAACGGGGTCGCCCCGGAGAGTGTCGCGTCGAGGTGGATACCGGCGAGGGACGCTCCGTCGTATGAGATGTCGAAGCCGGCCGAAAAGTCGATTTCGAACGAGAAAGGCGAAAAGATGAAGAGCGTGTCGAAGCCGACGTATCCATGCACGGCGAAGTCACCGGCCGATGCATACGCATCGACATTCGCGCCGAACTGCAACGAGTTGGACGTGACCGCAAGATAGCTGTTCGCACTGAGCCGCGGGTTGTCGCCCATGCCAAGGCTCACTGAGAGCCGCCGCAAGGCCGGCACGTCAGGCGGCGGGGCGAACTTCGGATTGAAGCCTCCCAGCGAAAACAGAAAGTTCGCGTTATTCCCCCAGTTAAAGCGCAAGGCCAGATCGCCCGACAACTGGAATTCGACGACGTAGGAGTCGTACATCGTGCCGTCGATGGCAAGCTTTTCGAGACCGAAGTCGACGGTGCCGAGCACGTCAATCTTGAGCTGGATCAGCGCAGTATCAGGCGAAGGAATCGTGGCGCGGATCATGCCCAAAATGGCAAGGCGCACCGGATCCGGCACTTCGAGGATTACGCCCACTTCAAAATCGAGCAGCGTCGGCGTCCCCCAGCCGATCGAGAACATCGGGCCAAACAGGTAGCGCCCCTGCTGGGGGGGAAAGAATGATTCAATGTCGCTGACGATCTGCGGCGCGTTGTTGATCGGATCGGGTGGGAACAGGACGCTGTTGAGCTGGTGACTTCGAAGCCCACTCTGAAGCGCGGACTGGACCATTGTCCGGTTCACCCCGCCCAGTCCGCCGACGCCGTTCAACGTAAAGCCGAAACTAAGCTGGATGGGTGGCAGGTCAAAGGTGATGATGAACAGAAACGAGTAGCCAGACGAACCGTCCGGCATTTTTGTGTCAAGCACCGCAATGACCTTGACCTGCACCACGTCGGCGAGGGATACGTCGAGAACGCCTGCATATTGACCTTTGTCCGGGTCAAACGCGATGTACCCGCCGCCGCTGACGAGACCGGCGTCGATCAGCAGGCCGAGGCCCGAGGGAGGCCGAAACTTTACCTGGACTCCGAAAGGACCGAACTGGCTGGGGTCGCCAGGCGCTGGGGTTGTAATGCCAAACGCGGCCGCGACGCCCACTCCCTTGACCGTTGCAGCGATGGGCCCCAAGGTAAGGTCGGCATCCAGTGTCGCGGCAAGCGTCAGGCTCGCAGGCGGCCCGGACAAAATCCCCTCGATTGTGATCTGCTCCAGATTGATCGGACCGATGGATTCATGAATCGGGATATTTATCTGGAGGCCGATGCCGCCCGAAAACTGAATGCCGCGACGCGGTGACCAAATGACGCCGAGATCCGCCCGGCCCTGCAAGCCTGCCGATGGCAAGACCGATTGCAAAAAGCCATCAGCGTCGCCTGGATCCACCTTGAACTGAAAGCCCTGCACTTCGACACCGAAACTGAATGTCGGCGGCGTTTGCAGTTTCGTGTCGACGATCACTTGGATCGCCTGGACGCTCGTCTCAAAGGCTCCGCCGAGGTTCATAGTCGGCGCCGCCGCCCAGTTGCTGGAAAGCGTCGCCTTCAGATTCACCGACGCGGACGCACCGGGTAGTTGAGCAACCTGCACGCCGCTGGGCCGGAAAATGACCGCATACCCCGAGCCTCCGCCGGCATCAAAACTAATCTGCCAATCGGGACCTAACGGATTATTTCCGAAATCAGCCGTACCAATCGGAACTAGGGCAATACCGGCATCATTTGGATTACCCCCACCAGAAACGGGAATCACGACTACTCCAGCCGAAACCGTGGAAGCGGTCGCCACATCGATTCGTTGAAAAATCGGAATGAGTAAAACAAATGGTGGCGGGGCTCCGGAAATGAATTCCTCCGTTTCCACTATCTGCTGGATTGAGTCTAGAAGTACTTTTGAATCGACTACGATACCAAATGCTGCGGCCAAGTTAGCGACTCGCTGCAAAAATAAGTCTCCATTAAATGATGTTGTTCCCCATCCATAGATGTCTTTCATCATGCTCGGAGGGTCGAATAAATATTTTAACTTCGCCCAGTTTATCTTGCTCCCAGTCGGTTGTGTCTCATTGATGACACCGATCATCCCTAGACTTGTATATGTGACCGGGGTCGTGCCCCTAAGAAAAGAGAACTCAAGATATTCCAGCATCGGGCTAATCAGGCCTGCAGAAAGACCTTGGGAGCCGCCCAAAAACGTCTGGATTCCGGTTACCATGCCCGGAACAAGATTCAGGAATTTACTTAAGTCGACGTCGTCCGCTGACATTGAATCCAGATCGGCTTCGAAGTTGGAAATTATCGCTGCCAGTGCATTTAGTGCATCAGAATCTTTTTGCTGAGGTGAGGCATTTATTGATCCTGTGGCCACACGGACGAGCGTTGCAATGCCGTCCGGACCCGCAGCAGCGGCATTTCTAATGGGTCTCACGTACGCCCTCAGGAAGCCAGCCACCCCTGCCCACAAGGAATTCACGGTTCGATCCCCCAAATACCGTCAGGATTCGAAACCAACGCTTTGATAAGATCAGCAGGCACCGCGTCTATCCAATTCGTGGGCAACGATGGTAAATCCGAAGAGCTAGGTCTGATAAATGAAGTAACGATTGTGGGTGCAAAGTCGGCAGTCGTCCCTTTCAAGATGGACGGAATGACAGTCGCGAGCATAGAATTTCGTGATGTCCCAAATGCCTTTTGAAGATTGGCTATCTGGCTTATAACCCAGTGTCTTTCAAGGTCCGACGAAGGGCTCGCAGCCGGAGGGTCAAATTTAGGGACGCAATAGTGACGTCTAAAATCCTCCTCAATAGAGTAGTTGGACAGCGCCCTCGACTTTATCGTGTCGGGGACTTTTTGAAATGTCCCAAAGAGGTCGTGGTAATTATTTTTCATCAACCGAACGTTTAGTGCAGTTGTGCCATAGGCAGGAACCGGGCCCGTCTTGGGGGAATAGAATGTCTTCATCAGCTCATCCCTTATGCTATCGGAAATTGGAACGCTAGGGAGCGCTGCAGCGATGGGCAAAGCGAACGGGACTCTTTGAAGTATATAACCCAGGAGTCCAGTTGGCTGATCCGTAGTCCCTCCCGCTGAGGTTGCAGAAGTCATGTCGTCAGCCATATGTCTAAAAACATCGACCATGGAAGCGCACATTAATCCGGTTATAAGGTCGAACCGCCGTAGATTGTCGTCGTCACCCCTCGTCTTAGGCATATACTCGCCCCACTTAATCGGTTCAGATGACATTTTCGCATTGTCAATAGTTGTCTCGGCAGTCTTGAGGTAAACCAGGTTATCCTGCTGATCTAGCGTTTCAAAATGCAAACTGCCATCTCCGTAGGTTTTCCAGAAATAATTCTTGGTTTTCGGATTTGCAGATGCATTCATTACCAAGACACCCTCGGTGCCTTCGAAGTCGTGTACTAGCTTTGAAATTAGATCGGCTTGGTTGATTCCCCAAAAGTTCAGCCCATAAAGAAAAGCCCAGCGCGGAACCCTTGCGTGACCGGACGAGAACATATCGGTCAGAAAATGCAAGGCGAAGGCTTCTTCAATTAGTGCAGTATTAAAATGTGTATGTACGCCAGCTCGATCGCCTGATTTTGCGGCTGCAGCCGATTGTATCGCGTCGTCGACCGCTAACAGGTGATAGGAAATATAGAATAAGAGGTTGTGGCCTGCGAAATGCGAATAATTTAGCTTTGCGAGTTTGATGAAACTTGCGAAATCATCGGGCGCACTCGACCAACTAATTTTAATATCATCTGGGTATTTTAAGTTCCCTATAATTTCCTGCTGAATTTCTTGCTGAAAATAATAGATAAATTTTTTAAAATTATTGCGGTTACCTGGTAAATGGGAAAAGGCGTTCACGAGATCTGACGGCTGCCCATAGAGGTCAGCTGCGAGGCCAGTGACATATCCAAAGGGTATGGATTCACCCGAATCGGTGTTGAGACTCGGGTAGTTAAATATGCCTGTAACCGGCCAGTTCCCTGCTTGCGGAGGATTGTTCCCGAAGAACGAATTAATCTCGAATCTGACCATCGACTGATAAAATGGATAAATCACAGTTTTAGAGTATGCTGAAAATAGCGAACCGAAAAAGGCGTCTGCAGGATCCCCCGCGGATTTGAGATACCGCTGTTGCAGCATATATGCTGCAGTTAATCCGAAATAGGAATGCTCACCCCCGTTATATCGCCGCTCCCGAAATTGGCGTTTTTCGGCTTTCAACGCCCGACGCGGCGTCGCGAAGGCTGATTTATTCGGAAGCCGCTGTGTTAGCGGGTTCGTTCTTATTGCATCGATTACCGCGCCGCCCGCATTGACAACGCGAGGCGGCCTGCCACAGCTCCTGTTTGTACAATTCACCGAAGGAACCGTGCAGGTGCGCCTTAGTATCGCAGCAGGGTTGTTAACTTCCGTTCGACCGTGTTAACTTTGTGACCGTCCAAACAAGACGGCGGGAACAGGGATGATATTCGGAGGCGTATTTTCGGAGCTGCGTGACGCACGGCGGGCGCAGGGCAAGC
>Ga0185299_10006290_pt1 | contig 12693 bp, 14 predicted proteins | sample PaiPotPPA55metaG_FD_128002 | JGI IMG/M metagenome (GOLD analysis project Ga0185299, IMG submission 128002) | Iron sulfur acid spring bacterial and archeal communities from Banff, Canada, to study Microbial Dark Matter (Phase II) - Paint Pots PPA... ...
CAAGCGCGGCCAGACGATCGCGAAATCCGGGCAGAGCGGCAATGTCGCGTCGCCGCAACTTCATTTCGAATTGCGCAAGGGCACAAAGCCGGTCGATCCGACGCAATATCTCGCCGGGGCTTAGTCATCTCGGGCCAGTCCGGTATTTGAATTTGGCCGGGATCCTCGCTCGCAAAGCCTATCGTCAAACGCGCGCCGCGAAGGCAAGATAATACGCGATTTCGCTAACTTGCTGCGCGGCGCCGGCGACATCGCCCGTCTGGCCGCCGATTTGTTTTCGAGCGAGCAGGACAATGGCATAGGCCGCGCCGGCCGCCGCGGCAACGCCTGCGAGAGATCGGGCTAGGTACGCGCCCGCCACAACCGGAGCGAGGGCAAAAACAACGGCGAGGCAGGCAGCGACAGCGAGCGCCGCTCGTTCCGGCTTGCCCGCGGCAGAACCGGTTCCGTTTTCGCGCGCGGGCGGAAGGAGAGCCAAGGGCATGAGCGCTTCCGTGCGCGATAAAGCCGCCGCTCCAACTAGCACGGCGGCGGCGAGACCCTGGCTTTCGTCCGCGATAAGGGCAAGGCTCGCCGCCCGCAAATAGAGGCTAAGCACGAGAGCCACGGCGCCAAATGTACCTATCCCGCTATCTTGCATGATTTCGAGCTTGCGCTCGCGGGTCGCGCCGCCAAAGAAACCGTCGGCGCAATCGGCAAGCCCGTCTTCGTGCATTGCCCCGCCGAGCAATACCAAGGAGCAGATCGCGAGCGGCGCGGCGAGGGGCGGCGGGAATCCGAAAAGGGAGGCCGCCGCCATCGCGATCGCGGCCAAAGCTCCGACGAGGCCGCCCGCCACCGGCAGCATGCGGACCGCGCGCGAAAAATTCGCGAGCGAGCGCGGTTCGCTCCTGGATGCCGCCGAGGGAATGGGCAGCCGAGTGAAAAACCCGAGACAAAAATAAAAATCGGCGAGAAGCGACGAGCCGGGGCGCATCGCGTTTCATCGTTGATCGTGCGGGTTTTGTCGAGAGGCGTGGAATGCGCTGCGGGATAGGCGCGATTGCCCAGGCGCGAAGCCGGGGCGCGCTAAATGAAATGATTGGCGGAGGCAGAGCCCGCAACGCCGTGCGCGCCTCCACGGAAACGCGAGGAGAAGGGCCATGGAGATGAGACGAAGCGGCTCACAGCCGTCCGGCAAGGGACCGGCCGACTATTTCACCGGGACGGTCCGCGTCGACCCGCTGTTCCAGGCACCCGATCCGGCACGCGTGAGTGGCGCGAGCGTCACCTTCGAGCCGGGTGCCCGGACCGCCTGGCATACGCATCCACTGGGCCAGACCCTGATCGTTACGGTTGGCTGCGGATGGGCGCAGCGCGAAGGCGGGCCCATTGAGGAAATCCGGCCGGGTGATGTCGTCTGGATTCCGCCCGGTGAGAAGCACTGGCATGGGGCAACGCCGACAACAGCGATGACGCATATCGCCATTCAGGAGGCGCTGAACGGCAAAGCCGTGGACTGGATGGAAAAGGTCGGCGACGAACAATACCGGACCTGATCGCGGCGCGAGACGGCTCGGCCTTTGACCCAATCGGAGCTCAAAAATGCAGAAACGCAAACTTGGACAGAGCGGCCTCGAGGTATCGGCTATCGGATTGGGCGGAAACGCGAGAGCAGGGACGCCGTCTTGCTCGTGTTTCAGCCCGTAGTACCGGCGCGCACCTTTCGTAACTCCCAAGCCGCATGCCACTTCCGGCTTCGGCCGCGCTGGATTAGTAGACGCGATGTCCGCCGCAAAACCGCCGTTTGACTCGATCCGCGATCTTGTTGCCTCCATGCCCGAGGCCTCGGAGGCGTCCCGGCAGGCGGTCCGCGCGCGCCAGGCGGAATTGACCAAACCGCTGGGGTCGCTCGGGCGGCTCGAGGAAATCGTCGCGTTCCTGGCCGCTTGGCAGGGCAAGCCGAAGCCGTCGATCGACGGGCCTCTCGTCGCGGTGTTCGCCGGCAATCATGGCGTCGTGGAAAAAGGCGTGTCGGCCTATCCGGCCTCAGTCACGCGCGCCATGGTCGACAATTTTCGCGCCGGAGGCGCCGCGATCAACCAAATCTGCGCGGCCCATGGGCTCGGCCTAAAGGTTTTCGATCTGGCGCTCGATGTGCCGACCCAGGACATTACCGAGGCACCGGCCCTGGAGGAAAAAGAGGCCGCGGCGACGTTCGCTTTCGGGATGGAAGCCATCGCAGGAAATATCGATCTTTTGTGCCTTGGCGAAATGGGCATCGGCAATACGACCATCGCGGCCGCCATCTATCATGGACTCTACGGCGGCGCGGCGGCCGATTGGGTTGGGCGCGGCACGGGAATCGACGATCGCGGCTTAGCGCGAAAGATCGCGGCGGTGGAGGCGGCCGTCGCGCGCCACAGGGAGCATCTCTCCGATCCGCTTGAGGTGATGCGCCGCCTCGGCGGGCGCGAGATCGCGGCGATCGCCGGGGCGATCATCGCGGCGCGCATGGAGCGCATTCCGGTGATCCTCGATGGATATGTGGTTTGTTCCGCCGCCGCCATTCTTTATGCGCTCGATCGCCGTGCGCTCGACCATTGCATGGCGGCCCATGTTTCGGCCGAAGGCGGGCATGCGGAGGTGCTGCGACGGCTTGGCAAGAAGCCGCTGCTCGATCTTGGGCTGAGGCTCGGCGAAGGCACCGGCGCCGCCTTGGCATTCGGGATCATTAAGGCGGCGGTGGCATGCCACACCGGTATGGCGACGTTTGCGGAAGCCAAGGTCGCGGGCAAAGAAGAGCATTGAAATGCGTGCAGGCCGTGCCCGGTCACGCCGGAGATCGCGCCGCCTCTATCCTTGCCGCATTGGGGCTTTATGCCGGCGGCGCAGCCACGCGATGACCGCCACAAAAGCGGCGCCCGCCGGTCCGTTCCACGTGCCGAAGCCGAACCAGCGCACGCGCAGCCAGGCGGCAAGTTCGGGATCGCTGCCGATGAGGTCGCCAGCGATCCAGCCGAGCAACACCGCGCCGGCCCAAACGAGCACGGGAAAACGATTGAACAGCGCGAGCACGAGCGTAGAGCCGAAGACGAGGAGGGGGATCGACAGGGCGAGACCGATAAAGATCAACAGTTTCGATCCTTTCGCCGCGGCGGCGACCGCCATCATATTGTCGAGCGACATCACCGCGTCGGCCATGGCGACGGTCCGAATGGCGGGCCACAGCGTGTTGGCCGGCGCGATCTTTTTTTGAGGCTCTTCCGCGCCGGCGAGACTGACCCCGATCCACAGCAGGAGAACGCCGCCGGCGATCTTCACGAAAGGCAGGCCCAGCAATTCAACAACAAGAACGGTGAAGACCACGCGCAAGCCGACCGCCGCGCCGGAACCGAGAATGACGCCCAACTTCCGTTGTCCCTCGGGCAGCGAACGGCAGGCAAGCGCAATGACCACGGCATTGTCCCCCGAGAGAAGAATATTGATCCAGATAATCTCGAGAAGCGGCAGCCAAAACGCCGTCGTGACTGGGTCCATGGCTTGGAGCTAGGGCATGCACAGCGCGGGGTCAAGCTCCGGACCCTTCCCTTGCCTCTTCACGGAATTGGACCAAAGAGGTTAGCGGCAATCTTATTCCTTAGTGTATAAGATCGTCGCTATGGATGGCCTTATCAATCGATTGTACTAGGAATGCTCCTTTCGTCCATCAGGAGCGTGACAAATCTTGTAAGATGTATGTTCTCTACAGGGTCTTGATTGATTTGCGCCTTTAGTATTCGTTGCATGTGCTGTTTTCATACGCTTGGCGGAGGTTGCGGTCATTCAATGAATTGAACAAGCGATGGGACGATCGTGTCAGCCGCGCGGATTATATCCGCCGCTTTATGAAGGTTGCGGAGCGAACCATGCCAGACGCAAACCTAGTCCCAATCATCCTCTGGTCGATCGGAGGGAGTTTCACGAACAAAGTGACGGGCGAGGTCAGGGCGTTAGGCCCAGATGTTGATGTTGGCGCGATTGATCCGGAGGATTTGGCTGATGAACTCATCGTCCCAATGGGCGGGCTTAAGGTCGCAATTCGACTTCCCGAAGAACATCAATCCGCCGATCGGCTGACATTCGAATTTTTGGACGGTTCTTTTGTCGTCGCCGCCAATTGATTTCCAATCTCTGCGCCGTATTGCCTCGGCGACGCTCGATTTGGTTGCCGGGCCGCATTCCGGACATGTTTGATGGCCAAAAGCGGGCAGCCCGCAAAGCCACGGGCAAGATACGAGCGTTGTCAGGTTTTTAGCAAAATTCGCTGCGTTCGTGGGAGCATCGATTGTCCCCAAGGGCGGAGATCATGATTTGAACCAAAGCGCGATAGCACGAGATGGCAGGCCTCGCGTCTCCCGGCCGCTGCTCGCGCGTGGACCAAATATCGCCAGGCGCGTTTGTTTCATGCTCGCGGGCTGCGCCGTGATCCTTGTCGCGGGCTGCGCGTCGATCGGCGCATCCGGGTTGGGCGAGCCTGCCGCGGAGCCTCGCTCCGCCTCGATCTTCGTAGTCTCGACCCGCAAGGGCGAACGCGGCGTGGCGAGCGAGGCCGCCGTCGCGAACGGGGCGCGGTTCTCTTTGCAAATGATCGGGGTGCCGCCGGGCCATGAGCCGGGCAGGGTGGAGCGGCCCGCCTTCGGTTCGGAAGATTCGCAAAAGCACTTTATCGCGAGGAGCCGGCGCGGCCTCGACGAGACCGCTTTTTTCGCCGAACTCGCCAGCCATATTTCCGGACGCATCGGATCGAACCGCGATGTTCTACTCTATGTTCATGGCTTCAACACGAGCTACGACGAGGCGCGTTTCCGGCTCGCGCAAATCGTGGACGACGGGCGCTTCGGGGGCGTTGCGGTTCTCTATACATGGCCCGCCGCCGGCAGCCTCCTCGACTACGGCGCGGCCAAGGAAAGCGCGACCATTGCCCGCGATGCCTTGAGCAAACTCATTCACCGGCTTTCGGAACTGCCGGACGTCGGCCGCGTGCATATTCTCGCGCATTCGATGGGCGCCTGGCTCGCCATGGAAGCATTGCGGGAAAATGCAATTTCCGGAAGTCCCGACCTCAACGGCAAGCTCGGCGATGTCATGCTCGCCGCGCCGGATATCGATATAAACGTCTTCCGTCAGCAACTGGCGCGGCTCGACCCGTCGCATGTCTTCGTACTCGTCGCCTCCAACGACAGGGCGCTTTCGTTATCGCGCACGCTCGCGGGCGACCGGCAGCGTCTCGGCGCGCTCGACCCCAACAATCCCAGCGATCGCGTGGCGCTCGAAGACCTTGGCGTCAAGGCTTACGATCTTTCGCGCGAGTCGACCGGTCTGATCGGCCATGGCACCTATGCCGACGCACCCCAGGCGGTGCGCACGATTGGTGCGCAGATCACCGAACAGCGGCCGCAGGATGCCAACGTTCAGGCCGTGCTCGGCGAAAAACCCGTCGATTCAAGGATCACGGCCGTGCCGCTCGCGCCATTAGCCGCGGTATCCGCCCCCGCGAACCCGCCCCCCGGCGCGGTTTCGCCGCGGTAAGCAGCGGCACCGCTCCGGCCTCACCCATGGCGGGGATCAGCGGCCGGTTCGCGCGCAATCCTCCACGGAAACATGCATGAATATCAATAAGTTTAGGCCTTAAAAGCGCGCCTGCTAACTTTTTAAGACGTCCACGTCCGTTCTCGGACTTTCATAATTTCAAAATCGGCGCGGAACTTTTTCTCAGAGTGTTCGTTGCTACAATAGTGTGTTTCCACAACCTCCCGCGGGTAATAATTTTTTTGCGGATTCCCCCGGTGATTGGCTCCAGGTACGCCTTGGAGTAAAAACAAGCCTTGGAATCCCATCGGAAATCAAAAGGCTCTTTTTAGGGTCGAAATTGAGTCCTTGGATTTTCACAGCACGAAATACTTTAAATCTGACTTTGCTGTCTGCTTCGCCATCATCATCATGCCGGAGCGTGAGGTTGTTTACACTGTTTAAGATGGTTAAAATGGCTTTCAAAAAAACTTCACAAGGAATTGAGCATCTGCAAAACTTAAATTATGCGTAATATTGCAAAGCAACATGAGATATTTCTGTTGACGTCATCACAGCGTTAGAATTATGATCCAAATTAGCGGGTGTCGTGACGTAGCGCTTTAGATTGGCGTTTTCACCTAAAGAACGTGCGCCGGCGCTCGTCCTGATGGCGGCACGAATATTGCTTAATTGTTTTAGTGTGCCGCTTTTCGACCGTTTCCGACGCCGTTCGGCCTGCTAAGCGAGGGTGTGATGTGTTTGATCGCTGAAATAATTCATACGTGTTCGCATGAAAAGGTCGCTCAGGCCGCCGTCGCATCGATGGGGTCCGGGTTTGCGGGCAAAGTCGGGGTCACCGCCGGCGCAAATGGGTTATCGATCGGCGCCTTCACGGCTCGCGCGGTTCGTGAATTCGAGAAGATCGGCGGGGAACAAGAAAAACACGCCCTTCGGCAGGCCATGAACGGTTCGGACCAGCCGATCTTGGCAGGTCTTCAGCATATTCTCGAGCCAATTGTCGAATAACGGCTGGGCTCCGGTGGCCGCGAGTTCGAGGAACGCCCCTTCCGATCAGGGGTGGCCTTTTTCGGCCTCGCAGGAAAATCGGAAGATCGATAATCTCCCTCGAATTGACCGGTCGCGGCGAAGGTTGTGCATATCCTCAAGCGAATCGTGCGCTGGGCTTCAAGATACGGCGCGGCGTGCCAAAAGTCTTGTCCGCTCGGGGATTTCAGGCCCGAAGCCCGGCTGATAGAAAATCCTGAGGCCAGGCCTTCGGCCTGCTTCGAGAAGCCGGATCGTGGCAACATCCGTTATTTCGAAGCTGTCGAAGCCGCAGCGCGCAAGCAATTGCAGCTGGTCGAACAGAACCTCGCCGGTCGCCCGTAATTCACCCGCAAAACCAAAATTGCTGCGGAGCTGGTGCGCGAGCGAGTAGCCGCGCCCATCGGTGAATTTTGGAAAGGCGACCGCGACGAGCGCGAAGCGGGCAAGGTCCGGCGCGATTGTTCGTATTTCCTGGCCCGGCGCAATGAGTAGGCCAAGCGGTATAGTGCCGATTTGCGCATCGATGCTGGCTGATTGCCATTGCGCCAGCGTCAGGATGACCTTGCCATCCGGCGGAAGACCTTCTCCTTGCGCCAAATTGCGCCAGTGATCCGGCGCGAAACCATCGCCTTTGAATATTGGCATTTTCAAATGTCCAGACCGGCGTAGAGCGGCAACGTATGAAGCCCGCATTCAACTTTGCTACTCCCCCGCCAGCGCCCTGCGCGCGGGTCTTCGCCAGGCCTTACGGGCGAGGTGCACGGGATGCACCCAATCGAAAAATAATTTTTGGCGACGAGCGGGTGGCGCGGCAAGCCAAAGGCGTCGAGATAGTCTCGAATCTTGATGGGCGGCCAGTGTGCGAGCGGATTGATTTTTATGCGGCCGCCTTCGGATTCGAACAAAGCTAAGGTCCCGCGCGTATGCCCCTGAAACCGTTTGCGGCCACTGATCCAGGCGTCAAAGCCTTCGAGCGCTTCCGCTAGCGGCAAGACCTTGCGAATTTCGCAACAGCGGTCGGGATTGCTTGCCCAAAGGAAGTTTTCCGGATCTTCCGCCGCAAGCAGCGCGGGCTTTGGTCCGACGGTGATCACATTTGAAAGGCCAAGATGGGCCACGAGCTCGTCACGATAGGCGAGGGTCTCCGCGAACAAAACCCGGGTATCGATGAACAACACCGGCGTGGTCTTGTCGATTTCGGCCACCATATGGAGCAGCACGGCGGAATCCGCGCCGAAACTCGAGACAAGCGCGATCCGGCCAGGGAACAAGTCCTCGATCACGAGGCGCATCAATTCGCGCGTGTCCATGCCGGCGAACTTGGCGCCGAGCCGCGCGGCGCTATCATTCGCGGCCATAAAGAGCCTCCTTGAACGGCTCCATTCCGATCCGCCGGTAGGCCGCGAGAAAATCCTCCGCCGAGCCGGCACGGAACTTCAAATAGGTATCTACGACGGTCTCGATCGCGTCGACGATTTCGTCTGAAGAGAAGCTCCGCCCGGTGATCGCGCCGACGGAGCACGTCTCGTCGGCGGAGCCGCCAAGGGTGATCTGATAAGCCTCGGAGCCGGACTTCTCGAGGCCGAGAATGCCGATATGGCCGACATGGTGATGCCCGCAGGCATTGATGCAGCCCGAGATATTGATCTTGAGCTCGCCGATTTCCCGCGCCCGCGCGCCATCGCCGAACCGCTGCGAAATGCGTTGCGCGATGGGAATCGAGCGGGCGGTCGCGAGACCGCAATAATCGAGCCCGGGGCAGGCGATGATGTCAGTCACCAGGCCAGTGTTCGCGGTGGCGAGACCTTGCCCGGCAAGCCAGTCGAATACCTCGGGCAAATCATCCAGCGCGACATGCGGCAGGACGAGGTTCTGTTCATGGGAGACGCGGACCTCGTCTTGCGAAAACCGTTCGGCGAGATGGGCGACCGTTTCCATGGCCTCGGCGCTGGCATCGCCCGGAATCCCGCCGATTGACTTCAAGGAGATCGTGACGATCCCATATCCGGGCGTTTTGTGCGCCACCACGTTTTGCGCGACGAAGCGGGCAAACGTGGGATCCTTCGCTTTTCGTTTTTCGAACGCAAGGGACGTTGTCGCCCGCGCGGGGAAGGCAGGCGGCGCGAAATAGGCGCGGATACGATCGATTTCTTCTTGCGGCAGGGCTAGCGCGTCGTCGCGATGATCGGCAAACTCGGCCTCGACCTCGGCGCGAATTGTGTCAGCTCCTTTCTCGTGGAGAAGGATTTTTATCCGCGCCTTGAATTTATTGTCGCGCCGTCCTTCGAGATTATAGATCCGCATAATTGCATTGGTGTAGGCGATAAGATCGACCTTCGGCAAAAAGTCGCGGATCTTATGCGCGATGAGTGGGGTACGGCCCTGGCCGCCGCCGACGTAGACGGCAAAGCCGACCTCGCCGTCGGCATTCTTGACGATCTGATAGCCGATGTCGTGCACCCTTATCGCGGCACGATCCTTGGCGGCGCCATTGACCGCGATCTTGAATTTTCGCGGAAGAAACGAATATTCGGGATGCAGCGACGACCATTGCCGCAGAATTTCGGCGTAGGGGCGGGGATCCTCGATTTCGTCGGCGGCCGCGCCGGCAAATTGATCGGCCGTGACATTGCGGATGCAATTGCCCGAGGTCTGGATCGCGTGCATCTCGACTTCGGCAAGCTCATTTAGAATATCGGGGCAATCTTTGAGCGCCGGCCAGTTGAACTGAATGTTCTGCCGCGTCGTGAAATGGCCGTAGCCCTTATCGTAGCGCCGCGCGATGAAGGCGAGCTTGCGCAACTGCCGCGACGACAAGGTGCCATAGGGGATGGCGATGCGAAGCATATAGGCATGCAATTGCAGATAGACACCATTCATCAGGCGAAGCGGCCGGAACTGTTCCTCGTCCAATTCGCCCGACAGACGGCGCGCGACCTGGTCGCGAAATTGCGTCACGCGTCCGGCGACAAAGCTTTTGTCGAATTCATCGTAACGATACATGTTAGCTTGCCTCCGCCGCGACAACCCGCGCCCGATACCCTGGGCGTTTCAAATCGAAGCGCTTTTGCTGTTGACGTGTTGCTTCATCCTGCGAACTCATAAGTTCATGCTCTCTAAGATCACACTCGGCGCGCCGCCCAGACGTGGAATGCGCAAAACCGCTTTCGGGCCTTGCCTGGCCGAATTTGCCGGCGGCGGGCCCGCGCCGCGTGCGAAGGCCCACGCCCGGGGCAAGAAATCGATCGTCGGACCTCGTGCGCGAATGATTTCCCGTAACGTCACGGCGCGCAGCCCGCTGGCATCCTCGGTAACCTCGACCACAACAGGTTCGACGACAAGATTGCGTTGCGCGTCATTCTGAGCAATGAGGAGTCCGGCCTCCGCTTCGGCCTTGCTTGCAAAAATTTTCGCCTGGCTTAGCCGCTCGGACCAGGAACCGTCGCGGCCGGCATAGACGACGATTCCATCGGCGAGGCGATTTGCCGAAATGACTTTGGGCATGCTTTAAGGCTCGCGGAACGCCGGTTTCGATCCGTATATAATCCAATTAACAGCATTTGGCGAGTGTTTATTGACATATACATAAAATGTATGTACAATGCTGGTGCCAATGGGGAAGCGATTTCGCGACGTGCGTCTAACAACTCAGCGATTCTGAGTGTTTTCGGGAATCCAGCTGGCAGGGACGCCGTTAGCAGCTCAGTTTGAGTTTCTGCATCCGAGGATGCGCAACCCCTTCAGCGCCTCCCAGAGGTTCCTCCGTCAATCTGTTGGCCAATAAGCGCGATGGCTCGCTGATAGACGGGAGCAGCATTCCATGCCTGGATAGCTCCGAAATTGGCTTCGCCGGGCTGGTATCCCGCGCCCGCGCTCCAGCCATGGGCCCTGAGGAAATTTGCCGTCGAGGACAGCGCGCCGGCCGGGGTGTCGAGACTTCCGCCGGTACCGTACTCGAGGATGGTCTTGGGCAAGAACTGGGTCTGGCCGATCTCACCGTGCATGGAGCCGCGCGAGCTTGACGAGAGAACCCCGCGATCGATCAGTGTCAGAGCTGCGTAAAGCTGGTCGGTGAAATAGGCCGACCGGCGGCAGTCATAGGCGAGGGTCGCCACTGCCGATAGAGTGTTCTGATTCCCGCGCTCCCTCCCGAAGCCCGTCTCCATTCCCCAAATGGCTATGAGCGGCCCCGGCGGGACGCCGTAGCGTTGCTGGATGGACGCGAAGAGCGCCGCATTGGATTGCTTGAGCGCGCGCCCGCGTGACGCGATGACCGAGCCGCCACGCTTAGCGAGAAACTGATCGAGCGACAAATGGAAGCTTCTCTGGCCACGGTCAGCCGCGATGGTCGCAGTCGAATACTTCGTCGCCATGAGAGCTGCGCCCGAGGATGCACTGACGCCCCTTCCCCTCGCTTCCCCGGCGAACTGCTCCTTCCACGCCTCGAAGCCAGCCGCCGTGCTGCCGCACTGCGCGGCGCTCGCCTTGCTGGCCATCCACACGACCGCCACCAAGGCTGCGACCGTGACCGTCTTGAACTGCCCGCACTTAGTCATTCGGAAGTCCTTTCGCACCCTTTGCATCAGACGAAACGCTGGCTCGCCATCCCTGCCGAGATGAGGCGTGATCGTCGACTCTCGCGCCCTTCAAGTCCGTGCCCTTCATGTCAAAATGTAGCCGCGCTGTCCAGCAGGGGATTTTGTACGGCCCGCGCGGATAGGCTGAGTCGGTCAATGGCATCGCGAAAGCGCTTTTTGCGACATCGGCAAGCTTCATCGGTGGTCTCCTTATCGCGGACCGCACGGCGGCGAACTTTTGGCGTCTGCCAGTCACGCGCGCGAGATTGGTTGCCGTCAATTTAACCCCGCTTCCCGCCCGCTTTTCCGGGTGCGTCCGCCTCGCGGCGCTTGTCCTTGCGCTCCTCGTCCGCCGCCGCGTGGTACTTTTGTCTTATATCGGCGAGATCGATCGTTGGCTTCGGAAACTCCATGCCAAGCTCTTCCATCGTATCCGCGACAATCCGCGATACCGCCAAATTGCGAAACCATTTGTGATTGGCCGGGATCACATACCACGGCGCCTCGCGCGTGCTGGTCGCGGCGAGGGCATCCTCGAACGCCTCCAAATAATCGTCCCAAAGCGCGCGCTCGGCATAATCGGATTCGCTGATTTTCCAATTACGCGCTGGATCGTCAAGTCGGCGCGCAAATCGCGCGAGCTGCTCCTCCTTGCTGATATGCAGGAAGAATTTTATGACCGTGGTTCCGCTCTCCCTAAGCCCCGACTCGAAGCTGCGGATCCGCTCATAGCGCGCGGTCCATGTGGACTTATCCACCAGTTTGTGGACCCTGGCAATCAATACGTCCTCGTAGTGAGAGCGGTTGAAGATCGCAACCCATCCCTTTGGCGGGGCATATGGGTGGACCCGCCAGAGAAAATCATGATCGCGTTCGATTGGGGTCGGCTCTTTGAAGCTGACAACCGATGTTCCTTGCGGGTTGAACGCGGCGAATACGTGGGTGACCGTTCCGTCCTTGCCGCCGGCGTCCAAGGCCTGGAGGACAATCAAAACGGAGTGCTTTTTCTCCGCATATAGCAAGGCTTGCAGTTGGCTGAGTTTTTGCCGGTATCGTTCGAGTTCCTGTGCGGCCGCCTCATGTGTCTCGTGGCGGCCCTTGAAGGCGGGATCGACATCCTTAAGGCCGGGCTTTTGCCCCGGCTTGACGATCATCCGTTTGCGATAGTCCATAAAAAATTCCTGTTCTTGGCCTTGATTTAACGTTTATTCCACGAGGTCAGCGCCACGAGCAACCGGGGCCGCGGGCCCCCTGCGGCAGGCGGTTCGTCTTCGAAGGCTGCAGGCCTCGCGCGAAATCGGCGTTTTCACGCGCTTCCATGCTGTTTACATCAAAGCCCGTTGTTACTATTTTATGGCATCTCCGTCTCGTCCTATTTTTCCGTAAAGTGAGTACAAAATGCGCGCCGAGGCCGAAGCGCTTGTCCAATCAATCAAGCAATCGATGGGATTGCTGAGGAGGCATCTTTGACGTCGATGCCGCCGCCCGCCGCCTTGCCGAGCTGAACGCCAAGGCCGGGGACCCAAACCTTTGGAAC
>Ga0185299_10006291_pt1 | contig 12691 bp, 8 predicted proteins | sample PaiPotPPA55metaG_FD_128002 | JGI IMG/M metagenome (GOLD analysis project Ga0185299, IMG submission 128002) | Iron sulfur acid spring bacterial and archeal communities from Banff, Canada, to study Microbial Dark Matter (Phase II) - Paint Pots PPA... ...
CTTTCTCTGTCCCTGAAGCGGTTACTCGGGGCGAATTGCGGCCGCTAAGAAACCCGGCCGAAGTCCTCGAAGAGGTTGCTTGAAATTTGCTTAAACCGGTTTTCTGCTCCGTTGCTCCCCAACACCCTAAATCTAGCTTTAGTCGTTCTGGAACGCGGATTTGTTCCGTTCGGCGTAGACCCATTCTACCCTCAAATGTCTTCTCAGGATTTCGAATAGTTCTTCTTCCATTACCGGTTTCGGCAAGAAATCATCAAATCCAGAAGCGAGCGCCAGGCGCTGGTCGTCAGCAAATACACTGCCCGAAGAGGCAATAGTGATCAGGTTCTTAGTCTCATCAAATGACCTGAGCCGCCGGCAGAAGGTATTCCCATCATAGCCTGGCATTCTTAATGTCTGAGATCACCGCATCAAAACTATCCTTGAGCAGCGATAGCGCTTGCTCTGTGGAATCCGCTCCAACCGTATCAAAGCCGACCGTCGAGAGAAGTTCGCTCAACATCGAACGGTTGAGCGGTTCATCGTCCACCACCAAAATCTTCTGGCGCGGCCCTTCATAACCGATGATCTGTGGCGAAGCCGGTTCAGGACTAACTGGGTTTGCGCCCCGCCGCGGAATCTCGAAACTAAACGTACTGCCTCGGCCCGGTTCACTATCAATCGAGATTTTGCCTCCAAGCAATTCCAGAATTTGCTTGCTAATATACAATCCCAATCCCACGCCTTGGCCTATTAGCTGGTTGTTACTTGCTTGGTAGAAGGGCTTGAAGATCGAAGGCAAATCTGCCTGCGGGATTCCCTTTCCGGTGTCCTTCACTTCAAAGCGGAGCTGCTCTGAAGTCACGTATACTCTTAAAGCGATCTCTCCCTGAGTGGTAAATTTCACGGCGTTCCCCAGCAAATTATAGAGTAGTTGTCGTAACCGGAGAGGATCGGTTTCGATCCATACCGGCAGCTCCCCGTGAATTTCGTGAATGAAACGCAGCTGCCCGTGAGCCGCCCGCAGTTGAAACTCGTCAACAATTCCCGCGATAAACTTGGGCAGCTCCAAGGACCGAAGCTCAACCGACACCTTTCCAGACTCGACCCTGGAGAGGTCCAATACTTCGTTGATCATTTCGAGAAGATGTTCTCCGCTGGCCAGGATCGTTCTCAATTTCGCTCCTCCATCGTCGCCGGGTTCTCGGCGCCGGAGGAGTATTTGGGTATAGCCGAGAATACTGTTGATAGGGGTTCGCAGCTCGTGACTCATGTTGGCCAAGAAAGCCGTCTTTGCACGATTAGCAGTTTCGGCGCGCCCTCGCTCTAGTTCGGCGGCATCTTTGGCATTTTCGGCGGCATCTTTGGCATTTTGAAGCTTGATCTGATGCTCTCGCAACTCCCGAGTCTGAAGGTTGACTGTTTCTACCAGTTCCCCTTCCCGTACCCTCATCTGCCATGTCCGCCAACGGGTGCAGAGATAGAACGCGAGAATGACCAACGATCCCGAAACGACCTCCGCCCAGAAAGTGCGATACCAAGGGGGATCGATAGTGAAGGCTAACGTTAGTTCCTTGCTCTCGATTCCGTCACTATCTTTTGCTTCAACCAAAAGACGAAAGTGACCTTCGTTGAGCGCCCCAGAGCGCCAAAGCGGTGCTTTTATCGCCGGCGAGCGGTGGACCACGGCCCCTTCCAAAGTAGCCTGATAGTAGAGCTCATTCCCGACACCGAAATGGTCCGTTCCAAAATGTACTAAAAAATCCCGATCATCGTATTTGAATGTCAGCTCTTTACCGTCCTTTATTGGGATGCGTTTTCCGTCTGCGGTCACAACTTGGACGGGATAAAGTTCGAATTTTCTTCTGTTAAACGTGGATCGATCCAGCAAGACACGCATAAGCCCGTAATCTCCAGCGATCCAAGCCACGGATTCCCCATTCACATTCTCGTCCCAAACCGTATTTATCGGACCTAATGGGTAGGAAACAGCATGGGAGAGCGCTTCGTAGCGTCCCGACAAATAGAGCCGTCCTACCTCAAAACCAGTCTCTGGGCCTGCATTGGGAGGGCGACTGACTACCCAAACATAGTCTTCGGTCAGCTGGCTCCGAACGAGCATTCGAACATTCCGGCCAGGCAAGCTCTTTGCCGTCAACTCAAAGGGCTCTAATTGATTCCGGCCCGGCACTAGCTTCCAAACCCGGTCAGAGTTAACAAACAGCACTTGTCCTTTCCACTGACAGGCCGGCGCCTGACCTGAAGGAACGCTTCGGCCTTGTGTGTCCACGAGTCGCTCGATGCGAGCGTCGCGGAACAACGGCTGCGCGTCATTATTCAAGTGAACCCGATAAAAGCCATTACTTTCGGTGCACAGAAATAGGTCACCCTTTTCATCCTCGGTCAGTCCTCCAACATAGTAAGGAAGTTGTGAGAGCTGACCTTCGGAAGACCATTGGCCGCCGGAGTTAGTAATGGACTCCAAACCGGTTTTGGTACTGAGAAAAAGCCGTTTTGGATCAGTTCGCGAGGGAACGATCAGCGCTCCGGGCGGTCCGATCGGCGCAAGTCTGGAACTTGTTACGTCGAGGGAGTAAGCGCCCGTGTCGCTGATAGCAAACGCGTTCGGGCCGCCGATCGTTATCTCGAAGAAGCGGTCAGGCTGCTCTCCGAACCGCAGAAAGTGAGAGGGTACGGATGCATCTTGGCCCGCGCTTAGAACGTAGATGCCGTGTTGGGTAGCAGCATAGATTTTACCCTGATACCGGGTTACATCGGTGATAAAGCCCTTCGGCAATCCTAATTCGTGATCAAACTCAGTGTACCCGGCTGCAAACTGAATCCGGGTGATCTCCGTATCGGTGCCGACCCAAAGTCCTCCATCTCCATCTTCGCCACGCGCTTCAAAGCCGGCATCTGCCAAACCACTGTTGATCGTGAGGCTTTCGACCAGGTGCCCTTCCTGGTTGAGCAGGTATACGCCATTATTCTGCACTAAGACCGCTAGATACTGACCCAATATCCATTTTGCCCTGAATATACCTGCGCTTTTTATGAGTGAATCGATATCAGTCGGCCATGGTACTAGGGTTGTGCCAGTTTTCCGAAAGATTCCCAAGGATCTGACAATCAGCCCATCGTCGATCGGACAATCCACAATGGCTTCAACATCACCGGCATTGTTCGGAGGCGACTCCGCAATTTTGTTAAACCTGTCTCCGTCGAGCTCATAGATGGATCCGTTTCGATCTCCTGCCCGGATTTTGCCGTGAACGACTGCCGCAGAGAATTTATTCATCGTGTCGCTTGGCCAAGGCTGCTTGGAAATATGTCCGTTATTCCAAGTTAGAAATCCTGTGTCGCCAGTGAAATACAAATGGTCGCCGTTAACCAGGGCGCGGGAAGTTATGCCAAGTGAGTCTTCGTAGACTTTAACCACCCGGTATTCCCCATCGACTCTGGAAAGGTAACCGATCTGGGTACTGCTACTAAACCAGACCACTCCGCCACTATCAGCGGCGAACGATCTGATATAACCGGTTCCGGGCGTTGGAATCGTTTCCCAATGATTACCATCGAACACCAAGATGGCATCTTCGCATCCAAACAGCATGTGACCCTGAGGATCCTCTGTTATCGCAAAAATCTGGCCCACCTCAGCACCATAGTCGTGAGCGGTGAAAGTTCGAAAAATTGGGTGTCCAAATTCTCTATCGGCTGCAAGGACGATGCCTGCATTACAAATAAACAAAAGGAATCCGAAGCACTTGATCATCTAGAGAAACACCTGCTCGAATTGGTCGGAACCATCATGCCTTAGCCAAGGCAGTACGACTCGCTGGATTCCCTGATGATGCATTGCAGCTGGTAGCTGTCGCGTGCGATCACCGTGCCACCAAGGATTCTAATCTTTGTGTCAGCATCAATCCGACGCCGCCCGCAGCCGAGTGGACCAGTGCAACATTGCACTGAAACTAATATCTACCCAGCTGGCCTAATGGTTGGCCATCCAGGCCACGCGCTGCGAATGCTTTTTCCCAGTCTTCGGCATTAGCTGCTTCTGTCCGGCGGCGCGCTTTTCTGATTTGCTAACCGCAACCGTCGTCGGTTGCTTGCTTTCGTTAACTTTGAAATAGGCTCCAGGAACCGGTAGCCCGTGTTTCGTGAAAGGATTCGAAAGATCACGTGTTTCAGCCTTGCTCGGCAGAGTCGAAAACGCTCCCGCAGCGAGTGCGGCGAATCCACATTTAATAATCGTGTTCATTTTATCCGGTGATTCTTGTATTTTCTATTTCTCGATGCGCTGGTGGCGAAGGCGGGCTTCGTTTACCACACTGTGTTGAAAAGCCTCCGCAAGAACTGCCCAACCAGGGAACCCGCAGAGATTACTAGCTTCTCATCTAATTAAGAGGCTTTGCCTGGCCCTCTCAATTGCGTCATTTCTGCTACGTTAGAAATTGAGAGTCCGCCCCCTGATTGTCTGAATCGCCGTAACCGTTGTTCCAACTGCTATATTGCTAGTACGGTTCAGGCGCAGCTCGCAAGCTGCGAGTTAGCTCCGGCAAACAAACTTACAAGCAGCATACATGGTTTTCGGGTAGGTGAGGAGATTTTCCAGTCCCCTAACGGAAGGAGAAGGAATCCGCCTCTTGGTGACAACGGAATTCGCCCCTTGGTCGTATCAGAAGGTGGCACTAGAAAACCTAACTTACGCGCTGATGCGGATGCTGTGAGCCGCACCTAGTCTTGACCCACGACGACGACAAAAACGCTTCAGTCATCAATACACAACCAAAGAAAGATTATATGAACACTCCCACAGTGCTTATCACTGGCGCACTCACCGGCATCGGTCGTGCCACGGCCCTGGCGTTCGCTCGTGAAGGAGCGCGGGTCGTTGTTTCCGGCCGACGCGACGATGAAGGCCAGAAGGTGGCCAGTGAACTGCGCAAGCTCGGCACTGCTCGTTTCGGTCGCCTCGACATTGCTGTCAATAACGCTGGCACCGAGGGCACTCTCGGTTCGGTTGCCGATGTAACCACCGAGAACTATCAAGCCATCTTCGACACCAATGTGCTTGGTGTGCTTCTGAGCATGAAGTACGAGATTCGGGCTATGCTTCCCCAAGGCAAAGGCAGCATCGTTAACATCTCGTCGGCGTACGGCAAAGTCGGTGGCCCGACCGCGGCGGTATAGGGGTCAGCTCAGGAAACGGAAATTTACGTACGCTAAGGCCTTCCAAGGATCATTCGATTAAAGGAAAACGCTCCAGAACTCGATTACAGCTCGTTTTACGGCAAAACCGGTACTGGAAGACCAACTGCCTTGTGATGGAGGTTGAGCGTTCCTTCTGAGTGCATTCACACTCCAGTCCACGAGGAGAGAGAGCTCCTTAGCGTACTCAAATTTCCGTTTCGTGTGGCGACCCCAATATAAGCATCGACACTTTTTGCGCCCCGAAGGGGCAACAGAACTTAGCCCAGGCCGCGATGAACCGTTAGTCGCCTTGCAGAGTTGAAGTCAATCCGAGGCTGACTTCAAAACCGGTTGGGACGAGCTACCTCTCGTCTGCGTCCCTCAAATGCCGGAGAAGCACTCTGCCCTATCAAGCTATAACTACCTCCTTGTCCGTTTTCGCTCTGTGTAAGAACCGAACGGAGGGAAACAGAGAACGTTGGCCTCGCCGCGAACTGATTAGTCGAACCACTTTGCCGGCCGGGTCCACAAAAAAGTGCTTTTCCTCGGTAGGTCTTTGTTCATTGCGACATCTCCTATCAATGTGAACGCTCGAACTTGCGGAGGCCAATCTCAAACCTCCTTGATTCCACGGTTATGCCGAATGGAACGCGCGGCTAGGTCACTTCCGCAGGCAGTCAGACGGTGTTCAGGAGGAGCAGAGCAGCAGAATCTAAAAGGAGGATGTCTTAAACCCGAACTCTTAGTCAAGAGCAGGTAATGCGAAGGCACCCGCGAGAGCCGGCCCGGTATGAGCGAACAATGGCGCTCATGCTATCCCAGCTGCCGATTTCGCCTTGGGTCTTTCCTGACGCGCTCCGATTTTTTGAAGAGTTACAGACCGGCGCTGAACCGGTCGCAACGGTGCAGATCGCCGGGAGCAAAGCGTTTTACTTGCGAGATCCTGTTCTGATCGGAGAAATGCTGGCTGCCCATGCTTCCGATTTTCACAAGAGCCGCGGAATAGAGCGAGCCAAGGCGCTGCTAGGCGAGGGGTTAATCACGAGCGAAGGTCAATTACATCGCCAACAACGAAAGCTCATTCAACCGATTTTCCATCACCGCAATTTGAAAAACTTCGGGGTGATTATCCGAGCGCGCGCTCGCCAACGCGCGGAGAGTTGGCGAACTGGTCAAATATTAAACCTCAGCGAGGAAATGTATGCGCTGACTCAGGTGATTATCGGGGAGGCGCTTTTTGGAACGGAGGTAGGCGATCGTACCAGTCGCGTCTCACAATTAATGGAGACAATCATCGAGACCTTCTTTCTTTACCTTGGCCATCCAATGTTGAAACAAGCAGCGGACGCTCGCCGTGAGTTTAAAGAAATCGTCCAGACAATGATCGAGGAGCGGCGCAAATCGACCAAGGTCCGCAGCGATTTGTTGACACTGCTCTTTGCAGCCCAAGATCCGGAGACCGGGTTTGCAATGTCTGACGAGCAGCTGCAAGACGAGGTCATGACTTTGTTTCTGGCCGGGCATGAAACCACGGCTAACGCCTTAGGCTGGACAATCTATTTGCTGACTCAACATCCGGAGATAGCCGAACGGGCGGCGCTGGAAGTCCGTTCGGCAGAGACCAGATCGGGACTTGGCGAAGGAATCAACGAGGACAGTTTATTGTTTCGAATCATCCGTGAATCGTTGCGGCTTTATCCTCCGGCTTGGGCGATCGGCCGGCGAGCAGCGAATGACCTACAAATCGGAGGGATCACCATTCCGAAGGGCGCCATCGTTTTAGCTTGTCAGTGGGCGATGCACAGAAGCGGACGCTATTTTTCTCGTCCCACAAGGTTTGATCCGGACCGTTGGACCCCGGAATTTCAATGCACCCTGCCTAAGTACGCTTTCTTTCCCTTTGGCGCCGGGCCGCGATCATGCATTGGCGAGCGTTTCGCCTGGATGGAACTTGGGATTGTCTTGAACGAACTTTTGTGTCGCTGGCGGTTTGAAAGGGTTCCAGGCCAAACGATAAAACCGAGGCCAGCCATCACCTTGCGCCCGAATAAGCCGATCCACGTACGCGCGATGGCTGTGTAAGCGGTTAGCAAACAATAGTCTCGCCGGATTTTATCACTCGATGTGATCCAAGGGCGTCCGTTGAATGAAAGATGGGGACAGCAAACGCGGTCACGTCTTAACAAACTTCGATCCGTTCTAAAGCACCCACGGAACCCAGCGGGCGGGTGGAGTCGGCAGCGCTCCGAAAAGAATCGCCGGAATCTTCCACATAGAACTAGCGTCTCCCCTTCGACAAACTCCATCGCATAGAAGTATCCGTCACCGCTCTGCCCCAGATGAAACACCAAGGCGACATTCGGGTGGCGGACACTAGCGGCAGCTCGTGCCTCCAGTACAAAACGCCGGCGAGCCGACTCATCCCCGATAAACCGGGCGCTAATCACCTTCAACGCCACCGCACATCGCAGATTGATATCGATCGCCTTGTAGGTCACTCCCATCGCACCGTGACCCAGCTCAAAGGGCGTTCCATCCTCTCGGGTGAGGATCTGGTAGTGGTCGAATCGGGGCGCCGGCGAGGAGTGGATAGGGTCAATATCCAATTCACTGGTCTCACGCGCGTCGCTCAAAACGCCTCGGAGCGCGCACACCGGACAAAAGTCGCAGCCAACGGGAACTCGCGCGCCACAAGCTTGGCAGGTTGATGTGGCTTCTGGTTTCACGGAACCCAAGTCCTTCGTAGAGAAAAGCTTCGAGGAGAATTATAACTCCTCGCCGACGGCAGTCCTTCCCGCTGATAATTCTCGGCATTTTCGGCTCCCACGATGTCTGAAATGTGGGGCCTCTTATCCCCCGCTAACCAATCTCTATGAGATTCGCCAGATACTCGATGAGCCGAGCCAAAGGGGGACCGAATCCGGAAAAATCTGCGCTTCGACCAGTTGGTAGTCCAGCGGGCGCAGTAGTTCGTCATCTCCGATTGCTAACGCCGGTTGCTACAGTCTAAACCATCCCAGTCAGAACCTTCAGAAGTTCCAAAAATATTCGCTAATAAGCCGCTTCCTTTTTGTCTCCATTTATCTTTAGCCTGAATCGAGCACAATCGTGCCATAACGGAAAGATTAGAGCACATGACTCGCCGCTTGGTGTGCATACTGGGCGGCGAGTCGAAGCATGGCGTTTTGGCCATTATACCGATTTGGATCGGCGACGCCGTGCCGATCACATTCCGAATAAGCCTAGTCTTGGGATGCACTATTTGGCGTGATCTTTTTCGGTCGCAAACAAGATCATATAGTCCGCGCGCAACGCATCACGGTGATTTCCAATCGTCGACAACGTTCAGTAGACATCGGTGTACTACCTCTCTAACGACTCCTCTCCTCCTCCCGTGAACAGCCGAAGTCAATACGCTTAACTGCGTATTGATACCAATCGCCGTCCCGTCACAAAATCATTCGGATGCGCCTCGTTGCCTTTGGCGAAGCTTTGTCTACCGGAACCCGGCTAACTCTTTTCTCAGACGATAAGCTCGACCGCTTCTTCACCGTCATTAAATTCTGGATGGATGAAACCTCGGGCGCTGCCCTCACTCTGAAGACTGGCGTTCCTACCTATCAAGTCGAAGACGAGGAAGTCAGAACTCACTTACTGATTCAGCTTCCAATTGAGGAAGAGCATGAACACCGCTGGTGCCTCTGGCGGCCCGACCACGCCGGGTTTGATTCGAGGTCGATCTTTGAGGGTGCGCTGGTTGAAAAATAAAGCGGCCATCGAATCTTCCTTTACGCCGCTCGGGGATACGCTCGAAGCTCCAGTTCGGGCTTTATACAACTGGACACGTGCCAACTGTTTCCCATATTCCTCGCGGCCATGAGGAGTCCTGGACTTCCACCAAAAATGCGTAATCAACTGAGAAAGGAAAGATCGTGATCTACGAACTTCGTATTTATACGGCAACACCGGGGCGGTTGCCGGATATTCTTGCCCGCTTTCGCGACCATACACTCAAAATCTGGGAGCGGTATGGCATCCGGCAGGCTGGTTTTTGGACCACGCTGGTTGGGCCGAACAGCAACACGTTAACCTATTTGCTTGCTTGGGAGAGTCTCGGAGAACGCGAGGCGAAATGGAATGCGTTTGTTGTTGATCCGGAGTGGCTCGCAGTGCGGTCCGCCACAGAGAAGGACGGGCCAATCGTTGCAAGCATCGCCAACTAGTTCTTGGAGCCGACACCGTTCTCTTCGATGAATTGAGTTCCTACATGCGGTGCGTACACGAAACGGAAATTCCAGTACCGTAAGGAGCTCTCTCGTTGTGGACTGGAGGGCGAATGCACTTAGGGGAACCTCCAATCTTCATAACAAAGCAGTTGTTCTTCCAGTACCCGCTTTCGCCGTAAAACGAGCTTAAAAGCCCCAAGGGTGGTTCAAGGTTTCACCCTAGCGTCGAAGTTAGATTGCTACGTTTTGAGTTGCTCCTCTACAACTTCATTACCCTCAGCCGACGGCTCTACCGGCACTCGACTAACCTCTTCTCTGAATGATAAGCCCAGCCGATTCTTCAGGGTCATTGAGTTTTGGATGGACGAAACATCCGGCCATTTCAGTAATGCAGCGAAATCGCAGCGACGCAGTCGCCCAAATTCATGCGTGAATAGGGCGGTGGATGCTAATCTTCGGTCGCTGCCCGATAGCGATGAAAATGGCTAGCGGCCGACCCGAAAAGAGTGCTTCCAGAGCGCGCAGCATTCTTGATCCCCGTCCTTGCTTCCGGTGCGTTTTCCTGAGCAGAAAGACCGGTGAACAAGCAGACTCTAGAAAGGGTCATCCCTTGCTGCCGAGGAGCGGAATTTGCTTTTATTCGCTTAGCTCTTTCGCTCGGGCGCGATCGCGTTGGGCGGCCTGGGTGTTGCCGAGCTCTTCGTAGCAATGTGCACGATTGTTATACCCATCAGGATCACTGGGCCGGAGCCGAATGTAGTCCGAGTAATCTGTAATCGCCTTGTCGTAGCGTTTGAGGTCGGAGTAGACGTTGCCCCGATTATTGAAGGCAAAAGCGTAGTTGGGCTTGAGGCGAATCGCCTCGGAATACTGGACAATAGCTTCCTGGTTGTCGCCTTTTCCGACAGCGGCGTTGCCGCGATTGAATGCCGCGCTGGCTCCTTCATCTTCAGTCATGGTCGGGGTAGCAGCGGGAGTCGAATTGCCGTTGTCGCTTGGCTCTTTTGCTCTGGCACGATCGCGTTGGGCGGCCTGGGTATTGCCGAGCTCTTCGTAGCAATGTGCACGATTGTTATACCCATCAGGGTCATTGGGCCGGAGCCGAATGTAGTCCGAGTAATCTGCAATCGCCTTGTCGTAGCGTTTGAGGTCGGAGTAGACGTTGCCCCGATTGTTAAAGGCAAAAGCGTAGTCGGGCTTGAGGCGAATCGCCTCGGAATACTGGGCAATAGCTTCCTGGTCGTCGCCTTTTCCGACAGCGGCGTTACCGCGATTGAACGCCGCGCTGGCCTCTTCATCTCCAGTTATAGTCGGGGTAACAGCGGGAGTCGCGCTCGGACTCGGAGTGGTCTCTGGTGTTGGGGTCGGAGAGGCAGTAGGCTTTGGGATAGGAGCCTCCGAAGGTTGAGGCGGGCTATTGTGAAAAGAGAGCCAGGAGACCAGCAGGATAGTAGCCACGAAGGCGGCTGACGAGCTCAGAATCAGCCAGAGCCGAGTTCGGGCGGTTCTTTTGGGTCCAAAGGCATCTGGCGTTGGTGGTGGCTGGGGCTTAGTTGGTGGTTTGGCGGGAGTCGGTGGAGTTGAGCCGGTGCCTGCGGCCAGCTCTTGCTGTGGTTGGTGGGTTGGTGTGCGAGCTTTGGGCGCTTGTGGGAAATCCGCTTTCAAGGCGAGCCAGAGCGCAGACGCGCTCAATTGATCCGGACCCTCATGAGCCAGGCCCTGTTTGAGCCGTTGATTGGCCCCGTCTGGGATAGCAGCAAGAGGCCGGACGGAGTCGGCTTGAGGCGGCTGACCGGCCAGCAGCTCGTAGACAACACTGGCGAGAAGCTGGGCCGGCGTCCGCCCCTGAATGCCGGCCCGGTTTTGTTGGAGAGCAAGCGAGCGGCTGGTGGGAAGCAGCGTTACATCGCTTTCACTTTGCCCGGGACGAGAGACCAGACTGCGCAGACTCAACGGATCGAGCGCGAGGCGGGAACTCCAGTCCGGGGCCTTTGCTTGTTTAACCCAACTTTCGAACTTGGCCAGTTCCAGCTCGGGAGGAAGCTTGGCCCAGAGCTTGGAAAGCCGAACCGTGATGAGAGACAGGCCGCTGGAAGCCAGGGCATCCAATAGCCCAGGGAGCGGTTCCAGGAGAGCAGAAATCTCAGCAGGGTTGAGCGTACCGCTTTTCAGCCGTAGCACGCCGGTTAAAGGAATCCCCTGCACCCATTCGCGGACCAGGAACGGCGGCTTGGAACTGAGTTCCAGGGCGAAGTAGCGAATCAGGGGATCGAGTGTGAGTTTTTGGAGGGCGGCGAACTGCGTTTTGAGGGATTCGGCGGCTTCCTCCTGCACGCAGATTGAAGGGTGAAGGAATTTGACGGCGACGATGCGCGAGTCGCTGCCGCGCCGTTCACGAGCGCGAAACAGTCGGCCGCTGACACCTTCCGGCAAGGACTCCAGAAGCTCGAAACGATCCTCTCGGATCTGACCGGTGACGGGCTCCAAATAGGACACGAGCACCGGGGCGCCGATCAGAGTCGAATCGGCTTCGGGTCCAACGGAGCCGTCGCTAGAAGCAGTCGCTTGGACTTTAATAGCCTCAGAGTCGCTCACTGAGTCGCTAGGCAGCGAACGCAGTAAGGCCTCGGCTCGATCTTCCAATTCTCCCGGAGTCTGAGGCCGATCCGCCGGATTCTTGGCTAGCAAGGATTTTAGCAGGTCTAAAACCGCTTCAGGCAGTGGCGGGAGTTGCTCGAGCGGTAGCGGCGCCCAGATGTGAGCTGCACTCACGGCCATGAGATTTCCAGTGAATGGAACTTTACCTGCGAGCAAAAACCACAGGGTAACCCCGAGGGAGTAAAGATCGGAGCGAGTGTCGAGCGGGAACGCCTGGCACTGCTCGGGACTGGCATAGGCCAACGTGCCCCTAAACTCGTCTTTGCCGCTCAGCGAACTGTGGATGTCTTGTTGGGTAACCTGCTTAGCCAAGCCGAAGTCGATCAATTTGATCCGAAGCGTATTGCGCCGTCGGACCGCCATAATGTTGCTGGGCTTGATGTCGCGATGAATGAGGCCTTTGGAGTTCGCAGCGGTCAGCGCTGAGGCCACCTGAGCGATTACGCTCAAGGCATCGCGCACAGTGAGAGGGCCGTTCGCTTTGACGTAGCGATCGAGATCAACGCCCTCGACCAACTGCATCGCGTAAAAATACGAATCGCCTTCCTGCCCTCTCAAATGAACCAAGGCGACATTTTCGTGATCGATTTCTCCGGCAAGCTGAGCCTCCCGTAGGAATCTCCGGCGGATAT
>Ga0185299_10006293_pt1 | contig 12690 bp, 9 predicted proteins | sample PaiPotPPA55metaG_FD_128002 | JGI IMG/M metagenome (GOLD analysis project Ga0185299, IMG submission 128002) | Iron sulfur acid spring bacterial and archeal communities from Banff, Canada, to study Microbial Dark Matter (Phase II) - Paint Pots PPA... ...
CTAATGGTATTGCTAAGTGTAAAGCCCTGGTCAGCCTGAAATGGAGGAACAGCGGGACCACCGGCATTGATCTGCAAAATGGTGCCCTGTGCCGCTATCGGAGAAGAACTCAGCAGGGAAAGGACGGACAAACTTAAGGCATAGACAGCCGCTACAAGTTTTCTCAAGAGAAGACCCCGAGCAGCCCGCGCGTTCCGTGAAACTCGCTCGATGAGTATATACATACTTCTCTGTATCAACAATAAAGTAATTAGCGTGGATACTCACTTGTTATTAATCTATAAATATTAACGAAACCTCCGGCTCTAACACCGATAAATTATTCACTTTTCATGAAAACGTGATGTAAAGCTTGACGCGGTTCGCGCCTGGCCCCGTCTTTATTCAGACGTTTGATAATGGGGACAAGATTTTCTACAACTATCAAGAGATTATGACTGCGAACGACGATGGTTCGGCGGTGGGCTCGAATAAGTACCAGATCACCGGTGCCACCGGGAAGATGAAAGGCATTACCGGGTCGGGAACCTGCAAGCTCACCGGCGCAAGCGATGGCAGCGCGGACTACTCCTGCACGGGGGAATATACGGCCGGCGGCACTGCTCCGAAGAAGAAATAAAGTCCGGGCGCGACCAACTGACTGTCCAAAATAGAACATCTCGTGACACGAGGGATTGGTATGGTGACTGGATGAGAAAGAGTGATTTAACGGCCAAACAGAAACTCTTCGTTACCTGTCCTGTTTGTGCTGCGGGTGTCGGCGAGGCCTGCAAGATGTATTCAGGCTCCGGGTCGCGCAACGAAGCACATTCAGAACGGAAATATTTCGCGATGCAAGCCCTGGAACATGACGATGGTGAGGTCACGCAAGGTGAACGACCCAGAGGTGGAACTTCGTCGGAGCCTTTTTAAAGCTCGGGGAGTGTGCCGGATTGAACGGCGGTTCATTTCACTTCATGCGAGCATGCAGGATGGTGAAAAGGCGTACGTCGGCCAAGGCCATTCTTGCCTCATTGAACATTGAGATGAGGCAACCGCATGTTACTGCGTCGGCGTTCGCAGCGATTCACAAGGGACGACGCAAGTTGGTGTTCATAGACTCATTCCACGGCTATGCCTGCAGTAAATGTAAATGTAGATTCCCCGAAACCAAACCGCATGTACCAGAGAGTTTTTCTGTGGTCCAAAGGGGCCGACTGTATTTAATGCACAGACAAAGGGAATTCGCTTCGCACCGTTGTGGAAATGATGTCTGAGATTTGAATTGAAGTGCGCGGATATTTGTCGCCGATACAAATACGCGGCGGGTGATTGCGGAAGTCAGGAAAAATACTCGCTGTTAGTTTCGGCAAGAGAACTGTTTAATATCCCGCACCGATAAGCTCTAACTGGGTCTGCATTAGCGAATCGATTCGAAGCCGGGATTCGTATCTTACGAGTATCCTGGTGCCCTCACGACTTACCAATAGCCATAAACCGTCGGCACATCCCGTCGCTTTAGAGGGGTTGAAGACGGCGGTGAGGTCCGCAGTACCAGGGGCGGCGAGGCTCTCGAGTTTCATGCTGAGTAGCTCCTCGCGAGTGTAGCCAACGAGCCTACAGAACCCATCTGAGACTTCCAGATAGCGGTTGTCTTTGCTGACTAAGATCGTGCAGGTTGGGGACGTTGTTCTGACGTCTGACGAAGGCTCCTGTACCTGGAGCGCGTTGATCATGGAAGCGGGTATGGCGTCCTTACAAGAAAACTCAATAACGGACGGAGGGATATAGCGAGGATTTCTACTTGGCATAAAATGGGTACCCAAAAGTATCAAACACCTTTTGAGGCCGGAAAGTACATAGTACGAATCATTAGAATTACCCAATGTATTTAGGTGGGCCGCGAGGTTTTCTGATTTCGGGGATGGTGCCGTGTTACCGGCCGATTTTATTTGGTGATGGTCGTTAGTTCTCAGTCGCTCGCCCAGAGAGCCAACTCGACTGCGCACGATCTAACATCAAGACCCAGGTTCATAACTCAACTGCGAACCTGGGGCACCCCACTTTTGGTTGAGGACCGAAGCACAGTACAACTCCGAACCATCTAACCCCAAAGACCCAGCAAAGACCCAGCAAAGACCCAGGTTCATAACTCAACTGCGAACCTGGGGCACCCCGCAGTGTTCACGCTTAGTTCACTGATTGGTTAAATTATTGCTTGAGAATGAGTAAGTTCGAGATAGAATCGGCGACAAATACTACCGTTTCGGGTTCAGTAACAATCATTTAAGCGCGGGAGACTTGCTATGCGAATGGTACGCATCGGTGTGGCGGCGATCTGTGCGCTGACATGCGGATTTGTCTGGGCCCAGGAAAAAAACGACGGGCCCACCAACGAAAAAGCGCAGAAGACCTACCAGGAGGCGCTCCGGTATTTGCATGACCGCGAGAACGTTCAAGCGTTCGAGAGTTTCAAAAAAGCCGACAAACAGGATGGCGGGCATTGTGTGGCTTGCCAGAAGCAGGTCATCAAATTCGGAATGGAACTGGAAGACTGGAAAGCCGCTGAATTCGCTGCGCAAGAAGTGGTCGCGGAAGCGCAGGGCGATCGCGGGACAGCACTGGCGCACTATCAATTTGCGACGGTGCTCATGACCGAAGGAATGGTGAGGAAGAAAGACGAGTATTTGGCGCGGGCGCACGAGGAAATCGGCAGGGCGATCGCGGCGTTCGCGAATTTTCCTGACGCGCTATTCATCGACGGGCAACTGCTGGCGCGTCTGCAACAGGACGAGGCTGCTAAAGTACGGTTCGCGCAATTTGTGAAGATGACTGCCACCAATGATCCGAATCACGGTCGCGCGCTGCGGTATATCAGTCGACCGGAACTGGCGCGCGCCAAAATGTCGCCGGCTTTTTCGGTGACCACCATGGATGGCAAGCAGGTTTCCATGGACGAGCTGCAGGGCAAAGTCGTGTTGCTTGATTTTTGGGCCACGTGGTGTGAACCGTGCCGCGAGGCTATGCCGCACATCCGCAAAGTAGCGAAAAAATTTGAGGGGCAGCCGTTAGTGATCCTCAGCGTGAGCCTGGATAGCGATGAGCAGAAGTGGAAAGAATTCGTCGGCAAAAATGAAATGACCTGGCCGCAATACCGCGATGGCGGTTTCACGGGGCCTATAGCTACGATGTTTGGGGTGAAGTCCATCCCGCACACCTACACGATTGATGTGGACGGCGTGCTGCAGGAAGAACACATTGGCGACTCCTCGGTAGAAGGCAAGTTGAAAAAACTGCTGGAGCGCGCGCGGGAAATGCAGTCACAGGATAAAGGTGGTAGTCCGCTCGCCGATGCTGCTGCCAAGCGCTGACGTTATTTGACTATTCGGGAAGGCCGAGGCGCCGCAGCAGATCGTGGAAACGCGGGTCTGAGTGCAAGCCGTCGAAGGTCGGCTCGACCTTAATAAAAGCGATTCCATGTTCCCGCTCTTGACGAGCTTTTTCCAGCCATTCGAACGCTTGATCATTCTCACCGAGCCTGGCGTAAAGGTCTGCTAATTCCGAAGGACTAACGTGTTGCCGCTTCGACCTTGCGACCGTTAACTTAAGTTTTGTCCGCAAAAAGCCCATCATACCGGAGCTTGCAAAAGCCTGGCGGAATACCGCCAACTCTTCCTTCCTGACACCGTACAATTCGTTTTCTTTGACGTACTCTTCGACGGCCTCTCCATACATTCCTTTCTGTTCGTAGCTAAGTCCTAAGTAACGGTGAGCGACCGCCGAGTCAGGATACAACACCAGCGTCTGATGGTATTGGCTGATCGCTTCGTCGAAGCGATGCGCCCAAAAGTAAACTGATCCCTGTAGTCCGTTTGTGATGGGCGAAACTGGATCAAGCGCGTAAGCTTCTTTGATTTGCGCGAGAGCTTCGGAGTGCCTGCCCATGGCCGATAAATAGGTGGAATATTGAACCCGAATCATCGAGGAGGAAGGCGTCAGTTCCAGGGCGCGTGCGAACTCGTGTTCAGCCTCCAACCAGTCCCAATCGTACGTAAAGTGGATATGACCGAGCGTGGCGTGAGCCTCGCCGAGGCTGTCGTCAATGGCTAGTGCCTTCTCGGCCGCTGCCTTGGCTTGTGAGCTTGCTTCGCGCGGTGGCAGCCCGCCCCACATGCCGAGTTTTTCGTAACACTCGGCCATACCGACATACGCCTGGCCATAATTGGGCTCTCGCGTGACAGCCTGCTGATAGAACCTAAGCCCTTCCTGAAAGCCCGGAGTAGACATTTTTGCAAAGTAGTAGTTGCCCTTGAGGTAAGCCTCGTGAGCGGCGGGATCAATAGACCGGGCGACCGCCATGCGTGTACGCTCCTCGGGTGTCAGCTTGATGCGGATTTCCTCGGCGATGTCGCGGGCTACTTCATCTTGCAACACCAAGACATCCTTCAAATCCCGCTCGTAACTCTTGGCCCAGACGTGGCGGTCACTGGGGGCATCGATCAACTGCGCACTAATTCGCACGCGGTTTTCCGAACGCGTAACCGAGCCTTCAACGATTGCGTCTACGTTAAGTTTGCGGCCAATCTCGGGCAGTGTGTCCCGTGTTCCCTTGAAGTGTTCAGCGGAAGTTCGTGAAATCACCCGAAGCGATCCGATCTGAGCGAGTTCCGTAGTTAAAGCGTCCGTGATTCCATCACTGAAATAATCCTGGCTTGGATCTTTGGAGAGATTTTCCAGAGGCAGAACGGCAATCGATCGGATAGAGGGGTGCGCGCTACTCGCGCGCGCACGATAGCGCCCGATGGTCCCGGCTGCCCAAGCTAACGCCGCGAGCACAAGAACAACGGCAACGCCAACGGCCATGCGCCGCCAAAGTACTGGCGGTGAACTTTGCGCCGCCATGGGTTGCTTAGCAGAGTTCGCTGCACTTGAAACGGGTGGATCGGGCAACGGCTGCTGGAGCGCGGCGATGAAGCGGTAGCCATGCCGCGGAATGGTTTCGATGAAACGGGGACTGTCGGCGGAATCGCCCAGAACCTCCCGCAGACGGTTAACGGCCTTTTTTAGCGCGAGGTCATGGTCAACAAAGGTATTTTCCGGCCAAAGACGCTGGCGCAGCTCCGCGCGCGTGACAATCTCGCGAGGATGTTGAAGCAGGATTTGTAACACCTGGAAGGGCTGGCCCGCGAGCTTCTGCCTCATGCCCGCTTTGCGAACTTCACCTGCTGTGAGGTCAACCTCGAAGGCCCCGAACCTTACGATATCTGGATGGTTGGGCATAACTCGACCCACTTCGTTCCCAAATGAGGCGGAGTCTATCACGGTTCGGTAACGACTTGAACGGCCCATGGCCAGAGGAACCGCGGACAGTTAGCGGAACAGAATGAGTAATTTGTGAAGGAACCAACAAACCACCGGCTAGGTTCTTGATGCTTCGTCGCGTTTCGGGCAAGAGATCGGCTGCCAAGCAAGTTTCCGGCGCAACAGATCGTTACGGAGGACTCATGACATTCGGAAGAATTGCTCGCATCGCATTGTTACTCTCTCTGGCGATTTCCCTGTTCGCGTTTATTGCTAACAGCGGAGGTCACCCATCGGCCGCTGCTCAACCACGTTCCGAAAGATTGGAATCGCACTGTACGCCGGTTGGCGGCACAGTCACGACCAACTTTGGCGCCATAGATCAGAACACTACAATGGGGACGGCAACAGGAGACTTGCGAGGGGCCGTAAGTGGAACCCTTCTCGGCGCGCCACAGCCGGGCGCCGGTAACACCCTGGTGTTTCGCGTTCAGCACCACTGGGTCACAGAGTCCTTGGACACACTCACCTTTGATCCGGCGACCGCTACCACAGTTCCGCTCTCGCAGACCTTATTCGCTATCGTGACCTATCCCTTGCACCTTACCGGCGGCACAGGCAGGTTCGCCGGGGCGACGGGAGACATAAACGCCATCGGCGAAGTCGACCTGAGCAGCGGGACAGTATTCCGCTATAGCGGGCAAGTCTGCTTTGCGACACCCGAGTAGCGATTAATGTTTGCGATGAACTAGGTCCCAGCCACGACATTTTCAGAAACGTTGACGTTACTAGCGGGGCACACCCGGCCCATTTCTGTACTGGCGTTATCTGGTCTCCGTCGCCACCGATATTGGAGAGTGTGGAGGGAGGCTTTATGAACAGCCGATTGATTGTTTTCTCAGCAGCACTACTATATTCCAGTGCAGCGTCAGCGCAACAGAACACCGCGTCAGTACAGCCGAGTACCGTTCAGTTGGAGTGCCACGATCTTGCTTCGAGCGGGAATTTCGTAGCATCGGATGAGACCCTGATCAATGGAATGGCATGCCGGCAGGTGAAGCAGACGCCGAAGCAGAGCCTATCCACTCAATCTACAGGTCAGTCCGCTGGTCAGGCCACAGCATCAACGGCCGTGCCAGCAGGGCAGGATAATTTTGCGGCTTCCGGGCCATCTGCGGCGCCGGGTGCTCCAGTGACCGCCGCCAGCCTGAAAATCGTACCGGGCGCGAAAGTCTACATCGCGCCGATGGAAGGGTTCGAAAACTATCTGGTGGCCGCCTTCGGTAAGAAAAAAGTGCAGTTAGTGCCGGTTGCCGACCAGAATCAAGCGGACTACGTAATCTCTGGGACGTCTGTCGATAAGAAAGCCGGATGGGCGAAAATTGCGTTCATGGGGAACATTCACTCGGACAACGCGGCCAGCATTACGATGACGGATCGACGAACGGGCGCGATCGTGTACGCGTACGCGGTGGACAAGAAGAGCACGCTACACGGTCAACAGACCACAGCCGAGGCATGCGCCAAGCATCTGGAAGCGCACATCGAGGGCCACAACTAACGAAAAACAGAAAATCTCGAAGACACCATCACTAAGCTTAGAGCTGGTTGTTGGCGGACTCGGCCGTACGCGTGAGCGCGGTAAGCGCACTTTGGGTTACCGCGCTTTCGCTTTGGGAGCCTTTGAATTTGCGGGCGCCGGAGGACGGATCCGGCTGGGGCATGAGCAGCGCGTTGGTGAAGCCGAGGATTTCGTTGATCATTTCGGGCATGAGCGAATGCATCGCGGCGGCGAACTTGGCGGTGGCGCCTAACATTAATTCTGGGTCGCCGTGAATGCAGGCGTCGACGATTTTTTTCGCGGCGGCTTCGGCGCTGACGGAGACGCCGGGAAGAGAATCGCTCACGGTGAACCACGAATATTCTTTTTCGTTTTGGCCGGTAAAGTCGGCATTGCGCGGGCTGCCGGTGCGCATCAGGCCGGGGCAAACGGTGGTGACGCGGATGCCGTCTTTGGCGAGCTCCATGCGCAGGCCTTCGCTGAGGCCGACGAGAGCGAACTTGCTGGCGGAGTAGGGCAGCAAGTGTGGCACGGCAATTTTTCCGCCTAGCGAGGCAATGTTTACGATGCGGCCCTGCTGGCGCTGCTTCATTCCGGGCATGACGGCGAAGGTGGCGTACAAGGGGCCCCAGAAATTTGTGTTCATGGCGTCTTCGAAAGTGTCGACGGATTGGTTTTCGATGGGGCCGACGATGATGGTGCCGGCGTTGTTGACCAAGACGTCGACGGGACCGAGCATGGTTTCAACTTGCATGGCCATGGTTTCCACGTTTTCGCGGACGGTTACGTCGCAGGTCACGGCCAGAAAGTTTTCACCCATCCAGGCGAACTCGTCGACTACATGTTCGAGCTCGGATTGATCGCGTGCGCAGATGGCGATGCGCGCGCCGTGCCGGGCGAATTCGCGGGCGAGGACCAGGCCCAGGCCGCGCGAAGCGCCGGTGATTAATACAACTTTGTCAGTGAGGTCGAGGGCGCGTGCGCGCCTGGCGGATTGTTTTGCGAGTAAGAGTCCTGCAGCTGCCAGAGTTCCGATGCTAAGCAGACTTTTTGTGTTTTGTTTCATGATGAGCCTCAAGCAAATGATAGAGACAGGTTGGAAAAAGGTCTATCGGGTATCACCAGTACGGCAGTTTCGCGGGGATTTTATGGCCCCGCGCGTTAGAATCGGCGTGTTATATCAAATGAATAATTAATCGTCGTATACTTCGGGCAGGACTTTCGCATGTTGAGACTTCGCGTCCTCGTTCTCCCGCTAGCATTGCTCCTGACGGTCTCCGCCTACGCCCAGAAAAACTCAAAACCGCCAAAAGAAGAGAGTTGTTCTGTGTCCGGCATCGTCATCAAAATGGTGGATAGTGCGCCTTTAAGAAAAGCTCATGTGAGTTTGATAAGCGTGGAGGATCCAACTCGCACTGTGGCGGCCGTGACGAATGCGGATGGACGCTTCGCACTGAAATCCATCGAGCCGGGCCCCTATCGCCTCTACGTGAGTCGCGTTGGATTTGTTTCCGAAGGGTATGGGCAACGCAAACCGGATGCACCGGGCGCGGTCCTGACCTTGCGCGCGGGGCAGGACTTGAAAGATTTGCAATTCCGGTTAATTCCAGCTGGGGTTATCTCCGGCAAGATCTACGATGACGATGGCGAGCCATTGCCGAATGTCATGGTGAACGCATTTCGTCAGGTGTACTCGGAAGGAAAAAGAGCCCGCGCCCAAGCATCGTCGGTTTCGACGAACGACCTCGGTGAATATCGCCTGTTCGATCTCGCCCCGGGACGTTATTTCGTGAGCTGTGTTTATCCTCGCTGGAACCGAGGTGGGGGCGAAGTGGACTCCACTGATGCAGAGAAGGAAGGTTACGCAAAGTTGTATTATCCGGGAACCGCGGACGTGGCAAAAGCGGGTCCGGTCGCGATCAAAGCAGGCGAGGAAGCTTCTTCCATTGACATCCTCATGCGCAAAGTTCCTGTGCATCAAGTCCGCGGCAACGTTTATAACCAGATCACTCACAAGCCTGGAGTGGGAGTCATGCTTGTCTTGGTGCCCAAAAGCCGTAGTGGTGAGTGGGATTCCACGGTCCAGACGACGGTGCATAAGCCCGATGGCTCGTTTGTCATTCAAGAGGTTCTGCCGGGCTCCTATACACTTTCGTCTTTTTGGTTCGAGGATGGCGTCAATTACGTGAACCGGCAAGCTGTCGACGTCGGCAATGCCGACGTGGAAGGCATCGCAATAACCGTGATGCCCGGAACTAACATCAGCGGCCGCGTTGTGTGGGAAGGCCAGCCGGCACTGGAGAAAGAAGAGCTAACAGTGATTCCGCAGGCACCTGATGTTCACTTCGGAGTTCGTGGGCAAGGCAAGGTTGGACGAGACAATCTTTTTACTCTGAAAGGGCTGGGCGAGGGCCCTTACCAAGCGGCAGTATTCGGCATGACCAAAGACTGCTACATAAAGGATATCCGCTACGGTGAATCCAGTGCCTTAAAAGATGGCTTTACGGTGACGCGCGGAGACGCGGGCTCGCTGGAAATTGTGGTGAGTTCCCGGGGCGCGCGGGTGCAGGGCACGGTAATGGATTCGGATGGTTTACCTCAGGCGGGCGTGTCTATTGTGCTGGTGCCGGAATTATCGCAGCGTGAGAACTATCAGAAGTACAAGACGGAGAGCACCGACCAATACGGAAACTTCGTTCTGCGTGGGATTGCGCCTGGCGATTATAAATTATTCAGTTGGGTGGAAGTGGAGTGGGGCGCGTGGGAGGATCCGGAATTTCTGAGACAGTTTGAAGAGAAGGGGGAACGGATCACGCTGCAAGACGGGGATCATAGCAGCGTCAAGGTGACTGCGATTCAGACTAAGCTGCCTGAAAGCTCCAAGCCATAGGTTTTTAAGTTGGGTCTTGAACTGGGTCTTGAAGGTGGGGCTCGGCCGGGTGCCCCGGGTTCGCAGTTGAGTTATGAACCCGTATCTTGGGGTTGGGTTAGATTAAGCTTCCAGTTACACCATTCAAAGCTGCTGCATCACTCGTTCTACAAAGCTATCGTTAGCTCCACCGGCGCAGAAGCCGGAATCCTCGACCCCGCCAATGGCGTCTGATCCACTACCGCGCCATGCGGCCATTGCGGAGCCGTCACGTAGTTCACTTTTCGCCGCAACCCCGCAATATCCAGACGGTGTTGCGCGTCTCTTTCATTCAGCCCCACCAGATGCGGCATTACATAAGCCTTATCGCGATCGCCTTGCGACACCAGCACATCGACGCGTGGCGTGGCCGCCCCGGTTCCCGGCTTGGGATTTTGAATCACCACTGTGTCGGCAGGCACCTTCGGCAACGTGATATTCGAAACTTCCCCAATTTGTAGCCCTTCGCGCAGCATCTCTATACGCGAAACCCTCAGCGTGGTTCCTTCCAGCTGTGGAATGCTGAGTTGCCGCTGCCCCAGGCTCAGCACCACGTGGGCTTGCTGCGACACCTTCATCAGCAATCCTGCTGTAGGCGTTTGCCGCACCACCACGTTTGCTGGTAAATCGCTATACACCCGGTCCGCCACCCGCAAAACTAAACCGCGGGACCGTAGAAGGTGACCCGCTTCCGTAACGTTCTTTCCCACAAGATTCGGCATGGTCACTTCGCGCCCGTGAATCGCCACTCGCATGGCCGTAATGGCGCTCAGAAATGCCGCCGACGCCAGAATAAAAACCAGCAGCGACATCCTGCTTACCCATTCCAGTCGTTCGCGCAGCGTCATAAATAGAATCTCAACTCAAAAATAATAATCAGTCCGACCCTTTATCCTGTTGCCCACTTCTCGACGCCACCAATGGCGGCGCCGGATACTCCGGCAATTTGTCTTTGCTGGTGTCCGCGCGTTTTACTTCGAGCTCCCCGAACAACAGCGATGGGCTGATGATCGTCGTTGGCGCTCCTCCGGAGCGGTTGCTGACTAGCGGATCGTCGCCCGCGGCAATCAAATCGCTCCTCATCGCCCGCACGTCCAGCTCGCTGAACACCGCGCCACGCACCAACTCTTCATGTCCGTCCTTCGCATATACGCGATAAAGCAGCCGCGGCGTGTTTCCCGGCCCCAGCGTGTCCACGCGATACGCGTACGGCAAACCTTGATCCGCTACAATCTGTAGCGCGCGTTGCCTCAACGTTGCGGCACTTTGCGGTTCCGAGCTCTTTACCACCAGCACGCCGAGACCCGGGGCGGGGAAGACTCCTGGCGCAGCCCGGCCATGCCCGTTCGAAGCGCTAAAATCGCGTATCGGTTGGCGCCCCACCAGATAATTGGTCAGAGTTCCTTTATCAATCACCGTCACGCGCTGCGCTTTGACCCCCTCGCTGTCCACGTCATAACTTCCCACCGTGCTCTTACCTTGGAATTCTTTCAGCGTCGGGTCATCCACCACGCTCAGAAAATTCGGCAGCACGCGGGTCTTGTAGCTGGACGCAAACGACCCAGTCGTGCGGTTGGGTTTCCCAAGTTGCGGCTTGCGCCCCACAACGTTCTGTCCAATCAGCGAAGCGACAACATCGTCGGCCGCGTCCGGCGCAAACAAAACCGGGCCACGGTATTCCTCTTCCACGATCGGCGCGTTCCTCAACGCCACCACGGTCTCCAACGTTTTCTTCGCATCGCTCAGTAACGCATCGCGGCTTGGTAATTCTTCCTCTCGCGCCACCATCCATGCAGGATTGCGCGTCACGCGCATCCCGTCGGGCGCCTGCGCCGCGCTATTGAACTGTACGCTGTACGTCGCGTGACCGTCACGCGTCACCGTCCCTTCCGAATTCACAAAATATTCATTGACGCCTGTAAAGCGCGCCGACGCTGTCGAAGACTGTACGTCCGGATACTGTTTATATAACTCCGTTACGTCCTCGAGCGTCTTCTTCCATTCCTTCTGATCGACCTTTAAAGTCACCACCGGGTCCAACGCGATTACCGGCGGCTCTTTGGCAAAGTCATCGACCGCGTTCGGCTCCGCGCTGAATTGTTTCAGCGCCGCCTGCTTTTCCGCGAATGCCTCGCCCGCGCTTTTATAGGCCTCGTCTGTGGCCGTCCAAATCTGGTGACGCAACGCGATGGGGTCGTTATCCAGCGGCAGAATATTCGTCTCCCCTACGCCCTGGCTGAAATAGCTATCTTGTTTGTAATCGCCGATGCGCACCACCACCCGCAGTATGCGCACGTGCACTCGCTGGCTCAGTACCAGCGCACCAAATGCCGCCTCCGCGTTGTAATCGTCCACATCGTTCACGCGGTATTCGATGTAGTAAGGCGCCTGCACTTGAGCCATCTTCAAATGCGTGTAGGACCGCGACAATTCCGTAAGCAGCGCTTCAAGTAACGCGTCACCCTTCGCCGCTTCGACAGCCGCCGCCATCGCGCTGGAATTTAAGGGTCTCGCTGTTTCTGTAGCCGGTAAGTCGTTCACCGCGTGCTCGCTTACAGGAACGGGTGCTCCAACGATCGGCGCCGCTAAAAATAAAATCGCGCTGAGTAAAGCTGGATAAGTTCTCTTCATGGTCTTGCCCCCGCGCCAGCAGCCACGCTTTGCGCTGCAACCGAGGGCGCCGTATCTTCGAATCCTGGCGGCGGCAGAATAGGCGGCCGCTCATGTGCATGCGCCCGCTTCTGCACTTCCATCTCCGAAAAAATAATTGCCGGCGCTACCGCCGCTACCGGCACGCTCCCACTTTCCGCGCCGCAGATTCCGTTGAACACGTGTTGCTGATCCCCGGTAGCCACAATGCGCGTCAGCGCCGCCAGCGGCGTGCCCACAATATCCACGCCGCGCACCAATTCGTCCGGTCGCTCATCTACATAAACCTTGT
>Ga0185299_10006294_pt1 | contig 12684 bp, 12 predicted proteins | sample PaiPotPPA55metaG_FD_128002 | JGI IMG/M metagenome (GOLD analysis project Ga0185299, IMG submission 128002) | Iron sulfur acid spring bacterial and archeal communities from Banff, Canada, to study Microbial Dark Matter (Phase II) - Paint Pots PPA... ...
TATCAGGCCGAAGCAGATTGGATTCGCGTTTTGCTGCGCAAGTGACGATTAGTCGGCCCGCAGCAGTCAATGGCCCATCAACGGTGGCGCACCTTCTGCGGCTGCACCGGCATTGGAATCCAGTACAGCAAACCGCAGGTCCAGGCTTCTGCAGTGGTCAGCTGCCGGTTGTCGCGAAAGTTGGCGACTATGCCAGAGAGGATGATCGAGGCTGGACACGCGAATGCGGCCCAGAACCATGCAGGAGGCCCCCCATGCGTTGGGACGACCGGACAAGGAATTATGGGTGGGGCGGCAAACGCGGTATCAATCGGCAGCAATCCGGTCAGCGGTACCCCGCATGGAATCGCCGCTTTCGCTCGCATCACTGCAGGACCAATCATCGAAGGAGCAAAGAACAACATCGCCGCAATCAATATTGTGGTCACGATCTTGCGAAAGTTCATGGTCGCCCCCCGCTCCCATTTCCACGTCCCATAGGCGGTAGCCTTTCGCCCGATGAAATGTGCTCAGCTAGGTAGGTTGCGCCGCTCGAGTCATGTGGACAATGGTAACCTGTGGGCAGAACCGCCATTTCAGACAAATTTTGCAAGCCTGTTGCGGATTAATCACAAGTCGCAACAGGCCTCGCCGCGAATCGCGGACCAGTTAGTGCGGATGCGCAATTCGTTGCGCGAAGACGAGTAATTAGCCCGCAGCACTCAATGGTGATGCTTCACCGGCTGCGGCTGCACTGGCATTGGGATCCAGTACAGCAAACCGCAGGTCCAGGCTTCTGCAGTGGTCAGCTGCCGGTTGTCGCGAAAGTTGGCGACGATGCCGGAGAGAATGATCGAGGCGGGACAAGCGAATGCGGCCCAAAACCATGCGGGAGGGGCTCCACTTGTTGGCGGGGCGACGGGACAAGGTATGGGGGGTGGGACGGCGAACGCGGTATCAGTCGGCCGCCATCCGAAGGTACCGCATGGAAGGGCTGGGAAGGCTCTAACTGGAATCATTGAAGGGGCAAAGAATAACAATGCCGCAATCAATATCGTGCTGACGATCTTGCGAAAGCTCATGGTCGTCCCCCCGCTCCCATTTCCAGGTCTCCCATTTCCACGTCCCGTTTCCCGACGATGAGCCCGGCGAGGTGAACTCTGATCGCCTGTGCATGCTGCGCCGCTCGAGCCATGCCGACAATGGCAACCTGTGGGCAGAGCCGCCGCCTAGAACGAATTTTGCAAAACTGTTGCGGATTTATCACAAGGCGCACCGAACTCAGACGATGACGCAGGTGCGTACGCCGCGCTTGTTTATTGTTTGCGATCGCGCAGATCGGGCGATCAATTAGCGTATTATGGATCGAGCCGATCGCTATCAGCAGCCAAGTTGCTCAGCAAAGACCAACCGAAAAATCCAATGCCGCTTTTTGTGCTCGAACCTCCGGTCCAATACATTCACCGCTTCAACGGTCCGGTGATCGAGCGTGTGTTGCCCTTAGCGGAGGCGCGCAAAGCTTGCGCCGGCAAAGGCGTGCGCGCCGACGCCTGCGCCTGGACCGGCAATGGCGCTTGTCACTTAGTTATTCCGAGTAACGGTCCGGTGCGCAATCGCGCCGCCTATCGGCGCCATGAAATGGCGCACTGCAACGGCTGGGAGCATTCGCACTCGTTTGCGAACGAAAGCGACGACCCGCTGAAGGCTAATCGGTGAAGCGCCGCGCTTAAGCGCCGGCGCGATTCCAGCCGCGGATGCGGTCGCCATAGACCTCGTAGCCTTTCGGCGTGACCACCACCGTGTCTTCGAGCTTGATGAAGCCGCGCTGCGGATGCTGCAACGTCGTCTCCACCGACACTACCATGCCGGTCTCGAGCGGCCGCTCCGCGTCATAGGCGTCATACGGCACCGGCCCCGCATTGGTCAGCCGCGGCGCTTCGTGGCTGACGAGCCCCATGCCGTGCGCGAGGAAATGGGTGTGGTTGTGGATCTTCGATTTATGCAGTACGGCGTTGGCCGCCGCATAGATTTCCTTGCCGTGCGCGCCGGCGCGGATTGGCATCATCGACGCCTGTTCGACGGCCTCGACCTCGGCCAATAGATTCACTAGCTCATCGTCCGGCTCGCCGACGATGCCCATGCGGGCGACGTCGCCGATATAGCCGTGATAATTGCCGCCGGAATCGAGCGAGAGCACGTCACCCTCCTCCCAGCGCTGGTCGGAAGGCGCGCGATTCAGATTAGATCCCGCCGCGATCAGGCAATAGTCGAAAGTCAGCCCGCGCATTGTTTCCTCGCGGCGCAGTGCTTCGGCCAATTCGGCCTTGGTGGCGCCGGCGCCGTAATTGTGAAACACGGCGGCCATCGAATCGATCACGGCGTCCGAGGCGACGCGGAGCATCTCCAGCTCTTCGGGCGACTTGATCGCGCGCAGCCGTTCGAGAACAAACAGCGCGTCTTTGATTTCGCTGCCGGGGAAAGCTCGCCCCAGAACCGCAGAGGAATCCGCCGGCAGGAATGCGAGCTCGGCGCCAATGCGCTTTGGCTTCGCAATGAGCTTGCGCGCGTATTCGACCGCCTTCTCCATGACGTCCACGGAGCCTGAGCTTTTGACGTTGAGCTCGGACACCCAAAACGGCTTCACCTCGTTCTGGTAGTTCTCCATGCGGTGGCCGAAGAAGCCGGCTTTGTCCGGTTCGCCTTTGGCATAAACGAAGACCGGCAGGTAGCGGGAGAGGCCCATCGCGTCCATCGACTCGAAGAAGAACGCGCGATGGCCGCCGAGCAGGTACTGCACGTTGTGCTTCGATGTCACGAGCAGCACGTCCATGCCGGCGTCGTCCATCAGCCGGTCCAGCCGCTCGGTGTCGAACGGCGCTGTATTCTGTCGCTTGGCAACATCGAGCATGATCGGTCTCCTGGCGGCGAAGAAGCTAAAGCTGATCGGGCAAAGCCTGAGCCGGCCTATCCTACCAGTTCCGCAGGCGCGGATGAACCCGCTGGCGCTCGATGCCTGCTTTGCGCTGGCCAAGTAGTAGCAACACAGAATGCGCTTGCCGCCAAGATAGGGAGAGAACGGAGGGAAGTTAGCCCCACAATTGCGCGCTTGCGAGCCGCGCGCCTTGTACCAGCGCATCGAGCTTTGCCCACATGATGCTGGGATGGACGCGGCGATGGAACGGTCCCTGGGCAAAGCCGCAATCGGTTCCGGCCAAGAGATTTTCCCGCCCGATGAGCCGGGCAATACGCACGATGCGTTCGGCCACAAGCTCGGGATGTTCGACGACGTTGGTGGCATGACTGATCACGCCGGGAATGAGCAGCCGATCCGGCGGCAGTTTAGCGGTTTCCCAGACCCGCCATTCATGCTCGTGGCGCGGATTGGCGCCTTCGATGACATAGGCTCCGACTTTCATGCGCAGGATCAGATCGACAATGTCCTTAAGCGCCACGTCGCTGCTGTGCGGTCCGGGCCAGCTTCCCCAGCAAACGTGATAGCGGATGCGATCCGCCGGCAGCCCGGCGATCGCCTCATTGAGCACGTCGACCTGTAGCGCCAGCCATTTACGGTAGTCGCTAAAACTCGCCGGCGGCACCATGCGGTCGTAGGTGACCGCGGCGCGCGCATCGTCAAGCTGCAGCACGAAGCCAGCATCGATGATCATGCGATATTCGGTGCGCATCGCCGCGCCGATGGCGCGGATGAGGTCTTCTTCGCTCTTGTAATATTCATTCTTGCGATCGGGGATGACACTCGCCGGGGCGGCAACGGGAAGAAATGCTTCCGCGACCCCGACGTCTTTGAGCGCGGCCTTGAAATTGGCGATGTCGCGCTTGAGCTCAGCTTCGCCGGTGTAGGCAATCGGCCCGACGCAGACCGCTTCGACCGTGGTCGCCACGCCCTCGCGCGCGTCAAGCTCGGCATAAAACTCGGCAAAACGTTCGCGGTCGACCCCGCGGGTAAATGGGTTGGCGCCGAGCTTGACCGGCCGCCGCTCGAAACCGCTCAACCGCTCGAGCACATATTGCGACCAGCTGATCGATTTGCCGAACTCGCCATCGCTGACGACGTCGACGCCGACCTCGGCTTGCTCGCGCACAACTTGCGCGACGGACGTTTTCAAGCAGGACTCATAGGCCGCTTGGTCGTAGGGTTTGCCGGCTTGCTTGGCGCGCAAAAATTCCTGAAGGTCCGCGGGCCGGATCAAGCTGCCGACATGGGTGGTCAGAATGCGGTCGGTGCTGCGTTTCATCGCTTTCCTTTAAGGTGCGCGGTGCCGGCAGTGATACAGAAGCGAGCGAAGTTCGCAATGCGTGCGCCAGTGCGCCGATACCCGAATTGGCGGCCACTTCGCGGCTTGCTATGAACGAGCGGTGGAAGGGGCTGGGCGCCGAGAAGTTATGAGCATGCAAGTGCACAACGGCATCGTTGAAGCCATCGGCAATACGCCGTTGATCAAGCTCCGGCAGGTCTCCGAGACGACCGGCTGCACCATCCTGGGCAAGGCCGAGTTCATGAATCCGGGCCAATCGGTGAAGGATCGACCGGCGCGCCAGATGATCCTAGAAGCGGAAAAACGGGGCGATATCCGACCAGGTGGCCTCGTCGTCGAGGGTACTGCCGGCAATACCGGGATCGGGCTCGCTTTGGTCGCCAACGCCCGCGGCTATCGAACTCTTATCGTCATTCCCAATACCCAAAGCCAGGAAAAGAAAGACATGCTGCGGCTCGCCGACGCAGAACTTATCGAGGTGCCGGCGGTACCGTACAGTAATCCGAACAATTATCAGCACATTGCGCGCCGATTGGCCGAACAATTGCGTCAGCACGAGCCGAATGGTGTTCTCTACGCCGACCAGTGGAATAATCTCGACAATCGCCTGGCGCATTACATGAGCACCGGTCCTGAAATCTGGCAGCAGACCGAGGGTAAGGTAGACGGCTTCATCTGTGCTGTCGGCACTGGCGGAACGCTCGCTGGCGTCTCGCAATATTTACGCGAGAAGAAAAAGGACGTGGTGATCGGCTGCGCCGATCCGTGCGGCGCCGCAATGTATGACCTGTTTGCGCACGGCGTCGCCAAGGCCTCAGCGGGCAATTCGATCACCGAAGGAATTGGCCTTGGCCGGGTAACGCCGATCATCGACGGGCTGACATTAGAGAAGCCATACATTATTCCCGATGCGGAAGCCGTGCCGTTTATCTTCGATCTTTTAGAGCACGAGGGCCTGTGCCTGGGCGGGTCGACCGGCATCAACGTCGCCGGCGCCGTTCGCCTGGCCAAAGAGCTTGGTCCCGGCCACACGATCGTGACCATCCTCGCCGATTACGGCACACGGTATCAATCCAAGCTGTTCAATCCGCAGTTCCTGCGAGAGAAAAAACTTCCCGTCCCGCAATGGTTAGAGCGCAAACCGAGCATCAAGGTCCCCTATGAATGAACTTCGCGTGAACTTGATAGCCGCGGGCGCGTTGTAGTGTCACACCATATGACAAACGATAATTTCCCTCCTGCATCACAGTCGAGCCGCTGGCTCCGTTCAACCGAGTGGCTTGCCGAGCACTTGCGCGATTCTAATCTTGTGGTGGTTGACGCGACCTATTTCCTTCCGACGCATAACCGCGACGCGCATGCCGAATACCGAAGCGCGCATATTCCCGGCGCGGTGTTTTTCGACATCGAATCGATCAGCGATCATTCTACCGACTTGCCGCACATGCTGCCGGGCACCACGCAATTCGGCGAGGCGGTCGGCGCGCTCGGCATCGGCGACGGCGATACAGTCGTCGTCTATGACAACAGCCCCTTGTTCTCCGCAGCGCGGGTATGGTGGACATTTCGACTTTTCGGCGCGAAGTCGGTCTACGTGCTCGACGGCGGCTTCCCGAAATGGAAATCCGAAAGCCGGCCCATTGAATCAGGTGACACCAAGCGCACGCCCAAGAAATTCAACGCCGAGATGGATGTCGGCCCCGTGGCGCTGCTTGACGATGTCCGCTTGGCGCTGACCGACGACAGCGTGCAGGTGGTCGATGCGCGCTCGGCCGAACGCTTCGCCGGAAAAGCGCCCGAGCCACGTCCCGGATTGCGCTCGGGCCACATGCCGCGTTCATTCAATGTGCCCTACGACCGCTTGATCGAGAACGGCCGGCTCAAGTCACGCGAGAAGATCGCTGCGGCGTTTACCTCCGCCGGGGTTGATCTCGACAAGCCGATCATCACCACCTGCGGCTCGGGCGTAACCGCCGCGGTGCTCGCCTTCGCGCTGGACGCGCTCGGTAAAGAACCTAAGGGCCTTTACGACGGCTCTTGGGCGGAATGGGGCTCGCGGCCCGATCTGCCCGTCGAGCGCGACTGATCGGCGAATCCGAGAAATGCCGATCACCAAACCGGCGGCCCTGATTACTGGCGGGGCGAAGGGTATTGGTCGTGCCATCGCGCGCCATTTGCTTTCGTCAGGATGGCAGGCCGGCATCATCGATCTGCCCGACAGTGGATTGCGCCGCGCGTTTTCGCGCCAGCGCGGCGTCTTGATCATCGAAGGCGACGTGCGCAACGAGGAAACCGCGTCTGACGCAGTCGACGCGATGGTTCATCGCTTTCGCCGCCTCGATGCCGTTGTCTGCAATGCCGGCATCATGATCCGTAAGCCGCTGCGCCGTTTGACGCTCGCGGAATGGCATCGCGTCCTCGACACCAATCTGACCGCTGCCTTTGTGCTGGCGCGCGCCGCCGAGAAGCCGCTGCGGCGGGCGCACGGTGCGATCGTAACAATCGCCTCGACGCGGGCGCGCATGTCGGAGCCCGACACCGAGTCCTATTCGGCAAGCAAAGGCGGACTGGTGGCGCTGACGCACGCATTGGCGATCAGCCTCGCGCCGGACGTGCGGGTCAATTGCGTCAGCCCCGGCTGGATCGAGACCAAGGACTATGCCGGTTTGCGCCGCAAGGACCATCGGCAGCATCCGGCGGGCCGGGTTGGCAAGCCGGAGGATGTCGCGGAACTTGTCGGCTGGCTGCTCGATGCCGAGCGCTCTGGTTTCGTCACCGGCGCCAATTTCGTGATCGACGGCGGCATGACGCGCAAGATGATCTATGAGGCGTGACAGAAGCGCGCTGAGCGTGTGCCCGCTCAGATCGCCATTCCTTTCGGGGCCGTGTACGTCTTGTCCTGTAAATTGCCGGTATTGACCGTGCCGGCTGGCTCGAAGCACAAAATCAACGCCTCTTGGTCGGCACAGGTGCGATGCTCGACACCACGCGGCACGACGACGCACTCTCCGGGGTCCAAGCTTACGACGCGATCCTTAAACTCGACGCGAAAGCGGCCGCGCCAGACCAGGAAGAACTCGTCCTCGTCCTCGTCCTCGTCCTCGTGCTCGTGATAGTGCCAGGGGAATTCGCCCTGAACTTTCACGAGCTTGATCTCTTCACCGTTCAAAGCCGCGACGGTCTTTGGACGCCAATGTTCGGTAAACAGCGCGAATTTCTCGTCCAGGCTGATCTTGTTCATCTCGGTGGTCTCATTCTCTCCTTCGTTTTATTATACTGGGTATAGTCGATACGAGGGTTAGCGCATGATCTTCCGCCAGCTCTTCGACGCCGCCTCCGGAACTTACACCTATATCCTCGCCAGCCGGCCGGGCGGCGAGGCGCTGATTATCGATCCTGTTCTGGAGAAGGTGGAGCGTTATCTGCAACTCATACGCGAGCTCGACCTGAAACTCGTAAAGGCCGTCGACACCCATCTGCACGCCGACCACATTACCGGGCTCGGCGCACTCCGCGATCACACGCATTGCATAACGGTGATGGGCGAGCAGTCCCAGGCCGACGTGGTATCGATGCGGGTCGCGGAGGGCGATCGCGTCGAGGTTGAAGGCGTGCGGCTCGACGTGCTGTACACGCCGGGTCACACCGATGATTCATATTCGTTCTTGCTACCCGATCGCGTCTTCACCGGCGATACGCTGTTGATCCGCGGCACCGGCCGGACCGATTTCCAGAACGGCGATCCGCGCGCGCAATATGACTCGATCTTCAACAAGCTATTGAAGCTGCCGGACGCCATGCTGGTCTATCCGGCGCATGACTATAAAGGCGATACCGTCTCCACGATCGGCGAGGAAAAGTTGTTCAATCCGCGACTTAAGGTGAAGTCGATGGATGAATACGCGGAGCTGATGAATAATCTGAAATTGCCGAATCCGAAGATGATGGATGTCGCGGTGCCGGCCAACATTCGGGTCGGCCTGCATCAGGATGAAGTCGCGCGCAAAGGATGGGCTCTGTCCGTTGGCGACGCAATGGCGCTGCGCGCCCGATCCGATATCGCGCTTATCGATCTGCGCGAAAAAAGCGAGCGCGAAAAGCACGGCGTCATTCCAGGGTCGCTACACCTGCCCTATCCGCAACTGCCGAGCGAAATCGGCTCCGGCGGCATTCTCCATGAATTAGCGGCGCACTCGGACAAACGGATTGTGTTCTATTGCGCCTTCGGCGAACGCTCGGCCATGGCAGTTCAGGCGGCACAGGACGCCGGATTAAAGACCGCGTGTCACATTGCCGGCGGGATCGATGCCTGGAAGAAGGCAAACGGGCCGCTCGTGCACTAGGTTTCGGTTTAACGTCTCGGCGTTTGCAGTCATCTTTGCACAGGCACTCCCAAGCGAGTGACATTATTTCTTCGATTTCGAACCCGCTGTCCTACACGCATAGCGACCATGCAGGGCGTGTTCATGAACATCGCCGGTGCAGCGCCTATACTTTCGCCGGCTGCATTTATGAGGTCATTCGATGGCACAACACGATATTTTCAATCGCCGGACAATGCTCGCCGGCGGCGGCGCGCTCTTTCTTGGCGCGGCATTCGCCCCCGCACCGTTGCACGCCCAGACCAATAGCGGCGGCAAGATTCCAATCGGAACGGTTGGCGCCGGCCATATCGGCGGCACGATCGGTGGGTTATGGATCAAGGACGGCCATAAGGTCCTATTCTCATCGCGCCACCCCGAGGAATTGAAGGAACTGGTGGCGGGCCTCGGCCCATTGGCGCAAGCGGGCACTGTCGACCAGGCGATCGCGTTCGGCGAGGTTGTGTTGGTTTCCGTACCCTACGGCGCGCTGCCGCAGCTCGGCCGCGATCATGCCGCGGCGCTCAAGGGCAAAATCGTCCTCGACACCTGCAATGCTGTTGCCGCGCGCGATGGCGCGGTCGCCGATGAGGTCGAGGCGAACGGTATTGGCGTGACGTCGCAGAAATACTTGCCGGGAACGCGGCTTGTTCGCGCTTTCAATACGATGTCCTACAAAGTGTTTGCGAACGAGGCGAACCGTCCCGATCCGAAGCTCGCGGTCCCGATCGCCGGCGATGATGCCGAGGCGGTGCAGGTCGCAGCCGCTTTGGTGCGCGACGCCGGCTTCGACCCGGTCATCGTCGGCAAGCTCGCCGATGCGAAGTTGTTTCAGCGCGGCGGGCCGGGTTATGGGCAGCAGGTCAGCGCGGCCGAACTAAAGCAGAAATTGTCGCTGTCGCAATGACGCTGGAGACGACTGGCGGCAGCGGCGGGATAGCATTGCTGCAACGCTGGATCGCACGCGCGATGCCGGCGACGCCGCAAGAGCGCGCCGCCGCGTTATGGTCGTTCGGCTATTTTTTCACGCTGCTCGCCGGATATTACGTGCTCCGCCCGCTGCGCGATCAAATGGCGATTACCGGCGGCGTGCGTAATCTGCCGTGGCTGTTCACCGCTACATTTGTCACGCTGCTCGTGGCGCAGCCGCTCTATGGCATGCTCGTTGCCAAACTGCCGCGCGCCCGTTTCATCCCGATCGTCAATCATTTCTTCGTCGCCAACCTGGCTCTGTTCTGGCTGTTCCTGACGCTGCAAATCGACACCGCGCTCGTCGCCCGCATGTTTTACGTTTGGGTGGCTATATTCAGCCTGTTTTCCGTTGCGGTGTTCTGGTCGTTCATGGCCGACATATTCACGGCCGACCAGGGCAAGCGGCTATTCGGCTTTATCGGCGCCGGTGGTACCGCCGGCGCGCTGCTCGGGCCGGTCCTTACGATTTGGCTCTCCGGCCCGCTCGGTCCAATCAATCTTTTGATCGTGGCAATGATTTTGATCGAGGCTGCGGTGTTTTGCGTCAGGCGCCTGGAACAGGCCGCGACGATCCGCGAAGGCGGCCGCGCGCGTGAGGAACGGCTCGGCGGCGGCGCCTTCGCGGCACTGCCCGAGCTCATTCGTTCGCCTTACCTCATCGGCATTGCGGCGTGGATCACCTTGCAATCGTTCTGCGCGACGATGCTTTATTTCGAGCAAATCCACCTGGTGGCGGCCGAGATACACGATGCCGGCGTGCAAACCCGGATCTTTGCCGCGATCGACCTTGCGGTGAATTTACTCACGCTTGCAACGCAGCTCCTTGCGACCGGGCAATTGCTCAAGCGTTTCGGCACCGGAGTTGCTGCGGGAGCGCTACCTGCCGTCTATGTTGCCGGTTTTATCGCCCTCTTTCTCGTGCCGACGCTCGCAGCGGTTCTGGCACTCCAAGTGGCGCAGCGCTGGCTTCACTTCGCCTTCGCTAATCCCGCTCGCCAGGTGTTCTATACGGTGTTAGGCCGCGAAGAGAAATATAAGGCCAAGAACTTGATCGACGTCGTTATCTATCGCGGCTCTGATGCGCTCTACGGTTGGGTATTCGATAGCTTGCAGATTTTAGGACTGAAACTCGCTACGATCGCGCTCGTCGCTGTGCCGGTTTCGGCTGTTTGGTTGATCCTGTCGGCGGTATTGGGACGCGCGCAGGAAAACCGCGCCAAGCTCGCCGAATCCCGCGCCAACCCTAGCTGATACAATGCGCTCATTGACCCGACGCCAATTCGCGATTTTGCCGGCCGCCGCTTTAGTGGCGGAAACAACAATCGCGCCCTCACCCGCTCTCGCGCAATCCTCGGCGCCGCTGCTTACCCGTCCGATCCCCGCGACCGGTGAACCTTTGCCGATGGTCGGCCTCGGCACCGCCGCAGTCTTCGACACCGCTGATGTCGCCACCCGGCAAAAAGCGAGCGCGGTCGTGCAAGCGCTCATTGATAATGGCGGCAAGCTGATTGACACCGCCTCGACATATGGCGATGCCGAACGCGTTCTGGGCGAGGTGATCGCGCCGGCCGGATTGCGCGACAAAGTCTTTATCGCAACCAAGCTGGAGTCGCCGGATGTCGAGGAGCTCAAACGCTCCTTGAATCGTTTGCAGACGGCCAAAGTCGACCTCCTCCAGCTCCATAACGTGAGCAATCCCCGGCAATCGCTCGCCGCCTTCAAAGCCTGGAAGACGCAAGGCGTGTGCCGCTATATCGGCATCACTTCGACTTTTCACGGCGCCTTCCCCGCCGTGGAGGCGGTGCTCGGGCGCGAAAAGCCGGACTTCGTGCAGATCGATTATTCGATCGATGATCGCGAGGCGGAAAAGCGCATCTTGCCGCTGGCAGCCGAGGTGAAGGCCGCCGTGCTCACCGCGGTGCCGCTCGGCCGCGGCCGGCTGTTCCGCACCGTGCGCGGCCGCCCCGTGCCGGAATGGGCGCAGAGCTTCGCGCCAAGCTGGGCGCAGTTTTTCCTCAAATATCTACTGGCCGATCCGCGCGTGACCGCGGTCATTCCCGGAACTGCCGACGCGGCGCATATGACCGATAATCTCGGCGCGATGCGCGGTCCGCTACCGGACCCCGATCAGCGGCGGCGCATGGTGCAATTCGTCGAAAGTCTCTAGTGTCCCGATTCCGAAGTTCGCACGCTCTGTCGGCACGCTCTCATGCGAACTTCGGAATCAAAGGGACACTAGCAATATAATTCTAGTGCGGTTTTTGGATTTGAAGTTCCTATGGAGAGCTTCCGACTGAACTGTAGGAACTTCAAATCCACCGCTCTAGGGTGTGTACACTTAAATGCTGTGCGGGCGTTGTCCGCTTTTGGCGGTAAAGCGGACACCACCATTTGACCACGCCGCGGCAGCTAATGACCCAACTCGGACATGAGCGTCCGATTTTGCTGTGACGCACAAGCGCATTTCCCTTTCAACGACGTGGTAAGGTGCGGTCCTCGGCCTGAGGGAAGCACATGAGGCGGCGCGAATTCATTACTGTTGTCGGTGGCGCGGCGGTCTCTTGGCCGCTGGCCGCGCGCGCGCAGCAGCTGACGATGCCAGTTATCGGCTTCCTCGGCCCCGGTTCCGCGGAGTCCGACGCCTATCGTGTGACGGCATTCCGGCAGGGGCTGAATGCGTCTGGCTACGTCGAGGGCCAAAACTTGACGATTGAATACCGTTGGGCCGAGGGCCACTATGATCGCCTGCCGGCGCTGGCAACCGACCTAGTTCATCGTCAGGTGGCTATGATTGCCGCGACCAGCACGCCAGCCGCGCTCGCGGCAAAGGCGGCGACCACGACCGTTCCGATCGTCTTTGAAGTGGCCTCCGACCCGGTCAAGCTTGGTCTCGTCGCCAGCCTCAACCGGCCGGGTGGCAACGTCACGGGCGTGACCCAAATGGCCGAAGAAGTATCGCCGAAACGGCTAGAATTGCTGCACGAGTTGCTTCCTACAGCAAGGGTCATAGCCATGCTCGTCAATCCGACCGATCCTGCTCTTGCGGAGCCACAAGCCCGCTCGGCGCTCATGGCGGCCCACGCCCTGGGTCTGGAGCT
>Ga0185299_10006295_pt1 | contig 12681 bp, 14 predicted proteins | sample PaiPotPPA55metaG_FD_128002 | JGI IMG/M metagenome (GOLD analysis project Ga0185299, IMG submission 128002) | Iron sulfur acid spring bacterial and archeal communities from Banff, Canada, to study Microbial Dark Matter (Phase II) - Paint Pots PPA... ...
CTGGCCAAGGCGACTTTGCCGATCGACATGCCCCTGTCGCTATCCTGTGGCGTCCCTTGCATGGATCCCTCCCGCTGTATTTCACCGTCGGCTTCTATGCCGGCGGCAGTTGCAAAATCTGTCGAGCCGCAGCCGAGCTGCGTCTAGCTATCGATTCGAAGATGCTGGACAGCTCCGTCGCCGCTTGGTGGAGTGCCGGCAGATGTTTCCTCGCCTGCTCGAGGGACAAGCGCGCTGCCGGCGCCTGCACTGCGACACCGGCCATCAGCTCACCGTTCTTGCGTGTAATCGGGACGGCAGCACAAATCACGCCGACCAGAGACTCCTCACGATCAAATGACACGCGCTCCTCGCGAATACGCTTCAACTCTGTCTCGAGTGCGGCCCGGTCCATGATCGTATTCGGAGTAAAGGATGCAAGATCGATACTCCTCAACAGCGTGCCGCGCAGGCGGCTTGGTACAAGAGCGAGATGGAGCTTGCCGATCGCAGTGGCGTGCAGGGGCACGCGCGATCCCGTCTCAAAATGCAGGCGCAAGGGCCAATGCTCGGCCTCCACGCGGTCGAGATAGACAATTTCGCCGTTTAGCATTGCGCCGATGTTGCAAGTTTCGTTCACGGTACGAGCAAGCCGCCGCAATACTGCGTGGCGGCTCGCCTCGCGCATCGACGCACTCATCGCACTCAAGGCAAGATCGGTAAGCTTGAAGCCCACAGTCAAACGCTTGCGCGCCGGCTCGCGCACGAGATAGCCCGAACTCACTAGTCCGTCGACAAGGCGGTACGCGGTCGCCTTTGGCAGCGCGAGGGTTTCGATAACGTCCGCAACATCGACGGCCGCAGGCGAATGCGCGACCAGATTAAGAATGGCAAAGCACCGCGTCGTTGCCGTCGGCATCGCTTCGCGACGATCGTCCGAGGCGACCCCGCCGTGCGGGGCCGTTCTCGCCTCAACGGTCCCGGCGCCGACCGACACCTCACGCATCGTTTTCTCCATACGCGTGCCGGAGCAGCTGGCCGGCAGATTCTCATATAATGAGACTTTTAATTTCAAAAATATAACATGCAGATCGAAAGCGTCAACGCAAATCGGAATGTCTTGACGCATGAGCCCGGCGGAGCACCGGCGCTTATTTGGGCCGACACTCGATCGCCATCGAGCTTTTGTAGGCGCATTGGGGGACTTCAGAATTTAGTGAACTGTGGCTTGCCCAGATCTGGCAGGAACTCTCACGAGGCCCGCTTCTCGGTTGCGCGGCTCGGGGACATCCTCAATACCCCGGCGGAACCGACCTACACCGTGAGGATAGGGCCTGAGGTACGGGTGACAACGGGAGTTTCAATAAAGCTCCGCTAGTCGATCAGCAGCATCACGAAGCAGCGGGACGTAAGTTTGTGCATCGCGCAATGATAGTCGTGCTGAAGGTGCGTGCACAGCGACTGTCGCGAACACCCTTTGCACGCGATCGACGACCGGGACCGCCACCGATATCAGTCCGGTCAGAAAACCCTCGTTGTCGGTCGAGAATCGTCGTTTTCTAACTTGCCGTAATTCGATCTCCAGCGCTTTCGGATCAACGATCGTTCTCGGCGTAAACCGTTTTAGAGGAACGCTTAGGATGCTGCGCCGTTGCCGTGCACTCATTTCGCTCAGATATATCTTGCCACTCGAAGTGCAGTGCAGCGGGACACGAGACCCGGGCTGCAATTGGAGCCGTAACGGCCATCGACATTCTACGCGATCGATGTACGTGACGTCGCTGCCATCCAGAGTCGTGAAATTGCAGGTCTCCCCAATCTGGTCGACAAGATTCTGTAGGATCAGATGGCGTGCCGCCCGCAACGGCGAATTGATAAGTGCTGAGATTGCCAAATCGGTTAGCCGGGTCCCAGGCGAATAGAACTTCGGGCCAGCATCACGTAACAATGCATTAGCCGCGACCAGACTCTGCAGAATCCGCAGCGCAGTCGGCTTCGGAATTCCAGTCGCGGTCGCTATTTCCTCCAGCTTCATCGGATGCGGATTGCGAGCAACAGCATGGAGTAGCTCCAGCACTCGTGATGCAGTCGACCGGGAGCCGTCCGACATCGGGCTACGTTGAGCCGTTTGCGGCTTCGGCGTTTTTCGAACATGAACCAAGGTTGGGCTCTCCAAAGAGGCGGTATCAGTAGCCCATTAGTCAGGTTATTGATAGAAATATGGTAATCCAGGATTTTGAGCAACAATGCATTGAATCGGAACCCAACGTTCCGTTTTCCCGCATTTTGCCGTTGACTCGTAAGAAGATGGGCGCATCATTGTGCCAGACTGTCTGTCTTCATTACACCGGAGGTCATCATGTCAACGAATGCTGGCACTGCGCAAAAAACACTGCGGAAAGGGGGAATATATTGTTACTTGATGACGCCCTTTGATGCGAAGGGAGATATTCAAATTCCGCTACTGTCGGACTACGCCGCCGCGATGATTGAAGCTGGCGTCGATGGGCTGACGTGTATCGCCAGCACCTGCGAAGGGCCTTATCTGACAGAAAAGGAGCGTCATCTAGTCACTTCGACGGTTGGGAGAGTCGCTGCAGGCCGGGTAGCGGTCAATATCGGGATCGGTGCGATTTCAACACGGCAGGCAATTGAATATGCCAAGCAAGCCCGGGATTGCGGGGCGACAAGTCTCATGTTGGAGATGCAGCAGTATTTTCCAATAGGCTTTGATGAAGCGTATCGTCATTATGAAGAGATTGCGAATGCAGTCCCTTTGGAGATCTGCCTATACAATATACCGGGAACCACTCGCTTCGACTTTACACCCGATCTGATCGCTCGAATGGCTTCCATCAAATGCATTCAATCGGTGAAGGAAGCGTCGGGGGACGTTACTCGCATTCGCGACATCAAGGCGCTCTCAGGTGATCGTTTCAACCTGTTCTGCGGGTTCCATTATCAAATTCTGGATGCGATGCGCGTTGGTGCAGTCGGGTGGGAGGCAGGAATGCACCCCAAAATCGCAAATTCCTGTATTGCCTTGTTCCGAGCAGCAGCAAAGAATCCAGATTCCGAGCAAGCCCGCAAGCTCTATCAGCGGCTCGAGCCTTTGTTCTACTTTTTCAAATACAACGGTGTGCCGCAATCGATCAAAGCTATCTCTGCTTGGTCGGATCTCAATTTAGGCAAACCTCGCGTGCCTCAGAAAGAACTCTCGCCGCCACAAGTACAGCGGTTACGAACGATAATAAATGAGCTGGTGCTCGCAGCAGAGAGCGACTTGCAAACGTCTCACATATCGCAACCGATGCGAAAGCGTGCGGTCTCGTAGGACAACAGCCCTTTCTGATTGCGAGAAAGGGTTCTCACTTCCACCCCTTTCTGGACAAATACGGAGAACATGCGGGCTATCATTCCAGCCGTCTCTCATCAGCCTCCACAACGACGGCTCATTTCGCTCTGGCCCTCGATGCAGCTGACGATCGGGGGTGGAGCGGTCCTTATCGCACTTGCGATCTGGTTTGGCAGTTCCGCTTTAATCGATACCACCCGGTTTCCGACGCCTCGAGAGGTCTACTCTGCCGGCTTGCAGATCCTGACGACGGGCTACGCAGGTGGCACGCTGCTCATGCACGCGCTTCACAGCATGAAGCTTGCTCTTCTCGGTTTCTTTTGCGGTATTGGGTGCGGAATGCCGTTGGGCTTGATCATGGGCTATAGCCGCAAAGCCGAAGCCTTGCTGAACCCGATATTCTTCTTCATCAAGCCGATACCACCGCTCGCCTGGATCCCGCTTGCAATTGTTTGGTTTGGACTTGGTGACTCGGCCAAAATCTTCGTTATCTGGTTTTCAGCTTTCGTCCCCATTCTTATCAATACATATACTGGCGTCCGATCTGTCGACCAAACCTTACTATCGGCTGCTCGGGTATACGGAGCGGACAGGCGCATTCTGATGCGCGAAGTGATCATTCCCGCAGCCCTGCCGATGATTTTCGGCGGTCTACGAATCTCGCTCCAAGCATCCTGGATGGCGCTCGTCGCCGCCGAGTTAGTCGGGGCGTTTTATGGACTTGGCCGAGTGCTCATGATCGCCGCGCAAGATATTTATCCCGGGATGATAGTGATCGCGATGGCCTGTGTGGCGATTGCTGGCATGGCAATGACGAAGGCGCTTGGTCTACTGGAGCGAGTAGCGCTTCCCTGGCTGAGGCCAATGCAATGAACTCCGCGTCGACTGTCCGCCGTCTCGTCGCTTCCGGAACATCTCTGGGATTATCGACGATCGGCCTGCTTGCATTCTTTGGAGTTTGGTTTCTCGCATCGGCATCTGGCCTCGCACCCAAGAGGGTGCTGCCTTCTCCTTCGGACGTGGCAGTCACTCTCTATCAGATATCTGTGCACCCATTCGCGGGCTACACGCTTGAGCAACATTTGACTTCAAGTTTGGAACGTTTCCTTGCGGGATTTGCCCTTGCAGCGGCGGCCGGTATTCCTACCGGGTTATTGATGGGATGGTACGCTCCGTTTCGTTATGCGATCAGTCCGTTTTTCGATTCTTTGCGTTTCGTTGCGCCGCTTGCGTGGGTTCCTTTCGCCGCACTTTGGTTCGGCACCGGGTTTGGCGGACCCATTCTGATCATATTCTCTGGCGCTTTTGCGCCGTGCGTGATCAACTCATTCCGTGGCGCGCGATTAGTCGATCAGCATCTGACTGAGGCGGCGCGAACGCTCGGCGCTGGTCATTTGAGACTGATGGCGCAAGTCCTTCTGCCTGGTGCTTTGCCCTCGATCGTCGCCGGGCTTCGCATCTCGGCTGGGCTTGCTTGGCAGTCGCTCATAGGTGCCGAACTCATCGTAGTATCTTCAGGCGTAGGATACCTGATCGTCCAGGGACAGGGGGATGTTGCCCCTGCGGTCGTTATGGCCGGAATGGCGGCCATAGGATTCGTAGGAATTGCTATCGATACGATACTGTTGATGATCCAGCGCGGCATCCTCCGCACATGGCAAGGAGCGGTACAGTGAGCTCCATCCGCTTTGAGCAGGTCACGCGCATATTCGAACGAAGGGGCGGCAGCTACAAGGCTCTGGAGCCACTGTCTCTGACAATTGTCGATCAGGAGTTCATCGCGATCGTGGGACCCTCGGGCTGTGGAAAAACTACTCTGCTGCGTATGGCAGCGGGGCTGGATTTTCCGACCTCCGGTCGCGTTTTTGTGGGCGATAAGCCGATCCTAGGTCCCGGGCCAGATCGCGCCGTTGTCTTCCAACAGTTTGCTCTTTTTCCTTGGAAGACAGTTTGCGAAAATATTGCGTTCGGGTTGCGATGCCGGAGAGCGCCTAAAGAGCAACGCCAGGAGCTCGTTGCCAAGTTTGTTCGGCTGATGGGTCTCGAGGACCATGAGGACTCGTACCCCCATCAACTCTCGGGTGGCATGCAACAGCGTGTGGGCATCGCGAGGGCTTATGCGGTCGAACCGGGCGTGCTCCTGATGGACGAGCCCTTTGGTGCGTTGGACGCACAAACGCGAGCTGAAATGCAAGAGGAGCTAATCCGCGTCAGGCGAGTGCAGCCATGCACAGTTTTGTTCATCACCCATAGTGTCGAAGAAGCTGCGTACCTTGCGGATCGTGTGGTTGTCATGACTGGACGGCCGGGTCGAATTCGCGAGGTAGTCGACGTCGCCTCTATCCGAGCGGCTGAGGGATGGAATCGCTCGCCGATCGAGGAGGTGATGGGTCTTGAGTCATTTGTGCGTATACGAAGTCAACTTTGGCGTCTTCTGCGCCATAATAAACCCATAAGCGAGCCGCCAGTTTTGCCCGATGCTGGCTTGCTAGGCCTGCGCGAAGCTTCATAGCGACGTGAATACTCTCAAATTGGGAGGTACCAATGGCATCCAGAGGAACTCTTCGACCAGTTGCGGTCGCAATTGCAGTCGCCGTTTCCACACTGCAAGTCGACGCCCAGACCAAAGTGGGCGTGAGCTATCAGCCTGCTTTATACTGGTCGCTTCCCTTCTACGTCGCGACCGAAAAGGGCTGGTGGAAGGACGTGGACCTGGATCCCCAATTTTCGACCTTCCCCGCCGGGGCTCCGCAGATGGCTGCGGCGCCTTCCAAGTCATGGGACGTCGGGGGAACTGGTTCCCCGCCCGCCGTGCTCGGCGCAGCCCGTTTCAACATTCTCACAATTGGGATTGCAAACGACGAGTCCGCAGTGACGCTGCTGGTTGCGAGGCGAAACGAAGCAGAAAAGATAGAGAAGAACCCATCCGTTCTAAAAGGAGAAGAAATTCTGTTGTCTACGAATTCCACCGGCGAATTTGCGGCAATCGCATGCCTCAAAAAGCTGGGCCTGAGCTTGAACGATATGAAGGTCGTGAATCTTGGACCCGCGCAAGAGATTGCAGCGTTCTCCAACGGCAACGGAACTGTAGCGGCCGCTTGGGCCCCTTATGGTTTCCGACTGCAGGAGAAGGCGGGCGCAAAACCGATTTGCAACGGCAAAGAGGCTGGCGTGATGGTAGGTGCGTCTCTTGTAGCCCGCGCGGATTACGCGAAAGAGCATCCGGCAGAAGTGGCAAAGGTATTAGCCGTCTATTTGCGCAGCATTGTTTGGCAGAAGAAGAACAAGGCGGAGACCATGAAGTATCAGAAGGCATTTTATTCTCAAGGCGGCGTAAATCTTCCCAATCAGTTTATCGAACAGGATTATGACAGCCGACCAATTTATGATCTTTCCGAGCAGCTATCGCTTTTCGACAGACGCGCAGGGCCATCCAAGGCTGATCAATGGCATACCGCGCTCGCTGAGTATCTGCATTCAACTGGAACAATAGCTACGATACCGAACGCCAATAACTACTTAACGGATGAATTCCTGAAGCAGATTGAGGCGGACCCCAAACTGCGGGCTTTCGCCAACGGCGAATAGCTCTCACACTGTGTGTCGCAGGTGCCATTGTCGGGGTCCTCACCAATCCAGCATGGACACAGGACACGGCAGTCACAAACCTCGAGTAGACGTCCTTCCAGATGATAGGCCATTTCGGCTCTCCGTGATGGATTGCGTGCGTCGCACTTGATAGTCGGACGACGCCAGCCGATCGGGACATCACCCGACCCGGGGCAACTGCGTAAGCGGCATGACTTCGCCACTGGCCCTGCCGATCACCTCGTCGGCGCGGGCCAGGGTACGCTTCGGTCCAAACAAATTTTGCTGTACAATGCATCGGGACTCATGTATAAAAGGGGCATCCTTCAGAACTGCGTTCAAAGCCCGGCGCGGGCTGCTGCGCCGGGCTTTGTTCTTCGCGCGATGAGGTGAGGTGAGGTGATTGTAATGGCGGCAATCCTCCGTGAGGCAGATGCAAGCCACGTGCTTGCGCCTCAGTGATTGGCCAATTCAACTTATGGGAGAAAGATCATTGTAGATTCATTGTTGTTTACAATGGCGCCTCGCTTCCCTCGCCCATCGGTTGTAGACGCGTCGCATGAGCGCCAATGACAGCTTCCATATCGCCGTGCTCGCCGGCGACGGCATTGGCCCTGAGGTCATGGCGCCGGCGGTGCAAATCCTGCAAGCCGCCGCAGCATTGCATCCCGACCTGCGGCTGCGCTTCAGCGAGGCGCCGGCGGGGGCCGGGCACTATCGTGATACCGGCGTCTCGCTTCCGGATACGACGGTCAAGCTGTGCGAGCAGGCCGACGCCATCCTGCTCGGTGCGTGCGGGCTGCCCCACATCCGCTATCCCGACAATACCGAGATCATGCCGCAAGTGGAGCTGCGCTTCATTTTCGATCTCTATGCCGGTGTGCGACCGTGCCGGCTTGTTCCGAACACTCCGAGCCCCATCGTCGGTGCGGCCGAGCGCGGCATCGATCTCATTGTCATCCGGGAATCGACCGAGGGTCTGTTTGCCTCCATGGGCAAGGGCGTGGTCACCGACACCGAAGCGCGCGAGACGCTTGTGATCACCCGAAAGACTTGCGAGCGTCTGTTCGAGTTTTCCTTCCGCTTGGCGCAGCGGCGCAAGGCGCGCGGCGGGAGAGGGCTCCTCGCCTGCGTCGACAAAGCGAACGCATTCAAGGCCTATGCGTTCTTTCGCAAGATCTTCGACGAGTGCGCGACGCGCTATCCGGCCGTGAGCACCCAGCGGCTTTACGTCGACGCCTGTTCGGCCATGCTGGTGCGCAAGCCCTGGGAGTTCGACGTGCTGGTGATGGAAAACATGTTCGGCGACATCATCTCGGATCTTACTGCCGGCCTGATCGGCGGAATGGGAATGGCGCCTTCAGCGGATATCGGCGATCGGCACGCGGTATTCCAGCCCTGCCACGGGACGGCGCCGGACATCATGGGCAAGGGGATTGCCAATCCCGCCGCCATGATCCTCTCGGCCGCAATGATGCTTGACTGGCTTGCGGATCGCCACGGACACGACGGTGCTGCGCAGGCGGCGCGCACCATAGAACGCGCGGTCGACAGTGCCTTCAGCGCGGGGCTGCGGCCACGCGAATTCGGCGGCAGCGACGGAACGACCGCGATTGCGGCCGCAGTGCTGCGTGAGCTGCCGGCCTCACGGCATGATTGAGGTTGACGCCCGCATGCGCTCTTGCTTCGCTGATTAGATTGGCCGGTACGTGCAACACGTGGGGGGCACGGCGGATGCGCCGCCCCCGCAGGAGGCCCGCCCATGAAGGTCCGGGATCAGTCGCCCGCCAGGACAATTGTCGTGGCGCGCGCATCGCAGGAGCTCCATGCCGGCGCTGGCGCTCAGGCAATGGCGGTCCCGCCGGCCGCCTTGGCCCGAGACGATCCGCAGCGCAATTTCCGCTTCTTCGATAACCGGCAGAAATATCTGCTTTTCGTCCACACCTGCAGCGAAAAGTGGGTTGTTGCGAGTCGGGTCGTGCTCGAGCTGGCCAATGTCCATCCGCGTCCGCCGGCGCTGCGCGTGTTCGATGCCGGCGTCGGCGACGGCACCGTGATGCTCCGCGTGCTGCGCGCGATGCATGATCGCTTTCCCCACACGCCATTCTATGTGGTCGGCAAGGAGATCAGCCTGGAAGACGTCCGGCTCGCCTTGCAGAAAATGTCGGATCGTTTCTTTGAGCATCCCGCCACGGTGCTGGTTTTCACCAACCTGGCCTATGCGGATGCACCCTGGCTCGCGGTCAAATCCTTGTCGGCCGCATCGAGCCTGGTGTGGCACGAGGTGCCGCTCGCGGGCGATTCGGCCTATCGCTTCGAGCAACAAATAACCGACCTCGTTCCTTTCCTGTCGCAGAACTGGAAGGCAGGCGTGAGCCCGAAGACCGGCAACCCGGTCTACGAGCGACCCGTGGTCCTCGTGCTTTACCGCGAAGATCACAAATTCCTGCTCGATCCGATCATCCCGCGCCCGGGCGGCACCATGGCGAATTACGATCTCGTCATAGCTTCACAGCCCTATCGCGCACGCGCTTCGCTGGAGTTCAAGGCCAAGCGCGTCGTTGCACCGCTCGCACGCGCGATCGGACCCGGCGGGCGGCTGATCGGGATTCACTCCCGCGGCCATGATCCGGGAATGGAGATCATCTACAAGGTATGGCCGGGCGATAATCCGTTCGTTCATGACCGTCACCAGATCCTCAAGGCAGTGAAGCAGGAGCTCGGGCCCGCCGGCCGCAGCCTCAATTTCAATGCCTATGCGGATAATCGCTCCCTGTTCCGCTACGAGATGCACACGTTGCCGACCGAAATTTCCGAGCAATCGATCGGGACATCGACGCTTTTTGCCGCCTGGAACGCAGCCACTTATGTGGCTCAAATCGAGGATGACCGCCTCGCGCAAGTCGTGGCGGACGGGCGTTACTTCGAGCCTACGCGCGCCGTGCTGCGCGAGCACGGCGGCCTCTGGTTCCTTGACGAGTCGTACGTGATCTCGCGGCGTAGACAGTGAAGATCGTAACCCGGATAGCGCGGCGCGCCCGCGTCCAAGCGTGAGCGGAGCACGATCGACCCCACCCTACGCAGCGATCGTGATTCAACCTCATCGAAACGCGCTTTAAGCCGCGGCCGAAGGGACGCGCCCGGGCCGGCTGGCGTCATCGGGAGCGACATTGTCGATGATCACAGCCTGGTCGCGCTGGCGATCCGGCAGGCGGTAGAGGACGCCCGTGTCCTCAAGCTGAAGCGCGGGCGAAGGGTGGACCTCCGCAAGAGCTCCTGGCGCGTTCGCGCGCCGCTCCTGGATCACGGCTCTCACATGCGCCACCCTCGCCTCCGCATTTCGGAAATCCTCAAGTGAGAGGTGGTCGGATATGAACTTTTCCGACAACCATTCGGATAGCTCGCCGATCTCCTGCTCCAATGCATTGAGCTGCTCGCCGTCCGCACTCTTCGACTCCGCCAGCACAAGCGGCAACCGCCGCATCTGGCGTTTGATCTCCTGATTTTTCGTCTTCTTGCGCAGTGCCCTGACCCAGGCGGCCACCGATCCGAGCAAGCCAAGGAGCATGGAGATGAGCAGGATCACATTGGTCGGATCGTCGAACATGCTCGCTTGCGTGCCATTGAGAAATGCGAGCGTTCCGGGGTGCACCGGCAGCAGCTCGTCGTTGTCGGTCGAAGGCGCAGAAAGCTGCCCCGCTTCAGGCAATGTGGTGGCGACCTTGGCCTTGGTGGCGAGCAGCAGCTGCGTCAAATCCCCGGCGACCTGGTTCGACAGCGACGGCTGGGACACCAGCAGCACGTTGGCCGATATCGTCTCTACCTTGTCGGATGGCACGGCAGGAGAGCCGCCGAACGCGCCTACGCTGATCTCGGCTTCATCATAGATCGCAAAGCGTTCGGCTATCGCTTTCGCCTCGGAGAGGTCGACGAAATTCGGCGGTCTCCTCGTCACCTTGCGAAATACGTCGACGACATCAAGGATGGGACCGGCGCCGGTAGAGCCAACGACCATCACAGCCGACACCTGCTTGCGTTGCAAAGCCGCAGGAAGCTCCTGCAGCCCGAGCCGGGCTGTGTGCTTCTCATCGATCCCGTAATAAGTGAGAACGACTTTGGCCATCGGATCGAGGTCGGTTCCCTTCATCAGAACCGCGATCTTTTTGCCTTTCAGCTTTGACACGCTGTTGACCGAGGCGGTAGCGGGAACCAGCAGCGCCACGTAGAGATTCCTCAGAACGAACAGGGTTTTCCCTTCCGCCGCAGCAGGGTCGTCACTGCGGATCGCGGCCGCATCGACCTTCTGCTCCCGCAGTGCGTGGGCGCTCGCCCCAACATCCGCAGTCTCCACCAACGACAGCTGGATCGGTATGCGCTGCGTCGCAATTTCCTCCTTCAAGGCGGCAAAAAACTTCTTGCCGCCGTCGTTCAAGGGGGGAGTCGCAACCCGAAGCTTTTGGCTGGTGGGCAGGTTCCAACCGTTGGTCCGCCAGGCGACTGCCGCCCCCAGCCCTGCGAAAGCAAGGAGAGCGGAGGCCATTGCCACCGCCGGCACAAATCTGCTGCGCATCAGGACCCCCCTGGCTCGCGTCAGCGCGCGCAATCAACGTGCGCTGTCGCTACGCCCCCATTCCCCAACCGGAGTTGCCTGCTTGCGGACTATGTCGCGCAATTGGGTGAATCTAGGGCCTAATTTCGGCACTTAGCGGAAGATGGAACGGTCCGTGCGGGCACGCTCGCGAGGTTTGAGCGATACACGAGGCTCGCACGGGCGCGCCTTTTGCCCGCCCTGCAGCCCGAGCGCGAGTTGCTCGCTGAAAACCTGAGCTAGGTTTCGCGCGACCGTTGATCGTGCACGCGCTTTTTGAAGGGCGGTACCGCATCGGCCTGGGAACGCCAGCTTACCGCCTCCAGCATGACTCGCAGCTGCGCTTCAGCTTCGTGCGTGCTTTGGCCGCATCGTTGCAGCTCTTCGATCCGTTTCCGCTGGACAGCAACATCGAGTGAATTCGGCATGGTACTATCACTCACGTCACAAGCTCAAGCTTAGCCTCCTCCGAATCAGAGGCGAAGCCCGCGGGCAAATCCATGCCCGCATTCTTGGCCGGCGACCTTGGGTCGAAGGTTTGATGTCGAGGGGCAAGACGCACCCCGGACATCGGTCCGCGGCCCGTGCTGCATTATTCGAACCATTGTTTGCTTCGCCAATCAAGGGTCCGTCTGTCGGAAAGTCTACAATTCGGGCAAAAATTTTGCTGCTGGACAGTCGCCCGGCACAACCATCACACGAACCATCGCGGAACTGCCATCGTCCACGCTCGCGTTGATCCGTAGGGTGGGTTAGCCGCACAAGGCGGCCGCAGCCGACTTGTACGGCGTAACCCACCATTCCGCCGCAGGTGCGCGGGTGGTGGGTTACGCGGCGCAGGTCGGCTGCGAGCAGCCGACCAGCACCGTTAACCATCTACAAACAAACGCGGCCTACGCGACATGTCTTCAGCTCGCGTTGATCCGTAGGGTGGGTTAGCCGCACAAGGCGGCCAGCAGCCGACTTGTACGGCGTAACCCACCATTCCGCCGCAGGTGCGTAGGTGGTGGGTTGCGCGGCGCAGGTCGGCTGCGAGCAGCCGACCAGCACCGCTAATCCACCCTACAAACAAACGCGGCCTACGCGACATGTCTTCAGCTCGCGTTGATCCGTAGGGTGGGTTAGCCGCACAAGGCGGCCAGCAGCCGACTTGTACGGCGTAACCCACCAT
>Ga0185299_10006296_pt1 | contig 12680 bp, 11 predicted proteins | sample PaiPotPPA55metaG_FD_128002 | JGI IMG/M metagenome (GOLD analysis project Ga0185299, IMG submission 128002) | Iron sulfur acid spring bacterial and archeal communities from Banff, Canada, to study Microbial Dark Matter (Phase II) - Paint Pots PPA... ...
AGAACCGCGAATGAACAGGCTTTGATGGAGCGCGCTGAGGCAGATGACCTACGCTTCGATGAGCTTAACCGTACCAATGGGCACTTCGAGATCGTCGGCCACGGCGCGGGCGGAAAGAAATACATCCTGGTACGGAATCCGAGCCGCTTACTTGCCAAGACGGCGAACCAGATGGGCTTGACTACGCTGCTTCAAATTGCGCCGGTCGAGTGGTGGGCGAAGCACTTTCCGGCGCGCTTGTGGCACGAGAAGTTCGACAAGCGCGGCGCCGTCAGTTTCGTTTTCCGCGTGGCTGTGCGTGTCGGCAATTTCGATCTGCTGACTGCAATGGATCCGAGCGCGATTTAACAACAACCAGGCCGCCGGATGCGGTCGATCAATGAGGTGGTTTACATGTCGAAGATTGTACAAATCGCATGCAGCGAGTCGAGTGACGCAAAAGGCAGTCGGAGCAGCGTTGTCTATGCGTTGAGTGATGACGGTCGCGTGTTCGAGCTGCACGAGCAGGCGCCGGCGACTGACCTGAAGCATCATGCGCCTGCCGGCGTGTGGTCGTCATTCTGGCGGCCGCTGCCATCCTTGGATGTCAGTTTGCCGACGTTCATCCCTAGGCACGCGGGTTACACAGATCGCGATGTGCATCCAAACGTCTTCCTTCAGCACCTCGCGATGCGGGAGCAGGCGAAAGCGGCGGAGGTTAAGCCGGTGCCGGCCGACGTGTTCTAACGATCGCCAGCAACACCGCACAAGGCCCGCATCACGCGGGCTTTTTCGCGTCTGCACCTGGCGCACGTATTTGACGCGCTGGCGGACTGGCGATGCGAAGTAGGGGATTAGTAGGCCAGAAAACCAAAAAGCCCCTTGGGACCGTGGCAAGCGGTTGGTTCCCTTGGGGCTACTGCGTATTTTGGTTCCAGCGGAGGCTGACGTGTTCGGCAATGAACAAGAACAATTATATAGAAGTAGTCGGCGTGTGCAAAGAGAAAGATGCGCGGCGCGATCAACAAGTTACGCTCGTCGTATTCGTACCAATTATTCGTTCCGACGTACATTTTAATTGTTCGCTGAGACGAACATTAACTTATTCGCCTGCGCGCACATTAACTATCGCGATTATCTAGGCATGCGATCGGCGCCATGCTCAATTGAAAATAATTCTCCAATTGTACGCGTGGACGCATATTAAATTTGATTAATCTAGAATCTACAGAGCCTTACCTGTGGTGGGTTTAAAGGACATGTCACGACGCCTTCACGACTAGATGGTCGGTCAATAGATTCTGTCTATTCCAAGAGAAAATAAATACCTTCCAGGTAATGACTGACATGGTTAGAATCCGAATTGTGTGCTAGTAATATCGATTCACGGCCGCTCTTAATCCAGTCGATCATCTACCGTGGCAAGACGGAAAGGCGACACTTTTAAAAGGCTAGACGTGTCAGGCGATTTGAATACCGCGACTCCGGTCGCAGGAAACTCTTTTTCTTCCAAAATCCATGCTGGTCGACAGTTCGACGCGCCTACTGTAGAGCTGGCACGCGATGCGTTGTCGTATATTCCTGCGGACTGTGATCGTACGCAGTGGATCAAGATTGGCGGCGCACTGCGTCATGAGTTCGGCGAGGCCGGATTCGATCTTTTTGACGAATGGTCGCAACGCTCGCCCGATCAATATGACTCGCGCGGTACGCTGTCCGCATACCGCTCGCTCAAGGGCGGCATCTCTAACCCGTCGACGTTCAAGACTATCGCCGGCATGGCTCGCGATGCAGGCTGGGTACCCAGTTCGCAGGCGCGCAAAATGACTCCGGCTGAATCCCAGCAGCGTGCACTTGATCGCGCCTTGCGTGATGCAAAGAGTGAATCTGAGGCTGTCTTGCGGCGCGCGGGCGCTGCTGGTCGAGCTGAGGCGTGCCTGGATGGTGCTCGCCCGTACACTGCGGACGATGCCGCAAACAACGACTATTTGAAACGTCACGGGCACGATGAGGGATACGGCGCATACATCGGCCCTTTCACGAAGACTGATCCGTCTACCGGTGAAATCACGGTCGTATCGAACCACGCGCTACTTCTCCCGATCATGGATCTGGAAAAGAAAGTGCATTCGGTGCAGGCCATTTTCCCGGATGCTGACAACTCGCTCAAGCTTGACAAGATCTATTTGAAGTACGGCGCCAAGCGCGGGCACTTCTTCCGGATCGGTCAACCGACGATGCGGGATGGGAAGTATGTTGTGCTGATCGCGGAAGGTTTCGCCACGGCGTGTTCGCTGCACAAGTCGACGGGCCATTGCGTGTTCACCGCGTTCGACGCTGGTAACTTGAAGCCGGTCGCTGAGATCATTCGCGCGAAGCTGTCGGACGCCACGATCGTGCTCTGTGCGGATAATGATGCTTGGACGTCCGGCAACCCCGGCCGGAAGAATGCCTACCAGGCTGCGGCCGCTGTCGGTGGCCTGGTGGCAATTCCTGAATTTGATAAAGCACTTGGCGACGATGGCCGGAAAGGCCCGACTGACTTCAACGATTTGGCGGTGCTGAACGGCACGCACGATGACGCGGTTGTGCTGGCCGTGATCGAGGCTGTGCTCGCGGCGAATGTCGTGGTGACGCAGGCGGCCGTCGATGCGTTGAACGCGCCGGCGGTGGTAGTTCCGGATCTGCTGGCCGGCATTGAGGAAGATGACGACGATCAATCCGACTACGAGCAGACGTTCGGCGGTCGGGTGGTGGGATTCGACGACGAGAAGCCAGTCGTGGCCGCTCCGTGGGCGGTGGGCGCTGTGACGAAGTCTGTCGCGGGTGCTGAGTCTTCGCTGAGCCGGGATCTGGATCAGGTGCGTGATGCGGTGCGCTCGACGTCGATTCAAATGACGGTCGAGGATATGAAGGTCATGCTGGGCAAGTGTCAATCGGTCGAAGCTTTGGGCGTGTCTGCCGAAAAGATTCGGGCGCAGAACATTAGCGACGCGGATCTTGCGCTCCTGGTGCCTCACTATCAAAATCTTTTTAAGCTGCGGTCCGATGGCCGATCTGTTTCTATCGCTGATTCGCGTCGGGCGCTGCGCCAAATTGAGAACAGCGCAGAGCGCGCGGTCGTGGCTGAGCTCAACAAGCAGCATGCGGTTGTGCTTGCAGGTGATAAGGCGGTCGTCCTCCGCGAATCCCCACGCGCCACGGGTGAACCCGGCTTCGAAGTGCTCCTATTGTCGGAATCTGCATTCAGGATGTTTTACCGCAACCGCACCGTCGACATCATGGTCGAGCGCGACGGCGAGACGAGAAAGAAGACTGTTCCGATCGCTGACTGGTGGATGAAGTCGGCCGATCGTCGCCAGTACGAGGGGATCACGTTCGCGCCTGGCATTCCTGCGCATCCTGACTATTACAACCTGTGGCACGGCTACGCTGTCGAACCGCGCGCTGGTAGCCTGTTCAGCAACGCGATGAAGTGTCGGCGCCTGCTTAGTCATATCAAGATGAACGTGTGCCGTGGGAACCGCGATCATTTTCGGTACCTGCTCGCGTGGGCGGCCGACATGCTGCAGGATCCGGGCAAGAAGAAGGGCGTCGCGCTGGTCCTGCGCGGTAACAAGGGTTCGGGTAAGAGTAAGGTCGCCGAAGTGTTCGCGTCGCTGCTGGGCCAGCACTCGATCAAGATCGCGCAGATGAAGCACCTGGTCGGCAACTTCAATCGACATCTCGCCAATAAGCTGCTGGTTGTCGCGGAGGAGTCGTTTTGGGCCGGAGACAAGGCCGACGATGGTCCGCTCAAGGACATGATCACCAGTTCGACCCTGACGCTCGAGGCGAAGGGTATTGACGCGATCGAGATGAAGTCGTTCGCGCGGATCATGATGATCACCAACAACTCCTGGGCCGTGCCGGCGACGAGCGATGAACGCCGTTATTTCGTGCTCGATGTGGGCAATGACAGGCGCGAGGATCATGAATATTTCGCTGCGATCGACAAGCAGCTCGACGACAACGACCAGGAAGGGCGCACGGCGCTGCTGTCTTTTCTGCTGGCGTTCGATCTGTCGACGGTGAACCTTCGCAAGGTGCCGGAGACGGCGGCCCTGCGTGAGCAGCGCGGTCTGAGCCTAGAGCCGCACGACCAGTTCGTTTATGACGCGCTGATCGACAGGCAGATCGCCGGAGTGAGCTGGGAGTGGTCTACTGAAGTGTCGAAAGAGGAGGTGTACAACGCTTATATCGACGCCGGCAGGAAGCGCAGCAAGTCGCATCTGATGGCGAAAAACCGATTCACGTCGCGCCTTGAAAAGTTCGGCATTAAGGCCAGGAAGGGAACCACCGGCAATCGCGCCCCCGTGTATTGGCTCCCCGAATGGTCGGTCGCTGCTGAGAAGTTTCAGGCCACGACGGGCGTTGATCTCGTTGCCCTTGGCGAGACCGTCGAGGAGAGCACGGCGTTCTGACGTCCGCGCCATCTCCATCAACACAACCCGCTTCGGCGGGTTTTTTGTTTTTCCGTCCGGGTCGGCTGGGTCGTCCAAAGTACCCCCGGACGGCTGTGACCCTTGCTGCATAAGGCCCGGAAGGGCCGTCCGGGTCGACCGGGTCATTTTCGGAATTCTTTATAAAAACTTTCTTTGGGGTCAATGGGTGCGGTGTGGGGTCAGGCGCCCGGCGTTTCAGCTTTTTTATTTACTCTAACTCTATTTGATACAGACGACCCAGACGACCCAGACGGATCCTTTACCCATAAGGGTTTGATGCCGTCCGGGTCAAATATTCGGATATGGACGACCCGGACGGATTGGCTTAGAGCCAGACGAACCCGCCGGACTCGAACCAGGCCGATGCCAGTGAAGCCGTGACACTTGGCGAAGTGGTTCGAGGTAGTCTTCCTACCGCTTCCATCCTCGGCCGGCGCCGGCGTCTCACCACCCGGCTTTCCTCCAAATTGGCGCGTGCTGATGTCCTGAAATATCTCAAACCCCGAAGGCGATATGCGGACGGTGATCAGGATGACGACGACAGGTTCGTGTCTGAATGCTGCGGCGTTCTCAGGGCGGCACGTTTGTCGCAAAGGGTCCCTATCCAGCACTGATCTATTCCAAGCGGTTTCATCCACTTCTTCTATAGTTCTCTGACGAGATGTTCTCGTTGTGTCCAAGGAGAACGGAGATGCGGAGTTTCCCTCGCAACAGGTTATTTCTAGCCATGAGTGCTGTGCTCGCTTTGCTCACCACTGTCGCACCCGCCACAGCTGACGAAAACGTACAGTGCAAGGACAACGCTGGTAACTGGCACCCTAAGGGTACATTTGCCTGCTTTTCGAGCGATAAGACTGGATATTGGTTCTGGTGCAGTGGTCATGACTCCGGGCGCGGCACCCCCCAAGGTGAGTGGTTCAAAACAAATTCCCACTGCTACCAACCGCCTAAATACCCCTGAGAAATCCCGGCGGCCTGACCTGAATGATTTCGCGGGCGATGGAGTGGGGCTGTGGACTGCGGACGGCGATCGAGTTGGAGTTGCGGGAAGCAATGAAAAATGTACGTGCGAATGTCGAAACAGGCGCCAAATCCTGAAACCCTCTTGCATAGCGATTGACCGGCCGGTAAGTCAGTTGATTGTTGCGAGCGTTGTGCGTACACACTACCGCGCCTGGCGTCGTGATGCCAAACTCGTTCACATTGATGGCGAACCATCGCGAAAAACAGGCAGGAATACTACTTATGGCAGCGGAAGCACATCCGCAACGGGCCGAAGCAATTTCGGTGATCCGGAGCATGCGGGCGTTTTACAGTCAGGATCCGGCAGAAGGCGAACGGCAGGCGTACGCGAAATTTCCGGACATCGCGAAAGCAACGTGGTCAGGCTGGGTCAAGTTGGCGAGACAACCTGCGGAGCCGGCATCGGTGCGACCGACATCCGTGCGGGCGTCGACGATGCCGGCGGCCGATGGCAAGCCCCTGACGTTCGAGCAGCGTATCGCGCGTATCGATAGCCACGTCGCGATGATCGTTACCGCGTCCACGCGTGAGGTGATCGATGAATCCAGCGGAGAGATCCGGACGTTGGCAAAGAATCCCGCGATGTTGGCCCAAGCCGTGAGGCTCCAAAGCGGAGCTGCGGAGATGCTTGTCAAATACGCGATTGCCGTCGAAAACCTGGGACGGATGCAGGAGTTGTACGACACAATTATCGAGGAGATCGGCAAGGTGAGTCCGGAGGTGCAGCGTGCGGTTTTCGATCGCCTGCGCGAAGTGAACGAGCAGCGCGGTAATGCCCGCTTCGGTATCGGCGTTGTGCCTGAACCTGCTCATGCTTTGCCTGACGTCGATTTTTGAGGAGCGCACCGCGACGAACGGCGGCTATATCGACCAGGTTGACGCGTTTGCAGACGCGCGAGGTCTTCTAGCCAGCGGCCAGCGGCGCCGGGATCGGCTCGCCGTTCTCGCGCATATCATCAACGCTCTCCGCGACTACCCGGCGGATACCGGCGAGAGATTCCTCGGGCGTCTGAGCGAGCCAGGATAGCGATGGGAATTCAGCGCACAGTCCGACGTGCTCGCCGTCTTCGGCGGACCACGTCGTGCGGTAGGTGTAGCGATCTGAGGTCATATCCGAATGTTGCCGGTAGCGGCGCCTGGCGTCAACGCGGATCACGCGGCTGCGCTGGCGGTCCGTGCGTGCGCCTTCACGATCCGCGACAGTGTCGAGCGGGAGGCGCCAGTGGCGGCGCAAACCTGACTCCACGAGCTACCACGATCGAGCATGTCCAAGATGGCGGCGTTTCGCGCGTCATCAGGTCGGCGTCCCTTGTACAGCCCTTCCTGCTTCGCCTTCTGAATCCCCTGCGCTGCACGGCGTCGGCGGTCCTCGTAGTCCTTCCGCGCGATCGCGGCGAGCATGTCCAGCATCATGCCGTTGAGGGCGTCCAGCATGCGCCCGGTGAATTCGTCGCCGGCGTTTATCAGGTTGTGTGACGTCGGCAGATCCAATGCCACGACGCGGAGCTTGCGCGCGTGGATCTCGGCGCGCAACGATGCCCAATCGGCCGCATTGAGCCGCGACAAGCGGTCTACTTGCTCCACTAGAAGCACGTCGCCGGGGTGACTATCCGCGAGCAGGCGGAACAGCTCCGGCCGCTTCAACGTCGCGCCGGATTCGTTTTCGACGTACCAGGATGCAATGTGCAGGCCGTGGCCGGCGGCGAACTGCTCAAGGTCCGATCGCGCGCGCTGCGCGTTCTGATCTTCGGTGCTGGCGCGTAGGTAGGCGCGGACGAACATCGCAAAACCTTGGTTCCGTTTAGATGGTTCGATAATAACCAGTTCGTTATAAGTGGTCAATAACCTATATCGAACCAAGCGCGTCCAGGTATCGCAGAGGCATAGTCCAATCGAACTACCGTTGCTCGTTGTCGACAGCCAGCACCATAGCGTCGAGCTATATTGCGTGTTGTCCAATGGCAGATAAAAACTAAATGACTGAGGTCAACAAACACAGGCTGAGCCGAACGGTCCCGCCTGCTATTAAGCGCGAAATTAGGAAACGATGCGGATTCGGCTGCGTTATCTGCGGGTTGGGATTCTACGACTATGAGCACTTTGATCCAGACTTTGTTGATGCGACCGAGCACAACCCGAAAGGCATGACGCTGCTGTGCTCGCAGTGCAACCAAAAGCGCGCTCGCGGCCGTCTTTCAGCCCAAACTGTTGCCGCGGCCAATGCAAGCCCTAAGTGCCTTGAACGAGGGTTTTCGAGCGAGTTGTTCGACTTCGGATCGAAGCCCATCGAGGTCAAGTTTGCGGGCGTTACGTTCTATGACTGTCGGTATTTGATCGTAGTGAACGACCGACCGTTGCTTGCAGTCTCGCCTCCGAAGGAGCCCGGTCAACCCGTTCTCCTTTCCGGGCTGTTCGCTGATGGCAACGGCAAAGTTACGCTGACCATCGAGGATAACGTCTTCTCAGTGGACTCGGACAATTGGGACGTCGAGTGCGTGGGTCCGCGCATCACAATTCGAAGTGCGCACCGCGACATCTCGCTGATTCTGAAAATGGAGCCGCCTACCGGGCTGGTGGTAGAACGGCTCGACATGCAGTTCCAAGGCGTTTTCTTACGCGGCAATTTGGATCTTCTGGAGACATCGTTTGACGGAAAACGATGGGCCAGATATGCCGCCGTGCACATGAGCCACGGCTATGTCGGGATGGCATTTGACAACCGACCGAACTTGCCAAAGCCTGCGAACGATGCAAAATACGAGCTTGAGAGCTAGACGGCGTTGATGATGACCGTTGCCTGCTGATTCGCATTGCGCGCGCCGGCGTGCGGCGAATGCGCCGAAAATGTCTGCGCGCGGTGGCACTCCACGCAGCGTCAAGCGTCCGCTTCCAGTTAGGGTGCGCCCTTCAGCCAGTCCGCAAGCTCAGGGCGTACCGTATAACGAGGCGCGGCCATCCACGCGACCAGATCCGCGTGCAACTGGTTGAACGTGCGCTCGTCGAAGTCGAAATCTGCGTCCAGCCCGCCGCTCTTGTCGTGCCGCAAGTGAAAGCCCCTAACCTCATGGCCGTCCCAGTATGCAACCGTGTACTTATTAAGGTCGGCGGTGGTGCCGAGCGGCCGATCGCGCAGCAGTGTGGTCAACTCAGGTTGAACCGATGCGTATTCCATTGTCATATCCGCTTCCTACAACTTAGAGGTGTGCAGTGCGGAAAAATTCTCATCATATGATTAGTGTTGCTAAGAGAAAACACTGTTTATCCGGGCCTTGTCTACGAGAATTCGGGAAACAATAATTAACGCTTATCCGCTGTTCGGAGGCTATATGCATTTCGAATATCGAGGCTTCGAGATTGAGTGCGCCACCACTGTCGGGGGCGCTGGTTTCATCGGAATGGTGACGATCTGGCACGCGCCGGCTGATGATGAAGATCGCGAAGTGTTCACGTCCGACTCGCCCAGGTCGTTCCCTACGCAACTGCAAGCCGTAGATGACGCACGGGTGCGGGCTGAGATGTGGTGTGACGAGCAGTTGACACCGGAGTGGGCGGCCCATCACGCAACGGTGGAACGCCGACCAACCAAGAAACGAAAAACTATTTCACGCAAACCGCTTGGGCGCTGACGATCTTTAGCACCCTGCGCGCAGGTACACGCGTAGGACCCTTTGTCCGTCGGAGGAATCCGGGATATCGAAAACGCTCACCGACGCGCCTTTAACGCTCGTCGGTGAGCAGGATTCAAGCGTTAGGCGCTGCGAGCTGACTTTCGTGCTCGTCGATCGATGAGCACGATTTGGTGGGACGCAATGGTCCCAGATTCACGCAGCCCGGTAGACCCGTACCACATGCGCGCCCTATATGCGCCCGATTGCCTGAGGTAATTCCGCAGAAGCTCACCCAGCCGTGCGCCCAGGAAATCCTTCAACAGATTGTTGATCTGTTAGCGGATTGCGTCGACGCCGGGGGTCATTGATCGACGCGGACAGTCGCTCCTTGCGGTCAGAGCAATGTTTACATTGGCGGATAAGATAATGGCATTGCTCCTGGGCAATGGGTCTGACTATCATGCGCGATCGCTCTAACCCGGTTCGACGTAACGGTTGAACTTACGCGGCGACGTTTCCCATTTGTTCGACGTAATCTCCTCGAGGACGATTGCGGCCAAACGCCTGTCGGGTGACGCTCCGCCATCGCCAACGATTAGCGACGCTACCTGAGGTGCCAACGTCTTAAACGAAACGTATTCGGGATGTGCTGAGCGGTCCCACATTAGAGGTCGATCGTCACGGATGGCTTGTCGCAACTGCTGATATACCTGACGAAAGCGTCCAAGGATTGCAATATCCTCGGGTCCAAGAGATCGTTCGCAGGCTAGTCGTACAAACGTGCTTTCCAGCTTCCCTTCCGCTTCACAAGCCCGCATAAGGAGGCTCCAGCGCGACGCGCCTTCGAGTGAATCAGCGCCAATGTCTCGAACATAGTAGTTCCAGAGCTTCCAAATCGCGAAGAACTCACCGTAGAGTGCATGAAAATCTCGCGCGGTAGCTAGGTCATTTTCCTTCCGCTTCTGTCGTAAATTCCAGCCGACGGTTAGTCGTTGGCCTACGAACCAAGCAAGAGCAAGAAGGACCAGTGAACTAATGAGCTTCGGCACTTCATTAAGTATGGCGTCAAGTAGCGTATTCATTGAAGTTGTTCCTGTGTGTCCCGATATGTTCAGTGACCTGTCTTTTCGATCACCACTGCGGCGGAGCAGTTGCCTTCGTAGTCTAGATTTTATGCGGTGAAGGGCCGTCCGCAGCCGCCTCGCTTTGAGTTTCCTCTGTTCCTCGCTGCATTTCGCTTCGCCCGGTATGAAAGCACGAGCGCATGCGAATGGTCGTGACAAAAAAATAACAACATGTCGCCGAGAGCGACCGACAGCAGACCACGCACGGAGTGAATGAAATGAGTGTAGCGACAACGTCAGAAGGCGCCGACATCCGGTTCCCAGACGCGAAGAAGGGCGAATGCGTAGCCACCTGTGATTCGGAAACTGCGTCCCAGGACTACCGCTATTCAGGATTGCAGCGATATAGCGGTGCCACGCGACGGGTGCCAGCTCGTCCAGTCGTCTCGGCTGCTAACGATTCAGATCAAGCAGCATAGGCGCGAACATGAGCTATCAACCAGAAGTAGTCAGTTATGACGCGGGTGTGTACCAGCTTGAAATAGTCGATCCCGTAGACGGTGGCGTGGGGTCAATATCGAATGCGCCGCTGCTGAATCTCGCAAATCGTACCGCTTACCTGTATCAGCACGTCACCAATCTGGAGAATGGCACGACCATTCCGCCGACGGTCGCGCCGCTCAACAATGCGAACCTGACGGGCACGCCGACGGCGCCGACTCCGGCGTTGGGCGACAGCACGACCAAGATCTCGACGACGGCATTCGTGCAGGGCACGGTCAACGGCCTGGCGACGATCAACGTCGCTGGTGCCGCAAACGTCGCGCTGACGGCCGTCCAGGCGGGCAACGGGATTCTCGTATTCACGGGGGCGCTGACGGCCAATATCGCAGTCATCGTGCCGGCATTATCGAAAACGCTGATCGTCGAGAACCTGACGTCCGGCGCATTCACGTTGACGGTCAAGACGGCCGCTGGAACCGGTATCGCGATCACTCAGGGCAAGACGCAGGAAGTGTTTTGTGACGGCACGAACGTGTTGCTTTCGTCGAGCGACTTCGTGAATATGGCGTTGACCGGCACGCCGACTGCTCCGACTGCGGCACCAGGTACGAACACCACGCAGGTTTCTACGACGGCCTTCGTTGCCGCCGCAGTCGCGGGCGTAACTGCTGGGTTCTCGACCATCGCCCAGGTTCAGGCCGGATCCTTAAACTACGCGGTTGATACCGGTGCAGTGAACGCACTCGCACTTGCATTCACGCCGGCGCTTACTGCCGTTCCAGATGGCTTCCCTTTCGCTGCCAAAGTAAAGGTAACTAACACAGGGTCAGCAACGGTAGCGGTCAACGGACTTGCAGCGATTCCTATTGTCGGGCTTGCGCATCAATCGCTACAAGGTGGCGAGCTGGTAGCAAACGGCGATGCACGGCTCGTCTATAACTCGTCGCTCGGCGCGTGCGTGCTACTCGATAGCTCGGGCGGTGCGACGCAAGTCGGCAACGCTACGCAAAGCCAGCATGCCGTTCCAATGGGCCAACTTTACGGCGGCTTGAAGGGCGTTGTGGTTTTCACGTCTAGCGGCACATTTACGGCGCAATACACAGGCACTCACTATCTGAGCGGGGTTGGCGGTGGCGCTGGCGGTGGTGGTGGCGGCGGCAATAACGCTGGAAACTCGGCCGGATCGTGTGGAGGTGGTGGCGGGGCAGGCCAGCCAGTCATCCGGATCGCTGTGGCTTTGGTCAAGGGTACTTCGTATGCGGTAACAATCGGTGGCGCTGGCTCGGGAGGCGCTGGCGCAGGTCAAGGGGTGACTAGCGGCGGCAATGGTGGCGCTGGCGGAACTACCACACTAGGCAGTTTAGTCGCCCTTGGCGGTGGTGGCGGTGGGATTGGCGGAACGGGTGGAACAGGTTCGGGAACCGTTGCCGGCGGGGGTCCTAGCACCGGATTTCCGGGCGGTAGCTCGGGCTCTGACGGATCGGCGCAAAACGCTAGCGCGTTGAACGGATGGCCCGGCCTTGGAGGCATGGGTGCATCGTCGGCTTTTGGCGGCGGAGGTGGTTCCGGACGCTCTGGTAACTCGGCCGGAGTGAACGCCAATTCGGCTGGCGGCTTTGGCGCGGGTGGTGGTGGCGGTGGTGCTGCGTACAACATTGGCGGTGGTGGCGGCAATGGCGGTGCAGGCTCACCCGGACTCCTGATTATCGAATGGTAAATTCTATGCGAACTTATGCTTTGGTTGAAAACGGTGTTGTCTCGAATGTCGTCGTGTGGGACGGCGGCGAAGATTGGACGCCGGACGCAGGCGTTACGCCGGTCCTCGTGACGGCCGCTACAGGCATGGCAAGCGCCGGGTATGCCTACGCTAACGGCGTGTTCACCGCGCCCGCTGCGCCCGTTGTGGTGCTTTCCCTGGCTGATGCGCAGGCCGCGCAAATCGCCGCGCTCACAGTGGCGTATAACGCGGCAATTCAGGTGCCCGTTTCATACATGAGTACGACCTTCCAGGCGGATAA
>Ga0185299_10006299_pt1 | contig 12675 bp, 8 predicted proteins | sample PaiPotPPA55metaG_FD_128002 | JGI IMG/M metagenome (GOLD analysis project Ga0185299, IMG submission 128002) | Iron sulfur acid spring bacterial and archeal communities from Banff, Canada, to study Microbial Dark Matter (Phase II) - Paint Pots PPA... ...
CGGCCAGCTGACTGGCGACCGCGCCGCGCGCCATGCCGCTTATCTTGCTACCGACTGGCTGCTTTCGCTGCAAATGACGTCCGGCGCTTTTCCCGGCGGGCTTCACGCATCCGACGGCGGCCCCGACCACAAAGCCCAGCCTTCTGTGTTCAATACCGGCCAGATTTTGCAGGGGCTGGTTCGCGCCCACATCGAGACCAGAAACGCGAAAATCCTGAAATCTGCTGTGGCTGCCGGAGATTGGGTGGCCGCGATCCAGCAGGCGGATGGCTCCTGGTCCGGACCCGCTGCATATCAGGGAACCGCGCACACTTATTACAGTATGGTTTCGTGGGCGCTGGCACAGTTGGCCGCCGAATCCGGGGATCCCCGTCACGCGGCGGCAGCAGACAGAAATATCGACTGGGTGCTCGCATACGTCCAGCCCAGCGGCTGGATTGACGGCATCAATCTGCGTGGACATCCCGCTTACCTGCACTTCATTGCCTACGTGATTCAGGGGATGCTCGAGTGCGGGATACTGCGCCGGCGCGACGATGCAATCCAGGCAGCTGCGAAGCCGGCTTGGGTTCTGCTGCGCAAGTTTGAGACCCACAAGCGATTGTTGGGCACGTACGAGCCGGATTTTAAAGGCGGACAACGATTTGCGTGCCTCACCGGGAATGCGCAGATGTCCTGCATCTGGCTGCGTTTGTTCGAGGTGACTGGCGATCTGCGCTATCTCAACGCGGCCCTCAAAATGAACGAGATGCTGAAGCAGTTGCTCCCGGCAAAGGGCCGCCGCGGAGTGGTGGGGGGTGTCGCCGGATCGTATCCCATTTGGGGAGCGTATCAACCGATGCGCTTCATCAGTTGGGGGTGCAAGTTCCTGGCCGACGTGCTCATGCTTGAGCAGCGTCTTACGCGCGAGTTCGAGACAGAGTTCGAGACAAAGTTCATTACAAAGTTCATTACAAAGTCCGAGGCATCAGGATGCGCGTAGCGATCCTCTGCTCGAGCCCGTACAGCGAAACCGGCTGTGCCGTCGCCGCTCGCCTGGCGCAACTCGGATGCCTTCCGGTTGGAGCGCTGACGCTGCCGTCTTGGGACCGCAGAACACTACTGCGCAAAGTTGGACAATGGGGTCTGCGCGATTCGCTCCAGTATGCCGTCGCCAAACTGAGCCCCGGTAAGTCCACGATTCAGAAGCAGATTCGCAATCCCTATCTCGAGAGCGCATTACGGCATGGCGACGGAATATTCCGCAGCGTGCGGGAAGTGGCCCGTACCTTCAAGTTCCCGGTTGTGGCGTGTAGCGATCAGAACTCACCACGCGCCATTGCGCAACTAAAACAATGGTCCCCCGATTTGGCGATCTTCACCGGCGGAAATATCCTGCGGGATGAGGCGCTGAAGATTCCTCGCCTTGGCATTTTGAACGCACATCTTGCCCTGCTGCCCGAAATCCGCGGCATGAGCAGCCCGGAGTGGTCGCTCCTCTGTGGAGTGCCCCTTGGCATAACGATTCATTTCATGGACAGCGGCGTTGATACTGGTCCTGTCCTCTTGCGCCGCGAATTCGCGGGCGCCGACGGCTGCGACTCATTGGCCGACTTACGCAACAAAATGATTGCCGAGGGAATCGAGTTAATCGCAGAGGCCGTGGCCGGTCTTGACCGCGGCACGATTTCGGGTGTCCCGCAGGCCGACCGCGAAAAGGATCGTCAATTTTTTGTGCTGCATGAGCACTTGAAGGCTGTGGCTACGCGCCGGTTGAAGAAAGGCCGGTTGAATCCCGCGGGTGGCAGGTGCGATCGGTCTGGCGGATCCAATGGGTAAGCTCGGGACCCTGTTGCAGATTGGCCGAACATTCGGGGTGCACGACGGTCTGCTGCGATTGGGATACGAATTACAACGCGGTAGCGGCCTGATGTCGCGCCGCATGCACTCGGTCCACGGCTGGGAATCCTGGGACCTGAAACACATCGCTCCAAAGACTTCACCGGCGGATCTACTGAGCATTCGTCGCCAGGGCGGCCGCCCTTTCTTCTTCTCCGATTCTCGCAGTCTCGCACTGGATCTGACGAAAGTTCTCGGCGCCCAGGGGGAAGAATCAGTCGTTACCGAAGCGAACAGAATTCTCGAAGGCAACCTGCCCTTCTTTGGACGGCTTTCATTTGCCTGCGGTTATCCTCCCAAATGGTTCCAGAACCCGACCACGGGCCAGCGCGTCTCGCGTGACCGCCCGTGGACACAAATGCGTTTTGCTTCTGACGACTACGGCGATCTCAAGTTTATTTTGGAGCCGTCCAGATTTCTGTTCGTCTACCCGCTCGCCCGCGCCTATGCCGTCAGCGGCGACGAGCGCTTTCCCCAAGCCTTCTGGAGTGCGATCGAGAATTGGGCCGCCAACAGCCCGCCCATGTCCGGTCCGCTATGGATCTGCGGGCAGGAATCCTCGCTGCGAATTCTGGCGTGGTCCTTTGCTCTTTACGCCTTTCTCCATTCGCCCGCTACGACGCCGCAGCGGGTAGCGCTGCTGCTGTCGATGATCGCCGCGCATGCCTGGCGCACCATGCAAACCGTGGGTTACGCACGATCGCAGCGCAGTAATCATCTAATCAGCGAAGCGGTTGGCCTATGGACTGCCGGAACTCTCTACCCTGAGCTGAGGGACGCGGCCGCGTGGCAGAAACACGGAGTTCAACTCTTGCGGGAAGCGGTCCTCGACCAGATCACACCGGAAGGGGCTTATCTCCAGGACTCATTCAACTATCAGCGGATGGTTCTGCACCAGTTGCTGTGGACGATTCGCCTCTCCGACATTTACAAAATCCAGCTCGACCCGGAGGTTCGCAACCGCACGACCGCAGCCTTCGAGTTCATCCGTGATTTTGTGGACCCAGAGTCCGGACACGCGCCCAATCATGGCTCGAATGACGGCAGCTACATACTTCCCCTGGCCGCGTGCGACTACGGCGACTTTCGTCCTCTGCTGCGGCTTGGAAGCTGCATTCTGGATCGTCCGAGCGCGCTACAACCGGGACCCTGGGACGAGGCTGGGCTATGGCTTTGCGGGAAGTCGGCGAGAGCGACGAACCGCGAACTTGCTTATGAGGTTATTTCGACTCCGGGCTATCACCGCATTGGTGCCGAAAATTCCTGGGCGTTGGTGCGAGCAGGTCACTACACGCGACGTCCTTTTCAAGCCGACCAACTGCACGTGGACCTGTGGTGGCACGGCCTCAATTTGGCGCGGGATGCCGGGACGTATCTCTACAACGGCGAGCCTCCCTGGAACAACGGCCTTGCCGGCACCGCCGTCCACAACACGGTCATGGTGGATCGCCGCGACCAGATGCGGCGCGCCGGCCGATTTCTCTGGTTGGATTGGGCGCAGGCATCGGGCAGATCTTTTTCCGCAAACCTCGCGGATTCGCCGAACTGTTTTCAGGGCGAGCACGACGGCTACCGGCGCCTCGGAGTGAAACATCGGCGGACGGTCCAGTGCGTCACCGAAGACGCCTGGGTCATCGTGGATGATCTGCTAGGTGCGGGTGAGCACGAATTGCGGCTGCACTGGCTACTGCCGGACCTGCCGTTCGAGGTGATTGCCGATTCACCGTTTTGCGCGGTTCTCTCAGCGGAAAAGGCGCGCTTTCACTGGAACATTTTTTCCAGCTCTCCTGGCTGCACTGCCCTCATCCGCGGCGGAAAAATTCTGTCAGGGAATATCGAGGACAGAAACAGAGATGAGGAGTTGCTGGGCTGGGAATCGCCCACCTACGGCGAGTTGTGTCCGGCGATTTCGCTTCTCTACCGAGTGCAAGCGCGCTTGCCGGTTCGAATCGTCACCGTGATTCTGGCGGGCGAGGCGCTTCACCTTCGGCAGAGCGATAACAATTTGGTCTTATCGCGCGATGCTTCGCAAGTTTATCAAGTGAGTCTGACGCCCGAGCAAACCGTGGGTGGTGGGTCAGTTTGAGTGTTACCCCCATCGCACCAACTCTGAACCCATGGCATGATTGAACAGCAAATGGAGCGGTTACGGAATCATTGCTTATCATTACGGGCACGATGGGAGCAGGCAAGACAGCCCTTCTGGGCGAAGCGTCGGACATCCTTGCCTTGCGCCACATTGCCCATGCGGCGATCGACTTGGACGCGCTCGGGCTTGTCCATCTTCCGTCCGCAGTCAGCAACGATGGCGTGATGTACCGCAATCTTCAGTCTGTCTGCAACAACTATGCTTCCCTCGGCGTGAGGCGACTCTTGCTCGCACGTGCGATGGAAGACCGCGCCGAGCTAGAACTCTGTCGTGGCGTTATTTCAGCCACAAACACAGTCGTCTGCCGTCTTACTGCCAGTATCGAAACCATGCAGCAGCGCGTCCAGACGCGCGAAGCAGGTGTATCGCAACGCAAATACGTTGCTCGCGTCACGAAACTGAACGTCATCCTTGACCGTGCGCGATTAGAGGATTTCACCGTCACTAACGAGAATCGCTCGTTGACCGAGGTTGCACACGAAATGCTCGTCAAAGCAGGATGGATTTCAAACTTACCCACTACCAAACCGTGAGAGCGAGCGGCTGACCATCGTACAATTGCGTATGCTGTAGGTTTTGAGCGGCTGGACGGCTAGGCGATATTCTCGCGACACGATATGAAACAGCTTCTCCAACAGGTCAGCGGCGGCGAGATCGAAGTGGTCGATGTACCCGCTCCGAAATTGTTTGCGGGTTGCGTATTGGTACGCACTGCCGCATCTTTGGTTTCGGTTGGGACCGAGCGGGCTTCGGCTGAGTTCGCCCGGAAGAATCTGTTGCAGAAAGCCAGAATGCGTCCCGACCTGGTGCGGGAGGTCTGGAACAAAGTTCGCCGTGATGGCGTGGCGTCGACCCTGGCCGCGGTCCGAAGCCGCATGGATCAGCCGAGTGCCCCCGGTTATAGCAGCGCCGGAACCGTGGTCGCCGTAGGAGAGGGTATCACTGACATCCGTCCCGGCGATCGAGTCGCCTGCGCCGGCGCCGGGCATGCTGTGCACGCCGAATTCGCCTGCATCCCGCGCCTGCTGCTGGCGCGAATCCCGCCGGACTCAGAAGTCAGTTTCGATCACGCAGCTGCAACCACGGTCGGAGCAGTTGCCCTACATGGCGTGCGAACCGCCGACGTCAAGCTGGGCGACATTGTCGGAGTTATCGGACTTGGCCTCCTCGGACAATTAACCGTGCAGATTCTCAAAGCCGCAGGTTGCCGCGTCGTGGGGATGGACATCGACCGCGGACGGGTTGACCTCGCGCTGCGTCTGGGTGCTGACGCTGCCAGCGACTCCTCCACTGCGTTCCGCGACGAGTGCATGCAACAGTCCGGCGGGCGTGGCGTGGATGCTGTCCTGATTGCAGCGCAGACGAACAGCAGCGACCCAGTCAATCTCGCCGCCGAAGTCTCACGCGACCGCGCAGTCATCGTCGCTGTCGGCGCAGTGGGCATGGCCCTCGAGCGCAGGCCTTTTTACGAGAAGGAACTGGACTTCCGCGTTTCGCGCTCCTATGGGCCCGGACGTTATGACGTAGCCTACGAACAAAAAGGCGTGGACTACCCGATTGGCTATGTGCGCTGGACCGAGACTCGCAACATGGAGGCTTTTCTCCAGCTTCTCGCCGATGGCAAAGTGGATGTCGGCGCTTTGATTACGCACAGGTTTCCGATTGACCAGGCGCAGTCGGCATATGACCTCATCACCGGGAAATCTCAGCAAGCCTTCCTCGGGGTTCTGATTACTTACCCGGAGCTTGCCGAGGAAACCCGGCGCGTCACAGCAGAAGTCGCAGCGAAGGGTAGAGCTACCCCTGTTGCCGCCGCGAAATCAGTTGCCATTGGACTGCTGGGGGCTGGCAACTTCGCCACGAGCACACTATTGCCTGCAATAAAACGAGTTGGTGGAGCGACATTAGTCGGTGTGTGTGCCGCCAACGGGTCCCATTCCCAGTACGTCGCGAAGAAGTTCGGATTTCACTACAGTGCCACCGATGAAGAAAAACTGATCGGCGATGCGGCGATCAACACCGTCGTAGTCGCCACCCGTCATCATTTGCATGCCAGGCAGGTGGTGGCATCGCTGAAGTCCGGTAAGCATGTCTTCTGTGAAAAGCCGTTGTGCCTGAATGAAGAGGAGTTGCGCGACATCGTGCGCGTATACGAGGACCAGCCATCGAGTGGCAAGCCGCTTCTCATGGTCGGTTTCAACCGCAGGTTCGCTCCTCTCGCGCTTCGGCTCAAGAGTTTTCTTCGCGGAATTCATGAGCCACTGGCGTTGCATTATCGCGTGAATGCCGGCTTCATTCCTGCCGATCACTGGCTGAATGATCCAGAACAAGGTGGTGGCCGCATGATCGGAGAAGTCTGCCATTTTGTAGACTTCCTCACTTTTCTGGTGGGCGCTGCCCCGATTGAGGTTGAAGCCCGCAGCCTGGCCAATCCTGGCAAATACAGCAACGATAACGTGGTCAGTTCGCTTCTCTTTGCGGATGGGTCGCAAGGCACGATCAGCTATTTTGCCAACGGCGACAAATCGTATTCGAAAGAGCGAGTCGAAGTCTTCGGTGGTGGCGCGGTGGCTGTGCTTGAGGATTTCCGCCGCCTAGAACTCGTTGGCCGGGGGCGGAAGCAAGTGTTTCGATCGCTATTCGGTCAGGACAAAGGTCATCGTGGTGAATGGGAAGCGTTTGTTGCCGCCCTTCGCATTGGAGGAGACTCTCCCATCCCTCTGGCGGAGATTGTGACCACGATGCTAGCTACATTTGCCTTGGAGGAGTCGCGTTCTTCAGGTCAGCCCATTTCAGTCGGCGGACTTCAGAGTCATAGTTAAAAGTCATAGTTAAAAATCATAGTTAAAAGTCATAGTTAAAAGTCATAGTTAAAAGTCATAGTTAAAAGTCATAGTTAAAAGTCATAGTTAAACCCCGTGAAGATTCTCTACGTTTCGCAATACTTCCCCCCGGAGATGGGAGCGCCGGCGGCGCGCGCCGCTGAGTTATCCCGACATTGGGCGCGGATGGGGCACGATGTGACTATCCTCACCGGCTTTCCAAACCATCCAACCGGCGTCGTGCCTGAGGATTGGCGCTCGCGGCTGCATCGGCTCCGCTACACGGAAACCGTCGAAGGGGTGCGCGTCGTTCGCACGTGGCTATGGCCGCTGCCCAACCGAAAAGCGCACGAGAGGATCCGTAACTACACTTCGTTCTGTGTGTCGGCGGGGATCAGCGGATTGACTCTTCATAAGCCGGACGTGATCATCGCCACTTCTCCTCAATTGCTGGTCGCGCTCTCGGGATGGTGGCTGGCGTGGTGGAAGCGCGTCCCCTTCGTCTTCGAGGTGCGCGATCTTTGGCCGGAATCGCTCGCGGCCGTCGGCGCGGGCAGCGAAGGAAGCTTGCTCCATCGCGCGCTGGGCGCAATCGCCGGATTTCTTTATCGTCGCGCCGACCGCATCGTTGTCGTGGCGCCGGCCTTCAAGGACCACCTGATCCGCCACTGGAACGTTCCCGCAGCAAAGATTTCCATTGTCGAAAATGGAGTGGAGATCGATCTTTTCCGGCTCGCCCCGGCTGCGATGGAAGTGCGAAAACAACTCAAGCTCGAAGATCGTTTTCTGATTTGCTACATCGGCACAATGGGCAATGCGCATGGACTGGAGACGTTGATTGCCGCCTCCGAAGAACTACAGACTGCGCTGCCGCGTGCGATGTTTTTACTGATTGGGGAAGGGGCAGAAAAGGAACGCATCGTGGAACTCGCCGCCGCGCGCGGACTGACCAACATCCAGTTTCTGGGTCAACAGCCGCGGGAACGGATTCCCGCCTATGTTTCGGCTGCCGATGTCTGCCTGGTCATGCTGAAAAAGACTGAGCTGTTCAAGACCGTGATTCCCACCAAACTACTCGAATACATGGCCTGCGAGCGGCCGGTGATTGTCGCTGTCGACGGGCAGGCTCGGCAGATTATCGAAGAAGCCGGCGCGGGGGTTTTTGTGGAACCCGAGAATAGTCAAGACCTGGTGCAAGCGATTCTCGGACTGGCGGAAGACCCGGCGAAGAGGCGGCAAATGGGTGCCAGCGGGCGGCAATACATCGTCAACAAATTCTCCCGTGAAAAAACGGCGCGCGACTACATCACTGTGCTTGAAGCGCTGAACGTGTAGTAATTCAGTTCGCGAAACGAAAGACGACGCAGAGGCAACGGACCGCAGATGCCGAGCTGCGCTCGGCTTGGACGGGCGAGGGCGCCCGTCCCCACACGCCCTAAGGATGAACCGCAACGACTGCTAAAGTGGTGGACATGGCAAGTGCCGCTTCCGCACCGCGATATGCCGCAGTCTTGGCTGCACTTCCGGGGATGAACAAGACATCCCCTTTGACCAGGGCTATATCCGGCGCCTTGGCATAAAGTATCTTCTTGAGGTCGACGGGAAGTTCCTGAATCCCACCCGGCGTCTGGCGTAGGATCTTGGTTTTGCTCAAGGAAGAAGTGCGGGTATTGCCGCCGGCCAGCGCCAGAGCTTTGAGGACGGTGAGGCTGTTGTCATCCATCCGAAAGCCGCTGGGGTTTTTCACATCGCCTACGACGTATACAATCCCGGCGCGCGAAACAATGATCGTGTCTCCTGGAAGAATATCTACATTCTCCTGGGTATCTTCCGTCAGGTTCGACGATAGCTGAAGCTCAACCTTCTGACCGGGATTTCCGCGATGCTCGATGGTCACATTGCGCCCCGCCTTGTCGGTTAATCCTCCCGCCGCCGAGATCAGGTCGAACAGTCGGCGGTTACCAATCGCAGGATAGGCCCCGGGCCGACTGACTTCCCCCAGCACGGTTATTGCTTGCGAGGCGGATTCATTCACGAAAATGGAAACGTGGGGGCCGCGGACAAAGCCTCCATCCTCCAGGCGCTTTTGGATCAACTCCTGCGCTTCATCGGTCGTGAGGGAGGCCAGGTGAACATAGTCAATCAAGGGAAGATAGACGTCTCCGGAACCACTGATGCGCGCCTTGGTCGATAGATCTGGGACTCCGAACACACTGATCTCGATCAGATCGCCGACGCCCAACTTCAGATTGGAATTCGCGAGCAAACGAGGCGATTGGGGCACGGCGGTTTCATTCGCGGGCGCAGGCTTCGGCGCCTCTTCCGTAACTGGTGTCTGGGCCAGAAGAGGGAGGGTGCACGAAAAAACCAGCAAGACGTACAAGCTTCCCAAAAGGAAGCGGCGATTCCGCCTGAACATACCAAGACTCCTGGATTTACGCGTGGAATCGAGTTTAACACACGAAACCCAGTAAAATCGGCCTGGGGCGCTCGGTTTCCCCGCCCCTGGAACCCTCAAAAGCTAACCTTCCCTTAGATTAGTTTCGGAGCGAAGAATAAAGTTAAAGGTATAATTTCCAAAATCACTGAAATCTGAATTCTCTGGCATGGTCCGGGCTCGATGAGCCGTCGGCGACGGAGGACGAATCGTGAAAATAGAAGTACCAGCGCTGGAGCCACTGGTCCGGCGCTTCATGCCCGAGCTCGACCTGCTGCGCGGAATTGCAGTTCTCGGCGTGCTGTTCTTCCATGGGTTTAGAGCGCAATATGGCGAGTTCCCCTTTACCGGGGCCCGCAGAATAATCGTGCTGGCAACTCAGCCTGGAGCCCTCGGCGTAAACCTGTTCTTCGTTCTCTCGGGATTTCTGATCACGGGAATCCTCCTCGACTCCCGGACCAGGCCCGATTACTACCGCCGGTTTTATACGCGTCGGGCTCTGCGAATTCTTCCAGCATATTATTCGCTCTTGATCCTCTTAGGCGTTCTGCACCAGGCCTCGGCGGCATTTCTCGGCTTGAGTTTTGTTTATTTGTCCAATGTCACGGGTCTTTTCGGCGTGTCCATGGACTATCATCCGCTTTGGTCTCTGGCAGTCGAAGAACACTATTACATCGTTTGGCCATCGGTCGTGCGCAAATTGAGAGCTCGCTCGCTGGCGCTGTTTTCTCTGGCGCTCTGCATTCTCGTACCCGTCGCCCGAGCAGTCTCATTCCACTACGGTCATATGCTCGGGGGCGAATGGTATACGTGGTTTGCCGCTGATGGCCTCGCCGAGGGCAGCCTCTTAGCGATTGTGCTGCGAAGCTCGATCAGCCGGAAACACGCGGCTGTCGGGGCCACGTTTCTCCTGACGATGGCAACGATTTTATTGATTGCAGGCGCCCCCTTCGGGATGCTGTCACGTCAAACCATGCTGGGCGCAAGTCTGCAACTGACCCTGGTAAATACTTTCTTTGCGGGACTTCTCCTTCTCTTCCTGGCCCTCGGCACCAGCTCGCGGAAATGGCTGGTGAACAGCACAATCCTGGCGTTCTTCGGCTACATCAGCTATGGGCTTTACCTGATCCACCCAATGATTTTTCGCATCTACGACAAGGTCACGGCAAGATTTTGGCCGTGGTTGCAGCCCTCGGTCGGACACTTTGGCCTGATCGTGCTCCGGTTTGCAGTTGTGAGTGCGACCGCAATTGGCTTGTCGTATATTTCACGGGAATATTATGAGGAATGGTTCTTGCGGCGGAAGGAGCGCATCGCACCTCCGCCCGTGGAGACGGCAGTGAAGGTCGTATTGACGACGCCTTCGGCGGCCGCGATCACAACCGAAGCGTCGGAGCCGTCCTCAACATGACCATGAAGCTGGCGGAAGCCCTAAAGGTTATTCAGTCAGCCCTACCCGATGCTCCTCGGTTGGAGGTAGCGCTGCTGTGTGGTTTCACTCCTTTACATCTGGAAACATTCCTTCGGGCACATCTGTGCAAATTGTTTCCTGGACGTTCTCCCCATGTGCAGACCGGTTTGTACGGTGACTTGATTGGCAACCTGCAACGCGTCGCGGGCGTTTCCGCCGCGGTAGTTGTGATCGAATGGCCTGATCTCGATCCCCGACTCGGCCTGCGTCGGCTCGGCGGCTGGGAACCATCCCAATTGCAGGATATTCTTAGCGAAGTGAACCGCAGCTGCGACCTTCTGCTGAGTAGTGTGGCAGCGGTTGCACGAAACATTTCGCTGGTCTTGTGTTTTCCAACCCTTCCGCTGGTTCCTGTTTCTTTTTCCCCGCTGGCACGGGCGAGCGAGTTCACGCTTGAACTTCGTAGCCGTGTCGCCTCGCTCAGCGCCGCGCTATCCCACCTTCCCGGCATCAGAATTGTTGACCCTCAGCGGCTGGATGCGCTGTCCTTGTCGCGGCGTCTGGACGTTAACTTCGATCTCTCGGCTGGCTTCCCCTATACGCTGTCTCACGCTTCGGCGCTAGCCGAGGTGCTGGCTGGGTTAGTTCTGAATCCGCAGCCGAAGAAGGGTCTGATCACGGATCTCGACGACACTCTCTGGCGTGGTATTCTCGGCGAGGTCGGAGTGCAAGGAATCTCATGGGACTTGGACAATCACAGCCAGATTCATGCACTGTACCAACAGTTTCTGCACTCCCTGGCGGCATCCGGAACCCTGATTGCCGTCGCCAGCAAGAACGACCGGTCGCTGGTGGAAGAGGCGTTTGCCGCTAGAGATCCTATCCTGCGCGAGACTGACATTTTTCCCTTCGAGGTGCACTGGGGCGCCAAGTCTGAATCGGTGGCGCGCATCCTCGGCGCATGGAACATTGCGGCCGATGATGTGGTGTGTGTCGACGACAGCGCCATGGATTTAGCCGAGATCAAAGCGGCACATCCAGGGGCAGAATGCGTCCTATTCCCGCGCGAGAATCCGCAAGCCGCTTATGAGCTGTTGGAGCGGCTGCGCGACTGGTTTGGCAAGGACAAAATTTCCCAGGAGGATGGCCTCCGCGCCGCAAGCCTGCGGGCCAATGCTGAGTTACAGCATGGTATGGAGCAGGCTTCGCCGGGTACTGTGGGGGATTTTCTTCGCCAGATCGACGGCAGGTTGACTCTTAGCTCACAAAAACAGCCGCTCGATTCCAGGTCCTTGGAATTGGTGAACAAGACTAACCAGTTCAACCTGAACGGCCGTCGCTTTCAAGAGGCGGAATGGCAAAATTGGCTGAACGCGCCGGACGCCGTCTTTTTGGCGGTCAGCTATCGCGACAAATATGGCCCTCTGGGGAAGATAGCTGTCATTGCAGGCGAGCTTTTGAATGGGAATGGCGTGAATAGCGACTCTTCGGGAAAACGCATGCTGCGCATTCGTACTTGGGTCATGAGTTGCCGGGCCTTTTCCCGGTTGATTGAATATGAGTGTGTTCGGTGGCTGTTTGCCAAGCTGGATGTAGAAGAACTTGAATTTGACTTTTTGCCGACGGCGCGCAACACGCCCATGCAAAACTTTTTGCAGCAAGTTCGTAACGCACCGGCGGAGCCGAACTGTCGCCTGTCCCGCGCTCAATTCCTGCAGAGCTGCCCTACATCAAGTCACGTGGTCGAGGAATCACCTAATGGCTAAGCTCGAGAGCCGTCTGGTCAATTGTTTCGCGACCGCTTTTCCGGAACTTGATCCGCAAGAGATTCCTTCGGTGTCGATGGGCTCGCTGGCAAGCTGGGATTCGCTGGCCGGCATCACCCTGCTTTCTCTTATTGAGGAAGAATTCAGTATCAGCATATCGCCGGATGATGCCGCCGGTCTCGTCTCATTCGGGTTGATCCTGGATTATCTGC
>Ga0185299_10006302_pt1 | contig 12665 bp, 13 predicted proteins | sample PaiPotPPA55metaG_FD_128002 | JGI IMG/M metagenome (GOLD analysis project Ga0185299, IMG submission 128002) | Iron sulfur acid spring bacterial and archeal communities from Banff, Canada, to study Microbial Dark Matter (Phase II) - Paint Pots PPA... ...
CGGGTCCCTCCCTCTCCCGCATGCGGGAGAGGGGAAAGACACGCGGTTTGAAGCCCCTCTCCCGCTTGCGGGAGAGGGAGGGACCCGCGCAGCGGGAGGGTGAGGGCTGCTTCACAAGCGTGGGCGCTACGCCTGCACCACCAGCTTCTTGTTGGTGTAGGCCTCGAGGCCCTCGATGCCGCCTTCATGGCCGTAGCCGCTGTCCTTGACGCCGCCGAACGGCGTTTCCGGCGTCGAGATGGCAAGGCTGTTGACGCCGATCATGCCGGCTTCGAGCGCGTCGGAGATCATGTTGGCCGTCTTGGTCGAGGTGGTGAAGGTGTAGGCGGCGAGGCCGAAGGGCAGCGAATTCGCCCGCTCGACCACCTCGTCGAAGCTCTTGAACGGCGTGATCGGCGCCACCGGGCCGAACGGCTCCTCGGTCATGAGCCGCGCGTCGTCGGGGACATTGGTGACGACGGTCGGCGCGAAGAAGAAGCCCTGGTTGCCGTGGCGCCCGCCGCCGGCCAGCACTTGCGCGCCGCGCTTCTTGGCGTCGGCAACGAAGCCCTCCATGGCGTCGAGCCGGCGCGGATTGGCAAGCGGACCCATGGCCGTGCCTTCGGCGAGCCCGTCGCCGAGCTTGATGTTCTTGGCGAAGTCGGCGAAGCGCTTGGTGAAGCGGTCATAGCTCGCTTCCTGCACGTAGAAGCGCGTCGGCGAGATGCAGACCTGGCCGGCGTTGCGGAACTTGCCGGCGGCGGCGATCTCCGCCGATTTCTCGGGATCGGCATCGGCGAAGACGATGACCGGCGAGTGGCCGCCGAGCTCCATGGTGGTGCGCTTCATGCCCTCGGCGGCGAGCTTGCTGAGGTGCTTGCCGACCGGCACCGAGCCGGTGAACGACACCTTGCGGATGATGTCGGAGGCGATGAGGTGCTCGGAGATCCGCGCGGGCACGCCGAACACCAGGTTCAGCACGCCCTTGGGCAATCCCGCCTCATGGAAGGCGCGCACCAGCTCGACGCAGGTGCCGGGCGTCTCCTCGGAGGCCTTGATGATGATCGAGCAGCCGGCGCCGAGCGCGCCGCCGATCTTGCGCGCCGGCGTCACGCCCGGGAAATTCCACGGCGTGAAGGCGGCGCACGGGCCGACCGGCTCCTGCACGGTCATCTGCCGCACGCCCGCGACGCGGCCGGGGATGATGCGGCCATAGGCGCGCTTTCCCTCCTCGGCATACCACTCGATGATGTCGGCGGAGACGGCGATCTCGATCTTGGCCTCGGGGAGCGTCTTGCCCTGCTCCAGCGTGAGGATGCGGGCGATCGCCTCGCCGCGCTGCCGGAAGAGGTCGGCGGCCTTGCGCATGATGCGCGCGCGCTCGTAGGGCGCGGTGGCGCGCCAGGTCTTGAAGCCCTTCTGCGCTGCGGCGAGCGCACGGTCGAGATCGGCCGGGCTCGCATGCGGCAGCGTGGCCAGCGGCTTCTCGGTCGCCGGGTTGATCACCGGCTCGCTGTCGCGGCCGCCGCCCGAAAGCCACTCGCCGTCGATGTACAAGGCCAGATCGGTATACATGCCGTCCTCCGCTTGAATTTCCGCGTCAGTGTTTCAGAACGAGGCCGCGCACGCCAGCGCCGGCTGGCGGCGCGCATCCTCGAGGATCATGTCCGCGCCCTTCTCGGCCAGCATGATGATGGCGGCGTTGGTGTTGCCGGACACGACGGTCGGCATAACCGAGCCGTCGACGACACGCAAACGCCCCATCCCGCGCACGCTGAGCCGCGCATCGACCACCGCCGCGGCATCCTCGCCCATGCGGCAGGTGCTGGTGGGATGATAGATGGTGCTGGAGCGCTCGCGGATGTGGCGCAGCAGATCCGCGTCGCCGGCATAGGCCGGGCCCGGCTCGTACTCGGAGTCGATATAGGGGCGCATCGCCGGCGCCTGCATGACGCGGCGCAGCAGCCTCAGCCCCGCCACCATGGTGCGGCGGTCGTTCTCCGCGGCGAGGTAATTGAGCTGGATCGCCGGCCCCGCGGCGGGATCGGCGCTCTTGATGCGCACGAAGCCGCGGCTTTCCGGCCGCAGCTGGCAGATCGACGCGGTGAAGCCCGAGAACGGGTGCAGCTTTTCGCCCATCCGGGTCGTGCTGAAATTGATGAAGTGGCACTGGACGTCGGGCGTGGCGAGTCGTTCGTCGGTGCGGAAGAAGGCGCCGGCATAGCCCGCGCTCACCGCGAGCGGGCCCCTGCGGTAGAGCGCATAGCGCCAGCCCATGCCGAATTTGCGCGCGAGCGTGGCGACGTCGTCGTTGAGGGTGATCGGCCGGGTGCAGCGATAGACCAGGCGCGCCTGCAGATGGTCCTGCAGATCCTCGCCGACGCCGCGCAGCTCGTGCGCCACGGCGATGCCGAAGCGCTGCAGCAGCGCCGCCGGGCCGACGCCCGAGAGCTGCAGCAGCGGCGGCGTGGCGATGGCGCCGGCGGCGAGGATGATTTCGGCATCGGCGAGCGCGCGCCAAGTCTCGCCGTCGTGCTGGAACGCGACGCCGACGGCCTCGCGGCCTTCGAACAGCACGCGGATCGCCGGCGCTTCCGTCAGCACGCGCAGATTGGGACGCTTGCGCACCGGGCGGAGATAGGCGACGGCGGCGCTGCAGCGCCGGCCGCGGCGGGTGGTGGTCTGGAAATAGCCCGCGCCCTCCTGGCGCGCGCCGTTGAAATCGTCGTTGCGCCGGATGCCCGTCTGCTCGGCCGCGGCGATGAAGGCCTCGCACAGCTCATGCGGGTCGCGCTGGTCGGAGACGCCGAGCGGGCCGCCGACGCCGTGGAACTCGTCGGCGCCGCGCTCCTGGTCCTCGGCCTTCTTGAAATAGGGCAGCACGTCCTCGTAGCTCCAGCCGACATTGCCGAGCTGGCGCCAATGGTCGAAATCCTCCTTCTGGCCGCGGATATAGATGCAGCCGTTGATCGAGCTCGAGCCGCCCAGCACCTTGCCGCGCGGCTGGATGATGCGGCGGTTGTTGAGCTCGGGCTCGGGCTCGCTCTCATAGAGCCAGTTGATCTTGACGTTCTTGAACAGCTTGCCGTAGCCCAGGGGGATGTGAATCCAGGGATTGCGGTCCTCGCCGCCGGCCTCGAGCAGCAGCACGCGATGCGCGCCGGACGCCGAGAGCCGGTTGGCGAGTACGCAGCCCGCCGAGCCGCCGCCGACGATCACGTAGTCGAAGCTGCCGTAGTCGCGCATCGGCGTCTTCCCACCGTTTCTCTCCCGAACCCCAATAGGGCGAAAAACCGGCGGCAGATCAAGCACCGGCCGGAGCCTGCCTGCCCTGCGCCCTGCTGCCCGCAGTCGAAATCGCTTGACACCATTCTATACTTCGATAAATATGGAACTATGGAAAAGATGAAGATCATCGCCGCCCTGGCGGCGCTCGCCCAGGACACCCGGCTCGACATTTATCGGCTCCTCGTGCAGGCGGGAGCAGGGGGTTTGCCCGCAGGGCAGATCGGCGAACGCTTGGAGCTGGCATCGCCAACTCTGTCGTTCCATCTGGCGCAATTGAAGCATGCGGGGCTGGTGACGCATCGGCGTGAAAGCCGCTCGATCATCTATACCGCGAATTATCCCGCGATGAACGACCTCCTGGCCTACCTCACCGAGAACTGCTGCCAAGGGAATGCTGTGGACTGCGCGGTCGGCTCATGCGAGCCCGCCTCGGAGCCCGCACGATCAAAGAGAAGGAGTGCTTAGCCGTGAAGCGTCTGCATGTGCATGTGTCCGTCGATGACCTTGACCAATCCGTCCGGTTCTACTCGACCCTGTTCGCCTCGGAGCCGAGCGTTCTGAAGCATGACTACGCAAAATGGATGCTCGAGGACCCGCGCGTGAATTTCGCCATCTCCAAACGTGGCGGCGCATCGGGCGTTGAGCATCTCGGCATTCAGGCCGAGGACGCGACCGAGCTAGCCGAGATCTACGATCGGCTGAAGCAGTCCGAGCGCCCGATTGTGGAGCAGTCGGCCACCACTTGTTGCTACGCGAAGTCCGACAAGCAGTGGATTGCCGATCCGCAAGGCGTTGCCTGGGAGACGTTCCTGACCCACGGCGAGGCCACCGTCTACGGCCAGAGCGGTTCGATCGAGAAATTGAAAGCAGTGACCAGCGAGGTCTGTTGTGAGCCGGCGCTTGAACCCGTACCAGCTCCGAAGACACAGAAGACTGGTTGCGGCCGCGCCGCATGACGGCGACGAGCAGCGCCACCTTCACGAATGAAACGACGGCCGTCCCGCCCGAGTCCACGGGCGGGTGGCCGCTCGTCTGGGCGCTCGCCATTGCGCAACTCGTCTCGTGGGGCTCCATCTACTATGGCTTTTCGCTCTTCGTGGTTCCCATGGAAAGCGAACTGGGCTGGAGCCGCACGGCGGTGAACGGAGCCCTGTCGCTTGGGCTCCTGACCTCCGGTATCTGCGCCTACTCGGTTGGCGCTTGGATTGACCGCCACGGGGGCCGCATGCTCATGACGGTGGGCTCGGCGCTTGGGGCGGCGCTCCTCGTCCTGTGGTCGCGCATGGACAGCTTGGTCGAGCTCTATGCGGTCTGGTTCGGGCTTGGGCTCGCCATGGCCGCGACGCTCTACGAGCCGGTCTTCGCGGTTCTCACCCGTGCGTTCCCCCGGAGCTATCGCACCCGCATCACAGTATTGACGCTGCTCGGCGGGCTCGCGAGCACGGTCTTCATTCCGCTCACGCAGGTGTTCATCAATGAGCTCGGCTGGCGCGACGCGCTGGTCGCGCTGGCGCTGTGCAATCTCGTCATCTGTCTCCCCATTCACGCCCTCGCTCTTCGGGACGGGAATGGGCCGGGTGGCATTGGACGTGCGTTAAGTGCCGAGGACCGCCGAATAGCCGACGACGCAGTCCGGCGATCATTTCGCCATCCGGTGTTCTGGGGTCTTGCCGTCTGCTTTGCCGCCTGGAACGCAACCTTCTCGGCATTGACCTTCCACATCATCCCGTTGCTGACCGAGCGAGCCGTTCCGATGACGATCATCGTCGGAGCCATCGCCGTGATCGGCCCCGCACAAGTGGCGGGCCGGATCGCCCTGCTCGCCTTCGGTCGGCATCTGCCGACCGGCACCGTCGGTAGGATTGTCGTACTCGCATTCCCGGCATCGGTCCTTCTGCTCATCGCTTTCCCCACCTCGATCGCCGCGCTGTTCGCCTTCGCCGTCCTATACGGATCCGGTAATGGGATCATGACGATCATCCGGGGCACAGCGGTGCCCGACCTCATGTGGCGTGAAGGCTACGGTGCGATCAACGGCGCATTGACCTTCCCCTCCAACGTCGCGCGGGCGATCGCGCCCTTTGGCGCCGCGCTGGTATGGGGCGTGCGGGAGGATTATGGCCTCGTCCTCTGGTCCATCACCGCAGGGGCGCTCATTGCCGCAGTCGGCTTCTGGTATGCGGCAGCTTCGGCTGCCGGCAATATCGAACGGGGACATTCATGAAGGACACCTATAACGTTCTTTTCCTGTGCACGGGCAACTCCGCGAGGAGCATCCTGGCCGAAGCGCTCATCAATCACTGGGGGCGCGGTCGGTTCGGCGGCTACAGCGCGGGATCATTCCCGAAGGGACAGGTACACCCGCTCACGCTGAAGCTTCTCGACAGGCTCCGCATTCCGCTCCTGAACGCACGCAGCAAATCCTGGAACGAATTCGCGCGTCCCGACGCGCCGATCATGGATTTCGTATTTAAGAGAAGCTGGATCGCTTGGCCGTGAAACGTAGAGCCGACGAGATCGGCGCTGTCCGCGACGTCGCGGCGGCGGACAAGGCGTCATGAGCCTGGTGACCATCTATCACAACCCGGCCTGCGGCACGTCCCGCAACGTTCTTGGCCTCATCCGCAATGCCGATATCGAGCCGACCGTCATCGAGTATCTGAAAACGCCGCCGAGTCGGGCCGAACTGGTCGATCTGATCCAGCGCATGGGCATCACCGTGCGGGACCTGCTGCGCCGCAAGGGCACTCCCTATGACGAGCTTGGACTCGATGATCCGAAGTGGACCGACGACCAACTGATCGACCTCATGTTGCAGCACCCGATCCTGATCAACCGGCCGATCGTCGTAACACCGCTCGGTGTGAAGCTGTCCCGGCCATCCGAAACGGTACTGGACATCCTACCGGCGCCACAGAAGGGCGCGTTCGTCAAGGAGGACGGCGAGCGCATCATCAATGAACAGGGCCGCCGCATTGGCGCGGCGGGAAAGACGCTATGAGCGATACGACGGCAAACCGGACCGAGGTGAGCATCGCCAAACCGGCCCGCCTCGGCCTATTCGAGCGTTGGCTGACGCTGTGGGTTGCGCTGTGCATCATTGTCGGTGTCGTCCTCGGGCAGACGGCGCCGTCCATTTTCCGCGCTGTTGGCGATGCTACCGTGGCTCAGGTCAATCTACCCGTTGCCGTCCTGGTCTGGCTGATGATCGTGCCGATGCTGCTGAAGATCGACCCGCGGGCGCTGCGCGAGGTCGGCGAGCACTGGCGCGGGATCATGACGACGGTCGGCGTGAACTGGCTGGTGAAGCCTTTCTCCATGGCGCTCCTCGGCTGGCTCTTCATCGGGATGTTGTTCCGGCCGTTGCTGCCCGCGAGCCAGATCGACAGCTATATCGCCGGACTGATCCTGCTCGGGGCCGCACCCTGCACCGCCATGGTTTTCGTTTGGTCGCATCTGGTCGATGGCGAGCCGCACTTCACGCTGAGCCAAGTGGCACTCAACGACGCGATCATGGTCGTCGCTTTCGCGCCCATTGTCGGCCTGCTGCTTGGCCTCTCCTCGATAACGGTGCCCTGGGACACGCTCGTCCTCTCGGTCGTACTCTATATCATCGTGCCAGTTGCGGTCGCCCAAGCCTGGCGGGCGGCGCGGCTTCGAGCCGGCGGGCAACCGGCGCTCGGCCGAACTCTAAAGAAGCTTGGACCTTTGTCGCTCGCCGCGCTGCTGCTGACGCTGGTGCTTCTGTTCGGTCTGCAGGGCGAGCAGATCGTGCATCAGCCTCTCGTGATCGCGCTGCTTGCCGTACCGATCCTGGTGCAGGTTTACCTCAACGCGGGGCTCGCCTACTGGCTCAACCGCCGCCTCGGCGTCGCGTGGTGCGTCGCGGGCCCGTCCGCGCTTATCGGCGCCTCGAACTTCTTCGAGCTGGCTGTCGCCACCGCCATCGCGCTGTTCGGCTTCCAGTCCGGCGCCGCGCTGGCGACAGTTGTCGGTGTGCTCGTCGAGGTGCCTGTCATGCTTTCGGTCGCGCGCATGGTCCGGTCGTCGCGCGGCTGGTACGAGCGCGGCGCGATGGCGGCGCGGCCGCTGCGATCACGGTCTTCCGCTGGTTCTATCTCCTCTGGCGCCGCGCGGCATGCCTGCCCGGAGCGGCCGCGGCGGCCCGGCCTGAGGCTCTTCACGACCATCACCTTGGCGCTGGCGGCGATCCTGGCGCTGCTGGGCTACGCCATCGCCTGACGCCCGGCGATGATCCTGGAGTCCACGATCACGTGCCCCGCTTGCGGCGCAGCCAAGACCGAAACGATGCCGACAGATTCCTGCCTGTTCTTCTATGGATGCAGCGGCTGCGGCGCGCTCTTGCGCCCGAAACCGGGCGATTGCTGCGTCTTCTGCTCCTACGGCTCGGTGCCTTGCCCGCCGGTCCAGAGTCGCTCCTAGCGGCGGCTCGCGAGCGTCTTTCCCGCCGCGGCGACGAGGACGCCGCCGAGCAGCAGCTTGAGGAAGGCGACCGGCGCCACCGCCACCAGCAGCCCGCCGAGCGACGCGCCGAGGATCGAGCCCATGCTCATCGCCGAGATGATGCGCTGCACGCCGCGGCCGCGTGGGATCGCGCCGATGCGCCAGTAGCGCCACAAGCCCACAGCGACCACGCCGAGCGAGATCAGGATGCTGGCCGAGCCCGCGATCTTGATGTCGGCGCCGAACAGGAAGATCAGCGTCGGGATGAGCAGCTCGCCGCCGGCGACGCCGAGGACGCTGCTCACCAGCCCGATGGCGATGCCGAGGACGAAGCCGGCGATGACGTGGAGGGTCGCGCCGTCCGGCAGCAGCGGCGCGGTGTGGAACGGGAAGACCGCCTCGACCAGCAGCAAGGCGCCGATGGCGGCGAGCAGGAGCGCGATGAGCTGCACCAGCCGCGTCGCGCTGAGCGCCTGCACCAGCCGGACGCCGGCGGAGGCGCTGGCCATGCCGCCGGCGGCGAGGCCCAGCACTTCCGGCAGATGCGGGCCGATATCGCCGAGCGCGACCGCGCCGCTGCGCGTCGCCAGCGCGAAGGCGAGCGTGACCAGGCTCACCATCAGGTTCAGCGGCACGGCGGATTTGACGTCGAAGCCGATCGCATGCATCAGCACGGGAAGGCGGAACTCGCCGCCGCCGAGGCCGATCAGCCCGGCGAGCCCGCCGATCGGCACGCACCAGCCGAACGCGCGGCGGAAGAATGGACAGGCGATGGTGCGCCGCATTGGCGCGCCGCGGCGCTCAAGCCGCCGTCTTGCGCGCCGCCAGGGCCATGGCGATGAGCGAGGTGCCGCCGAACACCAGGTCGATGCCGAGCAGCAGCCCCAGCGCCCAGGTGAAGGAACCCGGCAGGCCGGTGAGGATGAGCGCGGCCAGCACCAGGTCGATGACGCCGTTGAGCATCAGCCATTCCCATCGCCCCGAGAGCTCGCGGCGATGGGCGATGGCGAAGATGATCATCAGCACGCCGTCGACGATGAAATAGGCGATCAGCACGTAGGTGAGCGTGAGCAGGCCCTGCAGCGGGTTCCACAGCAGCACGCCGCCGGCGACGAGGGCGACCAGCGCCGAGAGCAGCGCCCACCCGAATCCGGGCGCGTGCCGGGCGCGCAATGTCGCCACGAGGCCGACGATGCCGCCGACGAGAAACAGCCATCCCAGGAAAATCGTGGCGGCAAGCCCGGCGATCGGCGGCACCAGGATCGCCGCCAGCCCGAGCACGACGAGGATGATTCCCTCGACCAGCAGCAGGCGCCAGTGCTCGTGCAGGGATTTGCTCAGGGCCGCGGCCAGATTGGCGTTGCCCGATGGATTCATCGATGACATAGCAGGCTCTCCTAGCTGCTCGCCTCACGAGTTAGAGCCGATTTCGCCTCGGATGCAACCTTGCACCGCTCGCGGGCGCCGCCGCGCGGCAATCGAAGGCCCGGGACCGACCCAGGCGATTGTTCACCCGCGCTTAAGGGTCCTTTCGCAACTGCGAAGCTTATCGTTTGCCGGCTGCGGGCTCATCTTCCCTGACATGAAGGCGCGGTGATGACCACCCTCCACCTTCACCTCAGGAAGGAGTGCTTATCATGCTTCGCTCTTATCGCTTCACCACCCTGGCCCGCGCCGCCACCCTCTCGATGGCGCTCGCCATTCCCGTCGCGTCGATCGCCTATGCCGATGACGAGTACGGAACCCGTCACGAGACCGTGATCCAGCAGGCCGCGGCGTCGCAGCCGAGCGCGCCCCTCACCGTGGCGCAGACCAAGGCGCTCGACGACGCGTTCAAGGTCGGCCAGAACGACGCCTTCGGCGCCGCACGCTCCTCGCAGCTGGCGCCGTCCGCCGAGAGCTACAACAGCCGCCTCGCCTCGACGACGGGCGCGGCCGGCAACCGCGACCTGGTCGGCGCCGGCGGCGCGCAGGACAAGCTCGCGAATGAGATCTTCCACCCCGGCAGCGGCACCGACTGGTAATGCCCGCCGTGTGAGCCGGCGCCCCGAAGTGGGCGCCGGCCGCGCGCTTTTGCAGACGTCGCATTGCTTCCGCCGAAATCAAAGCTGTAAAGTCCGGTCACGCCACGCGGCACTCGTCCATACGCCGCCCGAGCCGCTGACCGAGGCCCGACCCTGCCTCCTCGCATCACCGATCCGATCGCCGCGCTGCTCGCGGAATTCACCGCGCGGCAGCCGATCCGCACCGGGTCGCTCATCGTCACCGTGTTCGGCGACGCCATCCTGCCGCGCGGCGGCGCCGTGCTGCTGGCCGATCTCATCGCCCTGCTCGAGGGCTTCCGGCTCAACGACAGCCAGGTGCGCACGGCGCTGTCGCGGCTCGTCGCCGATGGCTGGCTCGCGGCCGAGCGCCAGGGACGCCGCAGCCTCTATCGCCTGACCGAGACCGGCCGCCATCGCTTCGAGGAGGCGACGCGGCGCATCTATGCCGGCCCGCAAGCGGCGTGGCGCGGCGACTGGCACCTGGTGATCCTGCCGCCGGACAGCGCCAGCCGCGGCGAGCTCCGCAAGGATCTCGGCTGGCTCGGCTTCGGCCAGCTCGCGCCGGGGATCATGCTGCATCCCGCGCCCGATCCGGACTCGCTCGCCTCGGTGGTCGGCGACCTGCCGGCACCGGAGCGCCCGCTCGTCATCGCGGGCAAGGCCGCTTTCCACGCCCCGCCCGATCTGCTGCATGGCCTGGTCGCGCGCTGCTGGGACCTCGCGGCGCTGGCGGCGGCGTATCGCGACTTCCTCGCCGCTTTCGCCGCGCTGGGCGAGGCGCTCGCCGAGGGATTGAAGCCGCAGCCGCTGCCGGCGCTGCTGGCGCGGCTGATCCTCATCCACGACTACCGCCGCATCATCCTGCGCGATCCGATGCTGCCGCCGCGGCTGCTGCCCGGCGACTGGATCGGGCGCGCCGCCTATCGCGACGCGCGCCGCCTCTATCGCAAGCTGGCGCGCCCGGCCGAGCGCTGGATCGACGCCCATCTGCACGGCGAGGACGGCGCCCTTCCGCCGCCCGACGCCGGGTTCCGCGCGCGCTTCCGGTGAAGCGGCTTGGCGTCGATTTTCCGCAGCCGGCCGGCCATCCTTGCTCGACGCATCGCGGGAGGCGAGGATGAGCGAGATGGAACCTCTGGAAAGCGCCGCTCTTCCTCAGGGCATACGCTCCCGCTTCGTGCGCGGCGTCAATGGCCTGCGGATGCACATGCTGGAGGCCGGCTTCGAGACGGAGGGCCGGCCTTGCGTGCTGCTCCTCCATGGCTTCCCGGAGCTGGCCTATTCCTGGCGCAAGGTGATGGTGCCTCTGGCCGCCGCCGGATTTCACGTCGTCGCACCCGATCAGCGCGGCTATGGCCGCAGCACGGGCTGGGACCCCGACTACGACGGCGACCTCGCCTCCTTCCGGCTCTTGAACCTGGCGCGGGATGCGATCGGGCTGGTGTCGGCGCTCGGCTACCGCTCCGTGGCGGCGGTGGTCGGACACGATTTCGGCTCGCCCGTCGCGGCGTGGTGCGCCCTGGTGCGGCCGGACGTGTTCCGCTCGGTGGCGCTGATGAGCGCGCCTTTCATCGGTCCAACCGCGCTGCCCTTCGACACGGCCAGGGGCGCCCCGCAAGGTAGCGCCGTGGCGAGCGCGTCCGGCGGCAGCATCCACGACGCGCTGGCGCGGTTGGATCGGCCGCGCAAGCATTACCAATGGTACTACGCGACGCGGCAGGCCAACGCCGATATGCATGACTGCCCGCAGGGCGTCCACGCCTTCCTGCGCGCCTACTACCATTACAAGAGCGCGGATTGGCGCGGCAACCGGCCCTTCCCGCTGCGGTCCTGGACCGCCGGCGAGCTCGCGAAGATGCCGCCCTACTACATCATGGATCTCGACCGGGGCATGGCGGCGACCGTCGCACCGGAGATGCCGTCGGCACGCGAGATCGCGGCCTGCCGATGGCTGCCCGAGAGCGAGCTCAGCGTCTACGCCGCCGAATTCCGCCGCACCGGCTTCCAGGGCGGCCTGCAATGGTATCGCTGCCGGACGGAAGGCAAATACGAGGCCGAGCTCCAAATGTTCTCCGGCCGGACGATCGACGTGCCGTCGCTCTTCATCGCCGGCAAGAGCGATTGGGGCGTCTACCAGGTGCCCGGCAGCGTCGAGCGCATGCAGCAGGTCGCGTGCACGCGCATGCTGGGCTGCCATCTGATCGACGGCGCCGGGCATTGGGTGCAGCAGGAGCAGCCGGAGCGCGTGAGCGAGCGGCTCGTGCGGTTTCTCGGCGAAGCCGGGTGAACGCCACCGGCCGGCGCATCGCCCATCGATATGTTACAGGAATATCGTGCTGTAGCCATTTTTCTGTGATATATTGCCGCACATGTACACTCAGGGCCTGCTCGACGCCAAGGACGGCCCGGCTCAGCGCCCGCCGGAGCCCGAGGCGCAGCTTCGGCGCTTCCACGAGCGGGTCGACGCCGAGGAGAAGGTCGAGCCCAACGACTGGATGCCCGAGGCCTACCGGCGCACCCTCATCCGCCAGATCTCGCAGCACGCGCATAGCGAGATCGTCGGCATGCTGCCCGAAGGCAACTGGATCACGCGCGCGCCGAGCCTGCGACGCAAGGCGGCGCTCCTCGCCAAGGTGCAGGACGAAGGCGGGCACGGTCTCTATCTCTACGCCGCCGCCGAGACGCTCGGCATCGCGCGCGAGGAGATGGTCGAGCAACTGCTGACCGGCAAGGCCAAATACTCCTCGATCTTCAACTACCCGGCGCTCTCCTGGGCCGATATCGGCGCCATCGGCTGGCTGGTCGACGGCGCCGCGATCATGAACCAGATCCCGCTCTGCCGCTGCTCCTACGGGCCCTACGCGCGGGCGATGATCCGCATCTGCAAGG
>Ga0185299_10006303_pt1 | contig 12663 bp, 9 predicted proteins | sample PaiPotPPA55metaG_FD_128002 | JGI IMG/M metagenome (GOLD analysis project Ga0185299, IMG submission 128002) | Iron sulfur acid spring bacterial and archeal communities from Banff, Canada, to study Microbial Dark Matter (Phase II) - Paint Pots PPA... ...
TGGTGATTCTAGCTTCCTTCATCAGCGCGTACCTGCTCGCCTCCCGCCTGCAGCGTGTGATCTCCGAGCCCATTCTGGAATTGGCCCGCACCGCATTTGCCGTTTCAGTGGACAAAGACTATTCACTGCGCGCCAAGAAGACGAGCCAGGACGAAATTGGATTTCTGTTCGATCGATTCAACGAGATGTTGGCCCAAATCGAGCAGCGCGAAACTGCTCTACGTGAGGTACACGACAAGCTCGAAATTCGCGTAAATGATCGCACGCGCGAACTGCGGCAGGAAGTGGCCGAGCGCACGCTCGCCGAGCGCGAGTTGGAAAAGCGGACGGTGTTCTTGAATTCGCTCATCGAGAGCAGCCCCCTCGCTATCGCCGCCCTTGATTCAGACCTTATGGTTCAGATGTGCAACCCGGCGTTCGAAAAGCTCTTCCGTTACCGGCAACAAGACATCCTCGGCAAGCCCCTGCTGGAATTGATTACGACCAGCGTACTTCGGGAAGAGGCCGAACCCACTAGAGTTTCCCTAATGCAGGGAAAAGCCACCCACACCGTAACGCGGCGAAAACGCAGCGATGGGAGTCCGGTGGAAGTCGAAGCCTTCGGGGTGCCCCTGACGGTAGGAGGAGAACCATCAGGCGCCCTCATGCTTTATCTCGACATCACAGAACGCAAGCGCGCCGAACTCGACTTGCGCGAGAGTGAAGCACGCTTGCAGGCACTGATCGCATCCGTGGATGAAATCGTTTTCGAATTTGATGCCGACGGCACTTACCGGAATATCTGGACGACAAACGAAAGCCTGCTCTCTCGTCCCAAAAAAGAGCTGCTTGGCCGCCGCATTGAGGAAATCTTTAGCGAGGAGGAGGCCAGGCCTTTTCTCGAAATCCTGCGGCGCGCCCTTGAGACGGGCCGGGGCGAAAGCTATGAGTACTTTCTGAACGTTCAGTCGGGAAAAGAGTGGTTTCTGGCGCGCGTCACTCCAATCAATTCCCCCGACGGCGACTCGAAGACTCTCTGCATGACGTCGCGAAACATCACCGAACGCAAACGAGCCGAGGGAGAGCTTCGGCGAGCGAAAGAAGCAGCCGAAGCCGCTAGCCAATCGAAGAGTGAATTCCTCGCGAACATGAGCCACGAAATCCGCACTCCGATGAACGGCATACTCGGTATGACGGATCTCGCCCTCGATACGGATCTGAACCCGGAACAGCGCGAATACCTGGGGATGCTAAAGACGTCGGCCGAATCTTTGCTGGGTCTCCTGAACGATATCCTCGATTTCTCCAAAATTGAAGCCGGGAAACTCGATCTGGAAGAGTACGAGTTCTCGTTGCGCGAAAGTCTCGGCGAGACGTTCAAGGCGCTGGGATTCCGCGCACAGCAGAAGGGGCTGGAATTGGCTTGGCGCGTGGGGCCGGAGGTACCAGACCACTTGGTGGGGGATCCCGGGCGCCTCCGGCAAATGATGGTGAACCTCGTCGGCAACGCGATCAAATTCACGGAGAACGGAGAAGTGGTTCTGGAAGTCGACAAGGAAAAAGATTCGGAAAAAGGGCTGGAGCTGCACTTCCGCGTGAGGGACACCGGAATCGGCATACCGAGAGACAAACAGCGAATGATCTTCGAAGCGTTCACGCAAGCTGACGGCTCCACCACGCGAAAGTATGGCGGCACTGGTTTAGGTTTGGCGATAACAACCCGGTTGGTCGAGTTGATGGGAGGAACCATCCGGGTCGAGAGTGAACTGGAACTTGGAAGCACCTTCCATTTGACGCTCCCTTTCGCAGTTGCCAAAGGTGATAGCGCCACGCAGCGGATCCTCGAACCCCAGACACTTCAGGGTTCGCCGGTTCTCGTTGTCGACGACAACCAGACCAGTCGAATCATACTCGCTGAAATGTTGGCGCAGTGGGGTATGCGCCCGGAAACGGTCGGAGGAGCCGAAGCCGCCCTGGTTTCTCTTCAGAGTGCAGCCGCGGAGGGCCACCCGTTTAGACTTGTGATCACGGACTTGCACATGCCTGATGTCGACGGATTCACGCTGTTCCAAAGAATCCGCGCCACTGTTGAATCCAGCACTCCGCCGGTGTTCATGCTGAGTTCGAGCGCACAAGGCGGCGAAGGTGCGCGCTGTCGGCAGATGGGGATTGCGGCCTACCTCACGAAGCCCGTCAGGCCGTCGGAACTTCTCGATGCAATCTGTAACGAACTCGCGTCATCAGATCGCGCGGTTCCTCTCTCTCCAGTTGCGCCGCGCCCCATCCCGAAAGAGCGCTCTGGAGTGAAGATATTGCTGGCGGAAGATAACGCCACGAATCGCGTGCTTGCTACACGGCTGCTTGAAAAGCACGGCCACACGATTGTGATAGCGGAAAACGGCCGGCAAGCAATTGAAATCCTCGAACGGCAGAAAGTGGACGCGGTGCTGATGGATCTGCAAATGCCGGAGATGGATGGCATCGAGGCCATTCATGCAATCCGAGAGAAGGAAAAAACAGCGACTGGCCACATACCAATCATTGCTTTGACGGCTCACGCCATGAAGGGAGATCGCGAGCGATGCCTTGAGGCTGGGGCCGATGATTACGTCACGAAACCCATTCGCGCGCCGGAATTATTTGCCGCGCTGGAACGAGTCATGGAATCGCCCGGCGCGCGCGATGTGGCAAAACTGCCGCCAGACGCACCATCGACCGTGGCGAATCACGAATCTGCATCGCTCCCCGCGGAAGCGAACAGTGCAAACACCTCGGAAGAAATACTGGACGTCGACGGAGCGCTTGGGCGCCTGGCAGGCGACCGAGAGCTGCTCGAGGACGTGGCGCGCTTGTTCGAGGAAGAGTGCGGAAAAATGCTGTACGAAATACGCCAAGCTTGGGCCGCTCAAGACGTTCCTCTGCTCTTGCGCCTCGCGCACACCGTGAAGGGTTCATCCGCAAATATCGGCGCTCTGGCCGTCACCCACGCGGCAGAAGAAATTGAGAAGCAATTGTGCTCCGGTAGCTTGAAGGGCCTCAGCGGTCCCGTTGATCGTCTCGCAGCCGAATTGGACCGGCTGCGCACCGAGATTGATTTGTTATTCCCTAAGGTGACGCAAGGCTAGCCCCCTGGTTCAGTGGCAACGGCTGCGGCGCCTGGCCTCTGTTGGAAAGTTTTGATTCCGCCGATTCGTTTAAAGGGGAAAAATTGGAGCTGGCCGTGACTGACTCTATGACGCAAAAAAGGTCCGTACTGATTGCCGAGGACGATCCGGTCTCGCGCCGCGTCCTGGAATCATTCCTTACAAAATGGGGATTCGAAGTCATCATCGCCACGAACGGAAACGATGCCCTCGCTATCCTCGAGAAACATCAATCTCCGCGTTTGGCGCTCCTTGACTGGATGATGCCTGGAATGGAAGGAGTGCAGGTCTGCAAGCGGCTCCGCGAGAACGCCACGCGCCCGTACACCTACGTTCTCCTGCTGACAGCACGGGGCGAAAAAGAAGACTTGTTGACAGGTCTTGAAATGGGCGCCGACGACTACTTAACGAAGCCGTTCGATTCCCAGGAGCTGCGCGCGCGACTCCACGTAGGCCAACGCATTCTGGAATTGCAGGATGCTCTGATCGCGTCTCGCGACACCCTCCACTTCCAGGCTACGCACGATCTGTTGACCGGGATTTCCAACCGCGGCGTCGTGTTGGACACGTTGCAGCGCGAACGCGCTCGTCAGGCCCGTGAAGGCGGGATGTTCGGCATTGTTCTCGTTGATCTCGACCATTTTAAATGGGTGAACGATACGCACGGCCACCTTGCCGGCGACGCTGTCTTGCAAGAAGCAGCGCGGCGAATGGCCGCTTGCGTTCGGCCTTATGACACGGTGGGGCGCTATGGCGGAGAAGAGTTCCTGATCGTAGTTCCGAACTCGGATTCCGCGGGAACGATGAAGCTTGCAGAAAGAATTCGCCAGACGATTGAATCACCGTTGATCGCGATTCCGGGAGGCGAAATTCAGATGACCGCGAGTCTCGGTGTTGCCGTTAATAACGCGCAGGTCCCCGTCGACCATCAGGTCTTGCTCCGCATGGTCGATGAAGCTCTCTATCGTGCGAAGAATGCTGGGCGCAACCGGTCCGAATTCGCTGCGCCGGAGCTCGCTGAGGTTGGCACCGCGGCAGTTACATCGAACCCGCTCTAATTGGGATCAGGGGGATCGCAGTACGCTGTCTTCGTGTCGTAGCCCCAATTTCCTCGCGAACAAGGTCCGGCCGCACCCATACGGCAGCGTATGGAAAACGTGCGTTGCATTTCCGGCACCCCGTTGAAACCAGCCACGCTTGCACCGGAATTTGGTATAAAGTGGTAGTTGCGCTGGCGCTTGTAATTTCTCCGTTGCCGCCCGAGAGGCTCAGCAATGAATCCTACCAAACCAACTACGGTCGCAACGAGCGCCACTCCCGCAACAAACCGCCGGGACACGCTGACGATCACCGACAACCGCAACGGCAGGCAGTACGAGATTCCCGTCAAGAACGACACTATCCGGGCCATGGACCTGCGCCAAATAAAAATCAAAGAGTCCGATTTCGGCATGATGAGTTACGACCCGTCTTATTCGAACACGGCTTCCTGCACCAGCCGGGTCACATTTATCGACGGCGATAAAGGGATTTTGCGCTATCGCGGTTACTCGATTGAAGAGCTGGCGGAAAAAAGCTCGTACATCGAAACGGCGTATCTGATCCTTCACGGCGAATTGCCCACGAAAACGCAACTCGCTGATTGGTCATATCACGTTACGCATCACACGTTCATTCACGAGAGCATCAAGAAATTTCTCGATGGCTTTCATTATGACGCGCACCCCATGGGCATGCTCATCTCCACCGTCGCCGCGCTTTCCACTTTCTATCCCGACGCAAAAGATATTTTTAATCCCGATTCGCGGTTGAAGCAGACCTACCGTCTCATCGGCAAAATGCCGACGCTCGCAGCATTCGCTTATCGGCACAGCCTGGGAATGCCCTACGCATATCCGGACAACGATCTAAGCTACTGCGGCAATTTTCTGAACATGTTGTTTCGCACCACCGAACTGAAATATCGCCCCAATCCCACGCTCGAACACGCGCTCGACATCCTGTTCATTCTCCACGCGGACCACGAGCAGAACTGCTCGTCGAGCGCCATGCGTGGCGTCGGCAGCTCGCAAGTGGATCCCTATTCGGCAACCGCGGCGGCCACGGCCGCGCTCTACGGCCCGCTTCACGGCGGCGCCAACGAAGCCGTGTTGCGCATGCTGGTCGAAATAGGCTCGGTGAACAACGTTCCGGCCTACATCAAGGGCGTGAAAGCCGGCGAAAAACTGCTGATGGGCTTCGGCCATCGCGTTTACAAGAACTACGATCCGCGCGCCAAGATCGTGAAGCACATCGCCTACGAGGTTTTCGACGTCATGGGCCGTAATCCGCTCATCGATATCGCTCTCGAATGCGAGCGCGTCGCTTTGGAAGACGACTATTTCGTCACGCGGCGTCTTTACCCCAACGTCGATTTCTACACCGGTCTCATCTACCAATCGATGGGATTCCCCGTCACGATGTTTCCGGTGTTGTTCGCGATTCCCCGCACTTCTGGCTGGATCGCGCAATGGGAAGAAATGCTCCTCGACGAGGAACAAAAGATTTCGCGTCCCCGCCAGGTCTATCTCGGCGAGGACCTGCGCAGCTACATCCCGCTCGAGCGCCGCAGTTAGCGCCGCGCCGCGCGGAGCGGCGCTGGGCCCTCCTCTCTGCACGAAGTCGATAGAACCCTTCTATTTTCTAAAAGTGATTGCATCCGGCGTGAATCTCTGGCAAAACACTCTGACGTCCCCGGGGGGCCCGTTATGGAAATCTCTAGCCGGCAGTCTGGCAATGCCACCGTCGTGGACGTCGTCGGCGACATCACGCTTTACAATTCACCCGATGTGCGCAAGGTCTTGATCGATCTGCTGCGGACAAAACGCATCCCGCGAGTCATCGTCAATATGCTCAAGGTGAGATACATCGACAGCGCCGGCGTTGCTTCCCTCGTGGAAGGATTGAAAATTTCGCGCGACTTGAAAAGCGGCTTTGCCCTCTTTGGCCTGAGCAGGACGGCCCGGGAAGTCCTTGAGCTCACGCGGCTCATAAAGGTCTTCGAGGTCTACGAAAACGAAGACGACGCCTTGAAAGGCGGCAACACTGCTGCTCCCGTACGGTAAAGGTGTCGTTGCCCCGGAGGCAATTCTTCCCGCAGGTTCCGGGCTCCAGGATTCATAGATGCCACTGACTGCATCCATCGGCGAAGCCACCATAAATGGGCTCGCTTATATCGGAGGCTTGGCGCGTCTCACCGGCGGCGCCGCTAGCGCTGTTTTCATTGAGCCGCTGCGCGGCCGCCAGTTCCGCTTCAGCCGGGCCGTGCATCAAGCCATGGCCATCGGTGTGGAAGCGCTTCCCATCGTTTCGCTGATCTCCTTTTTTGTCGGCACCATTCTTGCCCTGCAGGGCGCGTACGAGCTGCGCACCCTTGGCGCTTTGCAATTGGTTGCCAGCGCCGTGGCTATTTCGATGACGCGAGAGCTCGGCCCGCTGATGACCGCCATCGTTATCATCGGGCGTTCGGGTTCTTCGTTCGCGGCCGAAATTGGCACGATGAAGGTGAACGAGGAAATCGACGCGCTCGAAACCATGGCTCTCGAACCGGTTAATTTCTTGGTGGCTCCTAAGTTCCTCGCCATGATTCTAATGGCCCCGCTCCTCACCACCTGGGCCGATTTCATGGGAGTGCTTGGCGGCGCGCTTTTCGGTGTCAGCAGCGCAGGCTTCACCCTCGGCACTTATATCAGCGCCACTTTAAAGGCACTTGTTCTGCGCGACATCGTCACCGGCCTTATTAAGAGCGTGATGTTCGGCATCGTGATAACGGCGGTCGGTTGCCAGGAGGGTTTTCTCACCGGCCTGGGCTCAGAACAGGTTGGCCGCTCCACCACGTCGGCGGTCGTAAAATCTATTTTTCTCGTGGTGATCGTGGATTTGATCTTCACAGCCATCTTTTATTTCACGGCGCCCAGATAGACAAATGACAACCGATCTGACGCCAAAAAGCGAATCATCACCCGAACCCGGAGAAGTCGCGATTGCCGTTAAGGATCTGCGCGTAAAATACGGCGAGCGCGAAATTCTGCACGGAATCAATTTCGAGATTAATGCCGGCGAGACGCTCGTTATTCTGGGAGGATCGGGTTCGGGCAAGAGCACCCTGCTTCGGACGCTCGTGGGGCTCGAACTCCCCAGCAGTGGCGAACTGTGGATTCGAGGCCAGAATTTCGGCGCTCTTTCGGAAGAGAAGCGTGACGAAATAAGAAAGAAAGTCGGTATGTCCTTCCAGGGGGGAGCGCTCTTTGGCTCCCTGAGCGTGGGCGATAATGTTGCGTTGCCTCTGCGAGAGCATACGCGCCTCGATGAATCCACAATCGAAATCGTCGTCCGTCTCAAGCTCGATCAAGTGGGGCTTTCGGGTTTCGAAAACTACATGCCCGCGCAGTTGAGCGGCGGCATGAAGAAGCGCGCCGCGATAGCGCGCGCTCTGGCCATGGATCCCGAAATCCTGTTCTTCGACGAGCCTTCGGCAGGTCTCGATCCCATTATCGCCGCCGGTCTTGACGAGCTTATTCTGAAATTGAAGAAAGCTTTCCGCATGACGATCGTGGTTGTCACGCACGAATTGGCCAGCGCGTACTTGATCGCCGATCGCATGATCCTTCTCGACAAGGGCATCATCGTTGCCAACGGAACGGTCGCGGAGCTTCGCGCCAGCCAGCAACCCCGTGTTCGCCAGTTCCTGGATCGCGTCCCGGAGCCGGAGATTTCCGAAGAATTGGATTATTTACAAATGCTGACCGGGGAAACGCCGCCCCTCAGGCGTTGAGTCTGGTCAACCGCGAGGCCCGTGTTATACTGCGCCGCCTGTAAGGGCGGGTGCCTGAATCACGGGCTTGGCAATAATCGAGGAAGCCGATGGATGCAAAACGGGAGCAGGCTCTCGTTGGATTATTCGTGCTCGTCGCGGCAACACTGCTGGTCGTCGTCGTCTTTCTTCTTTCCGGCACTCTTGGCAAGGGCGATGTCCCCTTACACGCGTTTTTCAAGAATGCCGGCGGTTTGGCGCCGGGCGCGGAAGTCCGCTACGCAGGGGGCCCCCCGATTGGCCGCGTAACGAAAGTGGAAAGCGATCCGAATGATTCCACACGCATGAGAATCGACTTCTCCGTTCGCCCCGACCTCCCCGTGAAAACCGACAGCATTGCGATTATCACCAGCAACAGCGCCCTGGGCGACAATTTCCTCGGGATCAAAGCAGGATCGAAACAAGCGCCCCGCGCCCAGAAAGACGCCACGTTGCCATCTCAGGAATACACCAGCATTGCCGACATCTCTGCCATGCTGGCCGATCTCACCCCGCGGGCGGACCAGCTTCTCGATAACCTGAACGCTCGCGTTGTGGCCCTCAAGGAAACGATAGATCGCGTAAACGACCTCATAGACGAACGCAACCGAGCCAACGTCGCCGCGAGCCTGGCGAATGTTCGCGGCATGCTCGAGGAAGACCGCCCCCTCGTCCATTCGACTCTCGGTAATATTAATGAAACGAGCGCCAAGCTCCGGCCCATGATGGACGATTTCAAGAAGACGATTGCGCAGGCGAATGACGCTCTCGCCCACGTCGATGCAACCATCGCTGAAAATCGGCCCGATCTGCGCGAATCCATCGCAAGTCTGCGGCACACGCTGGCCAACGCCAACTCGCTCACCGATCAGCTCGACCGCACGATGAACACGAACGCGGAAAATCTCGACGAGATCATCGAGAATATGCGACACATCTCCGAGAACATGAAGGAATTCACCGACACGATCAAGACGAGGCCGTACACCTTGATTCGTGCCTCCGGGCCTCCGCCGCATGAGCCCGGCAAACCGCCGCCAAAATAGGGCAGGAGGGCCAATCGTGTTAAAGCATCGCATCGAACAAATTGCGCTGGTCGCTTTGCTGGCGGGGATTTCCGCCGGATGTGGCGCCTCGCGCCCTTACAAATACTATGAGCTTGACGTTTCGGCGCCGGCCGCGGCGCAGGCGACTCCGTACCCGATTACGATTCTCGTCGGCCGTGTCGCTACCCCTCAGCTCTACCGCGATAGTCGCATCGTGTATGGCTCTGGACCCGTCCAGCTCGGCACTCATGAATACGATCGTTGGGCGCAAATGCCGTCCGACATGATTCAAGAGGCGTTAATCTCCGCCTTGCGGAGTACCGGGCAGTACCGCTCCGTTACGGCCGTCGGCAGCAGCGCTCGCGGCGAATTCGTGCTTCGCAGCCAGCTCTATTCCCTGTACGAAGTAGATCAACCGCAGATTGCCGGCCGCTTCTCGATCCAAATCGAATTGTTCGATTCGAAAAGTGGAACTACGGTTTGGAGCGACACCTACTCTCACGACGAGTCCGTGGAAGGCAAGTCTGTGGGAGATGTAGTTGAAGCGCTCAACCGGAACGTACGGACAGGCATGCAGCAGCTAGCCGGGCATCTGGGCCAGTATTTCGCCGCGCACCCGCCCCAGCAACCCGCCGCGCAATAACAAGCCTTTTTCGTTGTGCAGTTAGCAATTCTGCTCCACCTGCCCGGCGCTCCATCTTGAAACAGTTCTGCTTTCGCGCATCCTATGCTCGGGATACCCCATTCTAATTACCCTTCCTGCCGTTCCTGACGATTAGGAATTTGAAGACAGCTTGGCATCATATAAACGCGAACTGCGGGCCAGCAAACTCCTCGGTGGCACATCTTCTTTCCATGGGTTCGGAATGTCCGCGCAACTTTCGCGCGGAGGAGCAGCGTCATGGGCCTCTTGCCACAACTGTTCAGCGCTGGCGACGATCGAATGCAGGCCGAACTTCTCGACCTCACGCACGACGCTGTTTTCGTGCGCAGTTTTGAAAACAAGATCCTGTATTGGAACGGCGGCGCCGAGCGGATGTACGGCTGGGAGAAAGAAGAAGCGTACGGAAGGACCACCCACGATCTCCTCCGAACCCGCTTTCCGAAGCCACTCGCCGAGATCGAAGCGGAGATATTGGAGAAAGGCTCCTGGGAAGGCGAAGTAATCCGCCAGCGGCGCGATGGTGCATTCCTTATTGTCTCCAGCCGCTGGGCGTTGCGCCGCGACGTGGCCGGTAATCCGGCGTCAATTCTGGAGAGCAACACCGATATTACGCAGCGAAAGCGGGAAGAAGAAAAATTCCGCAAACTTCTTGAATCTGCTCCCGATGCAATTGTGATCGTGAATGACTCCGGAAATATCGTGTTGACCAACGCGCAGACCGAAAACCTCTTCGGATATCCGCCATCGGAACTGCTCGGCCAACCGGTCGAGATGCTCGTTCCGGAAAGATATCGCGCAAGTGACTCCGCACATCGAACTGGCTTTTTCGTGGAGGCACGGTCACCAGAAATGGGTGCGGGGTTGGAAATCTGCGGCCTGCGCAACGACGGGACCGAGTTTCCCGCGGAGATTAGCCTGAGCCGCCTTGAGACGGAAGAGGGTACCCTGATTTTGAGCGCCATTCGCGACGTAACTCAGCGGCGGCACGCGGAAGAGCAAATCCGGAATCTGAATTTAGATCTCAATCGGAAGGTCACCGAACTCCGTGCTCTCAACCACGAGCTGGAATCCTTCAGCCATTCGGTTTCACACGATCTCCGCTCGCCTTTGCGCCATATCGATGGTTTCGCACGCATACTAAAAGAAGAGCACGCTCAGGAACTCTCCGAACCTGCGTTGCGCTATCTCGACCGAGTTCTAGAGGGAGCCACTCACATGGGTCACCTCATAGACGACTTGCTCAACTTCGCGCAACTCGGCCGGCGAGAGCTATGTCTCGAGTCGGCCGACTTGGGCCAGCTTCTCCGCGAAGTGATTGTCACCCTGGAGCCGCTCACAGAGGGACGCGCCGTCGAATGGCGGATCGGCTCTCTTCCCGATGTGATGTGCGATCCTGGCCTCATCAAAATTGTTCTCACGAACCTCCTTTCGAATGCTTTGAAATTTACCCGCGGGTGTACCACGGCGGTCATCCAGATCGGCACGAAAGAACTACAGGACGAAACAGTTGTATTTATTGGCGATAACGGAGTTGGATTTGACCCCAGGTATGCCGACAAACTTTTCGGAGTCTTTCAGCGCCTCCATCGTCCCGAGGATTTTGAAGGAACCGGCATTGGCCTTGCGACGGTGCAACGCATTCTGGATAGGCATGGCAGCCGTACCTGGGCCGAGAGCAATCTCAACCAAGGTGCTACGTTCTATTTCACTCTTCCGGGCGCCCATGAACTCGTTTCCTCGCAGGTGCCGCTGGGCATCAGCAGTGAAAAGCCGCCGGGCCAGGAGATATCGCCCCCAAGGCAATCTCGTGGCAAGTGAGCTGTGCCGTTTTTTACCAGATTCCTGGTGCCGCAGCATGGGCGTCGGATCAACTGAAATTAGTTTTTTCTAATTTTCGATCCAACGCCGTTAAATCTGCTCCCCCGCCATCCTGTCCGGCAACAAATTGGGCTTGGGCGCGAAATGTGCCGATAAGTTCTTTGGAGTCTCCCGCACGATGCGTAAGGAGGAGAAACTTGGCAGAGGCGAACGCAATTGAGATTCTCCTGGTAGAAGACAATTCTTCGGACGCGGAACTGGCTCTTCACGCTCTTCAAAAGAGCAAAGTCGCCCGCCAGATCCAGGTAGTTCGCGACGGAGAAGAAGCCCTAGATTTCCTTTTCTGCCGCGGTCCGTTTTCCGGCCGCCGCTTCGAGTCCCCTCCGCAACTTGTGCTGCTCGACTTGAAACTTCCAAAAGTAGACGGTTTGCAGGTCCTGCACGCGGTGAAGAGTGACGCACGCACAAAAGCTATCCCCATCATCGTGCTCACCTCTTCCAAGCAAGAACGTGATCTGGTTAAGAGCTACCAGCTCGGCGTCAACAGCTATATACAAAAGCCCGTCAACTTCGGTGAATTTCAGGAGGTCGTCCGCCAGCTCGGAATGTATTGGCTGCTCGTGAATAGCAAACCCCCGGCGGCTGCGCACTCTCCTGGATAAGGGCTTCGACTCGATGGATCCTATCGTTCCCACAATTACTTCGGTTGCTGCCAAACCATTGCGGCTTCTCCACATCGAGCACGATCAAGCTGACGCCGAACTCTGTCTTCGGGCGCTCCAGCAGGCCGGCCTCGACTTTCAAATCGATGTGGTATCCACGCCGGAAGCATTGGCTCGCAAACTGAATGAAACCACCTTCGACGTTGCTCTTACCGATTTCGGGCTCACCGGATGGACCGGCACCGATGCGCTGGCACAGATCAAGCAAACCGGCTTGGATCTCCCTTTGATCCTCGTCACCGGAACCTTGGGCGATAGCCTCGCTGTCGAAAGCATCAAGAGCGGCTTCACGGATTATGTATTGAAGGATCAGCTCGCTCGCCTGCCCATGGCGATTCGGCGTGCCCAGGAAGAAAAATCGCTGCGGGATGCTGAGCACCGCGCTGTCGCGGCCCTTCGAGAGAGCGAGGAGCACTATCGCACTCTGGTTGAGAACGCGCCCGAAGCCATTGTTGTCTTC
>Ga0185299_10006309_pt1 | contig 12655 bp, 12 predicted proteins | sample PaiPotPPA55metaG_FD_128002 | JGI IMG/M metagenome (GOLD analysis project Ga0185299, IMG submission 128002) | Iron sulfur acid spring bacterial and archeal communities from Banff, Canada, to study Microbial Dark Matter (Phase II) - Paint Pots PPA... ...
TGCCAGGTCGCTCAATCTTCCTCTGCTCGCGACTAACGGTGTCTGCTATGCCGCTACGAAAGATCGTGAACTCTGCGACGCCTTCACCGCCATCCGCCATCACCGCACGCTGTCGACTGCCGGACGGTTGCTGGCGCGCAACTCCGAACGTCACCTGAAATCGCCGCGAGAAATGCAGCAACTGTTTGCCGACCTTCCTGAAGCCATCGCCAACACGCTCGAACTCTCTTCACGCCTCGAATTTACGCTCAACGATCTCGGCTACCAGTTCCCCCTCTACCCCGTTCCCGAACGCGAGACCATGAACTCGTTCCTGCGCGAGCGTTCTTGGGAAGGTTTCAGGCAGCGCTATGACCGGATTTCCCCTGATATGCAGACCCGCGCCCGCCGCCAGATTGAGCGCGAACTGGCGCTGATCGAAAAGCTTAAACTTGCCGGATATTTTCTTATCGTGTGGGACTTGGTCCGCTTCTGCCGCGAGCAAAACATTCTGCTGCAAGGCCGCGGATCGGCCGCCAACAGCGCCGTCTGTTATTCGCTCGGCATCACAGCCGTCGATCCCGTCAGCATGGAACTTCTCTTCGAACGCTTTTTATCGGAAGAACGCGGCGAATGGCCTGACATCGACCTCGACCTGCCCAGCGGCGACGAGCGCGAAAAAGTCATTCAATATGTTTACCGGCGCTATGGCGAGCGCGGCGCAGCTATGACGGCGAATGTCATCACCTACCGCAACCGCATGGCGGCGCGCGAAATGGGCAAGGCGCTGGGATTCGATCCGGAAACGCTCGCCAAAATTTCCGCCGCTGTCGCGACTTGGGAATTCCGCGACGAAAACGACGCGCTCGACCGCCGCTTCCGCGATGCCGGACTCGATCTCAACCATCCGCGCCTGCGCAAATATTACGAACTGTGCCTCGCCGTACAGGATATGCCGCGTCATCTCGGCCAGCACTCCGGTGGCATGGTCATCTGCCAGGGGCAACTCGACTCGGTCGTTCCGCTCGAACCCGCATCCATGCCCGGCCGCGTCGTGGTGCAGTGGGACAAAGAAGATTGCGCCGACATGGGCATCATTAAAGTCGATCTGCTCGGTCTGGGCATGATGGCCGTGCTCAAGGATTCAATCGAGCTTATTCGCAACCATTATCATGAAGAGATAGATCTGGCGCATCTTCCGCAGGATGATCCTGCGGTGTATTCGGCTTTGCAGCAGGCGGACACCATTGGCCTCTTCCAGGTGGAAAGCCGCGCGCAAATGTCGTGCCTGCCGCGCCTGCAACCAAAACGTTTCTATGACATTGTGGTGCAGGTCGCAATCATTCGGCCAGGGCCAATAGTCGGCCAGATGGTAAATCCCTTTTTGCAACGCCGCCAGGGACGCGAAGAGGTCACGTATCCGCATCCTTCGCTCGAACCGGTGCTCAAGCGCACGCTCGGCGTGCCGCTTTTTCAGGAGCAACTGCTGCGTCTTGCCATGATCGCAGCCAACTTTACCGGCGGCGAAGCGGAAGACCTGCGCCGCGCCATGGGTTTCAAGCGATCGCAGGCGCGCATGAAAGAAATCGAGGCCAAGCTGCGGGCCGGTATGACGCATAACAAAATTCCGCGCGACGCGCAGGAGAAAATTATTCTCTCCATCACATCGTTCGCGCTCTACGGATTTCCCGAATCACACGCCGCCAGCTTCGCGCTCATCGCTTATGCCAGCGCTTACTTGAAGTGCCACTACCTCGCCGCATTCACAGCCGCCCTGCTCAACAATCAGCCTATGGGATTTTATTCTCCGGCGACGATCACCAAAGATGCACAACGCCACGGATTGAAAATGCTGCCGGTGGATGTGACGCGCTCGGAGTGGATGTGCACGCTGGAAGCAGTGGTCAGTGGTCAGTGGTCAGTGGCCAGTGAGTCAGTACCAAGTACCGAGTGCCGAGTACCCAGTAAAACCTTTGTCATTCCGGCCCTCGAGCGCAAGCGAGGGGCGGAGGAATCTCGGTACTCGCCACTCAGTACTCGTTACTCGCAACGCGCGACTCCGGCGCTACGGCTTGGTTTTCGCTACGTTCGCGGGCTGCGCGAGGAGGCTGCTCAGGCTCTTGTACGCGAACGCTTGCTCGCTCCGTTTACTTCCATTCACGATCTCACTCGCCGCGTCCCGGAGCTGCGCAAGGACGAACTCACCACGCTGGCGGAGATCGGTGCTTTGAATGCAGTAGCTCGTACCGAGTACCCAGTACCCAGTAAACCCCTTGTCATTCCGACCCCCGAGCGCAAGCGAGAAGTGGAGGAATCTAGGTGCTCGGTACTAGGTACTCGGTACTCGCTCCGCCGCGACGCTCTCTGGCAGGTGGAACGCGCCGTGCGCGGCTCCGGGCCGCTGCTGGAAAAATTGCCCGAACCCGATTCGCCTTCGCCGCTTAAGCCCATGAATCACGAAGAGCGCCTGGTTGCCGATTTCCACGGCACCGGCCTCACCGTGGGACCGCATCCCATGGCCTACCGCCGGGACTGGCTCAACGCCATGGGCATTCGCCGCGCCAGCGAACTCCGCGACATTCCCAGCGGCAAGCGTCTGCGCATCGGAGGCTGCGTAATCACACGCCAGCGCCCGGGAACCGCGAAGGGATTTGTTTTTGTCAGCCTGGAGGATGAAACGGGAGTGGCCAACGCGATCATCACGCCCGATCTTTTTCACCGCAACCGCCTGCTGCTGGCCTCAGAACGGTTTCTGGCCATCGAAGGAATTCTTCAAAATCAGGACAACGTGATCTCCGTCAAAGCGGAATGCGTGCTGCCGCTGTTTGTAACGAAAGCAGAGACCATCTCGCACGATTTCCACTGAACCGGTCGCTGGTCGTTGGTCGTTGGTCGTTAGCCAATTCGTTCGTTGTTCGCAGGGTCGCGTTTTGGCCAACGACTAACGACCAACGACTATCGACGGTTCTCTCACTCCTCAGGAGCCGCCGGTTCTTCAGACCTGCCATTCTCTTGCGGCACCAGCGGCAGCCTGACGGCTGCACGCATAACGTCGCGCTCCTCCGGCGAGAACATCCTCTTGAACCGGCTGGAATTGATGACTTCCTCGCGCCGCTCCGGGGGCATGGCGCTCAGGTTGCGTATCGCGGTCCTGACCGTGGGCCGCCGGTTGGGTGGAAGCTGCTGCATCCGGCCGTACACTTCACGCGCCTGTTGTTTTTGTTCGGGCGTCAGGTGCGCCCACCGGTCCATGTTGTCCACGATGCGCTGCTGTTCCCGTGGCGGAAGGCTTGCAAAATAGTGCAACTGCTGCCGCAAACGCCTTTGCTGCTCAGGAGTCATGCGGCGGAATCCGGGATCGTTTTGCAACGCGCGATCCTGCTCTCCCGGAGGCAGACCCTTATACCGGCGCAGCCAGTCCCCGGCATGTGCCTGCGGGTGGTGAGGCTGTGGCCGATTTTGATTCGGCGCTGGAGGCCGTGCTTGTACCGGCCGGTAGTTATCGCCCTGCGCCACGCACGGAGAGAAAGACGCCACAACGGTCGCGGCCGACAGCACGGCCGTCGCCATCCATCCCGTCATGAAATGTCCCTGCATTCTCCCCGCCCTTAGGTCGTGCCTCTTCTATCCCCGCTACTTCGAATGCCTTCAGCCCTACGGATTCTCCGTCACATCGTGCTGCAATTCCAGGTCATCCAGCAAATCGAAGTTGGCATACAGATCGTGATTCTTCTCCAGAGCCTGCAGATCACTCACCGCTGTGCCCGGCTCTTGCGGCTCGACCACTGCCACCTCCCCACCGCCAGAATTGTAGACACCCATGCCTTGGGTAAAGAACAGGCCCAGGCCAACTCCTATCAACACCGTAAGCGCCGCCGCCAGCACCGGACGCCGGAACCATGCCAGCCAGCCCGCCTGTGGCTTCGCCATCTCTTCCCGCAGACGCGCCTGCAGACGCCCATCAAAATACGGCGACGGCTCCGGAGCCTGCCATTCGTCCAGCAACGCCATCATCTGCTTGAACTCCGCCAGCTTTCCGGCGCACGCGCTGCAACCCGCCAGATGTCCGCCAACCTCCGGCGTCGCTTCCATCAGACCGGACGCCAAATCCGGCATCAATTCTCGAATCTCCTCACACTTCATAACCTTGCTCCCTCAACTTCTTTTCGCCTCTGTTAGTTTCGCCCAATTGTCATCCTCAGCGAGCGTTCTTTGCTCGCGAAGGATCTCATACAAATTCTTTTAACTGTTCCCGCAAAGTCTCGTATGCTCGAAACAACAACGACTTCGTCGCCGACTCGCTCAACTTCAATACCTCGGCGATCTGCTTGTAATCCATTTGCTGGTACTTGTGCATGATCACCGCCAGCCGCTGCCGTTCCGGAAGAGCCTCCACTTTGCTCCGGATGGCCATCATCCGTTCCCGCCGCACCAGAGCCTCTTCGGCCGACATCCTGCCGTCGGCCACATCCATCGTCGTGCCGGTGTCATCGTTCGGCTCGTCCAGGCTGACCGTTACCTCCGGCCGCTCCTTGCGCGTGTCGCGCGCATGATTAACCGCCAGGTTGGTCGCAATGCGATACAGCCAAGTGGTGAACTTGGCGCTAGCCTCGTAACTCTGACGCGAGCGATACACCCGCAAAAAAACTTCTTGCGCCAGATCCTCCGCCGCAGCCGTGTTGCGCGCCATGCGGTACATGAAACTCACCAGCGGCCGGCGATACTTCTGTACCAGAAAGTCGAACGCGGACTGGTCCCCCGCCTTCACCTTCAGCATGACCTCGGCGTCGGTGTAGCTTACGGCGCCGGCCATCGCCGGTTCCAAAGCGCTGGCTGGGCGTGGACCCAGCGACGCCATCAGAACACTCTGGTCCATGGCGGTTGTGCTCACACTAGCTGGAACCCTGCGGGGGGCAGAAAGTTGTTCTTTTTCTCGCTCCGCCGAACCCTCGGAAGTCTCCGCAGATGACGGGGATACAGGGGATCGAACTGGCCTGATTGGGTCCGGCATGGAGGGGTTACTTTAGGCACGCGGGAGCAACCGCAACCCGATCCGCACGCGCCCCTGAGCATAGGCTACCACGGTGCGCATTGCCCTCCAAACCCCACCGCAAGGAAGTAGCATCTCAAACCCAAGGAGATGCCCAAGTGGGGACAGCCGCCCCCGGCTGTCCGTCGAGCGAAGCTGGCCGAAAACGACGGCGTAATCTCGAAAACCGTTCCGCCGCGATTTGCACCCGGCACACCCGCCACGGTGGAGGCAGCGCTCTCTTTGCGCGACATGAGCTTTTCCACAGGCGTTTCCAGGTCATCCGTCACATCATTTCGGCGAACTCATGGGATAAACTTGTAAGAACATCTCTCGCGCCGAAGCGCGATGGTCCGCTTCTTGACAACCGAAAACGCAGCCACACTCAGGAATCAACGCGGCCACGATCCCGTAAGTTATTGCGGCTCAATATTTTGCGAGTAGCGTCGCCGGATTCAAAGGGTTTGCCGTGACGAAGAGCAAGCTAAATCCTGTGAATTCAATATTTTACCCCTAAGTACTGTAGAAACAATATTTTAGCAAGTTCGATGCAGATCTTTTTTTGATAAACCTTCTGCTTTCAATAATTTAGCCAGATCGATCCGTGAATTTTCTTGATCGGCAGTCTGAGCCGTTCCAAGTCCGCCTTGCGCTCTTTGCGGTTCTGGTGTGTCAGGCTGGAATCGACGAGGCAAAGAATTCCGCGGGCATAAATCATGCGATGTACAAAATCTTTGCCCCATCGAATCCATTTATGGATGCCGCTCAAGCCTATCTTCCAGCGGCAGTCGTTGTTTCTTTGTCATTCGCTGCTACCAAGGCACCTCTTGCTGCTTCTTCGATGATTTGAGCGACCGCTTGTGGATGCGACACATACACGGCGTGGCTGCTTTTGACTTCGACCACCGTTGCACCGGCGCGCTTCGACATCATCCGCTGCGCATCGGGCGGAAGCATCCTATCCTCTGTTGTTAGCAGGTACCAGCTGGGTTTCGCCTTCCATGCCGCTTCGCTGATGGTGCCTCCCACCGCGTTCAGACCCCACGGCACTTGCGAGTCGGCCATGAATTCGGCCTCTTCCGGGCTCACATCGCCGGCGAAAGACGCAGGAAATTTCGCCTTGTCGAGCAGCAGAAAGCCATCCACGGGCGGAAGGAGCGGTGGTACCGGCGCGCCAGGAGGCGGATCCTTAATCAGCGCGGATACAGATTCGCCTTTGTCGAGCGCAAAGGCTGCGATATAAACCAGCCCCGCCACCTTCGGATCGTTGCCGGCTTCGGTGACGACAGCGCCGCCATACGAGTGACCGACGAGTATCACGGGACCGTTCTGAGCGGCGATCGCACGCTTGGTAAACGCCACGTCGTCTGCCAGAGAGATGGTCGGATTCTGGACGATGGTGACCGTGTAGCCGTCCTTCTTCAAGACGTTGTAGACGCGCTCCCACCCCGACCCATCCACAAGGCCGCCGTGGACGAGAACGATGTTCTTCACAACTGTCGTTGATTTTGTTTGTGCCATAGTGTTTTCTCCTATACTTAAGATGATTGTCATAATCGCCAGCACACTGTAGATGATTCGTGTTTTGACGCCCATTGCCATTGCGTTCCTCTTCATTTGATATCCTCCGTTTTCATTGATTGCTAAGGCCTAAAAGTCGTTCTTGTTTTGAAGCGTTTGATATATCGCGTTCACCACTTCCGCAACGTTCACTTCGTGAAAACATTGCCGAACATCGGGAGGCCGCTCTTTGATTGTTCGCGGGACGCTTCATCCTGGATCACATCCCAGTGCTCGACAAGAACGCTGTCCGTGATGCGGAGAATGTCCGCCGCAATCCAGTTCACGGGCAGGCCGAAATCTGAAAAACGTCCGTGCACCATTACGAAGTCTCCATCAGCGACGATCGTTCCCGGCTCATACTTGAGCGTCGTCGGAAGGCTCTTGATGAGATTGAACAGACCCCCCCGGCCGGGCGCGATGTGAGCGCTATGTTGAATGTAGTCAGGAGACCAATAGCGTTCGGCCGCTGCGTAGTCCCGTTTGTTGAAGAGAGTGTCAAAAGCCTCAAGGACGAGTGCCTTGTTCTTTTCCTGTTTAGTTCGGCTCATTCAATTCCCCTAATTGACAAGTGATCCCGTTCGTTCCCCTTCGCCCCCAGCACTTTCACGACTCTGCGCTCAGTCGGTATATTTTCGCGATGAGCGGTTAGATCTGCGCTCTGCCGCCGTCAACGAACAGTTCAATACCGGTGACGAAACTGGAGTCATCCGAAGCCAGAAACAATGCCGCCTTTGCAACTTCATCAGGCTCCCCCATACGTCCCATCGGGATGGTGGACACAATCCGCGCAATCACCTCTGGAGATTGCCGACTCACAAGTGGCGTATTGATCGGACCCGGACTAACCACGTTTGAGCGGATACGACGGTCCTTTAGATCTGTGGTCCAGGTTCGCACTAAAGAGCGGATTGCAGCCTTACTCGCGGCGTATACGCCGAACGCGGCAGTGCCCTTAACACTCGCGACGGAACCGTTGAGAATGATGGAGCCACCATCCTCGAGTAGCGGTAAGGCCTTTTGCACCGTAAACAATGTTCCCCGCACATTAACGTTGAACAGCTTGTCGAAATGCTCTTCGGTTACTGCCCCGAAGGGAACAAATTCGCCAACGCCAGCGTTGGCGAAAACAATATCGATTCTCCCTTTTACCTTAGAGACGGTCTCGTAGAGACGATCAAGGTCGTCCAGTTTGGAAACGTCTCCCTGAACGCCAGAAACGTTGCTGCCGATTGTCTTTACGGCCTCGTCGAGTTCCTTCTGGCGACGGCCCGTGATGAAGACATACGCGCCCTCTTTGGCGAACAGCTTTGCCGTAGCCAACCCAATCCCTTCGGTGCCCCCGGTGATGACCGCGATCTTACCTTCGAGCTTTTTAGCCATCGTTGTTTCTCCGTAGCGGCTCCAAGAGGAGCACCGGGATTTCACGGCCTGCGCGGGCTCGGTAGGCGGGGAAATCCGGCCAGGCGGCGTCTGCGCGCTTCCACCATTCGTTCTTTTCCTCACCGAAGACTTCGCGCGCCCGCACCTCTTGCTTGATCGCGCCATCCTGCAATTCGACTAGCGGATTAGCGACGATATTGCGGTACCAGACGGGATGGTTGGGGCGCCGCCGTTGGAAGCGACCACAGCGTATGTACCGTCGTGCTCAATCCTCATCAGGGGTGTCTTGCGAATCTTGCCGGACTTCGCACCCTTGAAGGTCAGGATGATGACCGGTTTGCCGTTTAATGTGCCACCCTCTATTCCGTTTGTTGCTTCATACAGTTCGACCTGTTTGCGGTCTCGGTCGTTCCGGCTCGGTTCGTACTCGCCACTCAGGGGCATATTGAAGGTCTCCTATCGAATGTTGGTAAAAAGCGGATCTGGCTACGCAGGAAACATCGCGCCAAACACTGGCGATCCGCTTTGCGACTCGTCCCTGGTTGCTTCGTCTTGCAGGACGTCCCATGTGCCGCAACGTTGCTGCCGATTGCCTTTACGGCCTCGTCGAGTTCCTTCTGGCGACGGCCCGTAATGAAGACATACGCCCCCTCCTCAACGAATAGCTTTGCCGTAGCCAACCCAATCCCTTCGGTGCCGCCTGTGATGAGAGCGATCTTGTCTTTAAGCTTTTTGGACATCCTTTTCTCCATCGAACCGCGCAATGGCTGAACAAACGGCTCTGGTGTTTGGATGCTAATGAGACCGTTCGGTCGCATACGTTTCCCATCTTGCTGCGACTTTATCGCTGGGACTGTGAGTTTGATGAGACGTTGTAATGGGTGTCGAGCCACTTCCGGATATTCGAGACGGTATCCTCGTAGAACATCTTGTAATGACCATGTGACACGTAGCCGATATGCGGCGTTGCCAGGACGTTGTCCAGCGTCCGGAAGGGGTGATTCGGAGGCAGCGGCTCAATGTCGAATACGTCGATCGCCGCGCCGGCGATTTGCTTGTTCTTCAACACGGTGATCAACGCTTGCTCGTCGACGATCGGCCCGCGCGACGCATTGATCAGCCGGGCTGTTGGCCTCATTCTCTCAAGCTCGGCGGCCCCTACCAGGCCGCGCGTACGGCTGCTCAACACCAAGTGGATCGTCAGGATATCGGCCCGCTCGAACAGCTGGTCCTTGGAAACCAGGGTCGCGCCAGCGGCTTTGGCTGTCTCGGGCGTCATGTTCTGGCTCCACGCAATCAAATTCATTCCGAAAGCACTCCCAATCCGTGCGACCTGTGATCCAACGTTCCCAAGTCCCAGAACGCCCAGGGTCTTTCCACGGAGCTCCGTGCCTACTGTTTGTTGCCAGCCGCCGGATCGGACGGAGTTGCTCTCCGTCACGATATGGCGCGCGGAGGCCAAGATCAACGCCCAGGTAAATTCAATCGTCGGGTCCGATCTATACCCTGTGTAAACCACAGCGATCCCATGATGGCTCGTGGCGGCGATATCGATCGACGCGTTTACAGATCCCGTCGAAGCAATGAGCTTGAGATTGGGAAGACGCTCAATGACGTTGCGGGGCAACGGGGTCCGCTCGCGCATGACACAGACCACATCAAAAGGCAGCAACCGCTCAATCACGGCGTCCGCATCCGCGAGGTGGTCCTGAAATACGGTGATCTCCGCTCGGTCCCGTAGCACCGACCAGTCGGCGCATTCAAGCGCCGCATTCTGGTAATCGTCCAGAACGGCGATCTTGTACTTCTTCATTGGCATCCATCGCTCGGTGATTGATTCGGCCCTTTGCATCCCGCGACGAAGGCTCGGTCTACCAAATCGTCAGGTTGTTTGTCAGGGTTTAACATTAGCTTTCGCGCCCCGTTCGAGTGCCAAGAGGAAATCGGCGGATGGAAATCTTCCCTTCATGGCGTTGATAAGGCTGTCGGGATCCTTGGCTTTTTTGAGTTCTTCTTCAAAAGCCAATAGATAGTTTTCCGTAAAATCTAGGGCGGTATTCGCGTCAAGCGGAGCTCCAACCTTGCTATGTCCAGGGATCACAACCGAAGGTTTTAATTCTCTGATTTTCTGCAATGAGTTCAACCATTTCCCTCTAGCCTTGCTGTCCGTTTCTGCGGTGTAAACGTGCATGTCATTGAACAAGACATCGCCGGCAATGAGAATTCTCTGTCCAGGAATCCAAAGCATCGTGTTTTCGTCGGTGTCGCCTTGGATGTTTTTAAGGACCTCTATTTTTGAGCTCTCAAATTTGATGAATTTGCCGTCGAAGTTTTCGATGGCAACAACGATTCGCGATAATCCTCACTCTCGGGTATGCCTCCCTAAAAACTTCCAGACCAAGAAAATGGTCGGCGTGCTCGTGGGTAATGTAGATAATAGAGAGTGGCTTTTGAGTCTCTTGGATTTGCTGTAATACTTGTTCAGCGCTGGTTTTTGTTAACTGCGCATCGACCAACATCACTTCATGTTCTCCCTCGACAATAACGGAGTTATTCCAGAACTGATCGTCGGGCGAGGTGAACACCTTGATGGAAAAACCGTGCTGACCGCTTGCAAATGCAGATGGACACGACATGAGAAGCAAGGGGCTGATCACCGCTGAACAAACAGCGAGACCTCCCACAAATCGAGATCGTAAAGTGCCACGAACACTCTCTTTTTTTCGCTGCTCCATAGATTCTCCGATCCTGTGTATTCGGCAGTGATGGACACGTTTGCGCCCCGCGACGCAAGTTCCGGTGTAAGTTGAATTAAGCCTTCGGCCCAGGCGTCATCTGCGTCGCGAGGGTCAACTCGTTCATGTGTTTCCTTCTCTCATCACACGCATGATCGTTGTTGCATCCTTTGCCGAGCAAATGTGCGGTTAATCACTCTCGTCAAATCACGGTTTGACTGCACGCACTGAAGTCCAAAGCGCACCTCGATTGCCCCATTCAGGGTAGAGCTTCAGCATTTGGTCATATAGGTCCCGCGCCGTGGTCGTCTGCATGGCAATACGCTCGAAATCGCGGATATATCTCCGCGTTTCGCCGAGGATCTTAGGGCTGTCATCGCTTCCGACGCGCTTATGTCCGGCGATCACAGCGCGCGGCTTCAGCGACTCCATCTTGTCGAGAGCAGCAATCCACTCTTGGCGTTTCTGCTGATCTGGCGACTCTGACAGATGCAGATGAACGCCGTTGTAGGCGGCATCGCCCGCTACGATTAAACCTATCGACGGAACATAAAGGCAGGTTGTGCTGGCGGTGTCGGTGAATCCGAGTGGCACACTGACCAAATCGTGGCTTTCCACGTTAATGACGTTTCCGGCCAGCTCTTCGGCGATTGCAAGATGGCTGGAAAGCTGGCCGGGAAAACGCGGATTCCAAAAGGTCGCGAGAGACTCTGGCGATGCCTGCTGACGCATAACCTTAATCACATCCGGTCGCGCGACAAAGCGAGCGCTTGGAAATCGCTCCAGAACTGTACTGGCGCCAAAGAAATGATCGCCGTGGCCGTGGGTGGCGTAAATCGTCGTCAGGTTCTTTCCGCTCGCCACAACCCAACTCGCCAGGGCGCGCGCCTGCTCGACCGTAATAGGGGTGTCGACGAGGACAGCGTCCCGCTCCCCAGAAATAAGAGTTGACGAAATAGGCGGCCACGGCCGCTCTTTTTCGCCTGGGGGCAAATCGCTCGTGATAGCGGGTATGCTGGGTGACAGGAACACGTCCCACTTCAGGGATATTCTCTGAGTGGCACGTTCGGAGTTGGAAGTACTGCTGTCGGATTGTCCGTGCATCGAACGGGCTTCAGCTCGGATTGGCCAAGTCGAGGCCGTTACGAGAGCGGTGCCGAGGGCATTCGATAGGAACTCCCGTCTTGAAGTCATTATGGCCTTTTCGAATCGCATATCTAAACTCCTTTTCTGAAGCAACAGCCTGCGACCTGGTGCCCCTGCGTTATCTGCGTCGTAATGGTCGCCTTGCTACCTGTCGTCCCATCGATCAGTAAATACCACCGGCACCCAGCTATACCCGCTCCCCTCCTGGTGCAAGCGACCCAGGGCAGGAAACAATGACGTATGCGGCGTCGCGATCAATACATTCTCTCTCGCGAGCCTAGCCAGCAATTGATGCCGCGTCGCCGCAGCCGCTGTCTGGTCGATGTCGAAGGTAGCGGTGACCTCGGGATGCTGCAGCTGGACGCGCTGTGCATGGATGATGTCGCCCCAAAACAGGATTTTTTGTCCCTTGGATGAAAATTCATAGCCAGTATGTCCCGGGGTATGACCCGGCAGCGGGACGACTTGCATTCCGTCGACGATCGGCTCGGAGCCAATAAACGTATGCCACTTACCGGCCTTGATATACGGCGCCGCGATGGCTTGCGCACTCTGGAAGAACGGTTGCGCATCCTTCGGCGCCTTAGCGGCGATTTCCGGCGACAGCCAAAAGTCACTTTCGGCCTTCGCGACATAAACATCAGCATTTGGGAATAGGCGCTTTCCATCCTGAGTGGTGAGGCCGCCGATGTGATCGGAATGGAGATGCGTGAGCAAAACGATGTCGACTTCTTCCGGCGTGTAGCCTGCGCTGCGGAGGCTGCCCGCTAAGCGCCCGAGTGCTCCCCCACCCCACCAGGTGCCGGCACCCGCATCGACGAGG
>Ga0185299_10006310_pt1 | contig 12654 bp, 10 predicted proteins | sample PaiPotPPA55metaG_FD_128002 | JGI IMG/M metagenome (GOLD analysis project Ga0185299, IMG submission 128002) | Iron sulfur acid spring bacterial and archeal communities from Banff, Canada, to study Microbial Dark Matter (Phase II) - Paint Pots PPA... ...
TTCCAGCACACGAGTTGTCAAGTCGCAGTTCCTAACGATGTCGCAGTTCCTAACGAAAGATCCGCGAAAAGAATCCGGTAAGCTTTCCAAACACGCCTTTGTGGGCCTTCTTGTTGGTGACTTGAGGTAAAGCAGGAGGTGCAACATTCGCGTCCGGAAAGGGAATTTGGCGGCTGGAAAGCGGCAAATTTACCAGCTTCGGTGGCGGAGCGTCCTTTGGGGAAAATAACAAGCGAGCTTCGAATTCGACTGGCTTTTCGTCATGCCCCAGCGGGGGCAAATGTGCAGTTTCTGTACCACTGGAAGCGTTCTGAGGCATGGGTACCTGAGTTGGCGCTGCCTCAACGGTCGAGCCGGGGGCAAGGGACACAGAAGAGATATCGTTCTCTGCCGGCACGGGCGTGGCGGGCAACTGTGCACGAAGAACCGGCACCCGTGGTGGTGGACAGCCGCAATCCTCAGGAACCACTGTTTCAACCTGTGTCAGGTGTTCTGAGTGAAAAGCTGTGTCCGTGCTACTCAAATGCCCCGCGTGAAAGACCAGTTTTTCTGAAGGCAAAACCTCGAACTGCCCGTTGCCGATGGACTCGTACACGACGACAGGGGCGGTATTGTTCGGCAGCGCGCGCACGCAGGTATTTCCCTGCGAATCGGCACGGATCGCATAATGGAATTCGCCTGGACCGCGGAGCAGAATGCGGAAATCTGGCGTGACGATAGTGTCTGCCGAGTCTTCGAGGGCATAGTGAGTCTCGAATGCGCCGACTCCCATGGCCAGCGTCAAATCTTCATTTTGGGCGTGAACGATGGAAAGTGTAGTTCCTGGGCAAACATGCACTTCGCCTCCACGGGCCAGGCGAAGCGTCTCGGTATCGAACCGCGCCGAGAATGATGCTCCTGAGGCCATCCGGTCCGCAAACCCTATGTTTCGGGCTGTGCTTACCGGAACGGCCACTGTTTCTGTGTCGCGCGTTAATGCCGGGACTGAGGGTGGTCGAGATTTCACCTCTTCCGATTCCCGGTGAAGTCTAATGGAGAGCCGGTTGCCCGCAGCATCCCAGGTGTAACTCAGAGGCTTCAATTCGGTCACCACAATTCTCACGACCGGGGGACTCTGCGAAAACTGATCCAGGTGCATGACTCCGATCAGCGGGCTTTGAACCGCGATTTCCTTATGGCGAACAGATATTTTTGCGTTATTCAGATCGATCCTCAGACCCGGCGGATCCTGAATTCTCGTGATCAACGGCCTTATCGGCCGAGTAAACGTGATCTCCAAAACCGGGGAGTCTTTTCCGAGCAGAAGTTTCACCCGCAAGACGATTGCGGGATCATTCGGTGCGGTGGCCCCATGTGCTCGGAGTTTGGTGCTGCTAACGGTACCTCCCGACGCGGTCAAGAGAAAGAGCATCAGCAGACTCAGAGTGGCAGCCGTTTCTCGCAAACACACGTTCAACAGAAGCCACCTCTCCCACAGAACTTTCTATTTCCGGAGCGCGACAGCTTGGGGTGGACCGGCCGCGGCGGTGGAATAGAGCTCATGGCAATGCGAAATTCAATGCGACTTGGGTTTCAAAACTTACGGCTGCTCCGTCGCGAACCAGGGGGGCAAATTTCCACTGTCGAACCGCTTTGGCGGCGAGCAGAGCAAGCTGCGTATCTCCGGAAACCCGGCTGAGACTATGTACAGCGCCGTCTTGGCCGACATTAATGTTAAGAATCACCGTGCCTTGAAGACGGTGTTCTCGTGCGTACTCCGGATAGTCTGGTTCGATCCGGTTGAGCAAATGTTCCTCGGCTACGTTCTCGCTGACGCTCACCGGAGTTTTGTTATCTTTCGATCCTAATTTGGTCTGTTCTTCGCTTTTGGCCGGGACGTCGCTCACGTTTTGCGATTGCGGTGACTTTATGGGAAAGACTTGTCGTCCATTCTCGAAGATCACAAGATCATGCGACGAAGCGTCAGAATGCATCAACTTCGAGACCGGCGAAGGCCTCGACTTCACGTGATGTGTGCGGCTTTCACTCTTCGGCTGAGATTGTTCGTCTTCGGCGCTCAGTTCTGCACCATCGCTCAAAGCGCCGCCGGGCTCTGCACTTTGATTCCCGCCCTGAACCGTGCCGGTAATAGTCGGCTCTGCCGATGTGACTGTGATTTGCGGGTAGTTCACGACAGGCGCACTGGAAGCCCCCGCATTCCGGCGTGCGCTCTTGCGCTCAGTTCTGCCCAGGGTCCAGCCCAAAAGTATTGAGAGGCCAATGATCATGAGGCCCAACACAAGGCTTCGACGCTCGTGCGAAGTCGCCCGCTTCCAGGGGTTGAGCCGTTGCGCGAAGCGGCCGGTTTTTATACTTCCTGGGGTGATTTCAGTATTGGCCTTTTCTGTGATCATGGCGGTGGAGGCAAGACTCCGTTCGGCCAGCTGGACGTGATCAGCAACCCGCTGGCCGAGACCCTGCAAGGCCAACAGGTCACGGTTGCTAAATGCCTGCGGCCGCGGAGAAAAAGTCTGGACGATGGCGACCAGGGATTTCCCCTTATCCTGGACCGGAACAATCATGAAAGATCGGATCCCCAACCTCCGGCAGGACGCCGTATCGAATCGAGGATCCGCTTCCACGTCATGGCAGCATTGCGACGCACCTTCTCGCCAGAAACTATCAGCAAGGCCAAGACACTCGCTGAGGTAAGCGGACGCATCTCTGGCGGTAGCGCCGGAAATCGCGCTGTGGACGGGAAGTCCTTCCCGCACTAACAGAACAGCGGCTCCGGTCGCAGTGGTAATCGAGCGCACCTGATGCACAATTTCGTTAAGCACCAAGGCCAGCGCAACATCCAGCATCGATGCCGGCGTTGTATCGGCTGGAGATCTATCCGTACTGGCAGATGCCGGTCCAGATATTTCTTGACCTGACGCAGCTCCCCCGCACGAATCGCTCTTAGTTTCAAAGGCACTCCAGGCGCCGGCGAAAGTACTGGGATGCGGGGTACGCAGTCGCGATGTGGAACGCTTAGCCATAGGATCGAAACGACTCGCCAGCTGCGGTGACTCCCGGAGTTCCCCTACGTCACCGGCCCCCGCCCCGCCCCGCTGGCGTCTCTGCTGGCGGAATGTATCAATAAGGTTGCCTGAGGTGAATAGCACATGTTTCCTAGCCCACAGGAATAGGGTGCGGCCCTCGCCTCGGCGCCTTGATTCCGGGTTTTGCACCTGTCAGTTGAGCTGTTCCTGAGGCCGATGGGCCTCATACCAGAGAGCAAGCTCGAGTCGGTTCCAGACTCCAAGTTTGTCATAGATGTACCGCAGTTTGTTCTTGATGACGTGCTCCGAAATCCCCATAGCAACTGCCATCTCGCGATTATTGAGTCCCTGCGCGACAAGTTCGATCACTCGACGCTCTCTTTCATGGGCATCAACTGATCTGTTACTCCGATCTGTTAGCATGAATGCCTCCGATACAACAAGGTTGCCAGCTTGACCCGCTTAATTCCGCCCATGATTCCGAATCGCAGATAGAGCCGGCTGAAATGAGCCTTCACCGTGCGCGGTGCGATGTTGAGGTTTTTGCTGATCTCGATGTTGTCACATCCCAGAAGTAGGAGCGCGACTATATCCCGCTCGCGCGGAGTCAGCTGAATGGTCTCCCGTTGGAACCGAGCACCCATATTCCCTCCCGAAAGCAAAAATGACGGGACGTCCGTCGAGTTCGACGCGTCCTGCAATGGGGGAGGGGCTGGGATTAGCGAACGAGCAGGAACCGCACTTAAGATCACGGATACTTTCGAGTTCGCCCTTCCGAATGGTGATTCACTGGCACGTCTCTGCGATTATTTTTGCAAGGCCCTGAGAGATTCCTCAGCCTCAGAATCTCCCTTGGCGACGGCCAGCTGATACCACTTGATCGCCTCGGACGTGTTTTCTGGTACGCCCAGGCCTTGCTCACAAAACTTACCAAGCTTGAATTGTGCTTCCGGTCGATTCTGCTGAGCTGCCTGGAAATACCACTTCCACGCTTCCTTATAACTCTGCGGCACACCGCGCCCAGTCTCGTACATCTCTCCCAACTTGACTTGCGCTTGAGGACGGCCGGCGCTCGCCGCTAGCTGATACCACTTCGCCGCTTGCGTATCATCCTTCGAAACGCCGCGGCCCTGGTCGTACATGAAGCCGACTCGGTACTCGGCATCCGGCAATCCTTGTTTGGCGGCTTGCTGATACCACTTCACGGCCGTTGCAGGATCGGGAGGAACTCCGAAGCCCACATCGTACAGGCCACCCAGCCGGTATTGACCATCTGGATAGCCTTGCTCGGCTGCCTTTCTGTACCATTTAACGGCTTCCCGAGAATTACGCGCGACACCTTGACCGAGCGCGTACTGGTTTCCGATCTTCACCTGCGCCGCAGGATCGCCCGCGCTGGCCTTATGCAGCAGATCCGCATCCTGGCCGAATGCCGCCGCTAACCCGAATACAACAACCACGACAATAGGCAGAAACATTTTTTTCATTGGCCCTCCTTCGAAGCCTTACTCACAACGTTCTCAGCGTGCACTTCACCCGAAATTTCACATTCTTCAACTACTGCTTGAATACCAGAAGAGTCGGACCCGTGTTCGCGGAACCGACGTCCAATCCCAGAACTTCCAAGCCACTTACGACCCATAGCGCCTCCGTAGAAGTAGCCGGGGAAGTCAGCATGGCGACGCCTCGGCCATTGTTGGACACCACAGAGATCGCATAGGTGCCGAGCAGTGGCAAATTTCCGGTGAAGGTACCAGCTTGGCTCTTACCCTCTGTTCCGGAGAGATTACTGCCACCGTCGAAGAAGACCGTGCCGGATAGCAATGTGGCTTGACGCGAAGTCGGTTCTCCGGCGCCGAATTCGAAATTGCCCTCCAGGTCGCCAGTTTCGAAGGGGGGCGCCAGTGCTTGCGGATTCACGTCTCCACTTCCCACTGAACCGTCCGAGTTCAGCACAAAGGCCTGATTGGGCGCAGTCGCGTACAAAATCCAAACGCCACGCGCTCCCGTCTGCTCGTTATCTAGAGTCAGTACACCGCGCCCGTTCAGCTGGATGGAGTAGGCACCGGTCAGCACTCCGGCAATAGTTATGTTGCCCCCGCTGTTCTGGTCGAATTGCACTTGAATGTTTCCTGCTCCATCAAACTGCATTCGGCCCACGGTTACTTGAGAGAAGCTCCCATTTGAGCCGGTTAAATCAAAGATAGACGCTCCCTTGAAGGAAGAGGTTAGGAAAGGCAATGCGGTTTGAGCCTCGAGCATTCCGGCGAAAATGGGATTGCCGCCGCTCACAGGATCGATCGATGCCAGGAAATATTCGTTGGCCGAGATCGCGTACAACGCAAAGTTGAACGTCCCTCCGTCAAAACCGGGGATGACAAAAGTAAGGGTTCCATGCCCAGTGGCGTTCATACTGTAAGTGCCCGAGAAGGTGGCGAAAGTGGGCAAGGCATCTCCGGCATCGTTCACGTCCAGACTGCTCCCGGAAATTGTGCCGACGCCGCTAGGGAAAATACTACCGATGGCGGCAATTCTTGCGCCCCCCGCATCGATCCCTGTCAGACTGATCGCGTAACCACCGCTGAAAACGGAAGGATCGAAAGCCGTAGGATCCTGAACTTTTATCACGCCAGAACCCACAACCCCAGAATTGTCAGACTCAATCAAATTGCCAGCTGCGGCCGAGCCGTTCAGCGCGAATGCGTAGATTGACGTGCCTAGCTTGCTGTTCAGCGTTAACGTGCCACGGTTGTCCCCACCCACTTGATAGCTTCCAGAGATCGCCAGCCCGGTTTGCGGTCCAGACGTCCGGTTGATGTCCTCAATGCCGGAAGTCACGTTGCCCTTGCCGTCGGCGATGAAAGAGGCAGCCGCCTCGTACACACCAACCCTGTCGAATCCTTTAAACAGGAACGCGTATTGCCCATTCAACTTGCTGTTATTCGTGGGAGCAACGGTTACCACTGCGGAGGCGGACTGAGATGAGTCGGCTTGCGCCGTTGCTGTGACCCTCACGTTTGCTGGATTGGGAACGGTTGCCGGAGCCGTATACAAACCAGAGGAGCTAACAGTGCCGCAACCTGACCCTGTGCAGCCGGCACCGCTGACCGTCCAGGTTACTGCGAGGTCAGAACTGCCTGTGACCAGGGCTTGAAATTGGCGCTGAGCGCCAACAGTTATCAATGCCGTTGTCGGTGAAATTTTGACCGATACCGGGGTGGCTATGCTTACCAGCGCCGAAGCGGATTTGCTTGCATCAGCTTGCGATGTAGCCGTGACCTTGACTACCGCCGGATTCGGAATGATCGCCGGAGCGGTGTACAAACCTGCTTGAGTGATTGCTCCACAACTTGAACCTGTGCACCCCGTGCCAGAAATGCTCCACGACACAGTCGGGTTTGAACTGCCCGTTACCTGCACAGAAAAGCGCTGGGAAGCTGAAGGACGAAGTTTTGCCGAGGTCGGCGAAATAGTGATACTCACCTCGGGCACAATTGTCACCGTGGCACTGGCGGACTTGGTCGGATCGGCCACCGATGTTGCCGTTATTGATAAAAATGAGGGATTCGGAGGTACGGAGGGAGCGGTAAACAGGCCGGAGGAATTGACCGTACCACACGTATTGCCCGCGCAGCCAATTCCCGTAATTGTCCAAGTCACCGCTGTATTCGTGGAGCCGGTTACGGAAGCGCTGAACTGCTGTTGTGCACCAGTTCCTACCTGAGCAGTGGTTGGAGATATCGAAATCGCGACCACAGATCCGGAAGTGATGGTCACCGTGGCCGAGCCCGACTTCGTCGGATCGGAAAGTAAAGTCGCAGTCACTGCGACGATCGGAGGATTCGGCGACTTTGCAGGAGCCGTGTATAGGCCGCTGGCGCCGATGCTGCCGCAGGCAAGCTCACTGCAGCCACTTCCCGATATGCTCCAGATGACCAGGGTGCTCGAACTTCCGCTGACAGTAGCTGTGAACTGCGCTTGGGCACCCGGTTTTAGCTGGACTGAAGGCGGGGACACGCTGACCGAAGCACCGGCAACTAGTGTTACGGTCGCTAATGCGGAGGCTGACGGGTCGCCCTGCGCCGTCGCCTTCACAGTCACGGTTGGAGGCGTGGGCAAGATTGTGGGCGCGCTGTAAAAACCGGCTGCAGTAATCGTGCCGCAGGCTACCCCGCTGCAGCCGGCCCCCGAAATGCTCCACACTACGGCGGTGTTTGTGCTTCCCGTAACTGTTGCAGAAAAATGCAATTGCCCCCCAGAAGCGACCTGTACCTTCCTTGGCGAGACCGAAACGGAAACCGATGATGCGGATTGCACGACTAATGAGGCCGAACCCGATTTGGTAGGGTTGGCCACCGAGACCGCAGTGATCGTGATTGCTGAAACCGAGGGAACACTGCTCGGAGCGGTGTAGAGCCCGGCTGGAGTGATTGAACCGCACGAACCGCCTACACACTCAATACCGCTGATACTCCACGTCACTGACGTGTTCGAAGTACCAGTAACGTTAGCCTTAAACTGCTGCTGTCCCATGGGCGCGAGCACAACCTGGTTGGGCGATACCGCAACCGAGACAGTTGAAGGCGAGCCGATCGTGAGAGTCGAGCTCGCGGTAGCCGTGACGTCGGCCAGCGAGGTTACAGTTACGGTTACGGTGGATGGAGATGGAGGATTTGAGGGTGCAGTGTAGAGTCCCTCTGCGCTAATCATGCCGCAAGTGATCCCACTGCATCCTGCGCCACCGACGCTCCAGGTAACAACACTATCGCTTGTTCCGTGTACAGTGACGACGTACTGCAGCTGACCACCCACCGGAACTTGCGCGCTTTGAGGGGAAAGCGAAAGCGAAACGGCAGCTGTCGCCTGCATCGCTGAGAATGCCAGGCACAACAGAGTCGATGTAAGCCGGATCAGGCGTTTCATTTTATCAATCCCCAATCTTCGAACTGTAGCCGCGCGATCTTCGAGTTAGCTAGTCTCGCTTGCTGGCTGCTGACACACTGCTAGCGCGCGTGCGGTCGGGGCCAGTTCCCGAGAGCTCGGTACGAGAAGGCCGTGGCAATGAAGCCAGTTGCAAATCCACCATCTCCTTGAGCACGGTGTAATCTGCGGCTCCGCTGAAAAAATGGCCGTTCACGAAGAAGCTGGGAGTACCGGTCAAGCCCAGATTTTCCGCCTCTTCCAGGCTCTTCTTTACGGGCGCGGTTTCAGCACCATCGTCCAGGCATTTATCAAAGCGATCTCCATCCAGCTTGAGCACGCGCGCATCGCCCTTCAGATCCGCAACTTGGAGCTGCTTGCTGTAAAAAAGGACATCGTGATACTCCCAGAACTTTCCTTGCTCGCCCGCGCAACGGGCCGCCTCGGCTGCTTTTTGCGAAGTGTGGTGCATGGGGAGCGGGAAGTCTTTGTACACAACTGCCAGCTGATCCCCATATTCCTTCTCAAGCTTCTTCAGCTCCGGTGTGATCTTCTGACAATACGGGCACTCGTAGTCGGCAAATTCAACCAGCGTCACTGGAGGATTCTTGGCGCCAAATTTATAAGCATCTTTCAAATCCACTTCGGCGAATGGGGGCGCCAGCAGAACCTGGACACTGGCATTGCTGCGTAACTGCGTGACATAGGCGGCGCGGGCCTTTTCCCGGCGCAGCGCGCGAATGTGTTCCAGCACCCGATCGTGTATGGCTTCGTAAGATTCGTTTGATTCCATACCCTCGTAGTAGACTTGCAGTTGGTCTTCCGTTGGGTCTTTCAGATCCTTATAGACAACCGTGTTCAGCAGTTGGTCGGAAGAGAGGTGCCGATTTCTTGCCTCGATCTCGATGAGTTTGTCATTGATCAGCTGGTCCAAGGCCTTTCGTTGGTTCATGTAATACTGATACTTGGCCTGAAGCAACTTTCCCCCTTGTTGCTGTTGCAAGTCGCCGAGGGTCAGCTTTTGCCCGCCAACCTCGGCAATGACTTGCTGTATATCGACGGCCTCTTGCGCATATAGGCACAACCCACTCATAAGAAAGCATCCAAGAAGAAACACCGACACTGCTATCCTTTTGTTCATTACTCGCCTCCCCGCTCAGTCTGTGCTTAAGATTGATCCGAGCAGACTTCTCTGCTCGGCTACTATGCAGTTTCAGATGAAATGGGACATGCTTGACGGCATGTCCCACCTGATTCAACTAGTCCCCCGTCCCGCAACTGCAGATGCCCTGTCCGCTACCGAGAATGTTGATGAATGCGCACTGAGCCTGTAGATTTGCAAGCTCGGTGGCACCCAGGGTTGAATCCGAAGATTCAGTCTCGGTAATTGGATATGCTGCCCCCACCGGGTTCTGAATGTGAGTGTTCCACACCCGCAGGTTCGCTTTGGGTGAGACATTCGTCGTGGGGTCGCAGGGTGAGTTGTTGACCGTAGCTGATACGACTTTGATCACGCCAGTGGTGGAAACTCGCCCGGTCAGCGGGTTGCTGGTCAGGTCGCGCTTTACCGATAGCGTGCGCAGTCCGTTGTGAGTTTCAACGCAGCCGCAGCACTCGCTCAGCTGCTGGTCGGCATCGAATACGTAGATCATGGCGCAGAGATTGCCGTAAGTGAGACCGGGATTATCGATTCTCACCGTGCCATCCGGAGCGCCAGCCACGTTGTTGGAAAAATAGTTTAGCTTGTAAACATCTTGTGCCATTGCAATGCCTGAACCGATACCCAGAACCAGCAATGCAACGACAAGTACGGGCAGTATTCTACTCAACTGTTTCATGCTTGAGAATCCTCCTGTGGCGAGCCGGCTGGGGGGAGGATTCAGCGGAGGCACGCTGGTGAGCTAATCTACTTGCTGCCCCGTTCTTTACAAGTACCCACGTGGCGTAACCGAACTTACTAGGCCAGGAAGTTACGCCGATCGGACTAGTTCGACAATCCCCTGCTTGTGGTAGCCCTAACTCACTAACCCGAAGGACTAACCCGCTGGGTTATTGGGCAGAGCGAGTTTGCTGAAGTGTTTCGGAAAATACCAGAGTTGCGGGGGGGGGCCCCATCGTCATCCTCGTTCAATCCCCCAGCTCAGTGTGTGGTTAAGTCTGTGCTTAAGATTGATCCGAAGAGACTTCTCTGCTCAGCTACTATGCAGTTTCAGATGAAATGGGACATGCTTGACGGCATGTCCCACCTGATTCAACTAGTCCCCCGTCCCGCAACTGCAGATGCCCTGTCCGCTACCGAGAATGTTGATGAATGCGCACTGAGCCTGTAGATTTGCAAGCTCGGTGGCACCCAGGGTTGAATCCGAAGATTCAGTCTCGGTAATTGGAAATGCTGCCCCCACCGGGTTCTGAATGTGAGTGTTCCATACCCGCAGGTTCGGGGTAGGGGTTACATTCGACGTGGGATCGCAGGGTGAGTTGTTGATCGCGGCCGAAACCACCTTGATCACGCCATTGGTGGAAACGCGCCCGGTCAGCGGGTTGCTGGTCAGGTCGCGCCTCACCGAGAGCGTGCGCAGTCCATTGTGCGTTTCAACGCAGCCGCAGCACTCGCTCAGCTGCTGATCTGCATCGAACACGTAAATCATGGCGCACAGATTGCCGTAAGTGAGACCGGGATTATCGATTCTCACAGTGGCATCTGGAGCGGGAGCGGCGTTGTTGGAAAAATAGTTTAGTTTGTAAACATCTTGTGCCATTGCGATGCCTGAACCGATACCCAGAACCAGCAATGCAACGACAAGTACGGGCAGTATTCTACTCAACTGTTTCATGCTTGAGAATCCTCCTGTGGCGAGCCGGCTGGGGGGAGGATTCAGCGGAGGCGCGCTGGTGAGCTAATCTACTTGCTGCCCCGTTCTTTACAAGTACCCACGTGGCGTAACCAAAAGCTTCTAACTAAGATAGCTAGACCAATCGGGTTAGTTACGTGCCGATGGATGAGCCTGGCGAAGCCGGAGTCTTAGCCGGAAGATGGAAAGTGGTTCGCGGTTACTGGGGTGCTGAATTCTGCGGCTGTTGCTGTAGTTGCAGCTGGCGTAGTTGTTGCTGCTCTTGCTGGATCTGCATCTTTTGCATTCGGTCAAGATCCTCTCCCGACAGTCTGGCACCATCGCCGTGCGGCGCACTTGTGACAAGACTCGCACCCGGTGCGGCTGCGGCGGGAGTCTGTTGGCTGGGCACCAGTTCGGCGGGAGCATCGGGATCAACGCCGAAACCTGCACCGTAAAGCTGATTTTCGGCCGAATCGCCTACTGGCAATGCTGGCGCATCAGAACTAGCACGCTCACCTGTGGAACTAGCCCTGCTGAGTATCAGACGCGTGATTCCCCCTGGGTCGGAAGCCAATGACAGGATCACATAATTGAACTGTGACCCGTTCAACAGCTGCGTAATCACGTCGCGTGCCGAACCTGGCCCGAGGTGCACGAAGATGCGTTCCCCCAACTCAACGGCAGGAAACTGCATCTCGGCTCCGGTGCGAGCACTTATAGCCTTGAGAGTATCTCGCAGTGTGGCGTTCTCCGCGTCAATGCGGAGCTGGTGATTGCGAAACTCGACTTGTAGCTTGTTCTGCAGCGCGGGACTCGACTGGGGTTGCAGCTTGTTCTGCAGAGCGAGACTCAATTCGAGTTGCTTTTGTTGCGGGGCAACATTCCTGGTGGGGGCGGCCTGCGCGGTGCCGGGGACACAAAAACCGTCTGAATCCATGTTGCACACGCTTGGTTGCGAACTTTGTGCGCACATGAGGCTGGACACAAGCAGCATTACCGCTCCCAATGAGCGGTACTCCCGGGTTTTCCGAAAGACGGTTTTCCGAGCTGTTACGAGGCACATAAATCAATTCGGTAGGGCGGGTTCAGTGTTCGTGGTCCCTTCATGGGGCGTACATTTCAGCTCAGACCCAGCACTGGATTCGGATTTTTCGCGCCGTGATTCTTCTCTCAAGTTCGTTTCTATACCGAGACGGATTTGGTCTTTTCCCCATTCCTCCGGTGCGGGTGGCAAACTCAGATTTTCTCCAGACATTGCTTCATTGGTCACCCTACTCATTCGGTCCCGGCCGTCGCTTTCCTTCGGTAAAGCCTCGCCCGTCTTGGTCGCTATCCCGGGATTGTCTGGCTTTACTACGCACAAGGCAGGATCGGCTTCATTCGCAATTTTTGTCTCCCCATCCTTTGCCTTGGGCACGTTCTTCTGGGCGACGCGCGTTCGGGCAGGTTCGTGCGCCGGCGTCGAATCCTGCGCATGCATCGAAGTACAAGTTGTGAGCAACCCGGCCGTTACTACAATACAGACATGCCAGTTTCGAAGGATGAAAGGCGAAAGACGCTTACCTCTCCGGGCCGCCGGTCTGACCTTCGTCCGCATAATACTTGTGATCCCGTCCGAGGCCTGGATTTAATCACTTGGTCCGACGGCTGGCAATGCCACTGTTGGGCTAGCCATTCTGGCTAAAGGAAACTAGTTCCTTTGGCTTACTTCGAACGAACTCGCGCGCCCGGAATCAAGATTGGGCTGTCGGTAGCAAGTTAAAATGTCCGGTTTTTGTAGCAAGTGAAATGTCCGGTTTCAAAGTTGTGCCCTCGCCGATTGGGTTGGGTTGATTTTGGGGATGGGGTTGCAGGGGAAGGGGGCAGTTCCCCTTCCC
>Ga0185299_10006314_pt1 | contig 12650 bp, 12 predicted proteins | sample PaiPotPPA55metaG_FD_128002 | JGI IMG/M metagenome (GOLD analysis project Ga0185299, IMG submission 128002) | Iron sulfur acid spring bacterial and archeal communities from Banff, Canada, to study Microbial Dark Matter (Phase II) - Paint Pots PPA... ...
GTGAAATATCAGTTGCTGGATCCGATGCTGCTGAATGAAGTGCAGCGGCAGCAGGCGGAGATTCGGGAGCTTCAGGAGCGGCTGAGCAAGATGGAGGCGGCGCTGGCTGCGGTGTCGCGTGCGGCGGAGAGCCGGTAGAGGCGCTGTTTTGGCACGATCAAGAAACTAGAAACGCGGCGGGTCTGGAAATGCCTTGCGGGGCCGCAGGTTGCGCGGGCAGGCTTTCGGCTGCGCATCTGCTTCACTCGTGAAGCAAATGCTCCGTTCAGGATGACAGGGGAAAGGGGACACTCTTGCTTCAGGTGACGGGCTTTCACCTGCTGGGCTTTTCACATTCCGCCTATTCGGGGTCGTGGTTATTTCCTCTGGTGCGCTTTTCGATTTGTGGGTTGACAGGGCGGCAGAGGCCGCACAAGATAATTTCGGCACGTTTTGGGCAGCTCCGCACTTCCCTTGCTGTTCCTTAACGCGTACCTGTTTTGCTTGAGTAGTCGGGCCACTCTGGAAGCAAATTTCGATTCTCTATGAAGGAGAAAACTCCCATGAAGCTCCGCGCCGCTTGCGTGGTGGTTGGATTCTTGTCTCTGGCTCAATTGACCTTCGCACAATCAACCGTTGAAACTGCGTCCGCACTGCCTCGTTTGCTCCGCTTCGGCGGTACCGTCAAGGATCTCAACGGCAATGCCTTGACCGGTGTCGTGGGCATTACGTTTGCCCTTTATTCCGAACAAACCGGCGGCGCTCCCCTTTGGCTGGAGACGCAGAACGTTACCGCCGACGGCCACGGCCGCTACGCCGCTCTGCTGGGATCGACCAAGCCTGATGGATTGCCCACTGAGCTGTTTATTTCCGGGCAGGCCCGCTGGGTGGGAGTGCAGGTCTCTGGTCAGGCTGAGCAGCCACGGGTGCTGCTGGTGAGCACACCGTACGCCTTTAAGGCTAGGGATGCGGAAACCATCGGAGGGCTGCCGCCTTCGGCATTCGTGCTGGCCGTGCCGCAAGTAGGTCGAGACTTGCCTCCCGGACCAAAGAAGGCAGCAGGTGCAGTCGGTAGCCCTAGCGCTTTAAGTGTGTCCGGCAGTGGCAGCACTAACTACGTGCCGCTGTGGACCAGTTCGTCGAACCTTGGCATCTCAGATCTCTATCAACTCAATGGCCAGGTGGGCGTCGGCACGACAACTCCGGGAGGTAAACTGGACGTTCTCACCCACGATTCCATCGCTACTCGCTCGACATCTCTGCGCGCCGCAGGAACTGGACTCTATGGAATCTCCAGCGCGACGACGGGCGGAGGTGTGGGAGTAATCGGCGAGGCACACAGCGCCGCGGGAACAGCCGGGGTGTTCAACAATGTCGGCGGTGGCGCGGTGCTAAGCGGGGAAAGCAAAGGCACCGTGATATTCAGCGTCAACGGAAACGGAGTGGCACAGGTCGGGACGCAGAGTACGACTCCTACGGGCATGTTGAATACTACAGCGTCATCGGTGGCGTATGTCGGTCTCGCTGCCACTGGGTCTCCTGGCCTCTCTTCCACTGTATTCGGTACCGCTGGAGTAGATGGAACCGGGGGCGCCGCCGGGGTTAACGGAGGAGTCGGAGGCCCTGGTGTCGTCGGTACAGGCGGGGACGGGAATGCCCCTTCCTCCGCTGCCGGTATTGGAGTGGTGGGTTATGCAGGAGGCGGGCCCGTAGCGTCAATTGGCGTGGTTGGGTACGGATCAACTGGCGACGGGGGGGGCGGGCCAGGTGTTATGGGTATCGGAGCACAAGGAAACTTTGGCGGGGGTGGCGCTGGGCTGTGGGGTATGGGGGGAATTAATGAAATAACTGGTTTGAACGTGAGTGGAGCGGGCGTCGTAGCATATGGAGCCGGAAATAATGGTAATCCAGGCACAGACGGCGACGGCATCTTTGCCACCAATCCTGACGGGGGCACTGCGTCGACCGGCGGGTATGCAGGCTATTTCAGCGGAGACATCAATGTAACCGGTACGATTTTTGCGGGCACGAAAGATTTCAGGATCGATCACCCAACTGACCCCGCCAACAAATATCTGCTCCACGCGTCCGTGGAGTCTTCCGAGATGATGAACATTTACAGCGGGAATGCCACACTCGATGGCAGTGGCGAAGCAGTCGTTCAACTTCCGACCTGGTTCGAAGCGGTGAACGGCGACTTCCGCTACCAACTGACATCCATCGGGGCGCCGGGACCGGGTTTGTATATCGCCCAGAAAGTCTCTGGCAATCGCTTCAAGATTGCAGGAGGCAGCGCGGGCAGCGAAGTCTCGTGGCAAGTGACTGCGGTTCGGCACGACGCATACGCGAAGGCCTATCCCCTGGTCGTGGAGCAGGAAAAGAGCGCCAGGGAGCGTGGCTACTATATCCATCCAGAACTCTACGGTGCACCTAAGGAGCAGGGGATCGGGACGTCGCGCTATCTGCAGTCGATGCGACAATTCAAGAGAATGGCACCGCGGCACTCGCCGAAAATACAACCAGCTAAAAAGTCGTCCAACTGAACGAGGCGTGCTGCGGAATTAGCAGCCGCCGCCGACGAAGTGGACTATTTCCAGGCGGTCGCCGTCTTTTAGCGGGGTTTCGGGCCAGCGGTCGCGGGGGACTATGTTGCGATTTAGTTCTACCGCTACGCGGCCGGGCTTCATGTTCAGCGATTCGATCAGGGCTGCGAGGGTGAAGGTGGCTTGGCCTGGCGGTGTTGCGAAGATACCCTCTTCTCCGTTGATGTGCAGTTTCATTGCGCGTAGTCTCAATGATTTTAGCTGACTTCAGCTTCTTGGCGACTGAGCATTATGTGGAACTGCTGGAAGAGAGCTTTTAACCGCAAAGGACGCAAAGAAAAGCCGCTAAGTACGCTAAGAAAAGCATTGGTCTTTCAGTCCTTCGAGAAGCCTTCACATTCACTCGGCTTTGCGGAGGGCGAATTTGCGGGTTACGGTGCGGCCTTCGTGGGTGGCTTGTACGAGCACGGAGGAGTCTGGTAACGCGGATTCTTCGAGTTCGATTGAGATTTCGGCCGCGCCTGCGACGTCGGTTACTGCCTGGGTGTAGAAGGGCGTGGAGTCAGCGCGGGCGAAACGCATGGTTAGACGGGCGGCGGGCACGGCGGCTCCGGCTTCGGTTACGCGCAGTTGCAGGGTTAAATTGCGGCTGGCGTGAACGGAGTTGGCGTTCTCGCATTGCAGGTCGAGTTGCTTGATGGCGGCCAAGGCTTCGGTTTCGGCGTGGTCGAGGACAGTTTCCAACTGGCCCTCGCGAATGGCTTCGAGCACCAGGCGATGCTGGTCGCGGAGTTGCTGTTCTTTGTGGGGGTCGCCGAAATCGGACTGAGCGGCCGACGTCGCGTAGGAGACGGCGCGCTTGCCTACGCATCTGCCGCGCACGAAGACCTGGGTCTGGAGCAGTTTTTCGCTCTCGCGCGCTTCGCTTTGCACGTGGTAGATGGTGTCGCCGAGTTTTACGTCGGTATTAAAGCCAAAAATCATAAGGGCATTTGTAATTTGGCAATTTTGTAATTTGGTAATTTAACCTGTCCGCCTGGCCGTGTGCTGAGTTGCTGTGAAAATTGCACTTAGTTCACGCGCTTCTTTCAGAATGTCCACGCAGCGGTGGCTCGACACTATGCCGCAATCGGACAGCATTTCCAACCAAAAAACCGTTTCGTCCGCCTCCTCCACCACCAGTCCAATTTTCGCAATCCACTCGGCGCGTGATCTACCCCTGCACGCCGCTCGATAGTTCGCTGCGACCGACGTGCCGCAACGCAACAACTGCTTGCCCACGACCTGGGAATCGGCTGTGCGCGGCAGCAACCGGTAAAGCTTGACGATACGAATCGCAAACGCCTTCGTCCGGTCGCGCAGTTCTTCGGGTGCCAACATAAGATTTGTAATTTAGTAATCTGGTAATTTTGTAATTTGAAACCCCGAACCCCTGAGGTTACGGCGTCGTGCGTTGTTTTCGGGGCTTGATTCTCAAATTAGCGAATTACCCGATTACACAATTGCCAAATTGTTCCCGCTTCCCTTGACACTGTTGCGCACCAGCACCTAATCTAGAACGTTTAAGTGATGCTTGGCGCGAATTATATATAGCTTGTCCTATGCCCGACAATTACTTCGCACGCTACCTGCCGTTTCTGATTCATTGCCTGCTGGTGATTGGACTTGCAACTGTCATTATCTCGCTTTCCTGGCTGATCGGGGAGCGGAAACCGACTCGGGCCAAGATGGCTCCGTACGAATCGGGAATGACGCCTGTGGGCGACGCGCGTGGGCGTTTTTCGGTGCAGTTCTACCTGGTGGCGATGCTGTTTATTCTGTTCGACGTTGAGGCTGTGTTCCTTTATCCCTGGGCGGTGATTCTGCGCGATCTGAAGCACTTTGGGCTGGGGGAGATGTTCGTCTACATCGGCATTGTTCTGGTTGGCTTCTTTTATGTTTGGAAGAAAGGCGTTCTGCAGTGGGGGCCGGCGGCTGTGCGGCGAGGAAAAAGCTAATGGCGTTGGCGCCTGCCATTACGGATCTTGAGCAACTGAAAGGTCATCCGGCGGTGGCGCGGCTGCTGGGATGGAATCCGGCGGCGGTTACGGAAGTGAAGTTCGACCGCGAGGAAATGACGATTTCCCTGGCGCCGGAGAATCTGCGCGAGGCTTGTGGGTTGCTGCGCGACGATTCGGAGTGCGCATTCAACTATCTTTCCGACATTACTTGCGTGGACTGGTATCCGGCGGAGCCTCGGTTTGAAGTGGTTTACCATCTGCTTTCGATTCGTAACAAAGAACGGGTACGGCTGAAAGTTCGGCTGGAGAGTGCTAGCCCGTCAGTGGATTCGCTGACCCCGGTGTGGCCGGGGGCGAATTATTTTGAGCGCGAAGTGTTTGACCTGTTCGGGATCCGGTTTGCGGGGCATCCTTATATGCGGCGGCTGCTGATGCCGGAAGATTGGGAAGGTCATCCGCTGCGAAAGGATTATCCGGTGGAGGGCTACCGGTAGATTCATTTATGGCCCACCTTGCGCCTACTCCCGTGCTTGAACCCGGCCAGGATCGAACGATGATCCTGAACATGGGGCCGCAGCATCCCTCGACGCACGGCGTGCTGCGCGTGCTGTTGGAGATTGACGGCGAGAGCATCGTTCGCATCATGCCGGATATCGGCTTTCTGCACACTGGAATCGAGAAGACCTGCGAGGCTAAGTTCTATCAGCAGGTGGTGCCGCTGACCGACCGCATCGACTATCTCTGCCCCATGACCAACAATCTGTGCTACGTGCTGGCGGTGGAGAAGCTGCTGGGGCTGGAGATTCCTCCGAAGGCGCAATGGATGCGGGTGCTGATGAATGAGTTGACGCGGATCAATTCGCATCTGGTGTGGCTGGGCACGCACGCCATGGATATTGGAGCGCTGACGGTGTTTCTGTATTGCTTCCGCGAGCGCGAAGAAATCTTGAACATGTTCGAGATGGTCAGCGGACAGCGCATGATGACTTCGTATTTTCGCATTGGAGGCATCGCGCTGGAACCGCCGTTGGGATTTCTTGAGCGGGTTCGCGAATTCGCCGGGCGCTTTCCTGAGAAGGTGGATGAGTACGAAAACCTGCTGACGGGGAATCCGATCTGGACGATGCGCACGAAGGGAGTGGCGCAGCTTAGCGCGGAAGATGCGATTGCTTTGGGGGCGAGCGGTCCGACGTTGCGGGGAAGCGGCGTGGATATTGATTTGCGGCGCGATATGCCTTACTCGGGCTATGAGAATTTTAAATTCAAGGTGCCGGTGGCGCAGGAGGGTGACGTGTTCGCGCGTTACATGTGTCGGGTGCGGGAGCTGCGCGAGTCGATCGAAATTGTGAAGCAGGCTGTGGATGGAATGCCGGAGGGTGCGATCAAGGCCGACGCTCCGGGGATTGTGTTGCCGGATCGGGAAAAGATGAAGACGCAGATGGAAGCGCTCATCTACCATTTCAAGATCATTACTGAGGGATTCGCGGTGCCGGCGGGTGAGGTGTATCAGGCGGTGGAGTCGCCGCGCGGGGAGATGGGCTACTACATCGTTAGCGACGGTACGGCTAAACCGTATCGAGTGCACATGCGAGCGGCTTGCCTGGCTAATCTGCAGACTTTGCCGAAGATGTGTGAGGGGAAACTGATTGCGGATGTAGTGGCGGCGATTGGGAGCATTGACATTGTGCTGGGAGAGATCGACCGGTGAAGAATTGAGCGATTGCGCGATCGGGTGATTGGGCGATTCTAAAAACCGATTGAAGGAATGGTTGTGAGTAGTCAGCCGGAGCAGCTTCGTGATAGGACGAAAGCATTCGCTTTGCGTGTGATTCGGCTTTACCGCTCGCTGCCTTACAAAACGGACACTCAGGTTCTTGGGAAGCAGCTGTTGCGTTGTGGAACGTCGGTGGCGGCCAATTATCGGGCGGTATGCCGAGCAAGATCGAAAGCAGAGTTTATAGCTAAGTTGGGTGTGGTGGTTGAGTAAGCGGATGAAGCAATTCTGTGGCTGGAACTGATGACAGAATCCGGGATCGTTTCACAGGCCAAGACTGAGGCGCTGTTGAAGGCGAACGAGCTGACAGCGATCTTCGCGGCTTCGCAAAGAACGGCGAGGAATGCAGCATGAGCTTTTCAATCGCGCAATGGCCAGATCGCCCAATCGCTCAATCTTATGAAGTTTTCTGAAGAATTCGAGGCGCGGTTTGCGGAGATGGTGCCGCACTATCCGACGAAGCGGTCGGCTTTGGTTCCTACGCTTCTTTATGCGCAGGATGAAGTTGGGTTTCTTTCGGATGAGGTGATTGCGGAGCTTGCTGGGCGGCTTGATTTGACGGAATTGGAAGTGCGCAACGTGATCAGTTACTACTCGATGCTGACTACGAAGCCGCGCGGGAAGTTCAACGTACAGGTTTGCACGAACATCAGTTGTCTGGTTCGCGGCGGGGAAGAAATCCTCGAGCACTGCGCGAAGAGGCTGGGGGTCGGGCACAAGGGAACAACGCCGGACGGTTTGTTTACGCTGGAGGAAGTGGAATGTATTGGAGCTTGCAGTTGGGCTCCGGCGGCGCAGGTGAATTACGACTTTCATGAGAACCTGACGGCAGAGAAGATGGATCGGGTTCTGGACGAATGCAGGAAGAAGGCGGCGCAGTAGGTCCATTGTGCGATTTTGCGATTGTGTGATTGGGCAATTGAAAAGCCTGTGTGATTTTCAGTTGCACAATGACCCGATTGCACAATTACTCAATTTGTTATGGCTGACTTGGTCTCACATCCCGACGAGGTTAAGGTCGTCACCCGGCGCTTTGGACTGGGTGCCACGAATATTGATCGCTACCTCGAATTGGACGGCTACAAGGCCGTGCAGAAGGCGCTTGCGATGGAGCCGGACGCTATTATTAATGAAGTGAAGAATTCGGGACTTCGCGGGCGCGGGGGAGCCGGGTTCTCGACCGGGATGAAATGGTCGTTCGTGCCCAAGCAATCGTCCAAGCCGAAGTACGTGCTGTGCAATGGCGACGAGAGTGAGCCGGGCACTTGCAAAGACCGGCTGATCTTCGAGCATGATCCGCATGCGGTGATTGAGGGGGTGATGATTGGCGGGCTGGCGGTGGGGGCTCGCAGCGGGTACATCTACATCCGCGGCGAATATCGATACCTGTCGATCATCATGCAGAAGGCGATCCGCGACGCTTACGCCAAGGGATTTCTGGGCAAAAACATTTTCGGCAGCGGGCGCGATTTTGACATTTACTGGCACGGCGGCGCGGGGGCTTATGAAGTGGGTGAAGAGTCGGCGCTGATGGAATCGCTGGAGGGCAAGCGCGGGATTCCACGGATTCGGCCTCCGTTTCCTGCGGTGGTCGGACTCTGGGGCGGTCCGACGGTCATCAATAATGCGGAGACTTTGGCGAGCGTGCCGCACATTATTCTGGGCGGAGCGGAATGGTATTGCAAGCTTGGTCCTCCGAAAAATGGCGGAACGCGGTTGTTCTGCCTTAGCGGGAATGTGGCGAAGCCGGGCGTGTATGAACTGCCCATGGGCTACAGCCTGAAGAAGATGATTTACGAAGTGGGCGGTGGCATTCCTAAGGGGCGTTCGTTGAAAGCTGTTGTCCCGGGCGGAGCTTCTACGCCTTGCCTGACTGCGGACGAGATCGACATCAATATGGATTTCGATTCGGTCGCGAAGGCGGGCTCGATGCTTGGGTCAGGCGGGGTGGTCGTGTTGGACGATCAGCAGTGCATCGTAAAGTTTGCGCTGCGGACCATGAAGTTTTATCAGCATGAGAGTTGCGGATGGTGCATTCCCTGCCGTGAGGGGACGGATTGGCTGAAGAAAACTTTGATCCGGTTTCATTCGGGAGGCGGCGTAATGAAGGATATCGACAACATGCAGTATCTCTCGGAGAACATGTTGGGGCGGACGTTTTGTCCGCTGGGGGATGCGGCGGCGATGCCGACGATTGCGTTCGTGAAGAAGTTCAGAAAAGAATTTGAAAATCATCTGAACGGGCGGCCTTGCCCGTATGAAAAGCAAAGCGCGCTGGAAGAAGTAATGGCGTAGCGAGAAGATTGAATCATTGGGCGATCGGTTCATTTTGCGATTGGAGAGCCAAACAGTTTTGTAGGGTAACGTTTTTCAATCGCCCGATTACGCAATCGCAAAATCGCACAATTCTTATGGCTGATATAACACTTACTGTTGACGGCAAGAAGGTCACAGCTCCTGCTGGGACGCTGCTGATTGAGGCTTGCAAGACTGTGGGCATCGAAGTGCCTTCGTTTTGCTACTATCCCAATCTTTCTTTGCAGGGCGCTTGCCGCATGTGCCTGGTGAAGATCGAGAAGATGCCCAAGCTGCAGACCGCGTGTACGACCGTGATCAGCGAAGGCATGATTGTCACCTCGGATAGCGACGAGATCAAGCAGGCGCGCAAATCGATGCTGGAGTTGCTGCTGGGGAACCATCCGTTGGATTGTCCGGTGTGCGATGCGGGGGGCGAGTGCGAATTGCAGGACATGACGTTCTCCTACGGCGCCGCCGAGTCGAAGTTCATGGAGGCGAAGAATCATAAAGAGGAGCAGCAGTGGTCGCCGGTGGTGTTTTTCGACCGGCCGCGCTGCATTCTTTGCTACCGCTGTGTGCGCGTGTGCGGCGAGGGCATGGACGTTTGGGCACTGGGGGTGCAGAACCGCGGCGTGAGTTCGATTATCGCGCCTAATAAAGAGGATCACCTGGAGTGCGAAGAATGCGGGATGTGCATCGACATCTGCCCGGTGGGCGCGCTTACCTCGGGCGCGTACCGCTACAAGACGCGGCCGTGGGAGATGAAGCACGTGGGCACGATCTGCACGCACTGTGGCGACGGCTGCAAAACCACGCTGGGCGTGCGACGCGCCGATACTGGGGTGGAGATTGTTCGCGGCGACAACCGCGACAAGAGCGGCACTAACGGAGACTTCCTTTGCATCAAGGGCCGCTACGCGTTCGATTTTGCGAATCACGAAGAGAGGCTCACGCGGCCTCTGATTCGGAAGGAGGGTAAGCTTACTCCGGCGACCTGGGAAGAGGCGTTTGGACTGATCGGGAAGAAGTTCGCGGAGATCCGCGACCGCAATGACGGGGCAGCGATTGGCGTTGTGGGCTCGACTCGGACTACCAACGAAGAAGCTTACCTGCTTTCGAAGTTTGCCCGCGTTGTGTTGGAGACTAACAATGTGGACCATCATCGCACCGCGGACTTCCCTGCTTTCGCGGCGGCGCTTCGCGGCAAGACCGATGCTACGGCGAGCATGTCGGATGTCTACACTGCTCCCGCGATACTTTTGATTGGCAACGATCCCACGGAGCAGCATCCACTGCTGGCCTGGCAGATTCGCAACAACGTTCGCTTGCATCGCGCCCGGCTTTACGTGATTAACTCCAAGCCGATCAAGTTGCAGAGGCAGGCTACCAGCTTCATGCAGATTCCCGCTGGGACTGAGGGTCGAGTTGCAGCGTTTCTTGCCGGAGACGACGCTGCCGTGGATGCGTTTTCATCCACAAACTTTTCATCCGCAAACAAGGATGCCTGGATTGCTCTTCGCGGCACATTACGCAGCGAGCAGAATCTTATTATCGCTTTCGGCTCTGAAGTTCGTGGCGACGATCTTTCGAGCCTTGTGAAGTTTGGTTCGGGAATTTCCGGGGCTAAGTTTGTTTGTCTGGCCGATTATGCGAATTCTCGCGGAGCGGCCGATATGGGCTTGTATCCTGATTTGCTGCCGGGATACAACCCGATCGGAGGAAGCAGTCAGTTCCATGAGGAGTGGGGGAAAATCCCGCAGGCTGCTGGTCTTGATTTATCCGGCATGATTGAAGCCGGAAAAGCGAACAAGTTGAAGGCTGTGTATGTTGTCGGCTCGAATCCCATCGGTCGCTTACAGATCGATCCATTCACGTTCTCGAAGGCTTTCGTCGTGGCGCAGGATATGTTTCTGACCGAAACCGCAGTGGTGGCCGACGTCGTACTGCCGGCCGCGAATGCATACGAGAAATCAGGAACGTTCACTAACACTTGCGGCGACTTGCAGTTGGTAAAAAAGGCCGGCGAAGTGACGGGCACGAAGGCCGACTTCGAGATGATGGTGCGCATCGCTGACGCCATGGGTTTTGACTTTCGTAAACTTGTGCCCTTCGGCGGTGGAACGCATGCGGACATGGGACAGTCGCGCGGAGCGCAATCGGGCGAGGCCGACCGGCACGCGGTGTGGCTTGAGGCGCATGCGCTGGAGCCGAAGCTGAGCCCGTTCGACCCCACGGCAATTCTGGATGAAATTCAACGGCTGGTTCCGGGATATGACGTCTCGCGCATGAATCTGCTGGCGGGCAACAGCCAGCATACGTCGCTCGCCAAGGCTGGGCCCGGGGTTGCGCACCGGCGGGAGACAATTGCTCCGGCGAACGATGATCTTTTCAGTTCCGGAACTCTGGGACGTTATTCACGCGCATTGAAGTCGGTGGTCGAGAGTCACGAGGTTAAGCCGGCTGAAGTTGCGGCTGACTGATCCGTTTTTGGCAGATCATTTTTCGGCAGATCATTTTTCGGCAAATCAGTTTCGGTAGATCAGTTTTTGCAAATCAGCTTTTGGAGAGGAAGCAACGGCATTGTCAGTTGGCGCCTTCATACTCGTGTCCGTAATCAAATCGGCGATCGTCCTGCTCTTGTTGCTCACCGCGGATGCGTACACGGTCTGGCTGGAGCGCAAAGTTGTAGGCCACATGCAGAATCGCTGGGGACCCACGCGGGTCGGCCCGTTTGGACTGCTGCAGCCCGCTGCCGATGGGCTGAAATTTTTCTTCAAAGAAGACATTACTCCGCCGCACGTCTATAAGCCGCTGTTTCTGGCGGCGCCGATGCTGTCCCTGATCTTCTCCCTGATTTCGATTTCGGTGATCCCGTTCGGCAACTCGATTACGATTGGCGGCCGGAGCATTCCGCTGCAGATTACCGACTTAGACATCGGACTGCTGCTGATTCTTGGCGTGACTTCGATGGGTGTATACGGAGTGGCGTTGGCGGGTTGGTCGTCGAACAATAAATATTCTTTGCTGGGCGGACTGCGGGCCAGCGCGCAGATGGTCAGCTACGAAATTGCGCTGGGACTTTCGCTGGTCGGGGTTTTGATCCAGTCCGGCAGCTTCAGCCTGCGCACCATCGTCGATGCGCAGGGAGGACATTTCTGGGGGTTCATCCCGCGATGGAATATTTTTCATGGGCAGGTCATTGGCTTCTTCGTTTATCTGATGGCCGCGTATGCGGAGACGAATCGTCTTCCGTTTGATTTGCCTGAGGCTGAAACCGAGCTGGTTGCGGGATACCACACGGAATACAGTTCCATGAAGTTTGCGATGTTTTTCATCGCCGAATACGCCAACATGATTACGGTGGCGTGCCTTGCAACCCTATTGTTTTTTGGAGGGTGGCACGGGCCGCTGTTTGGGCCTCCGCTGATGCAAGCGCTGCTGCCGCTGTTCTGGTTTGCGGCGAAGATTTTCTGTTTTCTTTTTCTTTATATCTGGGTGCGCGGGACGTTGCCGCGCTTCCGCTACGACCAACTCATGTCGTTTGGCTGGAAGTTTCTGTTGCCGGTGGCGATTGTGAATCTGGTGGCAACGGCGTTTGCCGTGGGCTGGTGACAAAAGCGAGTTCTCAGTTCTCGGTTCTCAGTTCTCAGTTAAAGGTGCGCATGCACCGGCTGAGATTCGGCCTTCTGAAGGCTCTTTCTGAGAACTAAGAACTGAGAACTGAGAACTGATCGATGCATCTCATCTTATTTCTGGCTTTCGGAGCGGTTTGCGTGGGCGGGGCGATCAACCTGCTGGCGCAGCGGCATCCCATCAACAGCGCGCTGTCGCTGATTGCGGTTATGGCTGCGCTGGCCGGGGAGTATCTGCTGCTGGGCGCAGAGTTTGTCGCTGCCGTGCAGGTGATTGTGTACGCGGGCGCGATCATGGTGCTGTTTGTGTTTGTCATCATGCTGCTGAACGCGGGCGAGGAAGAACGAACCATGGGAAGCCGGGTCGCGCTTCTGGTGGGCGTCCCCGGGGTGCTGACGGGTAGCGTGCTGATCGCGTGGGTGG
>Ga0185299_10006315_pt1 | contig 12647 bp, 15 predicted proteins | sample PaiPotPPA55metaG_FD_128002 | JGI IMG/M metagenome (GOLD analysis project Ga0185299, IMG submission 128002) | Iron sulfur acid spring bacterial and archeal communities from Banff, Canada, to study Microbial Dark Matter (Phase II) - Paint Pots PPA... ...
GATTGAGCGGTTTAATGGTGCATTGAAAGCGGGACAACCTAAGCTGTACGCTCCACACATTAAATTCAATCGCGAAATCGGGCGCTGGGCGGGCCAGAAATTCCATGCCCAGACGGGCGAAGCGCTCGACGACCGTTCCTACGAAGAACACATGAAGGAATACATGCCCGGCCCAGCTGACAGGAAGTTGCTGCTGGACATCATCGGAACCGAGAAGAAATGGATTGCTGAGAAAACCGGCGCGCGCGATCCGCTGGCCAGCATCGGCGAAGTCCGGAAGTCGGCGATTAATCTCTAGTGGGGGCCTCTATCGCGAAAGCGCTCCGCAGGGACGCGGAGAGATCACGATGACGACTGTGTTGGAATCGAAGCATGCTCGCCTTACAGTTGAGGTCAGCGTTCCCGTCTCGCGGATTGTATTGCGCCACGCGCCGCTGAACATTATCGATATTCCGATGATGGAGGAGTTGGTACAGGCGCTGGCAGAAGTCGAGGCGCATCCAAATATTTCTACAGTGCTGCTGAGCGGTGAAGGTAAGGCTTTTTCGGCTGGCGTGGATGTGGCGGACCACACCCCCGACAAAGTGCAAGAGATGTTGGTCAAGTTCCACGCGGTGGTTCGAGCTTTGATCGCGACCAGGAAGGTTACGATTGCCGCGGTGCACGGACATTGCCTTGGCGGTGCCGCGGAGCTGGCAATGGTTTGCGACATCGTTTACACCTCCATGTCGGCAAAGTGGGGATTTCCAGAGATCAAGCTCGGCTGCTTTCCCCCGGTGGCCTGCACGGCGCTGGCTGCGTTGGTAGGGCAGAAGCGTGCGGCGGAATTGATTCTGACTGGACGGACGGTTAGCGGCGTCGAAGCGGCGGAAATGGGGCTGGCGAATCGTGCCGTTGCCGACGGAGAGTTGGAGTCCGCCGTTGATCGAACAGTGCAGGAACTGGTCGAGCTGAGTCCTGGGGCATTGGCTGTCACAAAAAAAGCCGTGTATGCGTGGGATGCGATGCACTTCGACAAGGGCCTGGCGCGGGCCGAGAAAATTTATGTGGAAGAGTTGATGAAGACGGCGGACGCGCACGAAGGGCTCCGTGCCTTCATGGAGAAGCGCGAACCGAAGTGGCTCGGGAAGTAGCCCGCAACATAAGCAATCATGGACTACGAGATCACACCTGAAGAAGTGAAGAGAAAGTTCGACCTGGGCGATAAATTCACTCTGCTTGACGTTCGCGAGTCATGGGAGTTTGAAACGGCGCACATGACAGGCGCGACGCTGGTGCCGATGGGAGATATCCCGTCCAGGGCGCATCAGGAACTGGATCCCGAAGATCACATCGTGGTGGTGTGCCATCATGGTGTGCGCTCCATGAACGTGACCGCGTGGCTCCGCCAACAGGGATTCGAGAAGGCACAATCCATGCGCGGCGGCATCGACGCGTGGTCGAGGCAGGTGGATGGGACCGTGCCAACGTACTGAATGCGACTGTTGGTTACTGCTTTCGGGCGTTCGGCTGCAGCCAACAATTGAGCCACTCAATGATCACCGACTGTCACGTTCATATCTCGCCGATGGAGATGTTCAAGCCGCAGGCGCTGGAACTCATGAAAAAGAAGCGTGCGAACTTCGAGCAGATCGCCGAGTTCTGCCGTTCGCCGAAGGCGTTTCTAGAATATCTTGATGCTTGCGGTATCGACCGTGCGGTGCTCATCAATTATGTGGCGCCGGAGGTGATTGGTTTCACTGACGGTGTAAATCAATTCATTGCGGATTACGTCAAGGAAGATCCGAAGCGGTTGCTCTCTTGCGGCAGCTTGCATCCTCGGCATACTACGAATGTTCTGGCCGATATGGAGCAGATTCTGCGGCTGGGAATCCGCATGATCAAGATCCATCCTCCGCACCAGCTTTTATTTCCGAACGACTACCTGAATGGCGTTACGGAACTGGAGATCATTTACCGCGCTGCGGAGGCCAACGGCGTTCCAGTGATGTTTCATACGGGAACCTCCATCTTTCCCGGAGCACGCAACAAGTACGGCGATCCGATGTATGTGGACGATGTCGCCATCGATTTTCCCAACCTGAAAATTCTGCTGGCGCACGGTGGGCGCCCGCTCTGGATGCAGACAGCATTTTTTCTTATCCGCCGCCATTCGAATGTTTATCTCGATATCAGCGGCATCCCGCCCAAGACTTTGCTGCAATACTTTCCGCGAATTCCAGAGATTGCCCACAAGACTCTGTTTGGCACGGATTGGCCAGGTCCCGGGGTGCCAGACATCAAGAAGAATCTGGACGAGTTCCGTGCGCTGCCACTAGAAAGGGCTGTCCAACAGCAGATTCTGAGCAAAACAGCGCTCAGCCTCTGGCCCGCTTAGCGGGTGCCCAGCCCGTATGGAACCCGAGGGCTTTTTGGCGTATAAAAGAAAGTTGCAATCCCCGCGGCACGGTCTCGCGCGGCTCCCGCAACTGCAATCAATCCGATTTGAGTGAGATATTTATGCCCACCGATACCAGCACCCTCGGTCCCAAAGGTCTGGAAGGCATCGTAGCCACGGTTTCCAGTATTTGTTATATCGATGGCGAGAGAGGCGTTCTTGCCTATCGTGGCATTGACATTCACGAACTGGCCGAGCATTCCACTTTTGAAGAGACCTGCTACTTGCTATGGTTTGGACGCTTGCCGAGTCGAAGCGAGTTGAAAAATCTGCAGCAACGTTTGGCACAGGAGCGGCACCTCGATCCCGCCATCATGCAGTTGTTGGGCAACGCGCCCAAGGGCGCGCTGCCGATGGATGTGTTGCGTACGGCGGTTTCGGCGTTGGCTTTTTACGATGCGGACGAGAAGAACAATGATCATGACGCCAATGTTCGCAAAGCCATCCGGCTCACTTCGCAGATCGCGATGATCGTTGCTGCCTATAACCGGATACGCAAAGGCAAGCCGGTGGTCGAGGCCGACCATTCTTTATCGCACTCTGCCAATTTCTTGCTGCAGTTGAATGGGAGCAAACCTTCTTCCACGGCAGAGCGAGCGCTCGATATTGCCTTGATTCTGCATGCCGATCACGAACTGAACGCATCCACATTTGCGGCCCGCGTAACCGCTGCTACTCTGTCGGACATGCATTCGGCGGTCACATCGGCTCTCGGAGCGCTCAAAGGGCCGCTGCATGGCGGAGCCAATGAGGCCGTTTTCCGCATCCTGGAAGAGATTGACCGCAAGAAATCGGATCCGGTCGATCACGTCCGCGACCTGTTGGCACAGAAGAAAAAAGTTCCGGGCTTCGGCCATCGCGTGTATCACACCGAGGATCCACGGGCCACGCACTTGCGTACGATGTCGCGCGATCTCGGCCGTTCCAGCGGGCAGCCGCAGTGGTATGAGATGTCGGAAAAGATCGAAGAATTCGTGAAGGCAGAGAAAAAGCTGAATGCCAACGTGGACTTTTACTCTGCCTCGACTTATCACGTGCTGGGGATCGACGAGGATTTATTTACGCCCGTGTTTGCCGTTTCTCGCATCAGTGGCTGGGCGGCGCACGTCATCGAACAACTGGACGACAATCGGTTGATTCGTCCAAGGGCGGAATATGTGGGGCCGGAGTATCCCAATCGCTACGTGACGACCGAAAATCGCTGATCGCTGAGTCGTGCAACTCTAACCGCACGCATTGAAAAGCTAAGAGCTCGCGGGCCGCCTGTACAACCATTCTGCGCACTTTCTCGAACCCAAAGCAGGTAGAATAAGAACGATATGCGCCGCATTTACCTCGACAACAACGCCACCACGCCGGTGCTGCCGGAAGTGTTCGAAGCGATGCGTCCGTATTTTAATCAGCGTTTCGGCAATGCTTCGTCGATCCATCATCACGGGCAGGAAACCCGGGCTGCCGTGGAGCGTGCGCGGGATTCCGTGGCTTCGTTGCTGGGCTGCCGGGTGGCGGAGATCGTATTCACCAGCGGAGGGACGGAAGGCGATAATCTCGCCCTTGCGGGACTGACTCGTTCCGGAGACCATGTCATCATTTCAACCGTCGAGCATCACGCGGTGCTGCAGGCTTGCAAGCATCTGGAGGAGGCGGGTTGCGAAGTGACACAAGTTCCGGTGGATGGTCTTGGACTGGTGGACCCAGACGATGTGCGGCTGGCATTGCGTACCAATACCAAGTTGGTTTCGATCATGATGGCGAACAACGAAACCGGAGTGCTGCAGCCAGTCGAAGAAATTGGAAGAATTGCCGCTGAGGCTGAGGTCTGTTTCCATACTGACGCGGTGCAGGCCGCGGGTAAGGTTTCGATCGATGTAGAGCAGATCGGCTGCGATGCGCTAACAATTTCCGGACACAAGATGCACGCGCCACAGGGGGTGGGCGCGCTGTACGTACGTAAGGGAACCCGCCTTCAGCCCCTATTTTATGGCGGACGGCATGAACGATCGCGCCGCGCCGGGACGGAAAACGTTCCCGGAATCGTGGCTCTCGGTCGCGCTGCGGAACTGGCGATGCAGAGCTTCGACCAAGGTGACGACACGACAATGGCTGCGGTGCGTGATCGCCTGCAACAGGGAATTCTCGCGCAAGTCGGGGACGCGAGTGTGAACGGTGACGGTGCACGGCGAGTGCCAAATACATCGAACATTTATTTCGAAGATATCGATGGTGAGGCGATGGTCATCGCACTCGATCTGAAGGGCCTTGCCGTTTCTACTGGTGCGGCGTGTTCCTCGGGCGCGATTGAGCCATCGCACGTGCTCAGCGCGATGGGCCTGACGGTTGACAGGGCACGAGCCAGCATCCGCTTCAGTATTGGAAAACAGAATACTGCCGACGATATCGACATAACTCTTGCGCTGGTGCCGGAAACCGTTGCGCGACTGCGAGAGTTGTCGCCAGTGCATAGGAAGCAAACTGTAAGCTCATAGCATGTCAGATCCTTGTATCTCTGAACCTCGAAGCATTGCAGTAGCAATGTCGGGCGGTGTGGATTCATCCACCGTCGCGGCCATGCTGCGCGCCGAGGGGCACAACATCGTCGGCCTGACCATGCAGCTCTGGAATCAGCGGCGGCTGGCGGGATACGAGGGAATGCCGGAGAAGGTGACGGGACGTTGTTGCTCGCTTGACGACGTCTACGACGCGCGGCGCGTGGCCGAGCATATCGGCATTCCTTACTACGTAGTGAATCACGAAGATCGATTTGAGCGCGATGTGGTGCGCCCGTTCGTCGCGGAATATCTCTCGGGGCGTACGCCAATCCCTTGCAGCCTTTGCAACAATCACTTGAAGTTCGACCAACTTCTGGTCGTTGCCCGGCAGATTGGCGCCGATTGCGTTGCCACCGGGCACTATGCTCGCGTCGAGTATAACGATGATCGCGGACGTTGGCTGCTCAAGCGTCCCGCGGATCGCAGCAAGGACCAGACCTATTTTCTTTTCGGCCTTACTCAGGAGCAACTCAGCTGCACGCTCTTTCCTCTTGGCGAAATGACAAAGCCCGAGGTTCGCGAATTGGCCCGCAAGCACGGCTTGTCACTCGCTGAGAAGCCGGACTCGCAGGAGATCTGCTTTGTACCCGGCGGAGACTACAAGCGCTTCATCGACGCGTATCTCGCCGCAAATGGCGAGGCCTTGCCCGATACTGCAGGCGAGTTGGTGACCGCGAGCGGGCAAGTCATCGGCGAGCACCGCGGAATACACAACTTTACCGTGGGCCAGCGCAAGGGATTGGGTGTGGCGACCGGATCGCCGCTCTATGTAATCCAGATCAATGGAGCCGATAAACAGGTTGTGGTCGGCGGCGACGAGCATCTTTATTCGCGGACGCTACGCGCCCGGCGCGTGAACCTTGTGTCTGTCGACGAACTGCGCGACCCCATGCGCATATCCGTGAAGATTCGCCATCGTCACGAAGCCGCTTCTGCGGTGCTGGAGCAGATTGGAGATGACGAGATTCTTGTCACCTTCGATCAGCCGCAACGCGCCATCACTCCCGGCCAAGCCGCAGTCTTCTACGATGACGATATTGTCGTCGGAGGTGGCTGGATCGCGTAGGCAAGGAGCATCATTCGCGTCATTTTGCACGCAAGCAATTGAGGAATGATATGCCAGCGGTCTTCAACTTCTGCTCGAGCTTTGCGGTGCAATCGCAGTTGCCGCACGCCCAAGGTTCGCTTCCATTCTCGTCACGGCATTTTCGACGGTCGTGCGCATCCTGCACACGCACGAGATCAAAATATTGTTCCCAATAGGGGCGCTCTTCTTGCAACGGGGTCGGGCAGTAGCAGATTTCCACCCAACGCACAGTCTGGTCGGCGCACAACCTGGCGTCCTGCATGTTTCGCAGGTATTCACCTTCAGCGACGGAGCCCAGGCCGAGGGTCTCTCTCTCAACTGCCTGCAATAGATCGCCTTCGCGACCGGGCTTAACATGGGCTCGAACCAGATATCGCATGTTCCGTCTTTGCGTTGCTATTTTAGTCCCGCCTGAGCGAGCATTTCGAGGAACTGACCGCGAGTGCGCATGTCGATGGACTGCGTCACCAGCTTGCCACTGCGGTCGAAGACGAAACTCTTGGGGAGTCCTTCGATCAGGAATGTCTGATTCACCTTCCGGCTCGGATCAAGCAAGACAGGATATGTAAAGCTTCGCGCCGCCAGGAACTTATTCACTTTGACCGCGCTTTCGTCAGAAATGGCCAGCACCACCAAGCCCTGGTTTTTGAATTGGAGATAAAGGGACTCCAAGTCAGGCATTTCTTTCCGGCACGGCGGGCACCAGGTTGCCCAAAAATTCACCAGAACGACCTTGCCCCCAAGACTCTTCAGATTCCAACTCTTGCCCTGCAAATCGGTAAGGGTAAAATCGGCTTGCTGGCGCTTGGCATCGTCGGCATCGAGCTTGGCCATCGCGGCGGAGAATTGAGGAGCATCGACCTTAACCTGCATGTGTTCGTAACGTACCAGAGAGGCTAGCTCAACATAGAGCGAGTCCGGTTCGCCGTTTTTCCCAGGTTGCGGCTGTTCCTGCAACGCCATTGCTAATGTATTGGCAACCTCCTGCAAAGTGTCGTGGCCAAAATCGCCCTCAGTCGAGAGCGTTGCCAAGCCACCTGCCAGCATTAGTTTGTTCGGCGTCGCCGGAAGCTGCCGAATCTGGAGGGCCAGTTGTTTCGTGGTATGAGCGCGATCGTCATCGGGAAGCCTGCGAAGGTGATGCAATTGCTCGACGATCGTTTTCTCCTGATCGCTATACGCAACAGATTGGTTGTCGGCCGCAGCGGAGGAGGAGGCTTTCGGCGCAAATGCGCTCGCCACGAAGAAACCTGCAATAGCAAGAAAGAATGCGAGGAAGTGAAACCGGAAGGAGCTGCGAAACATGAAAACCAGCTTACATCATGTGAAAAAATCGTCCAAGAGAAAGTCGGCGGTGGGGCCTAGCGATCAGATAAACATCTCGTCCTGAGGGAGGGGCCTTCGGTCGCGGCTACGGCCGTTCTTGCCGCGGTTGCCTAGCAGTACTTCAAGCCCAACGGTTACACCCTTAATCACACCTGAAACATGACGAACGGGAGAGGTTACCGTCCTCTGCACAATCTCCGAGGTTTCCTCCACTCGATCGAGCGTCCGGGTGAGCATGTCGTCGGCGCGGATGACCTGCAAGCGCGCCCGATCCACCACGTCATTCACTGCGGCATCGACACGTTGAATTTCGTCGCGCACGACCGCGCTGGTTGCCATCAGATTGTCGGCGATTACTTCCACTTTAGGCCGGATTTCGGCCAGCAATGATTGGGTCGCTTCAAGCGTGGGAAGAGCTTTGGATTTGACTTCCTCAGCCAGCGCCTCCATCCGGGTGCTGGTCTTGCGCATGGCGAGATACATAGCCGCAAGCAGGCCGGCTTGCAGCACCACTGCCGCTCCCGTCAGGGCGATGAATAGTGGCGTGAGATTTTCCATAAGAGCGCTCCCATTACTCCCGCTGAGTCAGGGGGCTGAGTGACGAACCAAAGATGCTACACGTTCTTGGGTGCTCCTGATGCGGCCTCGGTCGTTGCCTCTTGATACGCCTGACGTCCAGCCTCGTAGGCGGCGCGAAATTGATCCTTTTGCTGATTTACCGCATCGCGACCGCGACCCACCCAATCTGTCGCCTGCTCGCGGGCATCACGCGCTCGCGTCTTCACGTAATCACGTCCTTCTTCGGCTCGAGCGCGCAGTGCTTCTCGGGTTTCGCTTCCCGCACGAGGTGCGTACAAAACCCCTGCCAACGCACCGACCCCCAGCCCTGCGAGGAACCACACAAAGCTGCTGCCATCGCGATCCGACATATCGAATACCTCCCTACCAAACTAACTATAAGTGCAGACAAATCGATGGTAGCACCCGCATGATGGAAATACAATTACAGCAAAACCCGCAAAGCATACGGTGAAAAGCCGCAATGGCGAAGGCGGCTGGCTTGCGAAAAGGGGGACAGCGGATGTGCACGATCGCGATGGAATCGTCTATTACGAATTCACTCAATTCTGCTTCTGGGTGGGAGGAGTCGCCGGTGTTGGCGCCGGCGCCGCCGGCTGCGTCTTGACGGGCGCCGATTTCACGCCCTGCAAAACGGACCTGGGTCCGCCCTGCCTGATCGCATGAATGGAGAGAGTCACCGACGTCAGCATGAACAGGACAGCCGAAAGGGTTGTCGCTTTGGATAGCGCCGTTGCTGCGCCTCGAGGGCCAAATGCCGCCTGGCTCCCCTGACCGCCAAAAGCCGCCGAGATGTCTCCGGCCTTGCCGCTCTGCAGCAGAACAACCACAATGAGAAAGAAACAAACGATTACGTGGATGACGTAGACAAGGTTGATCAGCATGGAATCGAGAGGTCCTGAATGGTTCAGATTGAGTGCATTGGTGCGGAAGGGGGGATTTGAACCCTCCATCACGTTGACAACACGTAACTTATTGATTTTGCATTCGGCCTAAAGGCCCAAATGCCCCACAATCCCGCTTCCATTGTACGTTTATTGTACGGCGAACGCCATGGGGAAGAGAAAACCGCGCGCTGTTTTATCTGGCGGCGCCTCCTCTATTATGAGAGGCCAGCGATTCGACACCTACGTGAGTCCCCTGAATTCCTCGCGTATGAGAAACCGCCGCTAAAACGTTTGAAGGCGACGAAATGTCTTTTTTCCAACAACAGTCTGACATCCACCCCTGCCAGCGGTCAAGGGCCATCGCAACGACTCTTCGAGAATGCCGAGAACGCTGGGTGTGCTCCCCAGAAGCCCGTCCATGGATAGCTTCCGGGTGTCCGACCCCTCGGGAATTGGCCCTGTCCTTACCGTTGCCGTCCCCGTCCAAGCTGTCCAATTCCGGCCCCTCGGGGACAATTCACGGTAGTGGCCGTCGTAAGTTATTTGAGACTCTCCACGTAGGCGATCAACGCCTTCAAATCATCCGGCGGAAGGTCGACCGCTGGCATGCCGCCAGCGTTCATTTTCGCGGTGGGATGTTTGAAAAGTTCGGCCAGTTGTTCCGCCGAGAATTTTGCTTTTATGCCAACAAGCGCTGGAGCAGCGGCCGTACCCACTCCGCCGTCACCATGGCAGGCATTACAAGAATGCCCTTCGAAGACGGTTTTCCCTTTCGCGGCTAGTGGGTCCGCGAGCGTCACATTTGCCGCAGCAAGGGATGCGGCAGAAAGCTCTGGCTCGAATGGCTTTCTTGCGTACTCGTCTTCTTCGGCCCTCTGCTTTGCCAGTTGCTGGGCCACTCCAGAGTCATGTCGATCCAAATACTGGCTGCGCAGACCGAGGCTCACGAGCGAGAATACCACGATTGCGTACGCTCCCATCGCGATGGGCCTCTTCCACGGACGGCGTTCGACGCTGCGATCCAGAAAAGGAAGCGCAAGGATGGCCAGGACGAGCAGCGTTGGAATTACAAGCACGCCGACGATCGCGGCCGACCCATGCCAGTATTTCAGCCACTGAAATATGGGCAAGTAATACCACTCGGGCCGCGGTACGTACTGCGCATCCGCTGGGTTGGCTGGCGGCCCCAGTTGCATCGGGACGAAAAAGCAAACCAAGCCGAGTCCCGCAATCAGCAGCGCCGTGAGCGACAGATCCATCAATACCTGGCGGGGATAGAAGAGTTCCGGCTGCTGTTTTGGCTGGTAAGGATCTTCGTTGACCGGTCCGGCTGCTCCGGCTTTGCGGAATAGAAAAATGTGGGCGGCTACAAGCGCGAAAATGCATGCGGGAACAAGAAAAATATGGGCGACGAAAAAGCGTGAGATGGTAAGCGTGCCCATTTCCGTGCCACCGCGGATCAGGCGCTTCATGTACTCACCAATCCCGGGAACTTCGCTGATGGCGTTGGTTCCTACAGCGGTGGCAAAATAGGCTCTCTGATCCCACGGGAGCAGGTAACCGGTGAACGCCATGGCTAGGATCAGACCGAAGAGCACGCATCCAGAGAACCAGAGAAGTTCGCGCCGTCCTTTGTAAGATCCGTAGATGTAGGTTTGCGACAAGTGCAGGAACAAAACGATGACCATTCCGCTGGCGCCGTAAGCGTGGAGGCTGCGGAGAAAAGATCCAGCCGTGACTGCCTTCGTTATGTAGGCGACCGTTGTGTGCGCGTGATCGGCCGAGGGAACGTAGTACAACGCGAGAAATACGCCGGTGATCACTTGCGAAATAAAAATGAAGAGCAGCCCGGAACCAAATATGTACGCGAAACGAGCGCCACCAGGAATAGGTTCATCGAGAGCGCTGCGCAGCAAATCATCCAGGCCAGTGCGGCGGTTCAGCCATCCCCATAGTCCCGACTCGCGTCGCGGAGGGGGGCCACTTTCGCCCTGATTCCCGAATGCATTCCCTTTCAACCGATGACTTCCTTGTCGGAGACGAGTTGCCGGAAATATTGGAACCGCACCAGCAGTTGGCCGTCCTGAACCGATGTTTCCAGCGCATCCATCCCCCGCAACGAGGGCCCGCTGACTCGGGTTCCGTCAGCGGCGTAAATGGCGCCGTGGCACGGGCAGACAAACTGGTTCTTTTCCTTGTTCCAGGGGACTGTACAACCCAGATGAGGACAGATGGAGGTGAGAACGAGAAGCTGGCCCTGACTGTCCTTGGTCACATAGATTGCTTTTTCCGATACCGCTTTACGCCAGCCATCCACTTGTTCAATTTGAATGGAGCGTATCACGGGTTCGGTCAGGGGCGAAAACTCGCTGAGTTCTCCCACCGGTGAACTCTTAAGTTCCGTGGTGCGGCGTATCAACGGGAATAGCGCAAAACGAATGAGCGGCACCGAAAGCAATGCACCGACAAAGAATGAGCCGAGCCCCAGTAACACCCCGAGAAACGAGCGCCTGCCTTCAACAGACGGTCTGGATGGTGAAAGTTGGGTGTCCTGGGTTCTGAATCCACCTTTGAACATGCAATCCCTCAATCCCTCCGAGTCAGGCCTTCACCACCTTCAAAGCCATTAGCCCCACAAGGTGTTATTTTTTGGGCAGGCTTCGGATGTAAACCACCAGCTTCTGTATGACGTCGGGCTTGATCTTCGCACCAAACGCCGGCATTTTTCCTCTGCCTTTGGTGATTACTTCAATAAGCGCCGCGTCGCTTTGATTCCGAACTTCGTCCGATCGCAGATCCTTCGCATGGAATGCCTTGCCGGGCCCGGTATCGCCGCTGCCATCGGCGCCGTGGCACAAGTCGCAGTTCGCTTTGTAAAGTTTGGCGGGATCGGATTGGGCCTGCGCTACACCCGGCACAGCCAGGCAACACAGAAGGCTTGCCACGATGAAGCGCAGAATAAGCTGCTGTCGCATGTTCTCTCCAATTATTTGGCCCGGCGGTCGTACAGGATCTCTTTGCTTAGCTCCCCACCGGTTCGATGTTGCACTTCTTTCAGGCCAGAAGTCTACAGTATTGCGAAGTGATTGTGGAAGGGACGGGAGCCGAACCTGCGCTCTCCTGCGTGACAGAGGGGTGTTCTAGCCAGTTGCCCCCCGCTTCTTGCCAGCCATTGCCCCTTGGGTTCTTGCTGTTCCCTGTAATTCCTTTCAAAATGCCCTTCCGATCGAGTGACAGGCTGAGCAGAAACATCGTTCAATCGCACATGGACCCGACACAGAGCGGGAAAAGCAGGTCCCAGGGAATGCACGGTGTGCGGGGTGGCGCGAGCCGTTAGTTTCCTGCCCCTGCCGGCACGGGCTGCTCGTGGCGCATCTCCGCCGGAGCCGCGGCCTCCTCTGGTTTATGCTGCGCCAGATGCTCGTACAACCGATAGCGAATCTCAGCATCGTGCTGCGCCTCTTGCCACAGTCGTTTGGCGTCTTCAGGTTTACTCTTGAGCAGCATCTTGAAGCGCATCTGTTGCTGCAGAAAATCCCGGACTTTGCGCGTGGGAGTGCGGGAGTCAAGGGTCTGTGGATTTTCACCAGTAAGGGTGTGTTCCGGATTGTAGCGATAGAGCAGCCACTGACCCGAGTCGACTGCGACTTTCTGGTCCGACATTGCCGTCGTCATGTTGATGGCGTGCGCGATGCAGTGGGAATAAGCAATGATGAGGCTGGGGCCGTCGTAGGCTTCCGCTTCAAGGAACGCCTTGAGCGTGTGTTCGTCCTTTGCGCCCA